>Ga0182736_1002364_pt1 | contig 14601 bp, 15 predicted proteins | sample eDN5th30CKraftBY_FD_128882 | JGI IMG/M metagenome (GOLD analysis project Ga0182736, IMG submission 128882) | Enriched backyard soil microbial communities from Emeryville, California, USA - eDNA 5th pass 30_C Kraft BY (version 2) (version 2) | ecosystem: Environmental > Terrestrial > Soil >...
CGGGCTGGCCGCGGCCCGGTACAGGAGCGCCCCATGACCGTCGTGTTCACCCTGACCCTGGCGATGCTCGCCGCCGCCGCCCTGCTGACCACGCTGCGGCTGCTGCGCGGGCCCACCACCCTCGACCGGATCACCGCGCTCGACGTCCTCGTCGTGGTCATCGTCTGCGGGGGCGCGGTGTACGTCGCGGTCAACCGGGACAGCTCCAACATCCCGCTGCTCGCGGCCGTGGCGCTGATCGGCTTCGTCGGCTCGGCGACGGCGGCCCGGCTCGTCGAACGACGGGAGCGGCACCGGTGAAGGACATCGTGACGTCGGTGCTGCTGCTCACCGGCGCGGCGGCGAGCCTGCTCGGCGCGCTCGGGCTGGTCCGGTTCCCCGACGTCCCCTCGCGGCTGCAGGCCGCCACGAAGCCGCAGACGCTCGGGCTGCTGCTCATCCTCCTCGGCACGGCGGTGCAGGTGGAGTTCGAGAGCGCCGCGACGCTGCTGCTGGTCATCCTGTTCCAGGTCATCACGGCGCCGGTGCTGTCGCAGATCGTGGGGCGCTCGGCCTACCGGTCGGGGACGCTGCGCCGGGACACGCTCGTCGTCGACGAGCTCGCCGACCCCATGGCACGCGACGACGACCCGCCCGGCCCGACCCCGCGAGGCGGTGGCGGAGGGCCGTCCTAAGCTCGCCGGGTGCCCATCTACGCTCTCGGCGACCTGGTGCCCGACATCCACCCCGACGCCTACGTGCACCCCGACGCCGTCGTCATCGGCGACGTGCGGCTCGGGGCCGAGGCATCGGTGTGGCCCACGGCCGTGCTGCGCGGCGACGACGGCTACATCGTCGTCGGTGCCCGGACGAGCATCCAGGACGGGACGATCATCCACACGACGGCACGGCAGCCGACCCTGATCGGCGACGAGTGCACCGTCGGGCACAACGTCCACATCGAGGCCGCGACGATCGGCGACCGGGCGCTCATCTCGTCGGGGTCGGTGGTGCTCAACGGCTCGACCGTCGGCAAGGGCGCGGTCGTCGCCGCCGGCGCCGTCGTGTCGCCGAACGCGGTGATCCCGGACCGGGCGATGGCGCTCGGCGTGCCCGCGCGGGTCCGCGAGGGCCACGAGGTGCCCGACGACCAGTGGGAGTACGCGGTCGGGTCCTACGTCGAGCGCAGCAGGCGGTTCCGCGCCGGGCTGCGGCGGCTGGAGCCCTGATGCCGGCCAAGCCCCTGCACGAGGTCGTCGAGGCCGGGTGGGCGCAGGCGCTGGAGCCGGTCGCGCCCGTCATCGCCGCGATGGGCGAGTTCCTGCGCGCCGAGATGGCCGCGGGCCGCCGTTACCTGCCGGCCGGGGCGAACATCCTGCGCGCCTTCACCCAGCCCTTCGACGACGTGCGGGTGCTGATCGTCGGGCAGGACCCGTACCCGACGCCGGGGCACGCCGTCGGGCTCTCGTTCTCCGTGGCGCCCGAGACCCGCCCGGTGCCGCGGTCGCTGGCCAACATCTTCCGCGAGTACTCCGACGACCTGGGCCATCCCACGCCCTCGACGGGCGACCTGACGCCGTGGGCGCAGCAGGGCGTGCTGCTGCTCAACAGGGTGCTGACGGTCGAGCCCGGCACCCCCGGCTCGCACCGCGGGAAGGGCTGGGAGGCGGTCACGGAGCAGGCGATCCGCGCCCTCGTCGCGCGCGACGCCGAGCCCATGGTCGCGATCCTGTGGGGCCGCGACGCCCGCAACCTGTTGCCCCTGCTCGACGACGTGCCGTGCATCGAGTCGGCCCACCCCAGCCCGATGTCGGCCGACCGCGGCTTCTTCGGCTCCCGGCCCTTCTCCCGCGCCAACGACCTGCTCGAGGAGCTCGGCGGCGAGCCGGTCGACTGGAAGCTGCCCTGACCGCTCGCCGGGCCTGCGCGCCGGTTCGTGAGCGGGTCGTGAGATCGCGGCGGCGCGCAGGTGACACGTCCGGGGGCGGAGCCGGCGCACGCCGCGGTCGCCGGTCCTGACGCGTCCTGCCGCCCGTCCTGGGGTCCGCGGCGGGCCCGGACGTGCGAGAGGGCGGCCCCGATGTCCGGGACCGCCCTCGCGCAGAGGTGCTGTGGCGTCAGCCGCGCGTCACCTTGCCGGCCTTCAGGCACGAGGTGCACACGTTCTGCCGGCGCTTGTTGTTGCCGGCGTCGCGGGTGCGCACGGTCTGGATGTTCGGGTTCCAGCGGCGGTGGGTGCGGCGGTGCGAGTGCGAGACGGACATGCCGAAGCCCGGACCCTTGCCACAGACGTCGCAGACGGCAGCCACGTCGGTCACTCCTAGCGGGTAGACGAGATGTTCTCGGTGCGGGGCCACGACGCGGACGTGCGCCGGTACCCCGTAAGTGCCTCCAGGGTACCCAGCCCGCCGGACGCGTCGCACACCCCCCGGTCGCTACCCTCCCGATGTGCCCTCGATCATCGACGCGGCCCTGCTCGGCCGGTGGACGGCGGCGTCCACGGCGGCCCTCGAGCGGCGGTGCGCGGAGATCGACGACATCAACGTCTTCCCGGTCGCCGACGGCGACACCGGCACCAACATGCTGCTGACGATGCGCGCGGCGGGCGACGAGCTGCGCCGCCGCTTCCGCGAGGACGGCTGGCCGCCCACGCCCGACGGCCCGGGGTGCGCGGAGGCCGCCGCGGCGCTGGCCAGGGGGGCGCTCGTCGGCGCCCGGGGCAACTCCGGGGTGATCCTCTCCCAGGTGCTGCGCGGGATGGCCGAGGCGATCGCGGACGCGGCCGGTGCCGTCGACGCCGGGGCCCTGCGCGCCGGGCTGGAACGCGCGCACCGGCTCGCCCGGGCGGCCGTGGCCCGGCCGCGGGAGGGCACCGTCCTGAGCGTGCTGCAGGCCGCCGCCGAGGCCGCCCGCGACTGCGGGGGCGACTCCGAGCGCGAGGTCGCCGCCGCTGCCACCGCGGCCGCCGTCGCAGCCCTGCGGATGACCACGGGGCAGCTGCCCGAGCTGGCCGCGGCGGGCGTCGTCGACGCGGGCGGGTACGGGCTGGTGGTCGTGCTCGACGCGCTGGCCACGGCGCTGGGCAGGCCCACCGACGAGGCGCCGGACGTGCCCCGCTCGCGGGTCAGGGCCGCGCGCGGGGCGGAGGCGCTCACGACGAGCCGGGAGAGCGGCGCCGACGCCTTCGCCTACGAGGTGATGTTCCTGCTCGACGGCACCGACGACGAGCGCGTCGCCGCACTGCGTGCCGACCTGACGGCGGTCGGCGACTCGGTCGCCGTCGTCGGCGACGGGACGGCGGGCGGGACCGGCCTGTGGAACGTCCACGTGCACTGCAACGACATCGGCGCGGCCGTCGAGGCGGGGATCGAGGCGGGGCGCCCGCACCGGGTCACGGTGATGCGCTTCGAGGACCAGGTGCCCGCCGCCGACGGGGGCCGGTTCACCCGCGAGCGCGCGGTCCTGATGGTCGTGGAGGGCGACGAGGTCGCGGAGCTGGCCAGGGAGTCGGGTGCCGACGTCGTCGAGCGGACCGGCACGCCGCCCGGCGCCGACGAGCTCGTCGCGGCGCTGGCCGGGACGCGGGCGCGGCACGTCGTGCTGCTGCCCGACGACCCGGAGGTCACCGCACACGCGGAACGCGCGGCGTCGGCGGCCCGGCGCGACGGGCAGGAGGTCGTCGTCATCCCGACGTCGTCGGTGCTGCAGGGACTCTCGGCGCTCGCGGTGCACGACCCGGCCCGCCGGCCGGGCGACGACGTCGTCGCGATGGCCGAGGCCGCGGCGGGTACCCGGACCGGGGGGCTGCTCGTCGCGGAGTCGGAGGCGCTGACCTGGGTGGGCCAGTGCGCGCCCGGCGACGTGCTGGGCATCAGCGACGGGGAGGTCGTGCTGATCGCCCCGGACCTCTCCGTCGGTGCGCTGTGGTTGGCTCACCGCATGCTGACGGCCGGGGGCGAGCTGGTGACCGCGCTGCTCGGCGCCGACGCGGACGCCGACCTGGGCGAGCGCCTGGCCGAGGACCTGCGGCGCACCCACCCGGAGGTCGACGTGCTCGTGTACCGCGGCGGCCAGGCCGACTACCCGCTGGTGCTGGGGGTCGAGTGAGGGTTCTTCGGGACGGGGATCGGATGACGGGGATCGGATGACGGGGATCGGATGACGCTGCGGATCGCCGCGCCCTCGGGCGGCGGCGTCGACATGGACACCCGGCTCGACGGGCCGCTCGGCAAGCGCGCCGCCGAGGCCCTCGCCGCCCGGCTCGACCTGCACACGGTCGGCGACCTGCTGCGGCACTACCCGCGCCGCTACGTCGACCGCGGGAAGCTCTCCGACATCAGCGGGCTGGAGATCGGCGAGCACGTCACCGTCGTCGCCAAGGTGGAGAAGGCGACGTTGCGCGACATGCGCAGCCGTCGCGGCAAGCTGCTCAACGTCGTGATCCGCGACGACAAGGGCGGCCGGCTCTCGTGCACGTTCTTCAACGGCTACAAGGTCTCCCACGTGCTCACGCCCGGGGTGCGGGCGCTGTTCTCCGGCAAGGTCGGGGTCTTCCAGAGCCAGCTGCAGCTCACCCATCCCGAGTTCGAGCCGCTGGAGGAGGGCGAGGACGTCCGGCCGTTCGTGTCGGTCTACCCGGCGGTCGACAAGCTCAACTCCTGGGACATCGCCCGCTGCGTGCGCCAGGTGCTCGACCAGCTCGACGACCCGACCGACCCGCTGCCGGAGGACATCCGTCGTCGGGAGAAGCTGCCGGAGCTGGGCCGGGCGCTGCGGCGCATCCACCTGCCCGAGACCGAGGCCGACCACCACGCGGCTCGCGCCCGCCTGGTCTGGGACGAGGCGCTCGGCGTCCAGCTCGCGCTGGCACTGCGGCGCCGGCACGCCACCGAGCGGCCCGGCACGGCGAGCCCGCCGCGGGCGGGCGGCCTGCTCGACGCGTTCGATGCCCGGCTCCCGTTCGCGCTCACCGACGGCCAGCGCGCCGTCGGCACCGAGATCGCGGCCGACCTCGCCCGCGAGACGCCGATGAACCGGCTCGTGCAGGGCGACGTCGGCGCGGGCAAGACGGTCGTGGCGCTGCGGGCGATGCTGCAGGTCGTCGACAGCGGGCGGCAGGCCGCGATGCTGGCGCCGACGGAGGTGCTCGCCGCCCAGCACGCCCGGTCGCTGCGGTCGCTGCTCGGCCCCCTCGGCCGGGCGGGCGAGCTCGACGGCGCCGAGGAGGCCACCAGGATCACCCTGCTCACGGGCTCGCTGGGCACCGCGGCGCGCCGGCAGGCGATGCTCGACGTGCAGTCGGGCGCGGCGGGGATCGTCGTCGGGACGCACGCGCTGATCCAGGACAAGGTGGGCTTCGCGGACCTGGGCCTCGTCGTGGTCGACGAGCAGCACCGGTTCGGCGTCGAGCAGCGCGACGCGCTGCGCGGGCGCGGCGAGCGCACCCCGCACATGCTGGTCATGACCGCGACGCCGATCCCGCGGACCGTGGCGATGACCGTCTACGGCGACCTCGAGGTCTCGGCGCTCACGGAGCTGCCCCGGGGCCGCTCGCCGATCAGCACGACGGTCGTGCCCGCGGGGGAGAAACCCGCGTGGCTGGAGCGGGTGTGGCAGCGCATCCGCGAGGAGGTCGCCGACGGTCACCAGGTCTACGTCGTGTGCCCGCGGGTCGGCGGCGACCCCGCGAAGGCCGACGACGGCGATCTCTTCGAGGGCGAGCTCGTCGACCTCGACGACCCCGACCCCGACGTCGGTGGAGGCGCCGGCTCCGACGACGGGGCCCGCCGCCCGCCGCTCGCGGTGCTGGAGGTCGCGCCGAAGCTCGCCGAGGGTCCGCTCGCGGGGCTGCGGCTGGGGATCCTGCACGGCAAGCTCCCGGCCGACGAGAAGGACGCCACGATGCGGGCCTTCGAGGCGGGGGAGATCGACGTCCTGGTCGCGACGACGGTGATCGAGGTCGGCGTCGACGTCCCCAACTCGACGGGGATGGTCATCCTCGACGCCGACCGGTTCGGCCTGTCACAGCTGCACCAGCTGCGCGGCCGGGTCGGCCGTGGCGAGGCGCCGGGCGTGTGCCTGCTCGTCACCGACGTGCCCGCCGGCACCACGGCGCGCGAGCGCCTCGACGCGATCGCGTCGACCACCGACGGTTTCGAGCTCGCCCGGCTCGACCTGGAGCTGCGGCGGGAGGGCGACGTGCTGGGCGCGGTGCAGTCGGGCAAGCGGTCGACGCTCAAGCTCCTGTCGCTGCTGCGCCACGAGACGGTCATCGAGAAGGCGCGGGTGTACGCCACCGACATCGTCGACCACGATCCCGACCTGGCCGGGCACCCGGGCCTGCGGACGCTCGCGCGCCAGGTCGTCGGCGACGAGGAGCAGGCCGAGTTCCTGTCGAAGGTGTGAGCCCTGCCGGCGCTCAGCTCAGGCGGAGAGCTGCCCGCGCGACTCGGCGTCGAGGGCGGCCACCGCCGTCTTCGGCAGGTGGATGACGCCGGCACGGTCGAGCCTGCTCAGCTCGGAGCGAGCCTTGGCGTAGGCGGCGAGCCGCTCGGCCTCGCTGTCGGAGTCGCGGGCCGTCGTCAGGAGCTTGATGATCCGCTCGACGCTGCCGCGCTCCTCGGGCGTGAGGTTCGACAGCCGGATGCGCTCGGCGGCGTCGATCGCGGCCCGCCACGCCCGGTCGGCGCGCTCGACGGCCGCGATGAACGACCGTGCGTGCTCCGGGGGCGGCGGCGCGTCGGTCTCCAGGGCCTGGGCCTCGGCGAACGCGTCGACGAACCGCGCGGTGCTGGGGACGGTGACGTCGCACAGCGCGGGCAGCCGCAGCACGGCCATCGGGTCGCACTCGTAGGCGGCGTAGTGGGTGCGCAGCGCGTCGAACCGCTTCTTGGCCACCTGCCACGGCGGGGGCTGCGGGGCGCGCGGCGGCACCGGGCGCGCGGCGACCCGCGGTACCTGGGCGGCGGCCATCCGACGCCGGCGGTGGCCGGTGGCCGCGATGCTCACGAAGATCAGCAGCGGGAAGATCATGCCACTGGTCGCCCAGCCCATGAACAGCAGCGGCGGCGCGGCCATGATCAGGATGAGGGGCAGGAGCGCGAGCACCGTCGGGACGCGCGGGCCGACCGGCCGGCCGTAGTGCGCGAACCCGTGGCCCTGCAGCGGCCCGGCGCCGGGCCTGCCGCGGTAGCGGCCGTACGGCGGCGGGCCGAAGCCGCCGTGCCGCATCCGTCCCGGCGGCGGGACCGACCTGGCCGCCCACCCTGCTCGCGCGCGAGACCGTCCCATGCCTCCTTGGTACCCGATGAGGTGGTCGTCGCGCATCGTCGTGACCGGGGAATCGGCGTACGGCCCCGCTGGTCCGAGCGGGTAGCGCGCGATACGCGGCGTTCGTGAGGGTCGCCCGGTCGGACGTGTACCGAGCGCGTGCGGATCGGTTCCGGGCCCGTGCGTCGCCCGGGGACGCTCCGGGAGCAGCCCCCGGAGGGGGTGACGGGCCGCTCTCGTGGCGGCCCTGACCGGCGCACCATGAGACGATCTCGCGCGTCCCGGGCGCCACCCGTCCCGGACACCAACCCCCAGACCCAGGGAGTCCGATGTTCGGCAAGGTGCTCGTCGCCAACCGGGGCGAGATCGCGATCCGCGCGTTCCGCGCGGCCTATGAGCTCGGGATCGCGACCGTCGCGGTCTACCCCCACGAGGACCGCAACTCGCTGCACCGCGCGAAGGCCGACGAGTCCTACCTCATCGGCGAGCGCGGCCACCCCGTCCGGGCCTACCTGTCCGTCGAGGAGGTGGTGGCCGCAGCCCGGCGCGCCGGTGCCGATGCGATCTACCCCGGCTACGGCTTCCTGTCGGAGAACCCCGATCTCGCCGAGGCGTGCGAGGCGGCGGGGATCGTGTTCGTCGGGCCGCCCGCCGAGGTACTGCACCTGACCGGCAACAAGGCCCGCGCCGTCGCGGCGGCGCGCGAGGCCGGTGTGGCGGTCCTGCGTTCGAGCGAGCCGGGCACCGATGTCGACGCGCTGGTCGCCGCCGCCGACGAGATCGGCTTCCCGATCTTCGTCAAGGCCGTCGCCGGTGGTGGCGGGCGCGGCATGCGCCGCGTCGCGGAGCCGGGAGACCTGCGGGACGCGATCGAGGCGGCGATGCGCGAGGCCGAGTCGGCCTTCGGCGACGCGACGGTGTTCCTGGAGCAGGCCGTGGTCAACCCGCGGCACATCGAGGTGCAGATCCTCGCCGACGGCCAGGGCGACGTGGTGCACCTCTACGAGCGCGACTGCTCGGTGCAGCGGCGCCACCAGAAGGTCATCGAGATCGCCCCGGCGCCGAACCTCGACCCGGAGCTCCGGGACCGGATCTGCGCCGACGCGGTCGCGTTCGCCCGCCACATCGGCTACGTCAACGCGGGCACCGTCGAGTTCCTGCTCGACGAGCGCGGCAACCACGTCTTCATCGAGATGAACCCGCGCATCCAGGTGGAGCACACGGTCACCGAGCAGGTCACCGACCGCGACCTGGTGATCGCGCAGCTGCGCATCGCGGCGGGGGCGACGCTGCCGTCGCTGCGGCTCACCCAGGACCAGGTGACGCTGTCGGGTGCGGCGCTGCAGTGCCGCGTCACCACCGAGGACCCGGCCAACGGGTTCCGCCCCGACACCGGGACGATCAGCGCGTACCGGTCCCCGGGCGGCCCGGGCGTGCGGCTCGACGGCGGCACGACCCACACCGGGGCCGAGGTCAGTGCGCACTTCGACTCGATGCTGGTCAAGCTGACCTGCCACGGCCACGACTTCTCCAACGCGGTGCGCCGGGCGCGGCGGGCGATCGCGGAGTTCCGCATCCGGGGGGTGTCGTCGAACCTGCCGTTCCTGGCGGCGGTGCTCAACGACCCCGACTTCCAGCAGGGCCGGGTCACGACCAGCTTCATCGAGGACCGGCCGCACCTGCTCAACGCCCGCCCGTCGGCCGACCGCGGCACGCGGCTGCTCAACTACCTCGCCGACATCACCGTCAACAAGCCGAACGGGCCGCGGCCCAAGGTCGTCGAGCCCACCGACAAGCTGCCGCGGGTCGACCTGAAGGCCCCCGCGCCCGACGGGTCGCGCCAGCTGCTGCGCGAGCTCGGGCCCGAGGGCTTCGCGGCGCGGCTGCGCGAGCAGACCGCCGTCGCCGTCACCGACACGACGTTCCGCGACGCGCACCAGTCGCTGCTGGCGACGCGGGTGCGGACCCGTGACCTGCTCGCGGTCGCCCCGTACGTGGCGCGGACGGCGCCGCAGCTGCTGTCGCTGGAGTGCTGGGGCGGGGCGACCTACGACGTCGCGCTGCGGTTCCTGGCCGAGGACCCGTGGGAGCGGCTGGCGGCGCTGCGCGAGGCGGTGCCGAACCTGTGCACGCAGATGCTGCTGCGCGGGCGCAACACGGTCGGCTACACGCCGTACCCGACCGAGGTGACCGACGCGTTCGTCGCCGAGGCGGCCGCGACGGGGATGGACATCTTCCGGATCTTCGACGCCCTCAACGACGTCGAGCAGATGCGCCCGGCGATCGCCGCGGTCCGCGAGACCGGGACCAGCCTCGCCGAGGTGGCGCTGTGCTACACCGCGGACCTGTCCGACCCGGGCGAGACGCTCTACACGCTGGACTACTACCTGCGGCTGGCCGAGCAGATCGTCGACGCGGGCGCGCACGTCCTGGCGATCAAGGACATGGCGGGCCTGCTGCGCCCGCCGGCGGCGCGGACGCTGGTCACGGCGCTGCGCGAGCGGTTCGACCTGCCGGTGCACCTGCACACCCACGACACCGCGGGCGGCCAGCTCGCGACGTTGACGGCGGCGATCGACGCCGGGGTCGACGCGGTCGACGCGGCGGTCGCGAGCATGGCGGGCACGACGAGCCAGCCGTCGCTCTCCGCGCTGGTCGCGGCCACCGACCACACCGAGCGGGAGACGGGCCTGTCGCTGCAGGCGGTCGGCGACCTGGAGCCGTACTGGGAGGCGGTCCGCAAGGTCTACGCGCCGTTCGAGTCCGGGCTCGCGTCCCCGACGGGCCGGGTCTACCACCACGAGATCCCGGGCGGGCAGCTGTCCAACCTGCGCCAGCAGGCCATCGCGCTCGGCCTGGGCGACCGCTTCGAGCTGATCGAGGACTGCTACGCCGCGGCCGACCGGATGCTGGGCCGGCTGGTGAAGGTGACGCCGTCGTCGAAGGTCGTCGGTGACCTGGCGCTGCACCTGGTCGGCGCGGGCGTCGACCCGGCCGACTTCGAGTCCGACCCCGCCAAGTTCGACGTGCCGGACTCGGTGATCGGCTTCCTGCGCGGCGAGCTGGGCGACCCGCCCGGCGGCTGGCCCGAGCCGTTCCGGACCCGGGCGCTGGAGGGGCGCAAGCCCGAGCACGAGCCGGCCGAGCTGTCGATCGACGACCGCCGCGGGCTGCGCGAGGACCGCCGCCGCACGCTCAACCGGCTGCTGTTCCCCGGCCCGACCAAGGAGTTCGAGACCCACCGCGAGGACTACGGCGACACGAGCGTGCTGTCGAGCAAGGACTACTTCTACGGTCTCGAGCCCGAGGTCGAGCACTCCGCCCCCATCGACCGCGGCGTCGACCTGATCATCGAGCTGGAGGCGATCTCCGAACCCGACGAGCGCGGCATCCGCACCGTGCTGACCACGCTCAACGGCCAGCTGCGCCCGGTCTCGGTGCGCGACCGCTCGGTGGCCACCGACGTCAAGGCCGCCGAGAAGGCCGAGCGCGGCAACGACCGCCACGTCGCCGCCCCGTTCGCGGGCGTGGTGACGCTCCAGGTCGGCGAGGGCGACCAGGTCGACGCCGGGCAGACCGTCGCGACGATCGAGGCCATGAAGATGGAGGCGTCGATCACCGCGCAGAAGGCGGGCACCGTCGAGCGGCTCGCGATCGGGAAGGTCCAGCAGGTCGAGGGCGGCGACCTGCTGCTGGAGATCTCGTGACGGGGCCGTGACGCGGATCATCGCCGGCCGGGCCGGGGGGCGGCGCCTCGTCGTGCCGCCCCGCGGCACCCGGCCGACGTCCGACCGCGTGCGCGAGGCACTGTTCAGCGCGCTCGACGCCGACCCGGGCCTCGACGGCGCGCGCGTGCTCGACCTCTGCGCGGGCTCGGGCGCGCTCGGGTTGGAGGCGCTGTCGCGCGGCGCGGCGCACGCGGTGTTCGTCGAGTCCGACAAGAAGGCGGCGAACATCCTGCGGCGCAACGTCTCCGAACTCGGGCTCGGGGGAGAGGTCGTCGCCGCGACGGTGGCGGCGGCGCTGGCGGGCGCCCCGCGCGGGCGTTTCGACGTCGTGCTCGCCGACCCGCCCTACGCCGTGCCCGACACGGAGATCGCGGCCTGGCTCAGCGCGGCCGCCCGCGGCGGCTGGCTGGCCGAGCAGACGGTCGTCGTCGTGGAGCGGGACGCCCGGTCCGGGTCGTTCGGCTGGCCGGAGGGTTTCGAGGGGCGGCGTGAGCGCCGTTACGGGGACACGGTGCTGCACGTCGGGGTCCGGTACGGTCCGGCCTCGTGATCTCCCCGACGCAGGTCGTGCGATGAGGCGCGCCGTCTGTCCCGGTTCGTTCGACCCGGTCACCCTGGGCCACCTCGATGTCGTGGGACGGGCCGCGGGCCTGTTCGACGAGCTGGTGGTCGCGGTGCTGATCAACAAGCGCAAGCAGGGCCTGTTCACCGTCGAGGAGCGCATGGCGATGCTCCGCGAGACGACGGCGGACCTGCCCAACGTCCGGGTGGACGCGTTCCACGGCCTGCTGGTGGACTACTGCACCGCCAACGACGTGCGGGCGATCGTCAAGGGTCTGCGCGCGGTCACCGACTTCGACTACGAGCTGCAGATGGCGCAGATGAACCAGCGGCTCTCCGGTATCGACACCCTCTTCATGTCGACGACGCCGGAGTTCAGTTTCCTGTCCAGCTCGCTGGTCAAGGAGGTCGCGACGTACGGCGGCGACGTCGCGCACCTGCTCCCGCCGACCGTGCACCGGCAGCTGCTCGACCGGCTCGCCGAACGGGCGTAGCGAGCGGAGCACGACGACTACCCGATCGCGTTGGCGCGCAACCACAGATCACCCGGTCGGAACTTGACACGCGGAGCAGCGGCAATACGGCGTCCGGACGTGGGGTGGTGCGAGGATGCGGGGCGTGTACCGGGTCTTCGAGTCGCTCGACGCGTTGGTCACCGTCGTGGAGGAGGCGCGCGGCCTCCCCATGACCGCGAACTGCGTCGTGCCGCGTGGTGACGTCCTCGAACTGCTCGACGACGTCCGGGAGGCCATCCCCGGCGAGCTCGACGACGCGCAGGACGTGCTCGACCGTCGTGACGAGATCGTCGGCGAGGCCCAGCAGGAGGCCGACGACACCCGCGCCGCCGCCACCGAGGAGGCCGAGCGGCTGCTCACGCAGGCGCGTGAGGAGGCCGAACGGCTCGTCGCGCAGGCCCGCGAGGAGGCCGAGGAGACCGTGGCGCAGGCCCGCCACGAGGCCGAGCGCACCGTCGCAGAGGGTCGGCGCATCCACGCCGAGACCACCGACCGTGCCCGCGCCGAGGCCGAGCGGCTGGCCGAGGCCGGCCGCGCCGCGCACGACCGCTACATCGCCGACGGCCAGGCCGAGCAGGCACGCCTGGTCTCGCAGTCCGACGTCGTGCTGGCCGCGCGGGCGGAGGCGGCCCGGATCGTGGACACCGCCGACGCCGAGGCCGACCGGCTGCGCCGCGAGTGCGACGGCTACGTCGACGCCAAGCTCGCCGAGTTCGAGGACAGCCTGACCAGGGCGCTGCGCACCGTCAGCAGGGGCCGCAGCCAGATCTGGCGCGACGGCTCCCCCAACGGCGCCCCGGCCCCGTCGCTCGGGCGCAACGGCAACGGCAGCGGCACGGGCATGGACCTGATCGACTAGGCCGGGCCCCGGCCCGGCCTCTCCGCCGGGTCCTCCCGGCCCGGCCCGTCGCTGGTCGGCGGACTATCCTGGCGCCGGCCATGAAGAACACCGACACCAGGCCCGCGAAGCACGAGCCGCAGAGCCCCTGGGCGTTCAGCACCCGGGAGCTCGGCCGGCGCGCCGGGGCCATGCGCACCGTCTCCCGCGAGGTCCCCGCCCCGGCCTCGCCCGGCGTGATCGGTCTCGAGGGCGTCCTCGAGGTGCCCGCGGACAGCCCCGTCGCGCTGCAGCTGTCGCTGGAGGCGGTCAGCGAGGGCGTCTACGTCTCGGGAACCGCGTCGGTCGGGCTGGCCGGCGAGTGCTCGCGATGCCTCGACGAGCTCACCGACGAGCTGACGGTCCGCATCGGGGAGCTCTACGCCTACCCCGACAGCGTCACCGAGGAGACCACGGACGCCGACGAGATCCCGAGGCTGGTCGACGAGTCGGTCGACGTCGAGCAGGCGGTCCGCGACGCGGTCGTCCTCGAACTGCCGCTGGCCCCGCTGTGCAGGGACGACTGCCCCGGGCTGTGCGCCGAGTGCGGTGGACGGAAGGCCGATCTCGGGCCCGACCACGGGCATGAGACACTGGACCCTCGTTGGTCCGCGCTGCGCGAGCGGATGTCGTCGGACTGACTGCTCAGGCCCGCCTGACGCACCCCTAGCACGATCACTGACACCAGTACTGAGGAGATCTCCGTGGCCGTACCCAAGCGCCGGATGTCGCGGTCCAACACGCGCTCTCGCCGGGCGCAGTGGAAGGCGACCGCGCCGACCCTCGTCGCCTGCTCCAACCGGGCCTGCAAGGAGCTCAAGCCGCCGCACGTGGCGTGCCCCACCTGCGGGACCTACGACGGCCGCCAGGTCGTCACCCCGGCCTGATCGCACCGCGTTGGCGGGCAAGGGAGTCCAGGGGGCCGTGGAGGATCACGGCCCCCTCCTCCGTGCGCTCGGGGTCGAGCTCGACCCCGAGCTGCTGACCCTCGCGCTGACCCACCGCTCCTACGCCTACGAGAACGGCGGGCTGCCCACCAACGAGCGCCTGGAGTTCCTGGGCGACTCCGTGCTGAGCATCGTCGTCACCGAGCGGCTCTACCTCGACCACCCGGACCTGCCCGAGGGCCAGCTGGCCAAGCTGCGGGCGAGCGTGGTCAACATGAACGCGCTGGCCGGTGTGGCCGCCGAGCTGGTGCCCGACGGGCTGGGCGCGCACCTGTTCCTCGGCCGCGGTGAGGAGCTCACCGGCGGCCGGGCGAAGGCGAGCATCCTCGCCGACGCCACCGAGGCGCTCATCGGTGCCGTCTACCTGCAGCACGGGCTGGAGACGTCGCGCGACGTCATCCACCGGCTCTTCGCCGACCTGCTGCGCAACGCCCCGCTGCTGGGCGCCGGACTCGACTGGAAGACGTCGCTGCAGGAGCTCACCGCCGCGGCCGAGCTGGGTGTGCCCGAGTACCGGATCACCGAGGACGGTCCCGACCACCTCAAGACGTTCACCGCGACGGCCGTCGTCGGCGGGCGCGAGCTGGGCTCGGGCGACGGGCGCACCAAGAAGGAAGCCGAGCAGAAGGCGGCCGCGCTCGCCTGGCGGACGCTGTCCGCCGAGGCCGACGGATCCGTCGGCACCGCCGTCTGAACGGGCGCGCGTGCCAGAGCTCCCCGAGGTC
>Ga0182736_1002365_pt1 | contig 14599 bp, 9 predicted proteins | sample eDN5th30CKraftBY_FD_128882 | JGI IMG/M metagenome (GOLD analysis project Ga0182736, IMG submission 128882) | Enriched backyard soil microbial communities from Emeryville, California, USA - eDNA 5th pass 30_C Kraft BY (version 2) (version 2) | ecosystem: Environmental > Terrestrial > Soil >...
AGAAGCCGGCCTACGGCGACGAGTTCCTGCCGTGGATCTTCTACTACTACCTCGCCACCTTGCAGCTCACCGATGACCTGAGCGCCCGAGGCGCTGCAGGGGATTGACGCTCCCTCCCGCACGGTGCGAGCAGGACCGTATGACCGCGGTACGCGCCCCGGTGAGGGAGACCCTGATCGGATCAGCAGTACAGGCAAGGACCGTAGCTAGTCGTCGCAGCCGATTCCGTCGCCGTCGGCGTCAAGACCGTTCGGGTCGTTGCTGCCGACCCACACCGGCCCGAGCAGCGCGTCGCAGTCGATGTCACCAGTCACCGAGCCTGCCGGGTACGGCCCGGTCGTGAACTTGTCGATGCAGATGTCCGTGTAGATGACCTGGTCCCGCAGTGACCCGCCCTCGGAGTCCGCGAGCATCTCGCTAGGGGTATTCGCAGGGCAGTCGAACGTGGTCGGAACCAGCTCGCCCTCGGCGTCGAGGCACGCCATGCGGAACAGAGCCTCGGCGTAGGCCGTCGAGCTCTGGAAGTAGATGTCGGACTCGATGAGCCGTTCGTCGCTCTCCTCAACGCTTGCGATCAGGTCGTCGAGTGCATCAGCGACGTCGCCGCCCATGTCCTTGCGGAACTCCTTCAGCACTTCGAGGCGGGTCAGGGCGCTCATCGGCCGGCTCCACGTCGGCCCGCACGCCGCCTGCTGGGACTTGGACGCTGACTCGTCGCCGCTCTTCTTCTTTACGACGAGTGCACCCGCGACGAGCACGACGAGCACGAGCACCGCCGCGGCGACGACCGCGGCTGCCGGCACCGAAGGCGTCGAACGCCGGGAGCGGTCCGGAGTCGCCGGCAGCGTTGCGCTCGGCGGGGGAGGCAGCGGCGCGCCGGGTGGTGGCGGGAGTTGTGCGACCGGTCCGGGGGTGACGGCTCGTCCGCACGTCGTGCAGAACGCCGCTTCCGCAGGGACCGCATGGCCGGCCGGGCAGTGCGGTCCGGTGGGCGACATCGGCACGGCGCACTCCGTGCAGAACCGTGCTCCGTCCGCGACGTCGTGGCCGTTCGAACACCTAGCCATCCCATCCCCCCCGTACCGCCGATCGATTAGGACCCTACGGCAAGGCGTGCCTGGGAGGTCAGCCAGCGAAGAGTCCGAGAGGTAGCGAGACGGCCCGGCGACGCGGTCGGGGACCGCGCAGCTCAGCTCGGACTAGACAAGGAACCGGGCGAGATGCGCGGCGGGAATCCGATGAGGGCGGTCCGATCCTCGGCGCACCACTGCATGGCTTGGTCACCGATCCGGGACGCTGTGCGAGGATTGAATGCATGCCACTACCCGTGTTTTCCATCGAGGACGTGCACTCGCTTCGGGATGTTCTGAGGCTCGAGCTTGACGATGATGTGGTCCGGCAAGGCGCAGGAATGGACCGTGGCGATCCGGCGGAGAACCTCGCCCAGGCCGCCATTCGATGGTTCATCGCCTACCAAGACGAACACGACTCGTAGCACCCCGGTCAGGGCACCCCGGTCAGGGCTCCGCCGAGGCCTGCCGGGGAGAGCGCCCCAGTTGAGTGGTCCCTGCGTTTGAGTCGGCGGACCGAGGCCCAGACCTCGAGCCCGTCATTCTCCTAGTGTTGGCGAGTGCTCTTCATCGTTCTGCCAAGGGGCTCTTGGCCCTCAACTTCCTCAGGAGAGGCCGTGTACCTCTCCACTGATAACTGGGACGACTACGGCTACAAGACCCTCTACCACCTCACGTACGTCGGCGTGAACGGCGATCAGCATGATGTAGGAGGGGTCAAGATCGCTCGATTCGGGATGGGTTCCAAGAAGGGTCGACCGGCGCTGCCAGAGCGCTTTGAGACGCTCCCCGATGAGCATTTCTCGCTCGGTCAGGACGAGGCCTACTACTCCACCTTGAACGGTCTTGGCGACGATACGCGTGACTCCGTGCTGTCGGGCCTAAGAGATCTCGCAACTGACCGAGATCTCTTCGACAGAGCGCGTCAAGAGAGCATCGTCGGCGTCTCCCTTCTCCGGTCTGTCTCGGCGGCCAGTGTCACGGGTCAGTTCCATCGTCTTGCAAGCGGGGGCGCCCGCCTCACGGACTACGCGTTTTCGTATGTTCCGCCCGTTCCGCGCCATGGATCGGCGGCGGAGCTCTCGTTCGCAGTGGTGCCGGAGTCGGAGCCCCCGACGAACATCCACGTCATCATCGGGAGCAATGGGGTCGGCAAGACTCGGCTACTGCAGTTGATGGCACGTGCGCTGGTCAGCGAGGAACCAGACGCTGCGCACGGAACGTTCGACTGGGCCGGTGAGCAGGATGGTGGTCACTTCGCCAACCTGGTGTCCGTCAGCTTCAGTGCCTTCGACGACTTCGAACCGTTGCCGGTGCGCCGCAACAAGGCAATAGGCATGCAGCACGCCTACGTTGGTCTCAAGTGGCAGAGGGACGCGGAGGGCAAGCCCCGGCCGCCGAAGTCACCAGAGCAGCTATCCACGGAGTTCGTCAAGAGTGTCCGAATCTGCCGCTCGGGGGCTCGCGGTAGCCGATGGTTACGAGCGTTGGAGATGCTTGAGGCGGATCCCATCTTCAGCGACGCCAACATCACAGCTATCACCGAGGATTCGGGCGACGCCGGCACCGCCGAAGCACTCGAGGCGTTCCGCCGGCTCAGCTCAGGACACAAGATCGTGCTCCTCACGATCACCCGCCTCGTGGAGTTGGTCGAGGAACGCACCTTGGTGTTGCTGGACGAGCCGGAGGCTCACCTACATCCACCTCTCTTATCGGCGTTCGTCCGTTCGCTCTCAGACCTCATGACGAACCGGAACGCCGTCGCGGTTATCGCGACGCATTCGCCGGTTGTGCTGCAGGAGGCCCCGAGGAGCTGTGTCTGGAAGATTCGGCGAAGCGCCGACGTGATGGCCGCAGACCGACCTGACATCGAGACCTTTGGCGAAAACGTTGGAGTGCTCACCCGGGAAGTCTTCGGACTGGAAGTGACGCAATCCGGGTTCCATCGGCTACTAGCCGAGGCGGTGGCCGACGAAGGGAGCTACGACGACGTGGTGGAGCGCTTTGGCGACCAGCTAGGAGGCGAGGCACTTGCCATCATCCGTGCTCTTGCGGCTGAGCGACGTCGACGGCGTTTCAGCTGATGTGGCGAGTCCCTGCGCCCGTTCGCACCGTTGCCTGGACCTACGAGCGCTGCATCCGCACAGTGAAAGACGACGACCTACGCGACCAGCTCGACGCTGCCGCGCCTGCAGTCCAGGCGGCGTCGGGCGCGTTCCGGACCGCAGCGCAGAGCGCAACACTCGCTTCGTACCCAGCGGCGGCGAACGTCGGAGGGTTGACGAAGAAGGAGCTGACGTGGGTCTATGACGTGCGCTTCGCGAAGGCGAAGTCACCGGGAAGGCTCGTCTACAACGAGATCAAGTCCTCCGCGGTCAACGGTCGGTGCCCGATGTGTGGGCATCGTCAAGTGTCAACCCTCGACCACTACCTTCCGAAGGCGTCGTTCCCAGCCCTCTCCGTAACCCCCGACAACCTTGTTCCCGCATGCGGCGACTGCAACAAGCAGAAGCTCGACGTGGTCCCGGCTCATGATGGGGAGGTCATGCTCCATCCGTACTTCGATGATGTCGAGAGTCAGCCCTGGCTCGTGGCACAGGTTCTCCAGACAGCTCCAGCATCGATCGAGTTCTCGGTGGATGCTCCAGCGGCCTGGTCCGTTGTCCTTTCTGCCCGAGTCGCCCATCACTTCGAGTCGCTCCAGCTCTCAACTCTCTACGCGGCGCAGGCAGCGGACGAGCTCATCAACATCCGTCACTCGCTAGCGGATGTCCATGCTGCCGGCGGCCCCACAGAGGTCGCCTCTTTCTTGAAGCAGGCGGCAGACAGCCGAAGGGCCGCCCGTGTCAACTCTTGGCAGACAGCTATGTACTCCGCGATTGCCAACTCGCCGTGGTTCTGCGAAGGCGGTTTCGCCTGACCCGGAAACCGGAGGGCACTAGCCGCAACGGCCGGGCTCCGGCCGCCCGTGAAGGGACGACTGAGGGGCTCGGAGTTCGGGCACGCTCGCTCGGCTGGGTAGCTAGCGGCAGTCGTGGCATACGGGTCTGCTTGAGGAGCGAGCCGCTAGCCACGATGCACCGCACTCGACGCACACGAGAGCGGTGCCGGCGGACGCGAGGCGCTGTACCTCGAGCACCGACCCGGGTCCGTCAGCGTCGAGGAAGGTTGTGGCCGATGTGACGGGGATGCCGAACTGGCGTGCCTTGCCGGCCTTGCCTGAGCGCGATGCAGGGTCTGACGCCACGAGAAGGTCACATGCCTTGGCGGTGACGGTCTTCGTCGGGACGAGGTCCCACGAGAGCGCAACGTCTTCGAGCTGGGCTCGGGGGAGCTCACGGCCTTGCCGGTCGGTGACTGCGCCGGTGAAGCACACGCGCATTCCGGTGGTGAGGGTGAGCCGTGCGGTCTCGCAGCGGTGGCCGTCGGTGCGTTGGGCGACGATCTTCGGGTCGACGCCGAGCAGGGCCGCCGCTCGGCACAGCTGGTCGTGTTCGTCATTGGTGACGACCCGGTCGTCGAGCGCTGCGTCGATGAGGCTGCCCATGAACTCGTGGTGGGCCCGTGCGACGCGGTCTTCGTCGAGTCCCAGCTCTCGGGCTACGCCTGCGAGCTGTGCGCGTTCGTCCGACGTGAGCTTGAGGTCAGCGAGGGCGCGGTCGAGCAGGGCGACGTAGGGGGCTACGTCGGGGGCGACGTGGAGGCCCTCGGCGAGCGCCGCGAGGTAGGGCGTGGGCTCGTCAGCCCTGCTGGTCCCGGTCCGGGTGTGGACGCGCATCGGTCGGACCTCGATGGGCCGTGCCGAGGCGGGTGTCCCGGGCTGGGTGAACGCGTTGGCGACTGTCAGAAGGAGCCCTGTCGTGGCTTGGGCGTCGACGCGGGCGCTGTGGGCGGACCCGTCGAAGGCGACCCCGTTCTCGGCGCACGCGACGCCGAGCTTGCAGCCGGTGACTGCGAGGGTGTCGAGGCCGTCTCCCCACTGGATGAAGATCCCGGCGCCAGCGAGCTCGCTTGACAGCATCCGCTGGTCGAACGGGAGGTTGTGGCCGACGACGATCGCGCCGTCGAGTCGGGCCGCCACGTGGTGTGCGACGTCGTAGAACGTCGGCGCGTCCACGACCATCTCTGCGGTCACCTGGTGAAGCCAGGTCGGTCCGATGTCGCGGCCCGGGTTGATCAGCGTCTCGAAGACCTCGATGACGTTTCCGTGGGCGTCGATGGTGATGATCGCGACCTCGACGACGCGGTCCTTGTCGAACAGGCCCGTCGTCTCGACGTCGACCACCGCGAGCCGTTCCCCCGAGCCGAGAAGGTGGCCAAGGAGCGAGCCCGATGTCGGGGGTGTCGGCGGCCGTTGTGCCGGAGCGGACGCGAGTGGCGCTGACTGCTCGACGGTATCTGCGGAACTCTGCTTCGGATCCGGGAAGGCGTCGATGGCGGCAAGGATCCGCCATGCTCCGTCGGTGTCGATGAGGCGGGCCGCCGTTGCTTCTGCGGTGAGCTCATCGTCGAGGACCCAGTCCCACTTGTCGACCTCGGTGTTCAGCACGAGACGGGCGATCTCGATCGGCTCCGGGGTTGGTCCTGCCAGAAGAGATCGGGCCGCGTCGACTACCTGGAGAGGTGCGGCTTCGGTAACGGTGAGGGTCGGCCCATCGACGCTCACGTCCAAGCGCTGCGTGCGCAGCAGCAGAGCGGCGGTGGCGAGTGCCCGGTCGCCTGCCCACGGGAGGACCACCGTGTCGGTGCCGGCGGCGACGAGGACGTGGCTGCCCAGCTCGAGGCGCCGCCACGCGTCACGGCCTTCTGCCAGTAGGGCCTTCGCCTCGGCGTCGAGCCAGAACGGGATGTCGGTGCCTTCGTAGACGGCGACCATCTCCTCTCGGATGCGGTCGCCGACGAGGGCGGCTTCGCCTCCGAAGCGCGGCGGGACTCCGCCAGCTGCCCGGGTGAGCTCGACCACGTGGCCCGTCATGTCGACACCGGTGATCCGCCACCGGCGACCGGCGAAGATGAGAAGGCCGTCGACGGCGAGCGGCTGGGTGATCGGCAGGGTGCCCAGCGGTCGGCCGTCAGCGACGAGGCGCCACTCCTCGGGGGTCTGGAAGGCGCTGTAGAACGAGTAGTGGTTCACGGCCCGCTCACCTGTCTGCCCGTGCAGAAGGGTCCCGTCGCCCGCCTGGACGATCAGGTCCTCGCCAGCCATGGCCCGTAGAAGCCGTCCGAACCGTGCTGGGTCAGCGTGTTCGAACGGCCCGGGTCCGCAGAGGGCGCCGTGGAGCTCGGCGGCGGTGGCACCGCCGTGCTGGGCGATGACCGACAGGATCTGCTGGATCAGCGTCGACAGGTTCAGCCCTGCGTCGTCGGCAGGTTCGAGCCAGCGGTCGAGGAGTAGCCGCACCATGGCGACGGCCTGCACGAGACCGCACCGGAGCTCGTCGGAGATCGCAGAGCGGACGTCCAGCTCGTCCTCGGTGACGTACATGCGCAGCACCGCCGGCTCGCCACGCCGGCCGGCCCGTCCCAGCCGCTGCCGGAGCGACGCCACTGACGGGGGAGGGCTGACTTGGGCGACACTGGCGACAGAGCCGATGTCGATGCCCATCTCGAGCGTCGAGGTGCACACGGCGGTGACCGGCCGTGAACGGTCCTTGAGCTGCGCTTCAACGACTTCCCGTACGTCTCGGGCGAGGCTGCCGTGGTGGGGCCAGAACTCGTTGGGCACGTTCTCGCGTGCGCTGCGACGGGCGAGCAAGTCGGCGTAGATCTCGACGTCAGCCCTTGCGTTCGCGAACACCAGGTTGTCGCGACCGCGAAGGGTGCGGAACAGGTGTGCGGCGATGTCGAGGCGGTCGCCTCCGACGGTCTGCTCGACCGCGACGCTCTGGCCGGCGGCTTCTGCGGCGCTGATCTGGCGCCCGCGCAGCTCGGGTGCGGATCGGCGGTAACCGCGCAGTTGGAGCTTGAGCTCTTGGCCGTCGGAGGCAGACTCGATGACGAGCACACCGTCGGGCCCAGAAGGCCGGAGAAACGCGGTTGCGGCTGACATGTCGCCGAGGGTCGCGGACAGGCCGATGCGGGGCGGCCGCCGTCGGATGGCGAGCTCGATGCGGTTGAGCAGCGACTGCAGCTGGGCGCCGCGCGGCGTAGCCAGGAACGAGTGGAGCTCGTCCACGACGACGTAACGGAGACCGGCGAACAGAGTGGCGATCTCGTTGCCTCGGTTGACGAACTGGGCTTCGAGCGACTCGGGAGTGATGAGCAGGACGCCGGATGGGTTCTTGATGGTCTGGCGCTTGTCGCTGATGGCCACGTCGCCGTGCCACCGGTGGACTGCAACATCGGCGCGGTCGCAGATCATCTCAAGCCGGTCGTACTGGTCGTTGATCAGGGCTTTGAGCGGGGAGAGATACAGCACCTCGATCCCCGGTGCCGGCGGAGGCACGGGCGGAGCCCACGGGTCGTGCCCCTCCCAGGGGTCAGCCGATGGCCTTGCGGCTGCTGCGTCTCGCTGGCGGGCGAGAGAGGAACAGATCGGAAGGAAGGCAGCCTCGGTCTTCCCGGCCGCGGTGGCAGCAGAGATGATGACGTCGGTCTGCTCGTCGAGGATGGGGCCGATCGCCCGTTCCTGGGCGTCGTGGAGCGTGGTCCACCCCTGTTCGTGCACCCACCGCTGCATGGAGGGGTGCAGCCGTGAGAACGACTGGGATGGACCAGGTTCAGAGCTTGAAGGTGGCGAGGTCGTCATCGTCGTCGTTCGGTTCGACCGGCACGGGCGCCGGCATCGGGGCTGCCGCGGTCGCGGTCGCGGGCGGCTCGTCGTCGGCGAGCGGGGCGAGGTCCGGGTTCGTCTCCGGCGCCAGTTCGACGCGTTCGATGAGGGCCGACCACTCGACATCGGGGTTCTGGTCGAGGACGGCGAGAAGGTTGATGAACTCCTTGATCGTGGTGCGCGGAGTGCGGAAGTAGGCGTCGCCGATGCGCGTCGAGCAGTGCGTCATGAACGCAGTGAGCGCCTCATCGGGGACGAGGTAGGCATCAGGGACACCGCCGGCGTACACGTTGCGGAGCTTGTCGAGCAGGACGTACATGTCCTCGGGGGACAGGTTGGGGAGCCGCAGGACGGGCCCGGAGTAGTCAACGAGCCCGGAGCTGGCGAAGGTGTTCTCCGCGAGACGCGACTGCAGCGCTGCGTACGAGTACAGGCCCCGGCGCGTGTCGAGCAGGAGGTCGGGGGTGCCGCCGAGGACGAACCCGAGGCCGACGGCCGAGCCTTGGAGGCAGTCGTTGAGGATCCGCAGGAGCTGCTCGTAGTTGGCGTTGCGGGCCTGGGTGTTCGACAGCTTGTACAGGTTGACGAGCTCGTCGAGGTTGACGAGCAGCCCGGAGAACCCGGCGAGTCGCACGAACCGGGCGAACAGCTTGAGGTGGTCGTAGAAGCTGGCGTCGTCGATGATCGTGCGCACGCCGAGGGCGGCACGAGCGTCGGTGCGGGTGGTGAACTCTCCGCGGAGCCAGCGGACGGCGTCGGCCTTGAGCTGCTCGTTGCCGGTGTCGTGGCCCCGCCAGTACGCGGCGATGACCTCGGCGAAGTCGTAGCCGCCCGTCATCTCCTGGAGCTCTGCGAGCCGTTCCCGGATGACGATCTCGGGTGCGACTCCGCGGGTGGTCGCAGTCGTGAGGCTGTCGGTGACGAACCGCTCGACGATCGAGGGCATGGCGCCGCCATCGGGCTTGGCCCGGGTGGACACGTTGCGCATCAGTTCGGCGTAGAGGCTGCGGGCTTGGCCACCGGTTGCGTGGAGGCGCCGGTCGGGGGCGAGGTCGGCGTGGACGGTGACGAGCTTTCGCTCGAGGGCGATGGAGCGGATGAGGTTCAGAAAGAACGACTTGCCGGCTCCGTACTCGCCGATGGCGAACCGGATGGCGGAGCCGCCATCTGCGATGCGCTCGATGTCGGCGACGAGGGCGGTGACCTCGTTGGCGCGACCGACCTGGATGTGCTGCTGGCCGACGCGTGGGACGACACCGGAGCGCAGTGACTGCAAGATGGCGTCGCGCTCGCGAGGCCGGATTGGTGCCGAGGCTGGTGTGGCGGTCATGCGAAGAGCTCCTGGGCGGCGTAGTCGTTGATGTGAAGTGGGTCGTCTCCGTCGACGAGCGGTTCTCCGCAGATGTCCATCGCGGCCTCGTTGATGCGGTCGAGGGCGCCGGCGAGCAGCGGGAGGCCGAGCGTTGCCGCTGCGGCTTCGGCGTCGGCCCGTTCCCAAGTCGGCTGGGTTCGGAGGCGGTCGGCGAGGGCGCTGTGGGTGTCGTCGAGGCCGTCGATCGTTGCGGTACTGAGTGCGCTGGCCGGGGGAGATGCGACCGGTGCGGGAGCTGGCGGCTCGTCCTCGGTGAAGATGTCAGCGAGGAGTGCGGTGACGGTGGCGGTCTCCGCGAGACGGGCTTGGACCTTGGCGGGGTCGAGTTGGACACCAGACGGGGCTGCAGCTGGTGCCGGGATGCTGTGACGTGGCGCGTCGGTGTCGGCGGCACGGACCGTCACCGGGCCGGTATCGGTTCCGAGGGCGTGGATGGTCCGGTAGAGGTCGCCCTCGTCGATGCCGAGCAGCTTGTAGAGCTTGGTGAGGGTGGTGATCTCGTCGGGGCTGACTACTCCGTCGGCGGCTGCGAGGTCGACGAGGAACTGCCCGATCGCGGAGCGTTGCGCTGGGGTCAGGGCGTCGAGCTTGGTCTTCATGCCGGAGAGGCTGGGTTTGCCGGCGGTCAGCCAGGCGAAGTGCGCTTCGAGTCGTGCGCACTCGGCGGGGTCGAGGCTGAGGGATGCCTCGAGGTGGTGAGCGAGGTGGAGTCGCTCGTCGTCGCGGACGCTGCCATCAGCGGAGGCGACGACAGCGGTGAGGTGCACGAGCGTGGCTGCGGCCGCGTACGGCGGAGATGGTGCTGCGGGGGCTTGGTCTGTGAGCGGGAAGACCACCAGAGTCGAGCCGGGAGCGGGGGTTTTGCCGCCGAAGCGGACGTCGGGTTCGATGCCAACCCCGAACTTGGCGAGCAGGGAGGCGAGCGACACGGCGTCCTTCTTCGTCAGCTTCTCTGTGCGGCCAGGTGACCAGCGCTGCACGACGTCGTCGAGCGGCACGGCGGTCTGCCCGGTCACGGCGAGTGAGGCTCCCCAAGTGCGCAGAGCGTTGAGTGCGGTGCCGCCACGGGTCGCAAGAAGCTCGTCGGGCAGCAGGCCGAGCGCCGCGCGCTCGTTGCTTCCGTCCGGGTTCCGGCCGAGGTACCGGCTGTACGCGTCGAGGGAGTCCGTGCAGCTTCCTTCGACCTCACGGATCTTGTCGAGGAGCGCCTTCGACGTGCAGACGTCGGGGATGTCCTCGAACCGCTTCGTGCGGCCGTTCAGGCCTCCGGAAGCCGGCCGGTAGCGAACCTCGATGCGGCTCTTGGGGATGCGAGCCACGATGCCGTCGCCGAACTTGGCTCGGTAGCGCTGGATGAAGAGCTGGTCGAACTCGTCGGTGCACCGGGTGGCAGGGGTACGGAGGTACGCCTCAGGATGCACCCGGAGAAGGACGAGGGCCCACTCCGCTGGGATCGGCTGCTTGGCGCCGACGTAGCGGCCGAGACCGATACGCACGACGGCAGGCACTTCCCAGCGCCGCTCGATCGTGGTCCAGTCCGGCGGTGTTAGCGGTGCGGTTCGAGCGGTGATCGTGTCGAGGAGCTCAAGGAAGTCCGTGGCATACATGTCGAACGACCCGTTGTCGGAGTAGATCGACAGAAGTCGTCGGACCTCAGCGCTGATGAGCGCGACGTCGGGGTGGTCAGGTGTCGCGTCGAGGTCGACGAGGACACGCCGCTCGAGTCCGTAGAAGAAGAGGAACACGTAGCCGATGTACGCGTTCGGGTCCGCTCGTCCGCTCATGAGCCAGCCGAGGTAGCCGGCACGGGCGGCGGGGCTGATGCTCTGGTAACTCGGCCAGTAGCCCATGGTCGCGCCGGTCAGGTCCGGCCTCTTCCACTGGACGGGAAGGCCGGGGTCGATCAACGCAGGCTCGACGTCGGGACTGTCAGCGGCGGCTGCGCGGGACCCGATGTAGAGCAACCCGCCCGGGATCGTCTGCCCGGAGATCTCGACTGGTTGACCGGCTGGTAGCCAGGTGATGGAGCCAGGCTTCTGACGCCCTTGCACCGGTCGAGGTGCAGGTGGCTTGGGCGACAGGTGGGTCGAGGCGGCTGGCTGCTGCGGTGCAGCGGTGCGTGAGGAAGGGGCAGCTTGAACCTTGCGGCCCCGCAGCTTGTCGAGAAATCCCATCAGTGGTCCGCCGTTCTGTTCTCGAGGGCCGGCTGTCGGCCGAGGATGCAGCTGTTGAGGATGAGAGCGTGCGCGTGCCTGCGCTCGCGGGTCGTGGCCCTGGCCGGCAGCCGCCGTCTCCGCCCGTCCTGTTGTGTTCCGTCGTGTGTCGTGCGCACCGCTGCTCCCCACCGATGTGCGTGCGCAGACCGTAGCGAACGGGTGTGACAGTGGCCTCCGAGCGCTGCTAGTTCGTTTGGTTCGGGCCGGAAGCCCTGGACGTCGCGTGGTGTGCTTCCCGAGAGGCAACCACCCGACGCCACCCACCCGGTCCTCGCCCGGGTGGTGTTCGAATGCAAAGCGGGTTGTCACCGGCACCGCTGAGGCATGGATCACCCAGCGGAGTCATGGGACCGGCAGGCGTTCATCCAGTCCTACCGTCCACAGTCGGTCGAACCTGAGGTCTGGGCGGTGGTGGGCGAGGCGGTGAAGGCCTGGGTGTCCGCTGCTTCCTCCGAGGGCCGGAGTCGGACGACGCACCTGCTGGGTGCGGCCTCCCGTCTGGCGGCCTGGGCACACGGCGAGAGCGTGCCGCTGAGGGCGGACACGGTGTTGCGCGACACGACGATCGAGCGGTTCTGTGCGGTCGCGGAGCGCGATGGGTCGTTCTCGGCGACGACGCGGGCCACGATCCGTAGCCGGCTGCGGTTCCTTGCCGAGGCGAACGGGGTTCGAGAGGCGCGTCAACGGCCTCCTGAGCTTCGGCGGGGCGTGGTCAAGGCTCCCTACAGCGACGCCGAAGTGGTGGGGTTCTGGCGGCTGGCAGGCGCTCAGCGCCCGGAGGTCGCGGTTCGGTTGTCGGGACTTCTGGCGGCGAGCCTGGGCGCCGGTTGTGGGCCAGCGGACTTCCGCGGCCTGCGCGGCACAGCCATCGAGGTGAGGTCAGACGGGGTGGTCGCGGTGGTCCTTCCTGGGCCGAGAGGTCGCCGGGTGCTGTGTCGGGACCTCTACGCCGCTGCACTCCGCGACGCGGCCGCCGAGGTAGGCGACGAGCTGCTCGTAGGGGGCTTCTCGGGTGACCGCCGCAACGTGACCACTGGGCTGATCCGTCGCATCGAGGGGGGAGCGGACCTTCCGCACCTCGAGGTCGCCCGGTTGCGGTCGACGTGGATCGCCGTCCACCTCGAAGCAGGGACCCGACTCGACGTCCTCATGGCCGCCGCCGGTCTGACGACGCCGACTTCGATCGTCGACCTGGTCCGGCACCTCGCGCCACCGCCGCCCGAGGACGCGGCCGCTCAGCTACGCCTGACCGGGAGCGACCGATGACCTGGTCTCCGGAGGAGGAGTTCAGGCGGGTGGTCGAGGTGGTCGACTCCTCGGGCGCGGTAGCGCTGCTCGAGGAAGGCCTGAACGGGCGCGGGGGATCTGGCCGGCGTCTGGGACGGCCGCGACGGCTCGACGTGCGCAGCGTGCTCGTTGCCGGGATCCTGGCGGCCCTTCGCGGCGGGCGTCTTGATGTGCGGGGCATGTGGAGCGTCTTCACGGCGATGCGTCTCGACGAGCTCGATGAGCTCGGGTTGGAGGGCGTGCCGCCGACCCTGTCGCAGGTCGGCCACCTCTGGAACCGGATCGCCGACCTGTGCGACGGGGCGGAGAGGTCGGCTGGACGGCGCCTCGACGGAGACGGGGAGACACCGAGGCGGACGTTGAACCACCGTCGCCTTCACGTTGCTGTGACCGAGCCGCTGAGGGTGCGGCGTCCGTCGACCAAGGGCACCGTTCGTACCCTGGACCCTGACGAGCGGACGCGACGCCATCGACGGCTCGTGGCGGTGAGCGATGCGCTGTTGGCGGCGACGGTCCCCACCGCGGTCGACGCATCTGTCCTGGCGGTCGACTGGACCGATCACGAGACGTGGGCGACGAGCCACACCACCAAGGTTGCCTCCGCTGATCCCGATGCCAGGTGGGGGCGGCGCCGCTCGACCGGTGGCATCTCGAAGGGCAAGCGTCGGACGGCGCCGCCGGGCTCGGTCCCCGACCCGAAGGACTGGGACGAGGGCAAGCACGAGCTGTACTTCGGGTACATCGTCCACGCGGCGGTGACAGCGGCGAGCCCGGGGTCACCGGAGCTCGCGGTGGCCGTCCGGGTCGCGGCAGCGAACGCGATGGACGTCGGGCCGGTGGTCGTCGAGCTGACCGATGCGCTCCGGGACAGGGGTGTCGAGGTGACGGAGCTGCTGGTCGACCGGGGGTACTCGATGCGCAGCACCGACAAGCTCCACCGGCCGCTCGCACAGCGGGGTGTGTTCTTGACCTACGACTACGCCGTCGCTCAGTACGGCCGACACGGAACCCATCTCGGCGCGGTGCTCATCGGCGGCGAGCCCCACTGCCCGTCCACCCCCGTCGACATCACGAACCGTCCGCGGCCCAACACCAAGGCAGCCCCGCAGGACTGGGAGCGGTACTGGGCTGATCGTCGCCGCCTCGAGGCGTACGCATTCCGGCGGCTCGGCCGAGCCAGTCCGGACCTGGTGCAGCGCTACGAGTGCCCAGCCGCCGCGGGCCGGGTCCGCTGCGAGCTTCGCGACGCGGCGCGGCCGATCCCGGTCGACCGCGACGTCCCCGAGATCTACGACCCGCCCGGTGACGCCCCGACCTGTTGCACCCAGCGCACCTTCACGGTCGGGTTCCCCATCGGGGCCGGGTACCGCCAACGGCACCCGCAGGGTTCCCGGGACTGGGTGCTGTCCTACGACCGCCGCACCTCCGTCGAGCGTTGGTTCTCGAGCTTCAAGTACGTGAGCCGCGCTCAGCGCGACTCGATCCGGGTGCTGGGCCAGGCGCGCCGCACTCTCATGCTCACGTTCGCCGCCGTTGCGACGAACCTGCGGCACTGCCGCAACTGGGACCAGAAGACCGGGGCGGAGTCCCCAAGCGGGACGGACTGACGGCTCCCGTACAGCGCGCCAGGGAGGGCCGCTTGCTGGGGTAGAGGCCCGCGGTTGCGCCACCCCGGTGCCCGGGGACCGTGCCCGGCCATGGACGAACAGACCCGCCGGCGCCTCGAGCGCTACCAACCCAACCGGCCCGAGATCGTCGACGTGAATCGCCCTGGGATCGTTGGAGGCTCCTGACCTTGGATACGAGGATGGAGTCATGCCGAAGGAGATCAGTCCGGGGAAGCCGACCACGCGCCGGTACTCCCCCGAGGAGAAGGCCCAAG
>Ga0182736_1002366_pt1 | contig 14587 bp, 13 predicted proteins | sample eDN5th30CKraftBY_FD_128882 | JGI IMG/M metagenome (GOLD analysis project Ga0182736, IMG submission 128882) | Enriched backyard soil microbial communities from Emeryville, California, USA - eDNA 5th pass 30_C Kraft BY (version 2) (version 2) | ecosystem: Environmental > Terrestrial > Soil >...
GCGCGATGATCGCGATCACGATCAGCAGCAGCACGAACACGGCCGCGATCATCGCGATGTGTTGCCGCCTGAACTTGCGCCAGAACTCGGTCCACGGCGTGCGGATCTCTTGCGGCGCGGTTGCCGCGCTTTCGGCTGTCACGCTCATCGCGTCCTCACTTGAAGCGAATGGTCGGATTGATGATCGCGTACAGCACGTCCACCATCAGATTGATCACGATGAACTCCAGCGAGAACAGCAGCACCTCTGCCTGAATCACGGGATAGTCGCGCATCTCGACGGCATCGACGAGCAGGCGGCCAAGGCCCGGCCAGTTGAACACCTTCTCGACGACGATCGAGCCGCCGAGCAGAAAGCCGAATTGCAGGCCCATCATCGTGACGACGGGAATCATCGCGTTGCGCAGGCAGTGCTTCACGATGACCATCGGCTCATGCACGCCCTTTGCGCGCGCGGTGCGCACGAAGTCCTCGCCGAGCACTTCGACGAACGACGCGCGCGTGAAGCGCGCCATGACGGCGGCCACCGCCGCGCCCAGCGTGATCGATGGCAGCACGTAGCCTTTCCACGTTCCGTCATCGACGATGGGCAGCCAGCCGAGCTTCACCGAGAAGATTTCCATCAGCAGCATGCCGAGCGCGAAGGCCGGAAACGAGATGCCCGACACCGCGAGCGTCATGCCCAGTCGATCGGGCCAGCGATTGCGCCACACCGCCGACACGATGCCGATGGTCATGCCGAAGATCACGGCCCATACCATGCTCGCGAGCGTGAGCCACAAGGTCGGCATGAAGCGCTCGGCGATTTCCGTCGACACGGGCCGCTTGCTGCGCGTGGACATGCCGAAATCGAAATGCACGACCTTGCCGAAGAAGCTCACGAGCTGTTGCGGCAGCGGCTTGTCGAGGCCGAGATCGGCGCGCACGAGCGCGACCGTGGCTTCGTCGGCTTCCGCGCCTGCTGCGAGACGCGCGGGATCGCCCGGCAGCATGTGCACGAAGAAGAACACCAGCACTGCGACGATGAAGAGTGTCGGCAGCAATCCGAACAGGCGTTTGGCGATGAAGTTGAGCATCGTGTTCGTCAGGTAAGGCCGGGCGATGAAGCCCGGCCGTCGTCCATCACTTGATTGCGATTTCGTCGAAGTTGAACGAGCCGTCCGGCATCACGTATGCGCCCGACAGACGCTTGCTGCGCGCATACACGACCTTTTCCGTGACGAGGAAGATCCACGGTGCATCGGCCCAGATGCGTTTTTGCGCATCGGCGTAGAGCTTCGCTTTCTCGTTGCGATCGGTCGTCGCGAGCGCTTTTTGCAGATCGTCATCGACTTGATCGTTCTTGTAGTACGCCGTGTTGAAGAGCTTCGGCGGGAACGAGCCGCCGCTCAGGAGCGGCGAGATCGCCCAGTCCGCTTCGCCCGTCGACGACGACCAGCCGATGTAGAGCATGCGTACCGGCGCGGTCTTCGGATCGGGCGCGCTCTCGATGCGCTGCACGCGCTGCCCCGCTTCGAGCGCTTCGACCGATGCCTTCACGCCCACTTGCGCGAGTTGCTGCTGCACGAACTGGATGATCTTCTGCGCGGTCGTATGGTTATAGCCGGACCACAACACGGTTTCGAAGCCGTTCGGATAACCGGCTTCCTTCAACAGCTCGCGCGCCTTCGCGGGATCGTATTTCCACGGTCCGAGCTTCGGCGTCGCGTAGTCGACGCCCGGCGGCACGACGCCTTCGGACGGCACGGCATAACCCGCGAACGCGACCTTGACGAGCGCTTCCTTGTTGATCGCGTAGTTCATCGCCTCGCGCACCTTCGGATTGTCGAAGGGCTTCTGCAGCGTATTCATGCTGACGTAGCGCTGAATGATCGAAGGCGCCGCGATCAGATCGACCTTCGGACTCGACTTGAGCGTCGCGGCCTGCTCGAACGGAATCGAGAACGCGAAGTCCGCTTCGCCCGTTTGCATGAGCGCGGCGCGCGTGTTGTTATCGACCACGGGCTTCCAGTCGATCATGTCGATCTTCGGCAAGCCCTTGCGCCAGTAGCCCGCGAACTTCTTCACTTTCAGGTCGTCGGTCTGCTTCCATTCGACGAACTCGAACGGCCCCGTGCCGACCGGATGGAACGCGATGTCCTTGCCGTATTTCTGCAGCGCGGTCGGCGAGATCATCACCGCCGACGGGTGCGCGAGCACGTTGATGAACGCCGAGAACGGAATCTTCAGCGTGATCTTCACCGTGTACGGATCGACCACTTCGGTCTTCTCGATCTTGTTGAAGAGGTTGTAGCGCTTCAGCTTGTTGTCCGGATTCGTCACGCGGTCGAAGACGGCCTTCACCGCATCGGCGTTGAAGTCGGTGCCGTCCTGGAACTTCACGTCCTTGCGCAGATGGATCGTGTACACCTTCGCGTCGGAGCTCGCCTCGTAGCTCGTCGCGAGCACGTTGCGAATCTTCATGTCCTTGTCGAAACCGAACAAGCCTTCGTAGAACGACTTCGCCACGGCTTGCGAGAGCGTGTCGTTGGCGTCGTACGGATCCATCGTCGTGAAGGTCGAGGCGACGGCCATCACGGCGGTGCTTTGCGCGTGCGCAGCGACCGGCGCGAGAACGGTCAATGTGGCGAACGCGCTTGCTGCGAGCATCGCGCGCAATTTGAAGGACGGCATCGTTGGACTCCTTGTTGAAGTGCTTTTCGAGGTGCTCTTCGAATTGCTTTTAGTAAGCGCCGCCAACGTGATGCTCGGCGACAAAGTGATCAGGTCCGACAGCAACCAGTTTTGCGACGATCGGCTCATCGCCGAGCTTGCGGATCGGGCTTGGAATCTCGTCGGCGGCGAGCATGCGCTTCGCGTGCCGACGCGACGGATCGGCGACCGGCACCGCGCTCATCAGCTTGCGCGTGTACGGATGACGCGGCGCTTCGAACACCGCCGCGCGCGGCCCGATCTCGACGATCTGCCCGAGATACATCACCGCCACGCGATGACTCACGCGCTCCACGACCGCCATGTCGTGCGAAATGAAGAGATACGCGACGCCCAGTTCGCGCTGCAAATCCAGCATCAGATTGACGATCTGCGCGCGCACGGAGACAGCGAGCGCGGACACGGATTCATCGGCGATCACGACTTTCGGGTTCAACGCGAGCGCGCGCGCAATCGCGATGCGCTGCCTCTGACCGCCCGAGAATTCATGCGGATAACGTTGCGCGGCTTCGGGCGGCAAGCCCACTTTGTCGAGCAGCCAGTCGACCCGCGCCTGTGCTTGTCTTCCGCTCGCGACGCCATGCACGAGCAGCGGTTCCATCACCGAAAAGCCCACGGTCAGACGCGGATTGAGCGACGCGAACGGGTCCTGAAAAATGAACTGGATATTGCGCCTGAGCGCCTGCAACGCGTGACCTTCGAGCTTGCTGATATCGCGTCCATCGAATTCGATGGACCCGCTCTGGCTCTCGACGAGCCTGAGCAGCGAACGTCCCGTCGTCGATTTGCCGCAACCCGATTCGCCGACGAGCGCAAGCGTTTCGCCAGGCCGCAAGTCGAAGCTCACGCGTTCGACCGCGTGCACTGCCGCCGTCGTTCGGCCAAAGAGGCCGCTCTTCACCGGAAAGCGCGTGACCAGATCGCGCACGCGCAGTATCGGTTCAATGGCTTCATCGACGGCGGGCTGCTTCTCCTTCTCGACCGCTTCCGACGGACGCAACGCGCTCGCATCGTCGGGCGCGATGTCGGCGGACTCGACTTCGAGGATCGGGAATTTCGCGGGACGATCGGTGCCGCGCATCGCGCCGAGCGTCGGCACGGCGGCGAGCAGCGCTTTCGTGTACGGATGCTTCGGCGCATGAAACAGCGCGTCCGATGGCGCCTCTTCCACCTTCTCGCCGCGATACATGACGAGCACGCGATCGGCCACTTCCGCGACCACGCCCATGTCGTGCGTGATGAAGATCACGCCCATGTTCATCTCGTCCTGCAAGCCGCGCACGAGTTGCAGGATCTGCGCCTGAATCGTCACGTCGAGCGCGGTCGTCGGCTCATCGGCGATCAAGAGCGCGGGCTTGCACGAGAGCGCCATCGCGATCATCACGCGCTGGCGCATGCCGCCCGACAACTGATGCGGATAGCGCGCGAACACGCGCCTCGCCTCGGGAATCCGCACGAGATCGAGCAGACGCAATGCCTCGGCGCGCGCATCGGAACGGCTCTTGCCTTGATGCAACGCGATCGCTTCCGCGATCTGGTCGCCGACCGTGAACACGGGATTGAGCGATGTCATCGGCTCCTGGAAGATCATCGCGATGTCCGCGCCGCGTACACCGCGCATCGTCGCCGACGATGCTTTCGCGAGATCGAGCACTTGCCCGTTGCGCCGGCGAAACGCGATGCTGCCCGACACGATCTGTCCGCCGCCATGCTCGACGAGACGCATGAGCGCGAGCGACGTGACCGACTTGCCCGAGCCCGATTCGCCGACGATCGCAAGCGTCTCGCCGCGGTCGACGCTAAACGAGATGTTGCGCACCGCTTCGATGGTGCGCGAGCGCGAGCGGAAATTCACGGACAGGCCGTGTACGTCGATGACGCACGCTTCGGGCAGCGTCATCATCGATAGATCGCCGTGACGGGCGCTTCGCCCACGCGCGCGAATCCGCGATACATGCCTTCCGTGTTGAACGGCAGCACGACGTTGCCTTTCGCATCGACGGCGACGAGTCCGCCGCGTCCTTCGATGCGCGGCAGCTTGTTCATCACGACATCGTTCGATGCTTCTTCCAGCGACACGCCGCGATATTCCATCTGCGCCGACACGTCATACGCCGCGAGCATGCGGATGAACATCTCGCCCGTGCCCGTCGTGGAGACCGCGCACGTCGCGTCGTTCGCATAGCAGCCCGCGCCGATCAGGGGCGCATCGCCGACGCGACCCGCCTGCTTGTTCGTGATGCCGCCCGTCGACGTCGCCGCCGCGAGATGACCGTTCGAATCGAGCGCGACCGCGCCGACCGTGCCGAACTTCTTGTCGGGATCGATAGGATCGTCCGGGCCGTTATCGAAGGCGAATTTCGTCATCGCATCGTGATCGAGCATGGTGCCGGACGTGCCACGCGCCTTCTGCCATTGCTGAAAGCGCGCTTCCGTGTAGAAGTACGACGGATCGACGAATTCGAGACCCTGCGACTGCGCGAAGGCTTCCGCGCCGGCGCCCGTAAACATGACGTGATCGCTCGCGTCGAGCACGCGGCGCGCGGCGAGCACCGGGTTCTTCACGCGCGTCACGCAACTGATCGCGCCCGCTTCGAGCGTCGCGCCGTCCATCACGGAGGCGTCGAGTTCGTGCGTGCCGGCCGCCGTGAACACCGCGCCGTGCCCCGCGTTGAAGAGCGGACAGTCTTCGAGCAGACGCACGGCTTCGGTGACGGCGTCGAGCGCGCTGCCGCCATCGGCGAGCACGCGCTGAGCCGCGCTGAGAATGTCGGTGAGCGCGGCGAGATAGCGCCCTTCCGTTTCGGCGTTCATCGCGCTGCGCAGGAGCGTGCCCGCGCCGCCGTGAATCGCAATGACTGGTGTGACCTTCATGAGTCGCGCGGTTCCCTGTGAGTGTGTCGTTTCGCGGTCGTGCGGCGCGTCGTATGAGCGGCGCGCGCATCTTTGGCGAGCGCCGGGGCGACGAGCCACGGCAACACGAATTCGGTCAATCCCGATGCCGCCTCCACCGAACGCTTCGCCCGATGCGCGACCGCATCGCACAGCGCTTCGATGACGGCGAGCACGGCGGTATCGCAATTCGCCGCGAGCCTGCGCTCGGCGCGGATCGCGAGCACGAGATCGGCGACCTGCGCGAGCGGCGACGCGGCGCTGTCCGTCAACGCGACCACGCGCAAGCCGTGATCGCGCGCGAGCCGCGCAAGCGTGATGGTGTCGTCGACATAGCGCGGGAACGCGATCGCGACGAGCACATCGCCGCGCGAAGCCGTGAAAAGCCTGCGCGCCGCGTGCGACGGCCCGCCCATCAGCGCGAGCGATTGCACGTTCGCGCAATACGGCGTGAGACCGTGCTCCATCAGGCCGGCGAGAAACGCGCTCGCGCCGTAGCCGATCACGAAGACGCGCGGCGCGGCGAGAATCGTATCGACGATCGCTTCGGCCCTCGCGCCATCGACGGATGTTTGCGCGAGACGCAGATTCGCCGCCGCCTGTGCAAGCGATGCATCGAATACTTCGGCGCCGCTCGCCGGCGATTCGAGCGCGGTGCGCAAGCGCTCGACCGGCGCGATGGTCGCCTCGAAGCCGCGCACGAGCGCCTCGCGAAACGCGGGATAGCCGGAGAATCCGAGCGCACGCGCAAAACGGTTCGCCGTCGCCACCGACGCGCCCACCGCGCCCGCCAGTTCGTCGATACGCATCGTCGCCGAGCGGAACAGATTCGCGAGCACGAACGCCCCCATGCGCCGATGGATCGGCGTGAGCGTCGGCATGGCCGCCGCGATGCGCGCGGAGATCAGATCGTCGGCGCTCGCCGGCGCACGGACCGATAGTGAACGGGACATGAAATGCGCTGCGCCCTCATGGCGATTGAACGCGATGAAAGTATATTTACTCGAAAATCCGGCCAAAAAAAATTCATTTTCATCGAACTCGGGTTTTCGATAAGGCGCGCCACGGCCCGCAACTCGGCCGCATCCGATGCCTCGGACGCGCACGATCATGCACAATACGGAGCGCGTCGCGATGCAAGATCGCGCGTCTTCAGTCCTCCACGATCCCTATGAATTTCGATTTCCTGCCCGATCCGCTGCCGCATCTGCTCGCCATTCATCCGTGGGCGCAAACGGTCGCGGGTCTCGTCGCGCTCGCGCTGATCGCGCTCTTCGTGCAATGGGTCGTGGCCCGCATCGTGCTCCATGTCGCGCATCGCCTGCTCGTGCTCGCGGGGCATCAGAAGTGGGACCGCGCGTTCATCAAGCATCGCGCTTATCACCGGCTTTGGTATGCGGTGCCGTTCGCGACGGTCGCGCTCGGCATCGACGAAGTGCCGCGCATCGGTCACTGGGCGACGATCATCGGCCGCGTCGCGCACGGCGGCGCGTGGATCTGCATGTTCTTCGCCGCGGGCAGCGCCCTGTCCGCGTGGCAGGACGTTTATGCGGAAAGCAAGGAAGCGCAGACACGCTCGATCAAAGGCTACATCCAGATCGGCAAGCTCGGACTCGCGCTCGTATGCGGCGTGCTCGTCCTGTCGATACTGATCGACCGTTCGCCGCTCTGGATGCTCTCCGGTCTCGGCGCGCTCTCGGCCGTGCTGCTGCTCGTGTTCAAGGACACCTTGCTGTCGCTCGTCGCGAGCACGCAACTGACGTCGAACGACATGCTGCGCATCGGCGACTGGATCGAAATGCCGCAAGCCGCCGCCGATGGCTTCGTGAAGGACATCGCGCTGCACACCGTCAAGGTGCAGAACTGGGACAACACCGTGACCACGGTGCCGACCTACAAGCTCTTTTCGGAGAGCTATCGCAACTATCGGCACATGTTTGAATCGGGCGGGCGGCGCATCAAGCGGACGATGCGTATCGACGCGCAATGCGTGCGCTTTCTCACCGAGGAAGAGACTGCGCGCCTGAAACGCTTTCGCCTGCTGCACGATTATCTGGAACAGAAGCAGACCGAGGTGGAGCAAACCAACCGCAATCTCGGCGAACTCGCGAACGAGCCCGCGAACCGGCGGCGGCTCACGAACATCGGCACGTTCCGCGCGTACGGGCTTGCGTTTTTGCAGCGCCATCCGGAGATTCGCCAGGACATGGCGATCATGGTGCGAATGATGGAGCCGCAATCGGACGGCATCCCTGTCGAGGTTTATTGCTTCACCGCGACCACCGCGTGGACGCAATACGAGCGCATTCAGGGCGACGTCTTCGATCATCTGCTCTCGATCCTTCCCGAGATGGGCCTGCGGCTTTATCAGGCGCCGTCGGGCAGCGACTTCTCGGGCGTCGCGGGCCGCCTGCGCGGCGAAATGCCGATGCTGTAACGCGCGCAGGATTCGCCGTCGAAAAGAATCAGGCAAGAATCCGCCATTTTTGTGTATTCACGTTGACGCTTCCCGTCCGTACGATTCAACCATCGCCGATGCGCCTTTTTTCCGCGGTTTCGCAGCCGCGGTGAAGTCGTTTTTTCTCGCGCATCGCCATTCAATCGTCATAAAAGGAAAACTCAACGTGATCGATCGCGTCCATGCCATGCGTGTCTTTACGCGTGTCGTCGATACGAACAGTTTCACGCGCGCCGCCGAGTCGCTCGGCATGCCGCGCGCGAGTGTTTCGACGACCGTGCAACAACTCGAAGCGCTAGTCGGCGTGCAATTGCTCGCACGCACGACGCGGCGCCTGAATCTCACCGTCGACGGCGCCGCTTATTACGAGCGCTGCGCGCAAATTCTCGCCGATATCGACGAGCTCGAATCCGGTTTCGGCGCGGGCGAAGAGCGCCTGCGCGGACGGCTGCGCGTCGAAATGCCGGATACCGTCGCGACGTCGATCGTCGTGCCCGCGCTGCCGGAGTTCCACGCGCGCTATCCGCAGATCGAACTGTCGATCGGCATCGGCAATCGCAATGTGGATCTCGTCGGCGAAGGCGTCGATTGCAGCGTGCAGCTCGGCGAATTGCCCGATTCCGGATTGATCGCGCGCCGGCTCGGCATGCTCGAACAGGTGACGTGCGCGAGTCCCGCGTATCTGGAGAAGCACGGCACGCCGGAAACGCTCGACGAGCTCGCGCAGCACGTCGCGGTGAACTGTCTTGCGGAGAAAAGCGGGCGCCCGGCCGACTTCGATTTCGCTGTCGACGGCGAAGCCGTCACGATGAAGATGCGCGGTTTCGTTCAGGTCGCGGACGAGCACGCGTACCTCGCGTGCGGCGTCGAAGGGCTCGGGCTCATTCAGCCGCTGCGGATCGCGGCGCAGCCTTATCTGCGCTCGGGACAGTTGCGCGAAGTGCTGCCGCAATGGAAATCGCCGCCGCTCAAGGTGTCGGTGGCGTTCCTGAAGAGCCGTCAGGCGACGCCGCGCGTATCCGCGTTCGTCGACTGGCTCGCGACGCTCTTCGAGCGTTCGCAACAGATCGACGATACGTTGACGAGCCTGTATCGCTCGGCGCAGCGGCGCGGTTCCTCGCGGCGGGACCGGCCGGAAGAAGAAACCGCCGACGCGTGATCTTCGCGTCGCGCTATCGCACGGGCGTGGCTGCGTTCGCGCCCACGACCGTGTTCCACTTGCGCACTTCCCAACGCTCCACCAGCCCGTTCGTCACGTAAGGATCGTTCTTCGCGAAATCTTCGGCGGCGGCGGGCGATTCGCTGTGAAACAGCAGCATCGCGCGATCGGTGGGTGCATCGAGCGCCCCGGCGAGCACGATTTCGCCCCGTTCGACCGCCGCCCACGCGAGCGCCAGATGTTCATCGCGAAACTGCGCGCGGCGCTCCAGATAGTCAGACCGAAGTTCGTAAATCAACAGATAGTGCATCGCCATCTCCTTTGGTGCGAACAGTGCCGGATTTATCAAGCTAGTTTGTCCTATTTCCGAAAATAAAACCAAGAGTTCAATCGGAAGGCTCTGATCGCCTTGCGATCCCGTATCGAAGATCATGTGCGGATACTTGTAAAGGACTCTGCCATGAACCGCGATCAACCTCCCTGCAATATGTGCGCGAAGCACGATTGCCGCTCGTGCGCGTGGACGTCGCCGCTCGACGCTTCGTATCGCACGCTCATCCAGTCTCATTCCATGCTGTCGCTCGTCGCGCTTTCCGTGAAAAGCGCGGAAACCGCGCCCGCCGAACCGTCGTGGCTCGGCATCGCCTGCAAGCGGATTCTCAAATTTTTCTCGCAAATGAGCCCGCTTGCACGCTAAAAAAAGCGTAAGGCAAGTCGCATCGAAGCACCGTTTTTGTAAAGAAGTTTGCACGATTCTTTTTAGGATAACTGTGCATATAGAATCCGCTGCGCTTCTGCGCTTGCGTTAAGCGCTCATGTAGAAAGGAAATTCAGTCGATGAGCATCAATCTGGTCCAGGCGGTCAACGCCGCGATCTCGGAAAACGTCGCGGAGCAGTTGTCGCAGCAGTTCGGCATACCTGGGCAAATGGTCCGGCAACTCGCGGCGCGCATCGCGCCCGGACTCGTCGCCTCGCTCATGGACCGGGCGACGCTCGTGCCCGGCTCGCAGTCGGTCTACGCCGTCATCATGCAGCCGGAGACCAACGCCTACATCGCGGAACAGTTCTCAAAGCTGATCGCCACCACCGGCGGGCTCAAGCAGCTCGAAACCACCGGGCACTCGCTTGCCGCGCTCGCGACGGGCCAGCGTGTCGATGCCCTGACCGACGCCGTCTCGGCAGAAACCGGCGTTCCGACGCAAGCGACGTCGGCGCTCGCCGGCATCGTGGCGGCCGTGCTGTTCGGCGTCATGAAACGCCACTTCCTGCTTGCACAGTGGGGACTGCCGCAGGTGCCCAAGCTCCTGCGCGATCAGGTCGGCGAGATCAATTCGTCGATGTCGAACGCGGTCGCGACGGCCATCGGCGTTGGCAACACCGAAGGCTTCACCAGTTGCATCACGCCGCGCCTCGATACCGTCGCATCGAGCCTCGAACCGCGCATCGACGGCGACGTCGCGGTGGCGCTTGCGCCCGAACCCGTCGTGAAAGCCGTCACGCAAAGCGCCCCGGCGCCCAAGCCCGCGCCGTCCTTGCCCCCCTCGCCGCCGCCGATGCGCGCACCGGTTCGCAAGCCGGCGGAGAAGCGTTCGAACAAGTGGATCTGGCTGCTTTTCGCTGTGTTGGCCGTCATCCTCGCGCTCGTCTATTACCGTGGCTTCACGCATGGCGAAAGCGTCGATCTGAGCGCCGCGCCAGCCACGCAGCCGGTCGCCGATGCGTCGACGCAGGCTTCCTCCGCGACGCCATCGGTCTCGCCGGTCAGCGATGAAACGCCGGCCGTGTCATCCATCGATGCGTCGGCCAACACGGCGGCGGCACCGCAATCGGCCTCGGCAATGAAAGCCGCGCCGGCTTCATGGAAAAACGCGCAGTTGCTGTTCAGCGTCAACTCGGCGGGCATCCCGGCGATCGAGGCGACGGTCGGCACTGAAGCAGAGAAGAAGCATCTCATCGACGCATTGACGGCTCGCTTCGGCAAAGCCTACACGGCTGATATTTCCGTCGTTGCCGAAACACGCCCGGCAGCCTGGCTTTCGCGTCTGAGCGACTTCTTCCCGCTCATGGCCGTGCCCGGCGCGGAAGCCAAGATCACCGGCTCGAAGGTGGAACTGAGCGGCGCGGCCGCAAACGCGAAGCTCGGCTGGGTCGATAGGATGAGAAGCTCGCTCGGCGGCATGTTCCAGGTCGCGGCGTTCGACGTGGACGGCGCGGTCGCCACGGCGACACGATCCTTTCGCAGCGCGCTAAAGAGCCTGCTCGCCACGGACACGCCTTGCTCCGGCGACAAGCTGACGCGCGTGCTCGACCTTCAGGTTGTTAATTTCGAGCGTTCGAGTGCGCAGGTGCCGGAAAGCGCCTACGCCACGCTCGGCGAGACGGCGCAACTGCTCAAGAACTGCGCAGCCAAGGGTTCGATGGTGAATCTCGAAATCGCGGGTTATTCGGATGCCCAGGGCGGAGCGGCGGCCAAGCTGGAAGTGTCAAAGGAACGCGCTCAGGCGGTCCGAGGCTTCCTCGTGCGTAACGGCGTGCCGCCGCAATCGCTCACGGCAGCGGGCTACGGCGACGCCAATCCGATCGCCGACAACGATACTGCCAGCGGACGTTTCGCGAATCGCCGAATCGAGTTCGTCGTCAGAAAGGGCTGAGCGCCGCTTCGACTCGCAAGATTTCTTCAAACGCCGTCGCACGAAAGCGCGACGGCGTTTCTATTTGTGCCCGCGCCATGCGCGCTCTGCAGCCGATTCAGTTCGGCTTGGCGAAATCGTTCTCGGCCCAGCGTTCGGCGCTCGCCTTGCTGAGCTTGAACGCCGGCGACACACGCACGAACGCGAGTTGCGCGCCGTACGCATCGAAGGCTTTGAGATTGGCGTAGGGATCGTCTTCATCCGGAACGATCTCCAGCGTGACGGTGATGTCCTCACCCCGCACGTCGATGGTGACGTTCTTGTTCAACATCGCATGACGTTGCTGTTCATGGCGACGCAAGACTTCCGACGCCGTCTTGACGAGCGTGCGGAACGCGCCTGCATCGAGCGGCTTCGGATTTTTCTTGTCGCGGCCCATTGTCCACGGGCCGACGAGCGCGGGTTCCGCCTCGCCCGCCTGGATCATCTCGACGGCCCAGCCGTCGTCGTCCTCGTTCTTGATGACGCGCGCGGTCCAGCCGTCGTCGCGCCAGAGGCGGTCTTCGTGGATGGCTTCGTCGGCGGAGGGGAATTCGGAATCGGTCATATCGTAGCAACGCATGCAGAGGCAATGCGACGAATTTTACCTTGGGGCGGGACGCGGCATCGTTCGTGCTCCACGGGTTAGCCGAACGGCCAGTGTCATACCCAAACGCATTGCGCCGTGCTACTTTGGATGTACCGGATCGTCCGGAATCCTTCCGCAAACGCAATCAAAACGCCGTAAAACTTAGTCAAGGAGCGACCGCATGCTTGCATTTATCGGTACTTTGATCGTCGGACTCGTCGTCGGTCTCATCGCGCGCGCACTGAAGCCGGGCGACGACAGCATGGGCTGGATCATGACCATCGTCCTCGGCATCGCCGGATCGCTGATCGCGGGGTACGTCGGCCGGGCGCTCGGCTGGTATCAGCCGGGACAACCGGCGGGTTGGATCGCCTCGGTGATCGGCGCAATCATCCTGCTCGTCGTCTGGGGAATGATCCGCAAGCGCACGTAACGCCGCGCCTCATCGTTTCTTTTCTTGGTGAAACGCCTCGTTCCGGTTCGGACGAGGCGTTTGTTTCATCGGGCGATGCGCTCGATATCGACCTCCGCACCGCCCCGCACGACGCGGTTCGGGAGCGCGCCGCCGAGCCAGTACGAAAGCTCGGCCGGCCTGCCGATGCGCCAGGCGACGAAATCGGCGGTCTTGCCCGCTTCGAGCGATCCGTGCGTCGCGTGCAAGCCGAGCGCCTTTGCCGCATGCAAGGTCACGCCGGCGAGCGCTTCTTCGGGCGTCAGGCGAAAGAGCGTGCAGGCCATGTTGAGCATCATGCGCAGCGAAAGCGCGGGCGACGTTCCCGGATTCAGATCGCTCGCGAGCGCGATCGGCACACGATGCCGCCGCAGTGCGTCGATGGGCGGCAACTGCGTTTCACGCAACATGTAAAACGCGCCCGGCAAAAGCACGGCGACGGTGCCGGATTGCGCCATCGCGATGGCGTCGTCCTCGGTCATGTATTCGAGATGATCCGCCGACAACGCCCGATACCGCGCCGCCAGCGACGATCCATGCAAGGACGACAACTGCTCCGCGTGCACTTTGACTGGCACGCCGAGATCGCGCGCGCATCGGAACACGCGCTCGACTTGCTCCGTGGAGAACGCGATGTGCTCGCAAAACGCATCGACGGCATCGACCAAGCCTTCTTCGACGAGCGCTGGCAGCATCTCATCGCAGATATGGGCGATATAGTCATCCGCGCGATTCGCGTACTCGGGTGGCAACGCGTGCGCGGCGAGGCAGGTCGCGCGCACGGTCAGCGGCAGCGCTTCGCCGAGACGACGCGCGACGGCGAGCATCTTCCGCTCGTTCGCGAGATCGAGCCCGTAGCCTGACTTCACTTCGAGCGTGGTCACGCCTTCGCGCAGCAGGCCGAGCGCGCGTGTTTTCGCCGCTTTGAACAGCGCGTCTTCGCTGGCTTCGCGCGTCGCGCGCACCGTACTCGCGATGCCGCCGCCGCGCGCCGCGATCTCCGCGTAGCTCACGCCTTCGAGCCGCTCCTCGAATTCGCCGCTGCGATCGCCGCCGAAAACCAGATGCGTGTGACAGTCGATCAGACCCGGCGTCACCCACGCGCCATCGAGTTCGACACGTTCGCATTCGCCGATATCCGGCGCGGCCGCGCGCGGTCCGATCCACTCGATGCGCGCGCCATCGGTCAGGATCGCCGCGTCGTCGATGACCGAATACTTGCCGCCGGCCATCGTCGCGGCGTGGCAGTGTTGCCAGAGCTTTTTCATCGCTTGTCGATCATCGGCAGATCGAGCCCTTGATCGCGCGCGCATTCGACCGCGATGTCGTAACCGGCATCGGCATGGCGCATGACGCCCGTCGCCGGATCGTTGTGCAGCACGCGCGCGATGCGTGCATCGGCTTCACGACTCCCGTCGCAGACGATCACGACGCCCGCGTGCTGCGAAAAGCCCATGCCGACGCCGCCGCCGTGGTGGATCGACACCCACGTCGCGCCGCTCGCCGTGTTCAGCAGCGCGTTGAGCAGCGGCCAGTCGGACACGGCGTCCGAGCCGTCCTGCATCGCTTCGGTTTCGCGATTCGGGCTCGCGACGGAGCCGGAATCGAGATGATCGCGGCCGATCACGACCGGCGCCGACAATTCGCCGTTGCGCA
>Ga0182736_1002370_pt1 | contig 14562 bp, 14 predicted proteins | sample eDN5th30CKraftBY_FD_128882 | JGI IMG/M metagenome (GOLD analysis project Ga0182736, IMG submission 128882) | Enriched backyard soil microbial communities from Emeryville, California, USA - eDNA 5th pass 30_C Kraft BY (version 2) (version 2) | ecosystem: Environmental > Terrestrial > Soil >...
GACAAGTGCCGGCGGGCGTTCTATGACATTGCCCGCGACGTGGACGCCATTATCATGCCTGCCACGTTGGGCGTGGCCACGCCCGCCGAAAGCACGGGCAGTTCGGTGTTCATCCGCGCGTGGTCATTGCTGCACAATCCCTCGATTTCACTGCCGGTGGGACGCAGCCCGGAAGGTTTGCCCCTTGCCGTGCAGCTCGTAGGCTTCCAGAAGGAAGATCCCAAACTGCTGCAGCATGCGCGCCGCGTGGAATCCATTCTCGGGAACCGGGCCGGGGAAACGTAGCATCACGGTTCCACATTCGCCGCCGACTTATCGCAGGATGGGTCGGCGGGAGATGCGAACCCCGGCACGACGAAGTTTTATCTACTGCTCCTTCAGCCCCAACGATTTCATCAACGGCGCGAACAGTTTCTTTTCGTCCTGCACGCGCGTGGCGTAGTCGGCCACGCTCAGCGGAATCGCCTCGGCGCCCGCATCCAGGAAGCGCGCCTTGATATCCGGCCGCGCCAGCACCTTGTTGATCTCGGCGTTCATGCGTTCGACCACATCATCGCGGGTGCCCGCGGCCGCATACACGCCGAACAAGCTGTCCGCGAACACGCCGTCAATGCCGGCCTCGGTAAAGGTCCGGATGTCGGGCGCCACGGCCGCGCGTTGCCGGCTTGCCACCGCCAGCACCTTCAATTTTCCCGCCTGCACCATGGGAAAGACCGTGGCGGGTCCAAACGCAAAGTCGATCTGGCCCGCGGCCAGGTCTTGTATCGCCGGCGCCACGCCGCGATACGGTGCATGGGTGGCCTGCATGCCAGTGGCCTGCTTGAGCAGCTCGCCAGCCAGATGCGGTGTCGTGCCATTGCCAGCCGAACCGTAATTCAGCGGATCGGGCCGCTTGCGCGCGTATTCCACGAACTCTTCGAGCGTATTGACGCCAAGCGAAGCCCGGACAAACAGGAACAACTGGCTGTTGGCCAGCAGGGCAACCGGCCGTAGATCCCGCTGCGGGTCGAACGGCATGTTGGCAAACATCAGCGGGTTGACCGATTCGGTCGTCGACGGATTGAGCAGGAAGGTATGGTTGTCGCGACCGTTGCGAACCACCTCGGCCCCCGCCAGGTTGCCGCCCGCACCGCCACGATTTTCCACGATGACGGTCTGCTTCAAGGCCTCGGCCAAGTGCGGCTGCACGGTGCGGGCCAGCACGTCGACCAGCCCGCCGGGCGCCAGCCCCACGACCAGACGCACGGGCTTGGTGGGCCACGCCGCAGACGGTGTTTGTGCATGGCTGCCCGTCGCCCAACCCGCCAACGCCAGCATCATCACGGCCAGACAACGTCTACGCAGCAGCATGCAATTCTCCTTGTTGGGGGGCCACCCCGCAAAACCGCGCACGGCGCGTCACATGCCGCACCGCGGTCAGCCGCCTTGATGCACCATCGCGGCGGCCCTGCATTTGCCGCTCATTCTTCACAAAAGTTTAAGCATAAAGAATCCCGGATAACCCTACCTTGCCGACCCGATATCCGAGCCGCCGCCGTCCGTTGGCGCGACGCAGGGATCCTCTGCCTCATCCTCAGTGTTGGGTCACATGTTCAAATGGTCGGACGATTTGCTTCGAAGCTGATGATCTGATCGCCTTGGCGGGGTTGGCGTCCGTGCTGGTAGTCGCCTGACACCACCACGTCTGCAAAACCCGCTTCCCGCAATGCAAAGGTCAATTCTTCAACCCCCCACCAACGCAGATGGAATAGATCAAGCTCAGACACCAGCAATGCCCCATCTCGCCAGTGTTCGTAGTGCAGATGGGAAAGCGTTGTCTGCTTGACGTAATCAATCTCGGCTCGATGACTGGTCATCGTGAGAAGATCGCCGCCTTCGACTGGCCACCTGCGCGCGGGCATCGCTTCTGAGATGACGCTTTCGATGGGATCGATGTCCAGGATCAGCCTTCCACCGGGCTGCAGATGTTCCCAAAACCGCTTAAGTACAGCCACCGCCGAGGCGGTCTCGGTAATCAATTGGAATGATCCAGCCGGCATGATGATCGCCGCGAAGCGCCGGTCGTAGCTGAACTGCTCGAACGTCTGACATGTCAGCGTGGCGGCAAGGTCTCGTTTCCGGCACTCCTGCCTGCAGTGCTGGAGCATGTCTTGCGACGCGTCGAAACCTTCTATAGCGAACCCCATTTCAAGCAGCGGTATCAGGATCCGGCCATTGCCAACTGCGGGTTCCAAGATGGGGCCATCACACCCAGTCAGACGCTGCCGATAGAATTCCAGATCCCCGAACGAATGACCGATGGGTTTATCCAGATGATAGATCCAGGAAGCGAGTTTTCCGTACGTGTTCTGCATGTTTATCCTTCCGTGCCAAAGCAGGCCGCCTACCTTACCAGCGAGATGTCGATGTTCATTCACGTTAAAGAACTTGGGGCGCAACGGCGGAAACTAAAGTCGGGCTGCGCGATGCCATACAATTTTCGTATGATCGCCTCGAGAAAACAGCAAATTGCGGCATGACACCCCATGAATAACGATAAGCAGGACGCGCGCTCATCCACCGAACAGGACGTCCCTTCGACCCCATTGCGACGGCAAGCCGAAGACGCGCTGCGCAAAACCATTCTTTCGGGCAGATTCCAGCCAGGCGAGCGCCTCAAGGAACGTGAGTTGATGGAGCTGCTCGACGTCAGCCGCACACTGGTGCGCGAAGCGCTACGCCAGGTCGAGGCCGAAGGCCTGATCGAGATCATCCCCAATCGCGGGCCAGTGGTCGCGGTGCTGACCTACGAAGAAGCGGAAGAAATCTACGAAGTACGAGGCATCCTGGAAGCGCAAATCTGCACGGGCTTCGCACTGCGTGCGCGCAGCGAGCACATGCAGACCTTGGCAACCACCTTCGATTCCCTCGCCGATGCCGCGCGTCGAGGCGACGTCGAGCAGACGGTCGCCCTCAGCGATACGTTCTATGACACGATCGCCGCCGGGTGCGGTAATCGCCTGCTGGGCAACATGTTGCGACAACTGCACAACCGCATCGTACTGTTGCGGCGCACATCGTTGTCCGCGCCCACTCGATTGCCTGAGACCCTCTACGAATTGACCCAGATCTTCGAAGCGCTCAAGGCCCGTGACGAAGCGGCCGCCGGCAAAGCCGCCCTGCACCACGTCCGTCAAGCCGCGCGTACGGCGCTACAGGTCCTGCGGATCCGCCAACACTAGGTGTTATCCATAGAATTGTAGTACTGAACTACAATTTACGACGATTTGGTAGTACGATTTGCACCGTCATTCACGTTTTCGGACGGCTGGCGGGCTTTACCCCGGCCGATCCTTATCCCAGGAGTAGGCGGTCATGAAACGCAGATCTTTCACCACAGGGTTAGTAGGCCTCATCGCGGCGGGTACCCTGGGACGGACCACGCTGGCCAAGGCCCAGGGCCAACCGCTACCCGCGCTGATTACGCTGGTGGTGCCTTTTGCCCCAGGGGGAGGCGCCGACCAGCTCGCGCGCGAATTCGCCCACTTCGCCCAGACACACGCGCCCGGGACCACCTTCGTGGTCGAGAACAAACCGGGCGCCAACGGCGCCATCGCCGCGCGCCATGTCGCACGCCAGAAGCCGGACGGCACGACCTTGCTGCTGGGCACATCCAGCACGCATGTGCTCGGCCCGCTCATTGCCAAGACGGCCGCCGCTGAAATCACCAAGGAGTTCACCCCGGTCACCTTGCTGGCGACTACCGCCAATGTGCTGGCGGTTGCCAGCAAGTCGCGTTGGAAAACACTGGATGAATTCCTGGCCGACGCCCGCCAGCAAGCCTTGACATACGGCACCTTCGGCACCGGCTCGTCAGCGCACCTGTATGGCCTGTTGCTATCACAATCGACGGGCGCCAAGTTGTCCCATGTGCCCTACAAAGGTTCCGGGCAGGCGGTCACCGATCTGCTCGGCGACCACATCGATGCGGTATTCCTGACCAGCAGCGCGCTTGAAAGCCTGGCCCGCGAAGGCAAGGTTCGCGTCCTCGGTGTAACGGGCGAGACCCGCACGCGGGTTTTTCCCGACGCCAAAACTTTCGAGGAACAGCAGGTGCGGCAATTGGACTTCAGCGGTTGGTTCGGCGTGTTCGGACCCGCGGGCACTCCTACGTCAATTTGCGATAGCGTCGCGACGCTGGCAGGGAACCTGGGCAAAGACGAAGCCGCTCGCCAGCGCATGATTGGGCAGGGCTACGACTGGGTCGGCTCTTCGCCGGCGGGGCTGCAGGCCGCCGTGGAAAACACCATCGCGATCTATCAAAAGGTGCTGGCGACGAATCCGGCCAATCTGGCCGGATAAGGAGGCGAGGTCCATGCCCCCCTCGCATGCGCGCGAGGGGGACAGGATGCATCGTAGCGAGGCGTTCCCGGGGTGCCCTCTTCAGGCCCCCGCAATACGCGGGCCGCTCAGGAATGCCCGCACCGCTTCAGCAAACAGGACAGGCTGGTCGTCATGGACATAATGGCCGGCATCCGGGATCTCGACCGATCGAAGACGCGGATTGAGGTCACGCATTCGCTGCACCATGTCGGGCTGCAGGTAGTCCGTTCTACCGCCACGCACGACCAACGTATCGCACGCAATCGCCCGCACATATGGCTCCAAGTCCACGACCCGCGCGGGATCCGGATTCAATCGGGTTGCGGCGATACCTGCATGATCGTAGCGCCAGGTAAAGCCTCCCTCCGCTGCCGGTTTGAGCATGCTGGCCAAGCGCTCCTGACGCGCCGCTTCACTGACAGAGGGACGCAACGCACGCATGAACATCGCGGCGTCATCCCATGACGCGAACCGCTCCGGCGTGGTCTGAAGTTCCTGGCAGATACGCGAGGCGCCCGCACTGACTTCAAAAGCTCCCGGTCCCGCGTCTTCGATGACCAACCGGCGGACCCGCTGCGGATGCGTTGCCGCGAACACAATGGCGTTGATGCCGCCCAGCGAATGCCCCAGCAAATCGAATCGTCCCAGCCCCAGTTGCCCGGTGACGCCCTCCAGGTCCGCCACATAGGCGTCCACATAGTAATTCCAGCCGGGGTCCCAATCGGAATCGCCTCGACCACGTTGATCGAAGGCGATCACGCGCACGCCAGGTTGCAGCGCGGCCGCCAAACGCGAAAAGGTCTCGGCGTAGCCCCGGATGCCATGGAGCATGACTATGGGATAGCCATCGACGTCACCCCATTCAACGACATGAAGGCCCAGCCCGGATACAGTCAACGTAAAGTCGCGGCGATTCATATGCCTCTCCTTGGACACGGCAAGCTCAGGACAGGCCGTCGAGCCCCTTCACTTCGGAAGCGCGCAGGCCGCCCAGGCGCGCGTTCAACCGCCCCCGCGTTGCAAACGCCCAGACCAGCACGACTTCGTCACGGTTCGGGCCGTCGTTGAATTGCGCCGTGACGGTGTCGTAGTGCGACCGCACATAAAGCGCATCCTTGTGCGCCAGGGGAATGTCGATGGCCGTGCCCGGCGCGCCCCGCTTGCCGGTTGACGGCACCCAGGATTTCGCGCCTCCCACGCCTTCCCGCACAGGGTTGGCGGCAGGATTTGTGAGCAACGCATTGCCATGCTCATACTCTCCGTCCATCCCCACCAGGCACGCCTTGCCATAGCTCTCGATCGCCCTTCCCGCAGCTGCCTCGCGGATGCGGCGCCCAAACTCTTGCCCAAGCTCGGGAGAAGCATCGATCCACGCGGACAGGTCCTGCACATAGCGGCCGGCATAGGGATTATGGATGCAAGCGGCAATGACGATCTTTCGCAGAGGTTCGCCATCCGCGGGCGCTCCGGTTTCTCCTGCCAGGGAATCCTCGATCTGGAGATACCACTTGCGGATATGGAAGGCGCTGAAATTAGGGGTCTTCATAAGATACGTCTCTTGTTCAGGAAGTGAGATGGAAAGCAATGGCCGGCGCGGCGGCGCGAAGGCGCTCAGGTCGCGTGGCTCTGCAACCTGGATTGCGGGTGGGCCTTGACCGGTGCGACGAACGGTGTCCAGGCCACCGCAGTGATCTCACTGAAATCACGCCACTCCTTGAACCAGCTGCGTCCGCCATCCATCGACCGGAACAGATGTCCGTACTTCGTGCCGGCAAACACAAGCGACGGGTCGGCCGCATGCACACCGAAGGCCCAGAAGGTCGAGTTCGGCGGCGAGTGCAAAATCGGGCAGGTCCAAGTTCGGCCACGGTCTTCGGAACGATATATCCGCGTCCGCGTGCCAGGCGTGCCATCGCCGACCGCCAGCAGCAGGGTGTCCTCGCCGCCGGGCAGTGGCTGGATCGTGCGGGTGTAGTACATGCCATCGAAGCGATCCGCCGAACTGGCGCCCTGCCAGGCGCCTTCGCCGTTGTCGACGTTGGTGTAGACCGAATTGACAGTGCAGATCAGGTGCGTTTTCGGGACCTCGCCGCGCGATGGCAAAACGCTGATGGCGTGGATGTCGCCACTGACGATCCCGTTGGCAACCGCGTCAATCCTTTGCCAGGACTCTCCCCCGTCTCGGCTGCGCCAGGCGCCGCCCTCTTCGACCCCGAACCAAACCTCGCCATTGGCGGGATCCACGGCAATCGACAGAATGCGCGGCCGATTCACACCGGCGCAGAACTCCGGCAACTCGACCGGCAACGTCTCCCACGTCTGCCCGCCATCAGTGGAACGGAACATGCGGGCACGCGACGGTGCCCCCGTGCCCGCGTAGACCAGCGCGGGGTTGCGCGGGTCCAGTGCCAGGGCCCAGACGGTCTGCCCATTGGCTGGCGACTCCAGCCGCCGAAAGTGCGCCCCGCCATCGGTACTCAGGCAGATACCGACGTCCGCCCCTGCGAACACACGCGCGGGATCGGACGGATCGACTGCCAGGCAACGCACGACGCCGTCAAACTCGATTGCCTCTTTCAAACCTAGCCGGTGCCAGCTCGCACCGCTGTCGTTGCTTCGCAATATGCCCTGCCCCGCAGTCCCCACCAAGATCGTGCCTTGCATGATGTCCTCCTCCGCCATTCGGGAAATAGGTGCTCGGGCCGGGCAAGCGTTTCCCCTAGTTGGAAACAGACCTGAGTCACGGAAGAATTGTAGTACTGAATTAATTGTTTTTCTATATTCGTACTACGATTTGAAGATAACTTGATCGTTTGATCATCTGCCAAGCCGCCTGCATTTCGCTGCAGCTTTGGCACGTCACTCTGGGGGAAATTGACATGAAGTTCTATCACGAGGTCCGAGGCTGCTCTCTGGCGGTCGACATCGCTGCGCGCGAACTCGGCATTGCGTTGGACCTGCAATGGGTCAACATGCGCACCAAGCGGTTGGCTGACGGCACGGATTACCTGCTCGTCAATTCCAAGGGCACGGTGCCCACCTTGCAACTGCCCGACGGGCAGTACCTAAGCGAAGGCGCTGTCATCATGCAATACCTGGCCGACCAACAGCCCGGCACGACCTTGTTCGCGCCGCCCGGATCGCTGACTCGCTACCGCATCATGGAGTGGATGAGCTTCATCGCGGCGGATCTGCACAAAGGCGGCTTCATGCCGTTGTTCAAAGCGACCACGCCGCCCGAATACAAATTGATCGCCCGCCAGTATTTGCAAGGCCGGCTGCAATGGCTCAACGATCAGTTGGCGGAAAAGAGCTTCCTGATGGGCCACCACTTCACGATTGCGGACGCCCATTGCTACACCATCGCCATGTGGACCCGCGCCCACGACATCGACACCGCGGCATGGCCTCATCTGCAAGCCTATCTGCACCGGGTCGGCGCCCGGCCCAGCGTACGCGCTGCCGAACAGGCGGCCCATGAAGAAGGCGTGCGCCAACGCGCAGGCCGGCCATAACGCCATTTCCCCGCCTTTTTGCCTCGTGGAACATACCGTTCCGATTGGAGAATCCTGCATGAACTCCCTGCTCCGTTTGGTCATCTTGTGCGTGGGCGCGTTGTGCGCCTTCCAGGCCGGCGCCGCCGGTAATCCCGCGGGCCCCCTGCGCCTGGTAGTCGGCTTTCCTCCTGGCGGGGGCACGGATGGGGCCGCCCGCATCATTGCGGAAAAACTCCCAGCGCTCCTGAACCAGCCCACGATCGTCGAGAACCGGGGCGGAGCTGGGGGCACGTTGGGTGCGCTGAACGTGGCGCGCGCCGCGCCCGATGGCAACGCACTGTTCTTTGGCACCAGCGCCGAACTGATCATCAATCCCGTGACACGCAAGACGGCGCCGTACGACGTGCTCGAGCAATTCACGCCGATTGGCGAAGTGGGTAGCGTCAGCTTTGTCCTGGTCGTGCCCGCCTCATCGCCCATCACCAGTGTGCAATCGCTGATCGCCCGGGCCAAGGGGCAACCCGATAGGCTGAACTTCTCGTCATTCGGCATCGGATCAACCAATCACATGATCGGCGAACTTTTCCTGTCACGCACCGGTATCAGAGCAACACACATCCCTTACCAGGGCAGCGCGCCGGCAATGAGCGCGTTGTTGGCAAACGAAGTCGACTTCACATTCGAAAGCGCGGCAGTCGCCTTGCCCCATATCAAAGCGGGAAAACTTCGTGCGCTGGCGACGCCCTCGCCCGCGCGATTGCGAGACCTGCCGGACACCCCCACCCTGCAAGAGCTAGGCTTTCAGAACCTGGCCGCGGAAGGATGGATGGGAGTCTTCGCACCCGCTAACATGGCGCCTGACTTGGTAAAACGGTTCAATGCAGCCTTGAACGCCGTGTTGCAAATGCCCGATGTTCGGGAAAAGCTGACAGCAAGAGGCGTGGATGTGTCGCCGGGTTCGGCCAGACAATTCCACGACATGCTCGCGACCGAACAACAAAAATGGCGGCGGGTGGCCCAAGAGTCCGGCATCTCACTCGACTAAGTGCTTGCTGCGGGGCTAGCGGCTGCACTGCTGGAGTTGGTGGCGAACAACTGTCGGCCTTTTGCGCGTGGGTGACTGCTCGGCTTGTAGCCGGAGACGGCCCGGCGTCAGCGTGAACCACATCAGTTCTATGCCGGCGCCTGCCTCAGACGCCTCCGAGCAGGATCGGGTCGAGGCACCGCAGCGATAAGCTTGCGCGTGTATTCGTGCCTTGGAGCTTCGAATATCTGGTCGCACTCGCCTTCCTCGACCAACTCCCCCGCGGACATGATCGCCACTCGATCCGCGAAATGCCGCACGACGCCAAGGTCGTGAGAAATGAACAAATACGTCAGCCCGTGTTCGTCCTGCAGATCGGCCAGCAGATCCAGCACTTGCGCCTTGACCGACACATCCAGCGCGGAAACGGCTTCATCCGCCACGATAAAGCGAGGCGCCAGCGCGAGCGCTCTTGCGATCGCGATGCGCTGACGCTGCCCGCCCGAAAACTGGTGCGGGTACCGCTTCGCATGATCCGGCTGCAACCCAACCCGTAACAACAATGACTGCATGCGGGCGCGACGTTCTTGCGCGTCATACAGCTTGTGGATTGCCATGCCATCCATGATGGCCTCACCGACTGTACGCCGCGGATTCAGGCTGGAATATGGGTCTTGAAAGATGGTCTGCACCTGCCGACGAAACGACATCAACGACACGCCGGTCAGTTGCAGCACATCATGACCCGCGAGGTGGATACGGCCCGACGACGGGCGGACCAATCCTGCGATGCAGCGGCCCAACGTACTTTTCCCTGAGCCGGACTCGCCCACCAGCGCAAGCGTGCTGCCGGGCGCGACCGACAGGCTTACGCCGCGCACGGCCTGCACCACGCGCGAAGGCTTGCCCAGCAGGCTGCGGCCTATGACATAGTCCTTGGTCACGGCTTCAGCCCGCAATATGAAATCAGTCATTGCGGCGCTCCTTGAGCACTGATAACAGGACGCTGCGACAACCGGCGAGCGCGGTCACGCGGCGCATCGACATCCGGGACAGCAGCCAGCAGGGCCTGCGTATAGGCTTGGCGGGGCCGTTCAAATATCTGCCGCACGTCGCCTTCTTCGACCACCCTGCCCGCCTGCATGACGACAACCCGGTCGGCAATCTCGGCGACCACGCCCAAGTCATGGGTGATGAACAGCACGGCCGCACCGGTTTCCGCTTGCAGCGCAAACAGAAGTTCCAACACTTGCGCCTGCACCGTCACGTCCAGCGCCGTGGTGGGTTCGTCGGCAATGATCAGCTTGGGCGTCAGCGCGCAAGCAACCGCAATCATCACCCGCTGGCGCATGCCGCCCGAAAGTTCGTGCGGGTAGGCTTTGGCACGCTGCGCGGGTTCGCGGATACCCACCCGCTGCAAGAGTTCCACCGCCCGATTCCAGGCCTGTTCGCGGCCTACCCGTTCGTGGATGCGGATCACCTCGGCAATCTGGTTGCCCACGGTGCGGCCAGGATTCAAGGCGGTCATGGGTTCCTGGAACACCATGGAGATGTCCTTGCCACGCAGGGCATCCTTTTCCCGGTCCGACGCACGCATCAGGTCCAGCCCATCGAACCGCAGCGCATCGGCGGTCACCAGGCCCGGCGGATCCACCAGCCCCATCAATGAAAATCCCGTCACGGATTTACCGGAGCCGGATTCGCCGACCAGGCACACCACCTCGCCGCTGCGCACGGTCAGGTCCACGCCTTTAACGGCGGCGACAACGCCTTGGCGGGTGTCAAAGTTGACGGCCAGATTTCTGACGGTCAACAGCGCTTCAGGTTCGCGGCTCATTTTTGCAGCTCCGGGTTGAGCACATCTTGCAGCCAGTCACCGAGCACATTGACGGCCAGCACGGTAAAAAACAGCGCCAGAGCGGGCACCAGTACCGGCCAAGGATTGGTGAACAGATAGTCTTTCAGCGATCCCACCATTTGGCCCCATGAAGGCACTGGCGGCCGCACTCCCAGCCCCAGAAAGCTCAGGCCCGCTTCCAGCAGCATCGCAAAAGAGAAGGTGAACGACGCTTGCACGGCGATGATGGAGCGCATGTTGGGCAATACTTCGTGCCAGATGATCCAGCCGTTGCCCGCCCCCAGCGAACTGGCGGCCAACACATGTTCGCGCGCCCGGATGCCCCGTGCGACGCCCCACGTCACCCGCGCAAACTGCGGGGCATAAAGAATGCCGATGGTGGCGATCAACGTCGGCAAATTGCCGCCAATGAAGGCCAGCACCACCAGCGCAACAAAGATCTCGGGCAGCGACACAAATACGTCCACCACCCGGATGGCCGCCGCTTCCATTCGCCGCCCCAGAAAGGCCACGCTGACGCCGATGGCCACACCCAGCACCCCGGCCAGGATCACCGCCGCCGCCGCGACAGTCAGCGACACGCGGGCACCGTAAACCGCACGCGACAAGAGGTCGCGCCCCAGCTCGTCGGTGCCCAGCCAGTGTTGCCAGGTCGGTGACGATAATAAATTGGCGGCATCGATCTGATACGGATCGGCCAGCCCCAGCGCCGGCCCGAAGGCGGCAGCCAGCACCAGCAGAGTCAGAAAGCCCAGGGCGATCTGCACGGACAGCCCGCCTGTGTGGTTGCGAAGGTAATTGATCATGCGGACGGCCTGCGGATACGAGGGTCAACCAGGCCCTGGGCCAGGTCGATGACCAGGCTGATCAGGATGAAGATGGCAAAGATGGCCAGCAAAGCCCCCTGGATGACGGGGTAGTCACGCGCAAAAGCCGCGCTGACCAGCAGGGAACTCAACCCTGGCCAATCGAACAGCGCTTCGATGATGACCGTGCCGCCCAGCAGGTTGCCGGCGCGGATGCCGACGATGGCGATTACCGGCACCAGGGCGTTGGGCAACGCGTGACGAAAGATCGCCTTGTTGCGCGGCAGGCCCTTGGCCCGCGCCAGCTTGACGTAGTCACGCCCCATGACATCAGCCAGGCTGGCCCGCGTCATACGCGCGATCACGCCCATGAAGTTCAGGCCGATCGTCAAGGCCGGCAGAATCAACGACAGGCAATGCTGGATGGGGTCGTCCGCGAACGGAACAAAGCCCGACGACGGCAACCAGCCCAACCCCAAGCTGAACACCAGCACCAGCAGAATCCCCAAGACAAATACCGGCGCTGAAAACCCCGCGACCGCCAGCACGGAGGCCGCCAATCCCGCGAGCCGGCCACGCGCTCGGGCCGCGATCACGCCCAGGGGCACGCCGAACAGCACGGCAATCAACAACCCGGCGCCTATCAATTCCAGACTACGGGGAATGCGACGCGCGAGTTCGTCCGCCACCGGTTCGCCCGTGCGCAACGACATACCCAGATCGCCGTGGGCCAAGGCTGCCGCCCAGTGCGTGAACTGCGTGCCGAGCGGCAAGTCCAGACCTAGTTGCGCCCGCACACGTTGCACGGCAACCGGGTCGCTGCCGGCCTGATCGCCCAGCATGATGGCCACTGGGTCGCCGGGCAGCAGGTGGATGGCGATGAATACCACGCCCGTCGCCAGCGCCAGAGTGACAATGGCTGACGACAGGCGTTTCAGCAAAAAAGGCAGCATGCCGGCGTACTCAGTTCAGCCACATGGTGGGCAACGAAATGCCCGGGCTGCTTTCGCTCAACGCCCCGCCCAGTTGCGTGTAGCCCTGCACCTTGCGCAGATACCCTTGCGCCTGTTCGCGCCAGTTCACAAACACCCAGGGGCTGGTATCCAGGATGCGCTTTTCTGCTTGCGCGTAGATGGGCTGGCGAGCTTTCGGATCCGTCAACGCCCGGCCGTCCGCCAGCAGCTTTTCCAATTCAGGGTCACGATAGCCGATGGGTTTGGCCCAGTAGCTGGAATCGCCGCCCAGGTAATAGGCGTAAGCGTCGGGATCCGGCAGCTTCACCGACACACCGTAAATCATGGACTCGTAGTCGCCCCGGTTCTTGCGTTCCACCAGCGTCGCCCATTCCACCGGCTCCAGCTTCAGGTTGATGCCGGCTTCCTTCAAGTTGGCCTGAACTACTTGCGCCATCGTCGTATAGATGCCCAGGCCCTGAAAAACCACCATCGATGCATCGATTCCATTGGCGTAGCCCGCCTCGGCCAGCAATGCTCGCGCCTGCTTCACATCGCGCTTGAAAGTGCCGTCCAGCGCCTTGTTGTAATACGGTGAGTCTGGTGGGGTGGGCGCACCATAAATGGGCTGGCCATGACCAAAGAAGGCCGCTTTCGAGACGGCTTCTCGATCGATCGCGTAGGACACGGCGCGTCGCACGCGCACATCGTCGAAGGGCTTTTTGCTGGTGTTGAACCAGACGCTCATGAATGCGCCGCCCGCCATGTCGATCTTCATGCCCGCATTGCGGCGCAGCACGTCGATGTCTTTCCACGGCACGAAGTCGATCATGTCCAAGGACTGACTGCGCAGCGCATTCACGCGAGCATCGTCGCTCTTGATCATGCGGAAATCCACCGCGTCCAGGTAAGGCTGGCCCGCGATGAAGTAGCTGGGATTGCGGGCCAGGCTGGCGCGCACAGCTGGCTCATAGCTCTTCAACTGAAATGGGCCCGTGCCATTGGCGGACAGCTTCAGATTGGCGCCATCCTGTACCCATTTGCGCGACACGATGGCTGCTTCTGGCAAGGCCAGCACCCCCAGTAACGTGGCGTCAGGCGACGGTTTTTCCACTTTGACCGTTGCTGGATCGATGACCGTCACCGTAGCGCCCAAGAGGTTGGATCGCAGTGTGGCGCCGGTCGCTGGGTCCAGGATGCGGTCCAGCGAGAACTTGACGTCGTCCGCCGTGACCGGCGTGCCGTCCTGGAACTTCACGTCCGGACGCAGGTGGAACACGATGGTGCGGGCATCCGGCTGTTCCCACCGCTGCGCCAGGCGGGGCACCACGCCCCCAGTCTTGTCATAGCCGACCAAGGGACTGTAGAGCGATTCGATCAACACCTTCCATGCGCTGCCGCCATACACATGCGGGTCCAGCGACACAATTTCGGATACCGTGCCGTACCGCAGGGTGCCGCCCTTCTTGGGCGTGTCGGCCGCCTGGGCCCCCGACGCAAACGCCACCAGCGCGCAGGCCCCAATTCCCAACGCCAGTTGGCGCCATTTATGTTGCATCGTCATGTTTTCCCCTTGCATAGTGATCGACCCGTTCGACGCGTGCAGCCGTCAGGACGGCAGCGCCTCCACCAAGCGGTCGATGTCGTCGGAATCGTTGTAATAGGTCGGTGAAATACGCAGATTGCCACCGCGCACCGCCAGGTCCACGCCCGCGTCGCGCAAGCGCTGCGAAAGCTCCTGGGCGTCGTGGCCAGAATGCTTGAACGACAAGTTGCCGGACGCCTCGCCCGGGGTCCGTGAACTGACGATCTGGTACCCCTTGCGCAACAGGGCTTCGCAGGCGTAGTCAGTCAGCGTCAGAATGTGGGATTCAATGCGGGCGGGCGTCAGCGCCAGCTGGATACGCACGGCCGCGTCCAAGCCCCAGATGCCAGTGAAGTTGGCCAGAGCTTCTTCAAAGCGGGCGGCAGTTGGCCGGTATTTCAGCAGGTAGTGCATGTGGTCTTCGGTACTGTCAACGCTGTGATAGCCCACGCTGGGCGGGTCCAGCAATCCCAGCAC
>Ga0182736_1002372_pt1 | contig 14560 bp, 12 predicted proteins | sample eDN5th30CKraftBY_FD_128882 | JGI IMG/M metagenome (GOLD analysis project Ga0182736, IMG submission 128882) | Enriched backyard soil microbial communities from Emeryville, California, USA - eDNA 5th pass 30_C Kraft BY (version 2) (version 2) | ecosystem: Environmental > Terrestrial > Soil >...
ATGGCGGTCGTGTCGCTCACCGTGCTCGCCGTCGGCTCGGTGTTCGGGGTGAGCCGGGCCTCGGTGGTGGCCGGCGTGTGGCTGGTCGTGTCGATCGCGGCCCTGGCCGGGTGGAACCGCGACGTGCCGAGCGCGGCGGCGACCGCCGGGCCGCACTGGACGCAGAGCGGCGTCGTGCTGGCGCTCACCGCGCTCGTCGGCGTCATCGTCGTGGTCGGGGCGCTGGTCCTCCTGCCCGACCCGCTCGACAGCCCCTACAGCCGGATCTCGGTGACCGGCACGTCGAAGACCTCGGGCTCGCCGATCGTCGTGGACTCCGGGACCACCGCCTCGGTGCGGGTGCAGGTGGAGAACGGCACCGGCACGACCCGTTCGTACCGGGTGATCCCCGCCATCGACGGCGGCGCGCTGTGGAAGGCGCCCACGGTGCGGCTCCGCCCGGGCGAGACCTGGTCGGGGACCATCAAGGGCACGATCCCGAAGGACGCCTGCATGAGCCGCCTCACGGTCGCGCTGGCCTCGAACGGCAAGCCCGCCGGCGTGGCCCCGCTCGTGCTCTACATCCGCAACGAGGCCGGCGACGCCTGCGGCTGAGGCACCAGCCGCTCGTACACGGCGACGATCGCCCCGGTGCCGTCGAGCTCGGCGGCCCGCGCCCGGCCCCGGGAGCCCAGCGCCACCCGCCGGCCGGGGTCGTCGAGCAGCTCCGCCACCGCGGCACGCAGGCCGTCGGGGTCGCCGGGGGCCACGAGCACGCCGGCGCGCCCGTGGTCGAGCACCTCGGGGAGGCCGCCGACCGCGCTGGCCACGACCGGCGTGCCGACGGACATGGCCTCGGCCGCGACCAGGCCGAACGGCTCGGGGAAGATCGACGGCACGACCACGATCGACGCCTGGGCCATGGTGGCGAGCACCTCGGCCGGCGCCGCGTCCCGGCGGATGATGGCGGCGCCGGGCAGCGGCGGCGGATCGGCTTCGGGGCGCGACAGCAGTGCGACCAGGGGCGCCGGCACGGGATCGGCCCACGCCGCGGTGAGGGTGGCCACGCCCTTGTGGCGCGACTGGGCGCCCACGTAGGCCACGAACGGCTCGAGCGGGAGGCCGGCGGGCGCGCTCGTGCGGGCGGCCACCGGCGCGAGCCAGGGAGCGGCGACGGTGCACGGCACGCCGGCGGCCCGTGCCGCGGCGGCGACCGCCTCGCTGTTGGCGACGAACGCGTCCACCTGGCCCCACCAGCGGGCCGAACGCCGGAGCCCGGCGGCGACCAGCTCACCGCGCACCCGTCCGTAGGCCGCGGCCGCGCAGGCCCGGCACGCGCTCGGCTCGGGGCCGGCGCACGGGGTGCCGTCGGGGAGCAGGCGGGACCGGCGGGCGCAGTCGAGGCCGTAGTCGTGCAGGCCCACCACGACCGGGAGGCCGCAGCCCTTCGCAGCCCGGACGGCCGAGTGCGCCATCCACCCGTGGGCGTGGACGACGTCGATGCGCTCGGCCCGGCACAGCGCCGCGAGCTGGTGCACGACCCCGGGGTCGGGGGCCGGCGGGTGGAAGTGCTGCTCGGGGCGGGCGTGGCGCCGGATCACCACGTCGGCCCAGCCGCCGAGCCGGTGGACGTGCGGCGGGTCGGGCTCGCCGAGCGCGGGCGAGGTGGTGGCCACGACGGCGTGGTGGCCCTGCGCCGCCAGCGCCTCGGCGAGCTGCTCGACGTGGCGCTCGGTGCCCCCGATCGACGGCCGGTACAGGTCGGTGGCCAGCAGCACACGCACGTCGTCGCCGCCCGCTCAGGCCGAAGCGGGGAGGGTCCGCCGGTCGGTGCGCCGGGCCTCGTCGTAGATGGCGATCGACGCCGCCCCGACCGCCGCCGGCGACGCGTGCTCCTCGGCCCAGGCCCGCCCGCGCGCCCCGAGGGCCCGGCGGGCGCCGTCATCGGCGAGGAAGGCGGCGAGGGCCCGGCCCTGGGTCGAGGCGTCGGTCCGCTGGACGAAGACGGGGGCGTCGGGCCCCAGCGTCGCCGCCACCTCGGGCGAGACCACGCACGGCACCCCGAGGGCGAGCGCCTCGAGCAGCGCCACCGACAGGCCCTCCCACCGCGACAGCAGGATGAACGCCTGGGCGTCGCGCAGGGCGGCCTGCTTGTCGGGACCGGACACGGCGTCGAGCAGCTGGAGGTTCGCCGGCTTCTCGGCGATCAGGCGATCGAGCAGGTCGGGCTCGTTGCCGCAGCGGCCGCCGTGGACCGCGAACGTCGTGCCCGGGAGCCGCTTCGCCACGGTGCTGACGCGGTCGAGGCCCTTGTGGCGGACGTCGAAGCGGCCGAGCGACACGACCGGCGCGCCGGGCGGCGGGGGCGTCCAGCGCGGCGCACCGAGGAGCGCGGGATCGGCGACGTTCGCCAGGACCCGGATGGGCGGTGGCGCCGGGTGCCAGCGGCGCAGCTCCTCGGCCTCGACCGGCGTGCTGGCGACGAGGGCCCGGGCACCGCCGACCAGCCGGTGCTCCACCAGCCGGCCGTACGCAGCCTTGCGGACCCGGTACCGGCCGAGGTTCTGCGGCGACGTGGCGCCGTGGGTCGACACCACGTACGGCACGTCGCGCAGGACGCGCAGCAGGGTCAGGTGCGGCGGGCGGAACAGCTCGTGGAGGTGGACGACGTCAGGCGGCGAAGTCGTCGCCCGGTCCTGGACGGCCGAGCGGAGGTGCCGGGCGGAGCCGCGCGTCGGCGACCGGCGCGGGTCGTCGTCGGTGCCGTGCAGCACCTCCACCTCGTGGCCCATGGCCCGCTGCGCGTCGGCGAGGTGGTGCATGAGCTGGACGACCCCGTTCACCGGGCCCAGACGAGGCGAGGCGTAGACGTGCCAGATCCGCATGGTGGGTGCTCCTCGTTGCCGTGAGCCGGATGGATGAGCAGGCGACCGCCACGCCCAGGACCTCGCCGAGCAGCCAGCCGGTGGCGGCGCCCGATGCACCCCACGTGGCCACGAGCAGCCCGGCCGCCACGAGGGTGGCGGCGAGGATCGTGCCGTTGATCGCCATGGCGCCCCGGTAGCGCTCGCCGATGCGGAGGCGGGCGACCTCGATGTTGGTGACGGCGTCGGCGACGAGCCCGATCGCGAGGATGCGCAGCGCGGTGGTGCCGGTGGCGACGTACTCGGGGCCGATCAGCGCGAGCAGGTGCGGGGCGAGGACCACCAGGGCCAGCGCGGCCGGGACCACGATCGCGAGGAGGCGGCGGCGGGTGGCGGCCGCCCCGCCCGCGGCGCGCTCGTCGGCGGTGCCGGCGGCGAAGAGGCCGGTGGCGACGGCGGGGGAGAGGAGCCCGACGGTCGATGCGACCTGCCAGGCCGCCCCGAAGGCCGCGGCCTGCACCGGTCGGCCGGCGACGGCGAGCACGACCGGGAGCGCCATCGGCGGCGTCTGGCCCAGCACGTTCACGCCGTAGTGGGTCCGGATGCCGCGGCGGGCGAGCGGAGCCCAGGTTGCGGCGGCGATGCGGGGGCGGAAGGCCAGGTGGTGGTGCGACCACAGCAGGGCCGCCTCGATCGCGCTGCCGAGGGCGATGGCCGCCGCCCAGCCCACCACGAGCCCGGTGCCGGTCCGCCAGCCGAGGAGCAGCGCGCCGGCGAGGACGAGGAGCCGGGCGATGCCGCTGGTCCCGGCGCGCACGACGGTGAGCCCCGGGCGGGCCCCGGCGACCGCGAGGTGGTCGAGGACGACCCCGGCGCTCCAGCCCGCGCCGCCGACCACCAGGGCGAGCACGACCACCGGCCGGGCGGCCACGCCCGCCAGGCCGCCGCCCACCAGGCGGAGCACCACCGCCACGGCCAGGCCGATGAGCGCCCCGACCGCCGTCGCCGTGGCGGCGGCGGTGCCGGCGAGGGGCGCACGCTCCGCGCGCCGGGCTCGGGGCAGCAGGCCGACCAGCAGCGACCCGAGCCCGAGGTTGCCGACCAGCCCCGCCCACGTGAGCGCGCCGACCAGCGCGAGCGCGGTGCCGACCGCGGCCGCCGAGTGGGTGCGGGCCGCGACGAACCAGGCGAGCACCCCGAGGCCCCCCGACAGCACCTGGGCGACGAAGAGGGCACGGCCCGTGCGCCAGACCGTGGGCGCAGGCGTGCGGGGGGTGGGCGAGGTCGTCAGCATGGGCACGGTGGTCCTGCGGCCAGTGGACCACCGTGGGCTTTCGGCCACGTGTGGGCGTGCTGAACCCCGTCCGACGGGCGGCTGAACATCTGACCCGGGCCGGTCCGGCGGCCGTAGCATCGAGGGCCATGCCGCACGGACTGCTTCCCATCGCCGCCGCCGACGCCGCCCCGGAGCTCACCGATCCGCAGGCCGTGGTCGAGGCGTTCCTCGCCGCCCTCATGGCCTCGGACCTCGACGCCGCGCTGGAGCTCGTGGCCGACGACCTCGTCTACGTGAACGTCGGGATGCCCGCCATCCACGGCCGGGCCCGGCTGGCCAAGGCGTTCGCCGCGATGGAGCGGCCCACGATCGGGTTCGAGGCGTACCTGCACGCCATCTCCGCCGACGGACCGGTCGTGCTCACCGAGCGCACCGACGTGATCGAGTGGGGCCGCTTCCGCGCCCAGTTCTGGGTCTGCGGCCGCTTCGACGTCCACGACGGGAAGATCACGCTGTGGCGCGACGCGTTCGACTACGTGGACCTGCTGCGGGGCAACGTGCGCGCCCTCGCCGGGATGGTGCTCCCGGGGCTCAGGCCGACGGCGCCGACGGGCCGGGACGCAGCGCCCGGTCGCTGACGATCGTGGCGGCGACGACGCCGTCGCCCAGGATCCACAGCCGGTCGTCGCCCCGCGCGACCGAAGCCTCCTGGCGGGCGACGAGCCCGTCGCGGTGCTCGACCTCGGCGGTCCACGGCAGCTCGAGGCCGTCGAGGCCCCACGCCTCCTCCGCCACCGACCAGTACACGGCGTTGTTGACGTGGTCGAACAGGTCGAGGTCGGTGCGGCGCACCGCCCAGGCCGGTCCGGGCGTGACGTCGGCCGGCGGGTCGCGGTGCACGAGGCGGGCACCCACCGTCCGCCCCGCGGTGGACTCGGCGTAGGCGGCGAGGAACGCATCGTCGAGCCGCTTGGGCCGGCCGGTCTCGCCGTCGACGAAGATCCACAGCGACGCGGCCTCGATCCGCCCTCCCTCGGTGCCCGTGATCGAGGTGCGCCGCTCGGCCCAGCGGCTGCCGGTGCCCGAGCCCCACGTGGTGAGCTCGAGCTCCTCGCCGAACACCGGGAACTGCTCGATCCGCACCGTCGTGCGCCGCACGATCCAGGTGATCGCGGCCGCCCCCATGACGGGGGTGGCATCGTCGGCGGCGACGTCGTGCAGGTAGCGGGCCACCGCGTCGAGGCGCACGCGGCCGCTCGGCGCCACGTCGCCGAGGCGCACGCGGCGGGTGGCCGTGAAGGTCCGGCCCGACGCCGGGCGGTCGACCAGCGGGGCGAGCGCGGCGGGTTCGGTCATGGCCTGCATGTTGGCCGACGTGGCTAGCGATCCCCCAGATGGGGCACCTGGACGCATCGGCGCAGGCCCGGGGCCTGGCCCAGAACCCCCAGGTATCCTGTTGTGACGATCGATGCTCCGCACTCCATCGATGCCGCCGAGCACCCGGCGGTGGTGGATCTCGACCACCCCGATGCGCTCGAGCCGGGCCGCGCTGGTGGGAAGGCCGCGGCCCTCGCCCGGGCCAGCCGAGCGGGGTTCCCGACGCTGCCGGCCGCGGTGCTGACCACCTCGTTGAGCGTCCGGTACGACGACGGCCTCGACCTCGACGACCCATCGGTGACCGAGCTGCTGCGCGCCGCCCTGGACCTGCTCGGCGGGGAGGACCAGACCCTCGTCGTGCGGTCGTCGTCCGTCGTGGAGGACCAGGCCGCCTCGTCGAAGGCCGGGCAGTTCGAGTCGGTGCTCGACGTGACCGGGCTGGCCGAGCTGCGGACGGCGGTGGAGACCGTGCTCGTGTCCCGCGTCGCCGCCGGCGCGCCCGACGACCCCATCGCGGTGCTGGTCCAGCCGATGATCGATCCCGAGGTGGCCGGGGTGGCGTTCGGGGTCGACCCGGTGTCGGGCCGGTCGGACCGCCGGGTGGTCGCCGCCGTCGCCGGCGGCCCCGACCGGCTGGTGAGCGGCGAGGTCGACGGCAGTCGCTGGCTGCTCGACGCCGACGGCCGCACCGTCGACGTGGAGGTCGTCGACGGCGTCGCCCTCGACCGGTCGCTGCTGCGCTCGCTCGTGGCGCTGGGCGACGGCCTCGCCGCCGAGTTCGGCGGCCCGCAGGACGTCGAGTGGGCGCACCACGAGGGCGCGCTCGTCGTGCTCCAGAGCCGGCCGGTCACCACCGAGGTGCGCGGCGTGCCGTCGGGCCCCGTCTACGGGCCGGGACCGGTGGCCGAGACGTTCCCCGAGGTGCTGAGCCCGCTCGAGGTCGACCTCTGGGTGCCGCCGCTGCGCGACGGCGTGCGCGAGGCGCTCCGCATCTCGGGCGCCGTCTCGGAGCACCAGATCGACCAGCGGGAGCTGGTGATCACCGTCGACGGCCAGGTGGCGCTCGACCTCGAGGTCACGGGCGAGATCGAGGGGTCGTGGTCCTGGGGCGAGCGCGTCGGCGCCCGGGTGCGGCGCCTCCGCTCGGCCTGGCGCATCGGCCGGCTGCGCGTGGCGCTCCCGGTCCTGGCCCACGAGGTCGTCGTGCGGGCGGACCGCGACCTCGAGCAGGTGCCGCCGTTCGAGGACCTGGCGACCCGCCAGCTCGTCGCGCTCATCGGCCGCGGGCAGGAGGCGCTGCGGAGCCTGCACGCCCACGAGATCCTCATGGGCCTGGTGGCCGACCCGTCCTCGTCGGCGTTCACCGGGGCATCGGTGGCGCTGCGCGTGCTGACCGAGGCCCGCCGCGACGGCCTCGACGACGACGAGATCGTGCGGCGGGCGCCCGTGGTCCTCGCCCTCGTGGCCCCTCGGGTGGGGTCCACCATCGAGCTGCCCGAGGCATCGACCGCCGCGGACCTGCGGCCCGAAGCACCCGACGCGGCCGTCGTGCAGGTGCACCGCGAGGCCCTGCGGCTGCGCGTCCGCTGGATGCAGGAGCTGCTCGGGCAGGCCGCCTACGAGATCGGCCGGCGCCTCGTCGCCCGGGGCGAGCTCGACGATCCCGGCCAGATCCGCCACCTCACGCTCGACGACCTCGCCGCCACCGCGTCGTGGCAGACCACGATCGAGCGGGGCGCCCGGTGGACCATCCGCACCCGCGAGGCCGAGGCCCACGGGCCGGTGCCGTCGTCGCTGCCCGCCCAGTTCCAGCTCAGCGACACGGGGCAGCCGGTCCCCGTGATCGAACCGGGGGAGTCCGGCGGCGGCACGGGGGCCGGTGGCGGCGTCGCCCGGGGGATCGTCACCCACGACGCCGACGACCCGCCCGAGGGCGCGGTCCTGGTGGTGGCCGCGCTCACGCCCCAGCTCGGACCCAAGCTCCCGCGGCTCGCCGGCATCGTGGCCGAGACCGGGAGCGTGCTCTCGCACCTCGCCATCCTCGCCCGGGAGTCCGGGGTGGCGACCGTGGTCGGGCACCGGGGCGCGCTGACCGAGCTGCCCGAGGGCACCGCCGTGTCGGTCGACGGGGGGACGGGTCGGGTCACGAAGGAGGCCGCGCCATGAAGAAGGTCAGCTGGACCATCGCCGCCGCGACGATGGTGGTGGCCGGGGCCTACACCGTCATCTCGCTCGCCCGCTGGGAGTGGACGCGCGCCCAGTTCTTCGGGCTCGTGTTCCTCGCCGCCGAGCTCGCCCTCATCGGCGGCACGGTGCTGGCGAAGCTGGCGAGGATCGAGCGGAAGATCGACCTCGCCGAGCCGAAGCACGTCGCGCCGGACCCGTCGCCGGCCACGCTCGCCATCGTGCGCGAGGCCGGGCACGAGCACGACCGCTTCCCGTGGCTGCAGGTCAGCGCCACCGACGTCGTCACGCGCACCAACGTGTTCATCACGCTCGTGGTGGGCGGCGGCGTGCTCCTGTCGGGCGGCGCGTGGGTCCTCGACAAGCTCGGCTCGCGCACCGTCGACCCGGGCCGGGAGTCGCAGCTGGCGTCGGAGCTCGACGCCATCGCCTACCCCGACGGGCTGATCGTCGACGACATGGTGGCGCGGGCCCGCTCCCGGCCGGACGTGGAGGACGACCGGCTCACCGACTTCCTCCTCCCGCGGTCGTGAGCGCCAAGCGGGCCCTGGCCCTGCTGTGCGCGGTCCTCGTGATCGGCGGCGGCGTGGTGGCGCTGCGGCGCGCGACGCAGTCGACCCACTACCCGCAGGACCCCGACTCGTCGGTGCGCGTCGTGGTCGAGGCCCGCAGCAACCGGGCCGAGCCCAACCACGACCTCGAGGAGCTGACCGAGGCGCACCTCTGGTACTGCCGGCTCGAGATCGGGTCCGATCCCGTCGGCGAGGTCCAGCGGGTGTCCGACGACCCGCCGCGCTTCGCGATCGTGCTGCGCCCGTCGCTCGACTCCACCGACCGGAAGCAGTACGAGGGCTGCCTCGAGGACTGGTCGCTCGACCACCAGCTGCTGCACGTCGTGTCGATGACCGCGGAAGCCGGCCCGGAGGAGGGCGCATGAGCACGGTGGAACAGACCCGTCCCGCGGTGTCGCTGCTGCACCGGGACCCGCCGCTCACCCCGATCCGGTTCTTCCAGACCCGGCGCACGGTGTTCCTCGTGGTGGTGGGCGTGCTCGCCGTGCTCACCACCCTCGCCGCCATCGACGGCGGCCGGATCCTCCTGCACGTCGACGAGCCCGTGACCCGCTGGGTCGCCGAGCACCGCACGCCGTGGCTCACCGACCTCTTCAACGGGATCAGCCACTTCGGCGACAACGCGGTCGTGTTCCCGCTCGCGCTGCTGCTCGCCGCGTGGACGTGGCCGCGCTGCCGGTACCTCGCCGTCGCGCTCGTCCTCGCCGCCCTGATGCGGCCCGGCCTCGAGTACCTGCTGAAGGGGGCCGTCGACCGGCCCCGGCCGAACATCGACCCGCTCGGCACCTTCCACGGTCCCTCGCACCCGAGCGGCCACCCGCTCGCCGCGGCCTCGCTGTGGGGGCTGGTCCCTGCCGTCGTCGCCCTCCACGTCCACAGCCGGACGCTCTGGTGGACGGCGGTGGGGTTGGCGTCGGCCATCGTCACCGGGGTCGCCCTCGCCCGGGTCTACAAGGGCGCGCACTACCTCACCGACGTGACCGCGTCGCTCGCCTGGGCCGGCCTGTACCTGGCGCTGGTCCAGGGCTTCTTCGACCGCTTCCACGGGTCGAAGGACTGCCGCCACCCGCAGCACGAGGTGCAGACCGAGGAACCGGTTCCCGCGGCGTTCGGGGTCGAGCTCCCGTAGCCTCCCGGCGATGTGGATCCAGCGGATCGGGATCACCTGCTCGTCGGGGCAGGGGACCACCCAGCCCATCGAGAAGGTCGGCCGGCGCTACGTCGACGGCGTGGCCGCGGCCGGGGGCCTGCCGGTGGTCCTGCCGTCGCTCGACCCGGTGCACGCCTCGGCGGCCGTCGCCGGCATCGACGGGCTGGTGCTCACCGGCGGCGGCGACATCGACCCGATCCACTACGGCGCCGTCGCGGACCCCGAGACCGGTGCGCCCGACGCCGCCCGTGACGCGTGGGAGCTGGCGCTCGTGGGCGCGGCCCGCGACTCGGGCATCCCGCTCCTGGGCATCTGCCGCGGCGCCCAGGTCCTCAACGTGGCGTTCGGCGGCACCCTCGTGCAGCACCTCCCGGCCCGCTCGGTCGACGGTCACGACGACGTCGGGCGCGCCGGCGACGAGGTGCACCCGGTCACCGTCGCGGCGGGGTCCCGGCTGCACCGCATCGTCGCCGCCGACCAGCTCCCGGCCAACACCCTCCACCACCAATCGGTCGACGAGGTGGGCACGGGCCTCGTGGTGTCCGGCGTCGCCGACGACGGCGTGATCGAGGCGATCGAGGCCGTCCACGCGCCGGTCCTCGGCGTCCAGTGGCACCCCGAGCTGCTGCTCGACCGCGCCGCGCACCGCGCCCTGTTCGGCTGGGTCGTGCACCCCGCCGACCGCTGACCTGCGGGGTCAGCAGCCCGCTTCGGCCAGCGCGCCGGTGATGGCCGTCTGCCGGCTGAGGAAGGCAGCGGGGTCGCCGAGGGAGTCCTGGTAGACGTTGATGGCGGCCTGCGTGATGGGCTCGACGGCGAAGAGGTCGCGGGCGGCCAGCGCCGCCGCCTCGTACGTCTCGATCGCCGTCCGGGGGTCGCCGAGCGGACCGCCGTACGGGTCCAGCTGGTGGAGGGTGCGCATCGCCGTGAGGAACTCGGTCAGATCGAGGTCGCCGACCAGGTTGGTCTTGATGGCCCGCGCGTGGTCGGGGGTGTCGAGCAGGAGGAGGTACTCGACCGACGCCAGCTGCTCGGCGGCGTCGTCCAGCTCGTCGCAGGCGATCGCGCCGCGCGATGCGGTCCCCGATCCGCTCTCGGACTCCGGTTCCGACTCCGATTCGGCCTCGGTGGTGCTGCTCGCCCCCGATGCCGGTGCGGCGGCGGGCCGCGTTCCGCCGCCGCTGCTCGACGAGGCCTCGCTCCCACCCCCACAGGCCGCGAGGACGAGCACGAGCCCGACCACCACGCCCCCGGACCACCCGCGTGCAGACATGGGTGACGACGCTATCAACGGGGCTTCCCCGGTGGGTGGGATCAGCTGGTGCGGGCGGCGTCGGCGCGGGCCCACATCTGGAGGTACGCCTCGGCCCCGTTGGCCATGTCGGCCACCACCTGCGGGCCGGCGACGCGTCGCAGGTCCTCGATCCAGTCGGGGAACATCCCGTAGTTGGCGGCGCCGTCGACGTTGATGTCCCAGAGCCGGGTGCCGGACCTCGACTGCAGCATCATCGTGCCGCCGTCGAAGGTCGTGTACGGGTAGGTCACCGGGTTGCGGGTGGCGGCATCGGGCCGGGGCGCGGTCTGCTTGCCGAGGCCGTTGGTGTCGGAGCCGTAGCCCAGGCCGAAGAGGTGCTTCGACGAGCGGTTCGCCTTGGCCGCCGCCCACTCCTCGGCGTACTGCGCGGTCGACCGGGCGTACGGGGCCACCACCCCGCCCAGTGCCTGCAGCCGCTTCTGCGAGGTGGCGTCGCCCCAGCTGTGGCTGGTGATCAGCCCGGAGTACCCGAGCTGCTCGAGCAGGGTGAGCGCCTCCTTGCGGGCCTTCACGCTCAGGTGGTCGGTCTCGACGATCATCCCGCGCTCGGCCATCTCCCGGATGGTGTGGAGGCCGAGCTCGGTCAGGCCGCGCGGGTTGCAGAGCGGACCCGGCGGGTAGGCGGGGAGGTCGCCGCCGAGGACCGGCGCGACGCCCACGCCCAGCACGGCGTAGATCAGCTCGTTCTCACCCGACAGGTTGGTGGGGGAGTTGTCGGCCTCGGCCCCGGGAGCGCAGGGCACCGGCTGCCACCACTCGCCGGTCGCCCACTTGTTGCCGACGTTGACGAGCAGCCCGGTGGCGCCGTCGTCGTAGGCCGTGCCGCCGAGGGCGTTGTCGAACTTGTGGACCGGGAACAGCGAGCGGACGCCGAGGCCGTAGAGCTCGTCGAGCCGCTGGCTGATCTGGGCCTTCGTGCAGTGCGGCGTCTCGCCGGTGCGGCCGCAGTCGAGGACCTCGGACACCTCGACCCCCAGCACCATCACGAGCTTCCCGTCGTTCACGTAGCGGCGGGCCTCCGCCGGCGTCTTGGCGATGCGCAGGAACCCCTTGCCGGGTCCCTTGAACTGGGCGTCGATGTAGTCCTGGAGGGCGAGCATGTCCTGGGCCTGGAGGCGGACGCTGTCCATCTCGTTGCAGCTGGTGCCGGCCTTGAGCGGGTAGATCTCGCAGAGGGCGCCGTTCTCGACCAGGTCGTTCACGACGATGCGCAGCCCGCCGCGCCAGGCCCGCTCGAGCCACCTCCAGTACGTGCCCTCGTGGGTGAGGGAGTCCCAGCGGGGCCAGCCCTTGAACGACGGCCACCCATCGGTGTCGTGGGTGCCGACGGGCACGCCGGTGGCGAACAGGTTCTCCGCCGCCGCTGCGGCGCCGTTGGGCTGGTGGTCGGCGCAGTCCTCGAGCGCGACCGTGACGCCGTAGGGGCTCCACGGCCGGCCGCAGTGGAACCTGCCGCCCAGGAAGCGGAACGCGCTGATGTGGGTGTGGGCGTCGAGGAAGCCCTTCACCGGCGCCGTCGGGCTGGCGCCCTTGAACGGGGTGCCGACCGCGCCGACCTCGACCTCGGGGAAGGCGGTGCAGCCCTTGGCCGGCACCAGGCTCCAGCGGAACTCCCCGGCGTAGCCCTGCGCGAGGCGCCCGCCGGTGCCGACCGTCAACCCCTTGCCGGTGCTGAGGCTGGTGAGGCTGAGCCGCCCCGACTGGGTCTTCACCGTCCAGTCGGCGGTCGGGCCGGGGGTGGTCGTGGCGGCGACCGTCGACAACGTCGAGGTCCGGGGCATCTGGCCGCCGGTGCCGAACAGCAGGTACCGGCCCAGCGCGGTGGCCTGGAGGGTGAACGGCGTGGCCTTGGCCACATCGGCCGCCGACGCGGTGTAGCCGAGGGCGTCGCGCACCACGGCCTTGCCCGTGGTCTCGTCCTTCAGCGCGTAGCACCCGCCCGCGAAGGCGTAGATGTCCACGGGCTTTGCCGGCTGCGGCTCGCACGCCGCCAGCCCGACCAGCGACACGGCGAGCACGGCGACCGCACCCGACACCGAACGACGAACGACTCCCACCATCGACTGCACCTCTCGTGACCGATCTCCGGCGGCACTACCCACCCTCCCGGGGGATCAGACATCCCTGTTCACGACTCCGGCCCGACCAGGCGCCGAAGGCCAGAACCGGTGCACCTGCTTGCGCACAGGCCAGGTGACCTGGGGAGATTCTCCCTTGCATTTGACGGGAGGTGGACATGATCGCGAGTGTTAGGCCCTCTTAACAGCGATGGGCCGCGTGGGACGGGCCATCACCGGGCGCGCAGCCCCGTCACCCCAGAGGTCCACGTGAAGCGAAGGATCCCCTTGATCGCAACCCTCGCCCTGGCGCTCGTCGCCGGGGTCGCCGGCACGAGCGGCACGGCCGCCAGCGCGCTGCCGGGCACCGCCGCCGGCGGGCCCGCCGAGCTGCTCCGGTACGTGGGCGACTCGAGCAGCGCCACCGGTGCCGCCCTCGCCAACGGCGAGTGCGACGTGAACGGCGACGGCGACGACGACCTGGTCGTCGGGGCGTGGTTCTGGGACAAGACGCCCACCAGCAACATCGGTGCCACCTACGTGCTGCTCGGCGGCGCCGACGTGCAGGGCAAGGCCCTCGCCGACCCGGCCGAGGCCGGTGCCGTCCGCATCGACGGTCCCGCCGCTGCCAGCGCCTTCACCGGGTTCGCCGTGGCGTGCGTCGGCGACGTGAACGGCGACGACCTCGACGACATCGCGATCAGCCACTACACCGCGCAGAAGACCTACGTCGTGTTCGGCGCCGAGGACTTCACCGGTCTGGCGCTCGACTCGATCGGCGACCGCGGCTTCACCGTCAAGGGCGGCGCCGCCAGCGGCAACGTCGGCTACTCGATGGCGCCCGTGGGCGACCTCGATGCCGACGGCCTCGACGACTTCGCCGTCGCCGAGGTGGCCGCCGACACCCAGGGCCGCACCAACAACGGGCGGGTCTGGATCGTGGCCGGCCGCGACGACATCTCCGACGTCGACCTCACCGCCCCGGCCGCCGGCCAGCTGCTGATGACCGTCGACGGCGCGTACAACGAGGAGCGCATCGGCAGCATCGCCAGCGTCGGCGATGTGAACGGCGACGGCATCGACGACTTCCTGCTCGGCGCCTACGTCTCGACCCCGTGGGGCGCGAGCATCGCCGCCCCCGGCGCGGCCTACGTCGTGTTCGGCGGCGCCGGCGCCACCGGCGAGATCGACACCCTCGACCTCGGCACCAAGGGCTTCACCATCAACGGCCCGACCCGCCAGCGCGACCGCCTCGGCATCTCCGTCTCGCCCGCCGGCGACATCAACGGCGACGGCAAGGCCGATCTGCTCATCGGCGCCGACGGCGTCACCAACGCCACCACCGGAAACCGCAGCGGCGGCGCCGCCGTCGTCTTCGGCTCGGCCAGCACCGACCGCGTCTACACCGACCCGGCGGCTGCCAACGGCCAGTCCGTCTTCACCTGCGCCGCCCCCGCCCCGGTCGCGGCCACCGACACCTGCACGTCGCCGGCCCGCCGCGGCTACTGGATCGACGGCGCCGTCGCCGGCGACTCCACCGGCTACTCGGTCGCCGGCCTCGGCGACGTGAACGGCGACCAGGTCCCCGACCTGGCCCTCGGCGCCTACGGCTTCGATCCGGCCAACCCGGCGGGCGGCACCTTCTCGGGTGCCGGCGCCACCTACGTCGTCTACGGCAAGCCCGACGCCGTCACCCAATCGCTCGCCTCGCTCCCCGCGGACGTCGGCTACCGCATCGACGGCACCGCCGCCGGCGACCGGTTCGGCCGCCAGGTGGGCCTCGTCG
>Ga0182736_1002373_pt1 | contig 14560 bp, 14 predicted proteins | sample eDN5th30CKraftBY_FD_128882 | JGI IMG/M metagenome (GOLD analysis project Ga0182736, IMG submission 128882) | Enriched backyard soil microbial communities from Emeryville, California, USA - eDNA 5th pass 30_C Kraft BY (version 2) (version 2) | ecosystem: Environmental > Terrestrial > Soil >...
CGCTGCGCCGCGTTGACGATGTGACCTTCGATCGCGCGGCCGGCCTTCTCGCCGTCGCGCGCCTTCAGAGCCTCGATGATGACCGCGTGTTCGTGATACGTCGATAACACCAGTTCGCGCCGATAGAACGGCAGCCGCTGGCTCTCCTTCATGATGTCGGCGCTGCCGCGCAGGATCGATTCGATCGCCGCATTGCCCGCGAGACTCACGATACGCATGTGAAACGCGAAGTCGAGTTGCGCGGCTTCTTCCAGCGCCGATTCCGTCAACGCGGCGTGCAGCGAGTCAAGATTGTCGTCGAGCCAGTCGATGTCCGCGTCGCCGATCGAATGCGCCGCGAGCCGCGCGACGAATCCCTCCAGCGCGAAGCGCATCTGATAGGTGTCGGGCAGCGACGCCTGATCCGCGAAGCGCCACGGACGTGCGTTGCTTGCCTGCGCACTGCTGACATACACGCCTTTGCCGGGCCGGATATGCAGCATGCCGAGCGCTTCGAGCGTCGAGAGCGCCTCGCGTAGCGACGCCCGGCTAATCGCCAATTCTTCCGATAGCTGCCGCTGCGCCGGAAGCAGACTCCCGACCGGATACATGCTCGATTCGATGCGCTCGCGAATGGTCGCGATGGCGGCGTCGGTCACGGTATGCGGGACGTTTTTCATAGGAAGAAAACACATTGGCCGGTCTGACCGCCATTGTATGCGCGTGCCGTGCGCCCGTGTGAACGACCGTGTCGCGGCCATTTCCATACCCACCAGAAACAGGGTAAACCGCTACCAATGCTTCCTTGACGGCTCTATATCGGCTTTCTAATATTCCCCATCACAGCACTGGTCCGACCAGTCGGAACAGTTGCTCTGGTCCCGAGACATTACACGAGGAGACGGTCGTGTCGAGATTTCTGAATTCGCTGTTCGGCAGGGTGATGATCGCGCTGGTCATCGGCGTGGTGGTCGGCGCGCTGTTTCCGCATTTCGGCCAGTCGTTGCGGCCTTTGGGCGACGGTTTCCTGAAGCTCATCAAGATGGTGATCGGGCCGATCGTTTTCTGCGTCGTCGTGAGCGGCATGGCGAGCGCGGGCGATCTGAAGAAAGTGGGACGCGTCGGACTGAAGGCGGTCGTCTACTTCGAGATCATGACGACGCTCGCACTTGTCATCGGCGCGCTGCTCGCATGGTTCACGCGGCCGGGCGTCGGCATGAACATCGATCTGCATTCGCTCAATGCCGCGTCGCTCGCGACCTACACGGAGCACGCGAAAAGCCTGAAGGACACCGCGGGCTTCCTGCTGAAGATCATCCCCGACACCGCGATCGACGCTTTCGCCAAAGGCGACATCCTGCAAGTGCTCGTGTTCGCGATCCTGTTCGGCTCGGCGCTTTCGATGCTCGGCGAAAAGGCACAGCGCGTGACGGTTTTCATCGACGAGCTGTCGCATGTGTTTTTCCGCATCATGGCGTTCATCATCAAGCTCGCGCCGCTCGGCGTGCTCGGCGCGATCGCCTTCACGACCGGCCAGTACGGCGTCGCGTCGCTCAAGCAGCTCGGCCTGCTCGTGATTGTGTTCTACGCGAGCTGCTTCCTGTTCGTGTTCGTCGTGCTGGGTATCGTGATGCGCCTCGCGGGCTTCTCGATCTTCAAGCTCGTGCGCTATCTGCGCGAGGAATTGTCGATCGTGCTCGGTACCGCGTCGTCGGATGCCGTGCTGCCGCAGATCATGCGCAAGCTCGAATGGATGGGCGTGAAGGATTCGACCGTCGGTCTCGTGATTCCGACCGGCTACTCGTTCAACCTCGACGGCTTCTCGATCTATCTCACGCTCGCGGTGATCTTCATCGCGCAGGCGACCAACACGCCGCTGTCGATGCATGACCTGATCGTCGTCGTGCTCGTGTCGCTGGTGACGTCGAAGGGCGCGCACGGCATTCCCGGCTCCGCCATCGTGATTCTTGCCGCGACGCTCTCCGCCATTCCCGCCATTCCCGTGCTCGGCCTCGTGCTGATCCTGCCGGTCGACTGGTTCGTCGGCATCGCGCGCGCGGTGACGAATCTGATCGGCAACTGCGTGGCGACGGTGGTCGTCGGCGTCTGGGAAAACGACATCGACCGGGCGCGCGCCAAACGCGTGCTCGATCAGGACGCCGAGTATCGCTTCGTGCCCGCCGCGCCGCAATCGGAGCAAGGCGCGCACGGCAACGAACACGCACACGCGATCTGACTCGACGCAACCCGGGCATTGAAATGACCGACTGTCGCGACACGCACCTCGCGGAATCGCGCATCTTCGGAGGAATCGAATGAAAACATTGACGCTCGAACCGCTCACGCGCGAAGCCTTCGCCCCGTTCGGCGATGTCATCGAACTCGAAGGCGCGCGTCATTTCCCGATCAACGCGGGCACGACGGAGCGCTTTCACGATCTCGCGAACGTGGAAGTCGGCTTCGAAAGCGGAGGGCGGCCGCTTATCAACGTGTTTCGCGGCCAGCCGCGCCCGCAGCCGGTCGTGGTTTCGATGATGGAGCGCCATCCGCTCGGCAGTCAGGCTTTCGTGCCGCTCGCGGACGTGCGCTATCTCGTGGTCGTCGCGCCTGCGGGCGAGTTCGATGCGGCTGGTCTGCGGGCCTTTTACGCGCGCGGCTGGCAGGGCGTGAACTATGCGCGCGGCGTGTGGCATCACCCGCTGATCGTGCTCGACGAGCCGGGCGATTTCATCGTCGTCGATCGCGGCGGCGACTTGCCGAATTGCGACGAAATCGACCTGCCCGAACGTTACGCGCTGATCGAAGCGGCCGCGCGCGCAGCTTGATACAACATGCGGTAATCGAAATGCAATTGCGAACGATCGCATGCGCATAACATGAAACGTACGGGCGAAACGAAACCGCCGTCCATCGCGAGATGAACGGCGGTTTTTTCATCCGCGCGCCCAAGAGCGGCGCGCGAACCTCAATGCTTGCGGTGCGGGCAGTTTTCCTTCGTGCATGCGCCGTACAGCGCGAGCGCATGCTCGTGGAGCTTGAAACCGCGTTCCTTCGCGATCGATTGCTGACGGCGTTCGATCTCCGCATCGAAGAACTCTTCGACGCGGCCGCAGTCGATGCACACGAGGTGATCGTGGTGCGATCCCTCGTTGAGCTCGAAGACGGCCTTGCCCGATTCGAAATTGCTTCGCGACAGCAGGCCGGCTTGCTCGAACTGCGTGAGCACGCGATAAACCGTAGCAAGACCGATATCGAGCTCTTCGTTGAGCAGGCTTCGATACACGTCTTCAGCGGTCAGATGGCGCACCGGACTGTGCTGAAAAATTTCGAGAATCTTGAGGCGGGGCAGGGTCGCCTTGAGCCCGATATTCTTGAGATCGGCGGGATTGGTCATGGCTAGGCATCCCTAGAGTACAATTCAAGGTTCTCATAGTAATGCGTTTTGCCAAATCCTGACATCCCAAGCGGCGTCAAGGCGTCAAGGTGAATTAGCTGAATGAGGGCCGAAATGAGTGCGGCCTTGAAGCGCCTCGCGTGAAAGGTGAAATGTTTTCCAAATATTTATCGAATTGCAGGGAGAGCCGTCGCATGCGGGGAACCGTAATAGCAGCAACCTTGGCCGCATTGCTCGCCGGCTGCTCGACGTACGACAGCGTCACGCAGAAAATCGCGCAAAGCATCACGCCGTACCGGATCACGGTTGTGCAAGGCAATTTCGTTTCGGCGGAAGCCGCGGCGCAGATGCAGGTCGGCATGTCGCGTGATCAGGTGAAGCAACTCCTCGGCACGCCGCTTCTGACGGACATGTTCCACGCCGATCGCTGGGACTACGTGTTCTATTTCAAGCGTGGGTCGACATCCGTCGTTCAGCAGCGTGACTTCGTCGTCAACTTCGCGAGCGATCGCGTCGTGAGCTGGTCGGGCGGCGAGAATCTGCCGTCGAACCTCGAGCTGCTCGCCGAAATCGACGGCGACAAGGGCGTCAAGGTCGCGAAGCCTGCGACGCCGGCGGCGGCATCCGCGCCGGTGGCGTCGACCGCGGCGGTGACAGCGCCGGTCGGCGAGCCGTCGACGCAACCGAATACGGCAGCGGCATTTGCCGGCGATGCGAACCAGGAAGCCGCGCAGGCCGCGAACCGCGCAACGGCGCAAGTCGAAATGCCGACGGGGCGTCAGCGCTCCTCGGCGTTCAGCAGCGCGCCGACGAGCTCGGGCGGCGCGCCGGGTTCCACCAACAGTTCCGGCAGCAACTCGCAGATTCAGCTGCAGCGCCGCCCGCAGACGATCAACATTCCGGACAGCAGCGCGGTCGGTCCGGCGGGTTCGTCGCCGGCTCCGGCCAACGCAAGCGGCCAGGCGCAGTTCTATCTGCCGCAGCAAAGCCAGTAAGCAGTTCAGCCGCTCGAGGACGAAGCCGCGCCACGCGTCGACGCGGCGCCGCTTCATCCGCACAGCCCATTCGCATCATCCGTCGCGCGTGCCGCGCGCGATTCAACACGAGACTGCCATGAAGATCGCCATTGCCGGCGCGTCGGGCCGCATGGGCCGGATGCTGATCGAAACCGTCCTCAACGAGCCCGAAGCGCAACTCGCCGGCGCCCTCGACCGCCCCGGCGCGCCGCAGCTCGGACAGGACGCGGGCGCGTTCCTCGGCAAGACCACGGGCGTGTTGCTGACGGACGACATCGAGCGCGTGTTCGCCGACGCCGACGCCCTCATCGACTTCACGCGTCCCGAAGGCACGATGGCGCATCTGGAAGCGGCGCTGCGGCACAACGTGAAGATGATCGTCGGCACGACCGGCTTTTCGGACGAGCAAAAGGCGCAACTGAAGCAGGCGGGCGCGAAGATCGGCGTCGTGTTCGCGCCGAACATGAGCGTCGGCGTGAACGTCACGTTGAAGCTGCTCGAATTCGCCGCGAAGCATTTCGCGACCGGCTACGACATCGAGATCATCGAGGCGCACCATCGTCATAAGGTGGATGCGCCGTCGGGCACCGCGCTCGGCATGGGCGAAGTGATCGCCAAGGCGCTCGGCCGCGATCTGAAGGACTGCGCCGTGTACGCGCGCGAAGGCGTGACCGGCGAGCGCGATCCGTCGACGATCGGCTTTTCCGCGATTCGCGGCGGCGATATCGTCGGCGATCACACGGTGCTCTTCGCGGGCATCGGCGAGCGCATCGAAATCACGCACAAGTCGGCGAGCCGTCTGTCGTACGCGCAGGGCGCGCTGCGCGCCGCGCGTTTCCTCGAAGGGCACGACAAGGGCTTCTTCGACATGCAGGACGTACTCGGCCTGCGCTGATTTTTTATGGCAGCAACGGGCGTCATTCATTACCTTCAATCCGGCGATGCCGTGACGCACGCGGTCGCGGGTCTGCTGCTCGCCATGTCGCTCGCGAGCTGGTGTTTCCTGCTCGTGAAGGCGTGGATTCTGGCGCGCGCCAAGTGGCAAGGTCCGCGCGCATTGCAGCGTTTCTGGCAGGCGCCGAGTTTGAAGGATGGTATCGGCGCATTGCAGCGCGCGGATCGCGAGCGTGTGTTTCTGCCACTCGCTGAAGCCGCGTGGCGCGCATCGGAAGCTGAAATGCCCGGCGCGATGCTCGCCCGCGTCGAGCGCAGCGAGCGCGTGTTGCGCGCGCTGCGTCATGCGTTGCTGCGTTCGCAACGAAGGCTCGAATTCGGTCAGGTTCTGCTCGCATCGGTGGGGAGCACGGCGCCTTTCGTCGGCTTGCTCGGCACCGTCTGGGGCATTTATCACGCGCTGTCGAACATCGCGTCGAGCGGTCAGGCGATGATCGAAAACGTCGCCGGGCCGGTCGGCGAGGCGCTCATCATGACGGCGTTCGGTCTCGTCGTCGCGATTCCCGCCGTGCTCGCGTACAACATTCTCGGGCGCTACGTGCGGCAGATTTCCGAGGAACTCGACGGATTCGCGCACGATCTGCATGCGTTCGTGTGCGGTCCGGCCGAATAGGAGCGCGGCGATGGCCTTCGGCAGACTCGACAAGAAGACAAACAGCGCGCCGATGGCGGACATCAACATGACGCCGCTCATCGACGTCATGCTCGTGCTGCTCGTCATCTTCATCATCACCGCGCCGCTTTTCACGCACGCGATCCGGCTCGATTTGCCGAAAGTCTCGTCGCAGCCCGCGCGCGAGACGCCGCAAACCGTCACGCTGTCCATCGACGACGCCGGCAAGCTCTTCTGGAGCGACACGCCCGTCACTTTCGATCAGATGCGCGCGCGTTTCGCCGACGCGGGCAAGAGCGCGCAGAAGCCGGAACTGCATCTGCGGGCGTCGAGCGCGACGCGCTACGACGTCATCGCGCAGGTAATGGGCGCGGCGCAGCAGGCCGGTCTGGAGCGCATCGGCTTCGTCACGCAGCCCGCGAAACCGCAGCAGCCAGCGCGCGCGCAATAAGCGCGCGAACCGGCGCGCATCGAACGGTATAATCGCGGTTTCCCCGTTCGGCGGGCCTTGGCCCGAGCCAGCAGGCCCGAATTCCGACGCCGCGCCGTGTCAGCAATGCCGCAGCGCCCGGACTCGTTGCCCGAATCGATAGCGGCGAGTCCCAAAGTCCGTTCCCAGCATTTGCCGAAAGCCAAACCACACCATGCACGATAAATACGCACCCGCCGACGTCGAATCCGCCGCGCAGAGCAACTGGCGCGCGAACGACGTCTACCGGACGACCGAGACGTCGGCCAAGCCCAAGTTCTATTGCGTCTCGATGCTGCCGTATCCGTCGGGCAAGCTGCACATGGGTCACGTGCGCAACTACACCATCAACGACGTGATGTACCGTTACTTGCGCATGAACGGCCACAACACGCTGATGCCGATGGGCTGGGACGCGTTCGGCATGCCCGCCGAAAACGCGGCGATGGCGAACAACGTGCCGCCGGCGAAGTGGACGTACGAGAACATCGCGTACATGAAGAAGCAGATGCAGTCGATGGGCCTCGCCATCGACTGGTCGCGCGAAGTCGCCACCTGCTCGCCGGATTACTACAAGTGGAACCAGTGGCTGTTCCTGAAGATGCTGGAAAAGGGCATCGCGTACAAGAAGACGGGCACGGTCAACTGGGATCCGGTCGATCAGACCGTGCTCGCCAACGAGCAGGTCATCGACGGGCGCGGCTGGCGCTCGGGCGCGCTCGTCGAAAAGCGCGAAATCCCGATGTACTACCTGCGCATCACCGATTACGCGGATCAACTGCTCGACGATCTCGACGGCCTCGGCTGGCCCGAGCGCGTCAAGATCATGCAGCAGAACTGGATCGGCAAGAGCTTCGGCGTGAACTTCGGCTTCCCGTATGAAATCGACGGCGAAGCGAAACTGTTGCGCGTATTCACCACGCGCGCCGACACGATCATGGGCGTCACGTTCGCGGCGGTCGCGGCGGAGCATCCGCTCGCCACGCGCCTCGCGCGCGACAACGCCGATCTCCAGGCGTTCATCGACGAATGCAAGCGCGGTGGCGTGGCCGAAGCCGATGTCGCGACGATGGAAAAGAAGGGCGTGCCGACCGGCTTCTTCGTCACGCATCCGCTGACGGGCGCACAAGTCGAAGTGTGGATCGGCAATTACGTGCTGATGTCCTACGGCGAAGGCGCGGTGATGGGCGTGCCGGCGCACGACGAGCGCGATTTCGCGTTCGCGAAGAAGTACAAGCTGCCGATCAAACAGGTGATCGATGTCGAGGGCAAGACGTACTCGACCGACGCCTGGCAAGAATGGTACGGCGACAAGACCGCGGGCAGGCTCATCAACAGCGGCAAGTACGACGGCCTGACGACGGAAGAAGCCATCGACGCGATCGCCGCCGATCTGAAGGCGAAGAACCTCGGCGACAAGCAGGTCACCTGGCGTTTGCGCGACTGGGGCATCTCGCGCCAGCGCTACTGGGGCACGCCGATTCCGATCATCCATTGCCCGTCGTGCGGCGACGTGCCGGTGCCGGAGAAAGATCTGCCGGTCGTGCTGCCGGAAGACCTCGTGCCGGACGGCTCGGGCAACCCGCTCGCGAAGTCGGAAGCGTTCGTGAACTGCACGTGCCCGAAGTGCGGCGCGGCGGCGAAGCGCGAAACCGACACGATGGACACCTTCGTCGATTCGTCCTGGTACTTCTCGCGCTACACCGCGCCGGACGCGCCGACGATGGTCGACGAGCGCACCGATTACTGGATGCCGATGGATCAGTACATCGGCGGCATCGAGCACGCGATCCTGCACCTCTTGTACTCGCGCTTCTGGACCAAGGTCATGCGCGACATGGGCCTCATCAAGTTCAGCGAGCCCGCGAAGAATCTGCTCACGCAGGGCATGGTGCTGAACGAAACGTTCTATCGCGAGGACGCGAGCGGCAAGAAGACTTGGTACAACCCGCTCGAAGTCACGGTCACGCACGATGAAAAGGGCCGCCCGACGGGCGCGACGCTGAACGCGGACGGCCAGCCGGTCGTGCTCGGCGGCGTCGAGAAGATGTCGAAGTCGAAGAACAACGGCGTCGATCCGCAAACGCTGATCGATCAGTACGGCGCCGACACGGCCCGTCTTTTCGTGATGTTCGCCGCACCGCCCGAGCAGTCGCTCGAATGGTCGGGCGCGGGCGTCGAAGGCGCGAGCCGCTTCCTGCGCCGCGTGTGGTACTTCGCGCATGACAACGCCGATGCGCTGCGTCAGCACGCGAAGCTCGACGCATCGAAACTCGGCGACGCCGAGAAGACCTTGCGCCGCGAAATCTATACCGTGCTGAAGCAGGCCGATTTCGACTACGGCCGTCTGCAGTACAACACGGTCGTGTCCGCCGCCATGAAGATGCTCAACGCGGTCGAAGGCGCGAAGAACGTCGGCGCCGGCGTGCTGAACGAAACCTTCGGCGTGCTGTTGCGCGTGCTGTATCCGGTCGTGCCGCACATCACGTTCCAGTTGTGGTCGGAACTCGGCTACGAGAAGGAATTCGGCCCGCTCCTCGACGCGCCCTGGCCGAAGGTCGACGAAGCCGCGCTCGAGCAGTCGGAAATCGAGCTGGTGCTGCAGGTCAACGGCAAGGTACGCGGCGCGCTGACGGTCGCGAAGGAAGCATCGCGCGAAGACATCGAAAAGGCCGCGATCGCGCACGAAATGTTCGAGAAGTTCGCCGAAGGCCGCACACCGAAGAAGGTGATCGTGGTGCCGGGGCGTCTCGTCAACGTGGTCGTCTGATGCGCACAACCAAGGGAGTGGATGTGACCGGCAAAGTCAGCGCGAGCAGGCGCTCGTTTCTCTCGTTCGTCCCGCTCCTCGGCGGCGCGGCGATGCTGTCCGCGTGCGGCTTCCAGCTTCGCGGCCAGCAGGACTACGCGTTCAAGCGGCTCGCGATCACCGGCGGCACGCCGCAGATGGTCGCGCGCCTCGAGCGCATGGTTCAGGGCGGCAGCGACACCGTGATCGTCAAACCGTTCGAGAAGCCGGACGCGACGCTCAATCTGAACGAAGGCCAGGGCATGCGCACGCTGAGCCTGAACGCGCAGGGCGTGATCCAGGAATACGAGCTCGTCTTCTCGCTGAACTACACACTGCTCGGCGCCGACGGCACGTTACTGATTCCGCCGAGCACCATCGCGCTGAATCGCTCGATGACATACAGCGATCAATACACGCTCGCGAAATCGCAGGAAGCGACGCTGCTCTACAACGACATGCGCAACGACGCGGTCGATCAGCTGACGCGCCGTCTCGCGACCGTGCGTTCGCTGCATCCGGCGCCGGGCGAGCAGACGCCGGGCGTCTCGCCGCGCGCGCCGCTGCCGGTGCCGCCGCTTTGATCGGCCGGGTTCGCTTGGCATCATGCAACTGAAGCTCGACGCGCTCGAAGCGCATCTCGCGAAAGGCCTGAAAGGGCTGTACGTCGTCTACGGCGACGAGCATCTGCTCGCGCAGGAAGCGTGCGACCGCATTCGGGCAACGGCGCGCGCGGCGGGCTTCACGGATCGCACTGTGTTCACGGTCGAGCGTGGATTCGACTGGAGCGCGCTCATCGGCGCAACGCAGTCGATGTCGCTGTTCGGCGACCGTCAACTGATCGAACTGCGCATTCCGACTGGCAAGCCCGGCAAGGAAGGCGCCGAAGCGCTGAAGACGCTCGCCGATGCCGATAACCCGGACGTCGTGACACTCGTTACGCTGCCGCGTCTCGACGGCGCGACGCAGAAATCCGGCTGGTTCACGGCGTTGCTGGGCGCGGGCGTCGCGTTGAAGGTCGATCCGATCGAGCGCGCGCAATTGCCCATGTGGGTTGGCCAGCGCCTCGCGCAGCAAGGCCAGCGTGTCGCGCCGGGCGAGGAAGGGCGGCGCGCGCTGTCGTTCATCGCGGAACGCGTGGAAGGCAATCTGCTCGCCGCGCATCAGGAAATCCAGAAGCTCGGGCTGCTGTATCCCGAGGGCGTGCTCACGTTCGAGCAGATTCACGACGCGGTGCTGAACGTCGCGCGCTACGACGTGTTCAAACTCAACGAAGCGATGCTGACGGGCGATGTCGGCCGTCTCGCGCGCATGCTCGATGGCCTCAAAGGCGAAGGCGAGGCGGCAGTGCTCGTGCTGTGGGCGCTCGTCGAGGAAGTTCGCACGCTGCTGCGCATCAAGCGCGGCGTCGCATCGGGCAAGCCGCTCGCGACACTCATGCGCGAGAACCGCGTCTGGGGCCCGCGCGAACGGCTGATCGGCCCGGCGCTCTCGCGCGTGACGGACGAGGCGCTGGAAAAGGCGCTGTCGCTGGCGGCGCGGCTGGATCGGCAGGTGAAGGGACTGTCGGGCAGCACGGGCAAGCGCGGCAGCGAGCCGCCGCCGGATCCGTGGGCCGGCATGTTCGAACTGGCGATGGCCGTCGCGCACGGCGGCAAGACGGCGCAGCCCGCGCCAGCGCCACGACCGCGTCGCTAGAACGCTTCCGTCACGCGCTGTTGCAATCTGTGCAACAGCTTAGAATGAACTTTTCGACGCGCGCAGCGCCGACGCAACGAGACCCACGATGAACATCGATCAATACATGACCGACCTCGGCCGCCGCGCCCGCAAGGCGTCGCGCGCGATGGCGCGGGCGTCCACGGCGGCGAAGAACGCGGCGCTCATCAAGGTGGCCGACGCCATCGAGCGCGAGCGCGAAGCGCTCAAAGAAGCGAATGCGCGCGATCTCGCCCGCGCGCGCGAGAAGGGTCACGACGCGGCGTTCATCGACCGCCTGACGCTTTCGGACAAGGCGCTGAACACGATGGTCGAAGGCTTGCGTCAGGTCGCCGCGCTGGCCGATCCGATCGGCGAGATCAGCGGGCTCAAGTTCCGTCCGAGCGGCATTCAGGTCGGGCAGATGCGCGTGCCGCTCGGCGTGATCGGCATCATCTATGAATCGCGGCCCAACGTGACCATCGACGCCGCCGCCCTCTGTCTCAAATCCGGCAACGCGACCATTCTGCGTGGCGGCTCCGAGGCGCTCGAGTGCAACACGGCGCTCGCGAAGCTGATCGGCGTCGGGCTCGAAGCGGCGGGCTTGCCGCAGGACGCGGTGCAGGTCGTCGAGACGGCGGATCGCGCGGCGGTCGGCAAGCTCATCACGATGACCGAATTCGTCGACGTTATCGTGCCGCGCGGCGGCAAGAGCCTGATCGCGCGCCTGATGGAAGAAGCGCGCGTGCCGATGATCAAGCATCTCGACGGCATCTGCCACGTCTACGTCGACGATCGCGCCGATCTCGCGAAAGCAGCGGCCATTTGCGACAACGCGAAGACGCATCGTTACGGCACCTGCAACACGATGGAAACGCTGCTCGTCGCGCGCGGCATCGCGAACGAGGCGCTGCCGCAACTCGCGCGCGCGTTCCAGGCGAAGGACGTCGAGTTGCGCGTCGATGGGCAAGCGCGCGCCGTGCTCGAAGCGGCGCAGGTCGGCTCGCTCGTCGACGCGACCGAAGAAGACTGGAGCACGGAATATCTGGCGCCGGTGCTGGCGATCAAGGTCGTCGGCGATCTCGACGAGGCGATCGAGCACATTAACACGTACGGCTCGCACCACACGGACGCCATCGTCACCGAAGACCACGACCGCGCGATGCGCTTCCTGCGCGAAGTCGATTCGGCGAGCGTGATGGTCAACGCATCGACGCGTTTCGCGGACGGCTTCGAATTCGGTCTGGGCGCGGAAATCGGCATCTCGAACGACAAGCTGCATGCGCGCGGACCGGTCGGTCTCGAAGGGCTCACGTCGCTCAAATATGTCGTGCTGGGGCGCGGCGAAGTCCGTCAATAAAAATCAGAACCGATGCTCTGGATCAAATCGCTGCATATCGTGCTCGTCGCTTCATGGTTCGCGGGGCTGTTCTATCTGCCGCGCATCTTCGTGAACCTTGCGATGGAGAAAGACCCCGCGGCCACCGCGCGTCTGCTGCTCATGGCGCGCAAGCTCTTTCGCTTCATGACGTTCATCGCCGTGCCCGCGCTCGCGTGCGGGCTGTGGCTGTGGCTCGTCGTGGGCATCGGCGCGGGGCAGGGCTGGCTGCACGCTAAACTGACGATCGTCGTCCTGCTGATCGCCTATCACGCATATTGCGGGCGCTTGCTGCACACATTTCAGCGCGGCGAAAACAAGCGTTCGGACAAGTGGTATCGGATGTATAACGAGCTGCCGGTGCTCGGGCTGCTCGGCGCGACGCTGCTCGTCGTGATCAAGCCGTTCTGACGCGTTCCTGCTTCACCAGATCGAGGACCATTTCCCCGAACACTTCGGGACGGCCCTCGAAGAAACGCTGGACCACATTCTTCTCGAGCATGTAGCGGCGCAGCGATTCGCGTTCTTCGTGATTGTTCGCGAGCCTGACCGCCGCTTCGACATATTCCTCGACCGTGTCCGCGACCAGCCAGCCGGGCATGTACGCGCGCATGAACATGGCGCCGTCGATGCGCTCGAACACTTCCCTTCCTGATACCGATATTAATCTCTGCGGTTGGCTTCTTCGCCGGATAGTCGACTGGCTCCATCGCGGGCGACGGCCGATGGGGCTGGCCATCTTTCGGAAGTTTCAATAGCTTTTCGCTGAAACATGCCAGATCGCCGACGTAATCGGCGGGAGCCGCATGTTCGACACGTTGATCGCCAGCAACGACATGCCCACGCTCCGCATGTGGAGACGTCGGGGTGTATCGATCATGTCAGCGTGGAAGACCGCAGGTAATGATTGCATGCGCACAGCGGCCCGAGCGCTTCGTCCGGCTTTCCGCCATAAACACAGATTTCAAAGCGCTCGACAGTGAAGGAACAGTCCACGTTGCATGGTCCTGCAAGACATCGGGTTTGTGGGAAGAATAGGCGATCCATCGCCCTTCATTCGACGTCGAAGCGAACTTCGCCGTCTACGCACCCACGCGCCGCCCTTCGAGCACGTCCTTCGCTTCCGCGAGCTTTTCCGCCAGCGCGGGTCCGCGCGCCAGGGCAAGACCGACTGCCAGAATGTCGCCGATCGCGAGATGTGAAACGCGCGATGTCATCGGCGAAAATATGTCGGTATCTTCATCGACGTTTGCGAACAATCCGACTGTGGCGAGACGCGCGAGCGGCGAATTGCCGTGCGTGATCGCAATGACCTTCGCTCCGCCATTCAGCGCCGATCTGCACGCGTCGAGAATGTCCCGCGTGCGTCCCGTATTCGATATCGCGACGACTACATCGCCCGCACCAAGAAGCGCCGCCGAAGTGGTGTACGTGTGCGGGTCCGAGTATGCGACAGATGGCACGCGCAACCGAAAAAATTTGTGCTGCATGTCGAGCGCGGCGATGCCCGAGCCGCCCGCGCCGTAGAACTCGATGCGCCGTGCTTCCGCGAGCATCGCGATCGCGGCCGCGACACTGTCCGACGACAGGCTGTTGCGCACCGCGATCAATGCGCCGATGGTCCGGTCGAGCACCTTCGCCGCGACGCCGGCGGCCGGTTCATCTGTGCGGACGTCGCGATACACGGTAGGAACATCCGCTGCTACCCCTTGCGCCAAGCGAATCTTGAACTCGCGAAATCCCGAAAAGCCGAGCGCCTGACAGAAACGCGCAATCGTCGGCTGGCTGACGCCCGCGCGCGCGGCGAATTCGGTCATCGAAAGGTCGAGCACCTCGCGCGGCGCTTCCAGCACGTACTCAGCCAGCTTGCGCTCGGACGGACGCAGTTGCGCGCGCATCGCTTCGACTTGGGACAGCAACATCGGAATTCTCGCCTATTCTGAAAATTGCTACGGACTATAACGGATGATCGGTTTTGTACAAATACTACATGAGCCGCATGCAGAATCTTAGGGAAATCCCGTAAACGTCCGTGGGATAAGTGTCTTATTCATTTGGCTGCTTGTCGTTCTGGCCAGGTTTTCGATTGTCATCGTGTAGTTTTTCTCCTAAACTCGCGAGACACGGCACCGTCACAAGACAACGATCCAAACGCCGTCCCTCGCAATGTTCAACCCAATCTCAACGGCAGGCAGCCGGGAGTGAGACGAAGGAGCTTCGATGGTTTCCCCGCATCCGCAACTCAAGAACGTCACCGATCGCATCATCGAA
>Ga0182736_1002374_pt1 | contig 14552 bp, 20 predicted proteins | sample eDN5th30CKraftBY_FD_128882 | JGI IMG/M metagenome (GOLD analysis project Ga0182736, IMG submission 128882) | Enriched backyard soil microbial communities from Emeryville, California, USA - eDNA 5th pass 30_C Kraft BY (version 2) (version 2) | ecosystem: Environmental > Terrestrial > Soil >...
ACCGAGCCGGTGTATTCGTCGTTCTGGATCGTGACGCCTTCGACCGTGGGGCGCAGTGCCGAAATCGGCATCCGGTCATCGGCGGTGAAGGACGGGAACACATCCGGCGTCGGCTGAAGCGCGATCGCGAGGGCGGTTTCATTGGACCTCTCGGCCATGAGTTAGGCTCCTTGGTTCTTGGCCTTGACGGGCCGGGTGACGGACGGGGCGGCGGGCTTTGCCGCAGCCGGGAGCGAGTGTGCCGTTGTCGCGGCCGCGATGGCCCGTTCGAGATCGTCGCCCTTGAGCGCGGCGGCGTGGACGGTCGCAAAGTCCACGCTGCCCGCCCCGAACGGGGGGCAGGTGTCGGTAGCCATCGGGATGTTCCTCTGTGGTGGGGCTCCGCGCCCTCAAGCAGCGGAGCGGTAGGGCATTAGAATTGCGCGCCGGCCTGGCCCAGAATGGTGAACCAGTCGTCGCGCGGGGTGAAAAACTCGGCGCCGTACTGAACGCTCGCGCCGTGCACGTCCTTGCCATCGGCCTGCGTGCCGGCGAGGTCGATTTCCTGCAGGTCGAGCAGCCGCCCGCCCAGCGTGCGATCCGCCGCCAGCAGAGCGTGGACCCGTGCCAGCGTGGTTTGCACGGTGCGACTGATCGAGCCGGCCAGTTGCGGCCCGTCGATCACTTCAATCTGGAGCACTTGCCGCCAGTAGGTCTGGCCCTGTTCGTCGGATTGCTCCGGCGTGGCGGATACTGTGTAGAGTGTGATCGCGCGCTCCGCCTCGATGGCCTGGCTTTCGGGCTGATCCGTCAGCACCACATAGCCTTCGAGCGGAGCGCCGGTGCCGGTACTGGCGCCAAGGATCGCCGCAACCACATCCTCGATCTTCGCGAACGCAGTATCAGCCACCGGGCACCACCGTCACTTCGAACTCCCAGCCCGTGCCCGCCGCGTCGGTGCGGACATTGATGGGCCGGAAGGTCAGGCCGGGCAGGCGGGTGAGGGTGATACGCGCCGCGCTCGTCGGCCGCGCCGGCACATCGGCCTTGAGCAGTCCGGCTACGGTCACGTCCTGCTCGATCACCTGCGCCGCCTCGAACGCCTTCACCGCATCGCGGTAATCGACATAGGCCTGCCGTGCCGCGAACATGGTGCCATCGGCCGCATACTGGATCGTGTCGCCGAGAATGTCGGCGCAGGTCCGGTCCAGCGCCGGCGTGAGGGCGTCCAGGGTAGGGCGGGTCATCGCTTACGCGGCGGGCGGCGAGTCGGCGGCAGACTCGGAGCCGGTCTCGCCTTCAGCGGTAGCGCCGGCTTGCTTCGCCGCGATCTTCGCCTCGATCTCCGCCACGGGCCAGCGCGGGCCGGGGGCCTTTCCGAACGCAGCCTTGTAGGCCTTGCGGGCCTCGCCGAGCGCCGAGGGCGCCGAAGTCTTGGCCGCGCGGGGCTTGCTGCCGCCGGCCTTGCCATCGTGGTCATGGTCGAGCTGCGGAAGCTTGCCAACGGGTCTGGCCAGACCGGCGTCAGTCTTCTCGCGCGCCTTCGCGTCGCTCAATTCGCCGGTCTCGCCGGGGTTGATGACCACCATCTGGCCTTCATCCCATTCGACAATGAGGCCCAAAGCCTTGATCTTCATGCACGGTCTCCTTTCGGAAGGGTCGCCCGGGACGCACTGTGCACGGCCCTTCCGAAAAGAGGGCGGACCCTGCGGCCCGCCCTCGCGCTCGTTCGTCAGTCGATCAGGTGTTTCTGCCCGAGAGCAGCACTTCCGGCCGCGTGCAGATGTGCAGCGGGTAGGAGTAGATTTCGGGCTGGACCCACATGTTGCGCTTTTCGTCGCGCACCAGCATCGAATAGATCGGCTTGCCGATCGTGTTCACGGTCTCGAACGTCTCGCCCGGCCCATTGATGCGTTTGTAGAGGTCGGGCACGCCACGCACGACCAGCTTGGCCTTCGTGGTGCCGATGGCCACCGTCGTGTTGTCGTCGGTGCCCTGGTAGTTGTGCCAGTCCATCTCGCCGAAGCGGAAGGTTGAGAAGACTTCGGCGTTGCGCAAGTTGGCGGCGGCCTCCCAGTTCTTGTAGGTCTCGCGGACCTCTGGGTGGTTCTTGAACTGGTCGAAGAAGGTATCGCCGCACAGCCACAGAAACTGGACCATGCCGGGCACGTAGCTTCCGCCGAGCGCACGGATCGCCGCTCGCTTGGCCGCTGCGATCTTGAGCGACAACGCGCCTTCGGCCGGATTGGCATTATCCAGATCGAAGTCGATCTCGACAGGCGGCGTAATGCCGAACTCCGAGAAGAAATTGTAGAGCGTCGAACCATCGGAATCGAGCAGGATACCCTGGATCGCGCCGAGACGATGGTACTCCATCGTCATCGCGTGCTCGGTGAGCAGCTTCTTCTGCTTCTGCGCGATCTTCTGGACCGCGGTTTCGAGCTGGCTTTCCGTCCCGAACGCGCGGACACCCTGGATTTCCGACGCGAATACCTGGTCGCCCTTGGCGATACGCGGGATGGTGAAGTGCCGCAGCGAGCGCTTGTCGGTTCCGCCCATGGGCGGCTCGGTGCCGCGCTGGCTGGTCGGAATCAGCTTCAGCGTCGTGCCGCGCTGCTCGATCGACGCCACGTTGGTTTCCTGACCTTCACCGTCGCCGAAGAGGCCAAGGCTGCCGAGGAAAGTCGGGACAGTCGGCATCTTTTCGATGGCCGCCGTCATGTTGACGAGGCTGAAGGCATCGTCGTTGAAGATGTCCATATGCATGGAAGGTGTTCCTTTTGTGGATGCACGAAGCCGGCCCCGGACGCCTAAGGCCGCCGGGTCAGGCATCAGCGATGGAAGGGGTTCAGGCGGCCTTGATGCCGTTGCTGGCGAGTAGCGTGGCGAGGGCAGCGGCCTGTTCGGTGGCGTCGATGCCGGCCGCCCAGGTCAGGTCGTTCTTGTTCACCACGGCCGGGCCACGCAGCAGCGCAAGGCCTTTGGCATCGCCGCTGCTCGCGTCAACGGCACCTACGAGAATGCCGGCCGCGACGCGGCGGCCGTCGTCAGTGCCGGCGTTGTCGAACGCGACATACTTGCTACTCGCCGTTACCTTGCCGATCACGGCGCCGGCGACGAGATTCTGGCCGCTCAACACGGTGATCTCATCGCAGTGATAACCGATGCCCATGGCGAGTTCGCCGATGAACTCGCCCGTGTGCATACCTTCGGTGAGAGGGGTCTGTGCCATTGCTGATACCTTTCAGGTTCGAAACTGCTGGATGAAGGTAGCCGGCGCGGGCTACTTGACCTGGCCGGGGTAGACCTTGGCGATGGCGCTATCCCAGACGCTGGCGGACTGAGCCGCCCCGTCCTTGACCTTGCTGCCGCCGCTCGCGTCTATGTTGCTGTTGCCCGATTGCGCGATAGCTTCGCGCATCTCCGAGCGTGCCGCAGATTCGGCATCGCCACCCTCGGTCGCAGCTTGCTTGCCGAGCAACTTGACGATGCCGCTCGCCGACAGGCTGGCGTAGTCGTCGTCAGCAAGCATCGCGAGCGCGAGAGAGGCTTTGCCCTTGCAGGTGTCATCCTCCGCAACTGCCTTGGCGACAGCCTTCACACGATCGCGCTCGGAGGCGTTGGCAGCGGCAGCCGGGTCATCGCCTTCGCCACCTTCACCGCTCTGCTGCCCATCATCGGCAGCATTCGCGTCGGCACCGGCGACAGCGACCGGCGGGGTAGCGGCAGCGCCCGCCGACGCGGCGGGCGCCAGTTCGGCGGCAAGCGCCGCCTTCTGCTCGTCGGTCATCCCAGCGAGCAGATCGTCGGCCGAAATCTCGGAGAGAGCGACCACGGCACCGGCAGCGGAACGCGCGAGCGCCGCCTTCAAGCCGTTGTTGGCTCCAGGCATAGTTCAGTCCTTTCGGTTATGAATCAGCGGGCCAGCGCGGCGACCGCTTCGAAGATGGCCTCAGGTGAATCGATCGCATCGACCAGGCCTAGGGCCAATGCGTCATTGCCGGTAAACCAGTCGCCCTCGAGTCTCAGGACGGCCTCCTTGCTGATCGGGCGGCCTGCCGCGACGTGCTCGGCGAAGATGTCCCAGGTCTCATTGACCCACCGAACCAGTTTGTCTTCGGTCTCGTCGTCGGCAGTCTCGTAGGGCCCGCCGCGTGCCTTGCGGTCGCCGGCACGAATGATCTTGACCGCTATGCCCTTCTCTGAGAGCGCCTTGGTCATATCGACCATCATGGTCCAGACACCGATCGAACCCGTGATGGCAGTTTCGGTGGCCATGACGGCGTCGCACGATGCCGCGATGGCGTAGCCCGCCGAGCACATCATCTCGTTGACCATGGCGATGACCGGCTTGCCGCCAGCCTTGCGGGTCTGCCGCAGCTTGCGAGCGAACTCGAAACAGCCTGACACCTCGCCGCCCGGGGTGTCTGCATCGACCAGGATTGCGCCGACCTCCCGGTTTTGCTGCGCATCGGCGATGATGCGATCAAGGCAGTCGTAACCGACCATGCCGGAGTACGGCTCGACCCCGCCGAGCTTGTGCACCAGCGTGCCATCGACGCTGACCCGGGCGACACGACGCTCTACCGCATACATATCCCGCGCCGTCTTCGGCTTAGTTGTCCAATCGGAGTCATCCATCGCCTTGAGACGAAGTTGGGCGGCGCCGAGTGTGGTTCCGTCGATGCGTTCGAGGCTGGCGATGCCGAGGCGATCCACGAGCGCGGCGCAGAGCATTTCGGCCTTTTCCGGCCGCAGCATCAGCGGCGCATTGAACAGGCGCGTGGCGACGCGGGCGAACTTGCTCATGCCTGCGCTCCCTCGGCTTCTCGCGCGCTATCGTTCGCCGCGTCCGCCTCTGCCTCGGCATTGCTGGTGTCAGTCGCGGCCTTGACGTTGTAGTTCGGCTTCCCGAGCCCACGCTCGCGGCGCGCTTCGAGCCACCACGCTTCCTCCGCAAGCACGTCCGATGGATCGCGACCGCCCTCCAGGATACATTCGACGGTAGACTTGCGCCCGGCCGCGGTGTCGAGGTTGTTGGCGTTGGCCTCTTTCAACGGGTCCACCGAGCCGCGTCCCGGCCCGATCCATTCCGCCATGCAGATCGCGGTCTTGTTGCGGTAGAAATTCACCGGCCCGCCCGGCACCTTCACGTCGCCGTTCGCCACCTCGACCTCCAGCCACGCGGCATAGATCGGCGTCAGGAAAGCTTGCGAGAAGAACCATCGGTCCTCGATGAAGGAGCGCCAGATTTCATTCAGTAGCGCGCGCGCCGAGGAGTAATTGATGCCGCTCCAGTCCTGCGTCATCTGCGGCTCGGACACGCCCAGCGAGCTGGCCACCTTGCGCAGCATGAACTTCATGAACGAGGCGTAATTGGCGTTCGGATGCGTCGCCTCGGGCGCATCGACCTTCTCGCCCGGCACGAGGTGCGTCACTTGCGCGCCGTCTACCGTGACGGGCGTCTGTTGCCGGAAGTGCAGATAGGCATCGATCCAGGGATCGACGGCTTCCTCTCCGCCCGCCGGCGCCAGCGCGGCTTCCAGATCCTCTGTCGTGCCCGGCGATTCAATGAACAGCGAGAACAGCGCCGACTTGAGCGCCGCCGTCACCTCGGCCCGGTCCACCCGGTCGATCATCTTGGCCGGTAGCATCGCCTCGGCCAGGCGGCTCACCCCCCGGTTTTGCTCCGCGCGGCGCGGCGAGAACACGTGCAGGAACTTCGCGCGCCCGGTGCGGCCCCGCGCCGGGATATATTCCCACCGCTCCCCGTCGAATCCCGCATCGGGATCGCCCGGATGACGCTTGCGGACATAATAGCCCAGCGCGGCACCATTCTTGTCCGAAACGACACCGTTGCGCAGCGTCCGTCCGTCGATCTCCCGGCCCTCGGTATGGGCCAGCCAGGTTGGGCTGGAGATGCGTTCCGGCTCGACCAGCAGCACATTGGTCGTGTTGGCCAGCCCGCGCTTGGTGTCGCGGATTTCCGCCGCCGCCTCGCCGTCTCGGACGTAGCCGAGATAGGCCAGCTTCGCGATGGCGCCGAAGCTCAGCCGCTGCCGGGCATCGCAACGCCGCTCAATGTCGCTGCCCCACACCTTGAAGCGAGCTTGGACATCGCCGGTCCATTTCATCCGCCACGCGTAATCGCGGTTCAGCAGTTCATGGACCGGCTGCGCCGACAGGCGAATGTTGACGCCGATGACGGATTCGACGCGACGATCGAGCCCGCCGTTGATCCAGCCATTGTTCTCGTCGAGATCGCGAGCGCGGCCCGTGATCGTGCCCCAGTCGCTCCCCGTGGTCGAGCCGGCGAAGCGCAGGCCTGGGTTCCAGCCCGAAAACTCGGACAGGTCGTGGCGCGCGGCATCGCGGCGACCCTGACCGCCAAAGCCGAGCCACGCTCCAGCGCGGGAAATGAAACCTGTCAATGCGGCCATCTCAGTTACGCCAGGCCAGCCCGATCGCGCGGCGTTTCGGCCTGCCGTCCTCGATGCTCAAGGCTGCCTCGTATTCGCGTTCCAGCGTGGCGATCGCACGCTCGATCTGATTGAGCGTGATGCCGTCGAAGATCATGCGTCGCCCGTCGCGCCAGACTTCCTTGACCCGCTCGCCCGCAACCAGCGCGGTGCGTGCGGAGCGATAGACGGCGAGATCGGCCGCGATTTCGGTCGATGAGCGTTGCGTCACCGGCGGTTTCCTTGGTTGAGCTGGTCGAAACGGTTGAGCAGCGATGGCTTTGGTGCAGACTCAGCGGCGGGTTTGGCCTCCGTCATCGAGGCCGCTGGATCACCTCCTTCCGGCAAGAGCAGTATCGGCTTGGCCCAGGGTGGCCGCTTTGCCGCGTCGGACCACTTCAAGGCGGGGCGATCCGGCTTCATCATCAGCCGCATCGCTTCCTCGTAGCCGAACAGATCGAGGCTTTCGTTCAGACCCTGACGCACGAACTTGCCGTCGATCAGCGGTTCGTTGAAATACTCGTCGAAATAGGCGCCATCGATATCGGGCGCGAAATAGCACTGGCCCGGTCCCCCATCGCGCACCGCGAGGCGATCGAGCGCCAGTTCCTTCAATTCATGGACGCCGAGCGACCATTCCCAGGCGCCCTTCGGAAACTTGCGCCCCTTGTCGTCCTTGTGGCGCGGCTTCGGGGGCAGGGGCGGCGCATCCTTGTTCCGCGAGCCCTGGATGAGATTGACGCGCGGCCAGAAGCTGGTCGGCGTGCCCCAATACAACCCCTTGCGATAGCAGCGCGCCGCGAACTCGCGCCCGATCCACGTCACGTTGCCGTCGCTTACGTCGATCGCGACCGCGGCGACCGGCATGGCGTAGCCCGGCTTACCGATGATCGGGAACGTGCGCAGCACTACATCCTCGATAAGCGCTTCTTCCCAATCCTCGATCCGCTCGCGGGTGCGAATATCGCGCAGCCGGCCATCGCTCCAAAGCCGCTGTCGGATCGTCAAACGGTCGAGCCACCACGACCGGCTTTCCAGGTCCCAGCCGCGAAAGCTCACGTCGAACTTGCCCGCGCCCACGTCCACCGCGGCGGTGATGAACAGCACGTCCGTGGGGCACATACCGAACTCCGTCGCGACTTCGGCGCGGGCCCGCTTCTGCAACGTGGCGCTCGTGACGCCTTCCAGCCCGGTCTTGCCTTCGAATATCTCGCCGAGTTGCTTGGACATGAACTCGCGCAGCGCCTTGGTCGCCTCGCGGCTTCCCCCGCTGCGCTCATACTTGATCAGCGCTTCTTCCAAGCCCCGCGCCAATTCAGCGGCAGGCGAGGTCTTCACCATGAGGCCGTGGACATAGAAGCCCCGCTCCGTGTGCGGCTCCGGTTCGCCCTGAATGCCTTCGACGGGATCCAGCGTCTGACCCCGGTGCATCCACCAGTCCTCGCGTCCGGCCTGATCCACCATGGCGAAGCGCTGCGCATCGTCGAGCACGGAGCCGCAGTGCGGGCAGGCCATGCCGGCTGTGCGCCCTGCCATGGCGATCCGCGCGTCAACGGGCGCCTTGTCGTCGCGCTGGTAGTGCAGTCGGAACTCCGGCACGTCCGGCCAGAACTTCGTTGCGTGCGCAGCGGCAAACAAATCGCATTCCGCGCAGCGCATCACGTAGATGCCGCGTGAGGTCGATTCCCACGCCGGCGCCACGCCGGCCCGCCAGCCCTTGTCGGGGTGCGACAGGATGAAGCCCTTGCGCCGCCGCCCGATGTTTTTCTGCCGCCCGCGAAGCTGTGTCTTGGGCGATTCCGCGAACCGGGTCCAACCGTCCGGCTCGTCCATCACCCCGAAATAGAACTCGCGGTTGCGGAAGTTGCTGTCGTTTGCGGCCAGGAACTCGATCAGGTGGCCCGAGACCCGCTTGCGCGTATCGGTATTGTCCGACTTGCCCTTGCCGATCTTGGCCCGGAGGCGCGGGTGATCGTCGAACAGGGGCCGGATCGCCCCTTCGCAGTATTCCTTCACCGCCTTGTCGCTGCCCAGATACCAGGCGACGCGCCCCATCGGCCCAATATCGATCATCTTGGCGATGAAGTTCTCGGCAATCGTCGTGCCGCCCGAACGGGACGGCTTGACCATCACGACCAGCTCGACTCCGGGTTCGTCCAGCGCGTTCGACGGCGCGATGTTGTACGGCGTGCGCCAGCGATCGTACGGCACCACGGCGCCGCTGTCGGCGAGGCGAAACGTGCGGTTCTTCTCGGCCCAATCGACGGTGCTGATCTTCTCCGGCGGCCTGTAGCGCGACAGGGCGTCGCGCAGCAGCATTACCGGGTCTGCGTAGCACTCGCCCGATCCCAGCCGCGTAACCTCCCGGGTCAGCGCCGCCGGGCTAAGCAGACCTTCCACGAAGCGCGTTCAGACAAGCCTCGCCCGCAGCGCTTTGCTGAAGGATGAGGGTGTCGATCGCATTCTGCCATTTCTCCGCATATTCGGGCGGCCACTGGCCCGTGGGGTCCTGTTCTCGGCCCGCCTGAATGCCGGCCTGAAGCATGCGATTGATCGTCTGATCGAAGACCGAGGCCGCGAGGGATGCCTTGATCAAGGCGCTCTGGCTTTCCTGTTCCTCGCGAACCTCGCGCGCGGCCCGCACGGCCTTGATGATCTCATCGGCCGTCATGTCCTCGGGCAGCTCGGCCAGAACATCGTCGCCGATAGCCTTGCGCAGACGCTTGGCCTTCTCGACCTGCTTGGCTTGCTCCGCCTCGAAATGCTTGATCAGGAACCGGATCGTCGGCCCCGGCTTGAACTGCCATTCGATCCCGTTGCCGCCGCGCTCGAATGCGCCGCTTTCCTCGAAGCCCGCGATCTCACCGCACCAGTCGCGCAGGACGGGCCGGCTGACGCCGATCAGTTCCATCATCGGCTCAAACGTCAGCACGGTGCCGCGCTTGAACTTCTTCGCCTTCTCCAGAGCAGCGTTGAGCTTGCGCAGCCGCGCGGCCGGGGAGGACGCGGAATGCGCCATCAGCGAGATTTCCTATGGGGAAGGATAATGCGCGTTCTCTCCACGCGCGAAACCATTACCACAAGTCATACTCACTTTTTGACAACATCGTCAACTACCCCCTGCTGCATCCCTTGCGTCGAGCAGTTGCTTGACTGCCTCGCCGAAGGCTTCCTTCGCCCTGCGGTGAAAGGCGCGAGCGGCACGCGTGGCCCTGTGGATAGGCACGTCTTGGAGAACCATCAGGTCGAGAAGGGCGAGATGGCGGCTGCGGATATTTCGCCGCACGAAGCGAAATGTGTCTTGAGCCTCGACCTGCCAATCCGTGAACATCGTGCGGCCCTGCGGCGCGGCGAACACCTCGCGGCCATAATCGATCGAGGCGATGTTACCTGCCAAGCCGGTCATCTCGTGAAGGTTGCGATACCAGAGGCAGGCCGCCAGGCCCTTGTGGTCAATCACGCCCGCGAACAGCATCTTGTGCGCTTGCGGCAAGTCTCGGCGGCGATAGGCGCTCACTGTCGCCACAGAGCCATCCGGTAAACGAGGCGTGAATTTCGTGAAACCGACACCGCCACGCTCGGCCTGAGCGATCTGCTCGGGCGTTGGCCCAATGGCGACATCGCGCATGGCGACGAGCTTGCCGTCATCGAACTCGATCTCAGCTTCCTTGCGCAGCGTGTCTTCGGCGCGATCCGCGCGGTCTTGCGCGATCAAGTTGGCAACTCGCCGCCCCTCGGCTTTTGCTCGGTGGATGGCCTTTTTCAAGCCAAAGGCTTTGCTCTCGATCCGCGCCGCGTCACGAATTTCGAATTGATCATCGGCGTTCCGATCCTGCTCAAGCGCTTCACGGGCCGCCGGTCCCGACAGGTGTGGATACATTTTGCCCTCCGTCATCCTTCCACCCCTTCCGAATTGCCGGTGCGCTTTCCGAACCGAAACCTCCTGGCAACATCGCGATAGCCGCGCACGCTCGGCGAAATGCAGGCGGCGACGGCGCAACACTCCGGATTGTCATCCACGCGCGATGCCGTGATGTGCCTGGGGTGCCGGGCGATCCCTCGCTGATCGCGGGGAGCGCGTAGGATCTCGGTCACATGGTGGCGCTGCTGGTCGGCGCGGATGGGACCTTCCCACGTGGTCATCTCAAGGATGTGGTCGGTGCCGTCTCGCCCAAGATATCGGATACCCACGCTAGTCCACCCCCTTCACGCCCAAAGCCCGCTCTGCCAGCAGGTCGAGTTGCTTGCGGTCCGCCCAGGCGGACAGCCAACCCTTGTTGATCAGCACGATCTCGCCCTTGCTGGCGTGATACGCATCGCGGGCGGCTTGCACCGCGTCGCGGGCCTGCGGCTCGCGCATCAGGTGGGCGTGGCGGCTGAGTGAGGAACGCAAGTCGCTCAATGCAGGAACTCCACGTTTCGCTCGTACCGTTCGCGCCGCTCGGGCGAGAACTGAGCAAGGCGCCGAGCGCGGTAAGCCGGGTCGGGCTTGAGGCTCTTGGCGAGCCGGCGGCGGATCAGGATACGGCGCAGCGGGTTCACTGTGGCCGCTCCTCGATCTTCGAGACTTTCGCCGACAGCGAGTTAGCGGCGCTGGCGATGAGACCGCGAACCTCGGGCGGTGGTAGAGTTCCGCGCTGGGCGCTCGGAAGTTCGCGACGCAGCGGCTTGCCGAGGCGCCAAGGTGTTTCGTCCTCCATCCACCTGATCACATGGGGAACGATCTGCCCGTGGTGGGTGCACCGCTTACGCGCGTCGGCCATGCCAGCGAGGACCAGCGAACGGCTGTAGCCAGCAAGTTCCCCCGCCGCGACGGCGAGCCATTCCGCTGCGGCAGCCTCGGTCATGCCAACGGGGCGAACGAGCGCCAGGCATCCCGCGAGCGGAGGGATGACCTCGCTAGCCGGAATGCAGTCGGTCGAGCGCGAGTTGGGCTGCGTCGCGGGTACTCCCACCCCGGCCGTCCGATGTGCGTCCAGCGCCGTTTGCCTGTCTGCCATGTCCAAATTCCCTGCTATTCAAAACCCAGGTTTTCCATGCCGCGTGCCAGTTCTCGAACCGGCTGCCCTTGGCGGTGTGGTGTGCGGTGAAGCGTTCGATCTGCCGCGCGAGTTCGCCGGGCGGCCAGCCATCGACGATGCTTCGGCATTCCGTGCCGATGCCGAAGGGGGCAGGCTGCCAGTCGGCGGGTAGCCTGGTCATTTTGGGCTTTGGCTTGGGATCGGGTTTGGGCGCGCCTTGCGCGCAAGAAGAACCTTTAGGTTCTTCTATATTATATCCCTGTCCCTTTACTGTCTCTTCTCTTCTCTTGGAGCCATTATCACGCGTGATTTCCGGCTCTGTCACGCGTGACATTTCCGTGACGTGGTCCGCGACTTTCGAAGGACGGCCGAGGGCGTCCCATTCATCAAATGACGGAGATTGCACGCAATTGTCGGGGTTACGTTTATTGTGTTGGCGTACTGCTGCGCAGAAAGCGGCGTGCCTTTGCCGCAACTTGCTGTTCCACGATTCGAGAGCCGTTTCCGCGACAACCGGATGATAAAGTCGCCCGTCGCTGCACAAAACGAAGCCGCGAAGTGCTCCTTCGCGATGTTTTTTCCATGTCCGCTTGTCTCGGCCGAGCCCGACCAGACGCATCAATACGGTGTCATTATCGGGTAGCGAGCCCGCTGGAATCTGATGCCAAGAAGCGGCCCAAAGCAGCACCGCGTACCAGCACGTCTCCGGCTCTTCTTCGGCCGCCAGATTGCTGTCGCGAAGCCGCGCGACATGCAACGGCATGAACGGGAAGTCCTGCAAATCGACCTCTGCCGGAACGAGTGGATCAGGAAGAGACTGGCTCACCTGCTCCTCCGTCCACACCGGCAGGCATCACCGCGCGCGCCGCACCAAAAGCACGTATCCCGATCCACGCGAGGCAGGCTCTCGGGCGCTGGCTCCTGCGCCAACGCTACCTTAGGGCGCACCTTTCGCGCCTTGGTTCGCGTCTCAGGTCGATCCCGCCAATGTGGTTTCCTGATCTGGCCTGCGGTGCGCCGGCCCGTCGCCAAGATGGTTACGACACGTTTGGAATTGCCGCGCTCAACCCGGATCAAACCCTTTCTCTCAAGGCTGGCGACGAGGGCGGAGCCGCTCGTGGAGCCGGTCACATCCGCGATGACAAGGTTCGACGGGCAGGGCTCGCCCATCTCCGCAGCGTGCGTGACAAGCTTGAGCACAGCCTTCTCGTGGAAGGTAAGTTCCTTGGTGTCGTGCCGCGTCATACTGGAGTCCTCTGACGCCAACGGCGCATCTCGGTCTCGTGGTGCTCCATCACCATCGCCCGCGCTTCCGCTGCCCTGAGGCCGCTACGGGTCAGCTCGCGGTACATCTCGCGAAGGTGCGGTGGGATGTCGGCCAGCTTGGCCGCAGAGATCGATCTGCCGGCTTGCCGGCGCGAAGGACTGCCGGGTGGATGAGCGGCGTTGCTCTTCTCCCAGATACGCTCCTGGAGCCACCGTTCCTTCATCACCTGCGGGTCGCGCAGAGCGGAGGCCCGGCGGGCGCTGACTCGCAGTCGTTCGACGTATTCGGGATCGGCCTGGAGCTTGAGCCGGATGCCGGCGCGTTGCTTCTCTCGCCATGTCGGATCGGTCGCGTTGCGCTTGGCGACGTGGCGTCGGCAAAAGCCGGACGTATTGCGAGGGCTTAGTTCGACAGCGCATTCGCGGCAATAGCGGGGCTCGGTCATGCCAGCACCCCCAGCGGAGGGCGAAGCACTTCATTTGCTCTCCAGGGGACGGTCACATGCTCGTGAAAGTCGAGGGCAAAATCGAGAATGCCAATGGCGTCGGCTTCATCATCCGACCGCGGCGACATGCCGAGTTGCCGACAGCGCTCCACAGTGAGTGCCTTGAGCTTGTCCCGTGCCGACCCTTTGCCCGTAATGGCGCGCTTGGCGCGTGCTGCCGCCTGAGCATCCTTCACCAGATCGGCGCCGACGAAGTCTTTCCTCCACGTCCCCACATTGACCGCATGGGCCATGCAGCCCGTGGCCTCGGCGAAGCTTTCGACATGGGCGGCGATGCCAGCCGCGAGTTTCAGCGTTCTGATGTTCGTCTTGCCGCTGAGATTCGCCGGCAGGATCGGCTCCTCGAAATAGATCGTGCGGAACGGCATGACGGCGCGCAGCTCGGCCATGCGGACGTGGATCGCGGCATAGACGCCGCCATCGCTCGTCCACTCAGTGCCCAGCCGCCACGAGCCGTAGCGCGGCTTGTCCCAGCCGGGTTGCCAGACGGCAAAGCCGGTGCGCGATTTTGACAAGTCGAGGGCGCAGACGCCGGTCATGGATAGGTCTGCCGATCGAGGAGCACGAGCCGATCGTCACCCTCACCCTTACCGAGTCCCTCGCGGTAGAGGGTCAGCATGGCGGCGAGATAGCCGCGCTGAAAGTCGCTATCGGCGGGATCGCGAAGATAGCCCGCGAAGACCTGCTCAATGTAGCGCGACGCCTTTTCGGCATCGAAAGAGATTGGTTCTGCCAAGTTCGACCCCGTCTGAATGAAGCTATCGTCGGGGCGGATCGTCTTGCCGGCGTCGGCAACTTGACCCGCCCTCCCGGAGCTTCACTCAGCCGCTTCGGGCAGCTCTTCGTCTTCGGGATCGTCGTTGCCGGGCCGATCCCGCTGCGCTGCGAGTTCGTCCTCGCTGGCCTCGTCGAAATCGTCATCGCCGGCATCGGCCAGATCGCTATCGTCACCGTCATGCGCCGGCAGCGTCGCGAGCTGGGGCCGCTTGCGCTCGCCGAACGGAATGACCGAGCCGCCGTCCTCTCCCTGGGCCAGCGTGACGAGGTCGCTCGGCAGGTGCAGCTTCAGTTCTTCGAGGCCGGAGTGGAACGCCAGCAGCCAGTGATCGCGCTTGGCATCTTCCATGTCGTCGAGCTGCATTAGGAAATCGAGCACCTTGCGGGGGAAGTGGCAGGTGACCTTGATGCGCTTGTAAGGCTCGGACAGGTCGCCCTTGATCGTGGCGATGTGTGTGTTCTTCGGCTTGATCTCGTCGCGGTAAATCTTGAGCGCGCCCTTTGCGTCCGGCCGCTTGTATTCACCTTCGATGCCGGCGCCTTCG
>Ga0182736_1002375_pt1 | contig 14550 bp, 11 predicted proteins | sample eDN5th30CKraftBY_FD_128882 | JGI IMG/M metagenome (GOLD analysis project Ga0182736, IMG submission 128882) | Enriched backyard soil microbial communities from Emeryville, California, USA - eDNA 5th pass 30_C Kraft BY (version 2) (version 2) | ecosystem: Environmental > Terrestrial > Soil >...
CGCGGCCGAACGCACGGTGCGGACGGCGCCCGCGTGGGTCGAGGCGAACGGCCGTTTCCACGCGCTCGTCGCGGAGGCGTCGGGCAACCGGCAGCTCGCGCACACCATCGCCGACATCCACCGCCGGCTGCCGCAGAACATCTCCTTCGCCGCCTATGCGGGGCGGGTGCGGCTGCTGAGGCGCAACCTCGCCGAGCACGACGAGATCACCGACGCCATCGCCAGGGGCGACGGGGTGTCCGCGCGCGCCGCGATGACCGCGCACATCCGCAACGCCGTGGAGGCGACGAGCCGCTGGGCCGAGGACAACGGTCTCGTCCGCGAACGATACTGACGCGGTAAAATGGGATCCATACTTGACGATTTCGTATCCTGAAACGTAGGCTCGCTCAGGACCGGCGCGCGCGCCGTTCGGCGACGTGGGTGCGGTGCGTCGCGCCCGACGGTCTCCTCGGCAGCGCGGCGGAAGGAGTCGACGGGTGGACGAGAGCAGGCGCCGCGCCGAGATCGTCGCCGAGCTGACGGCGCCGGGCGGCGGCTTCGCCATCGGTACGGCGCGGGTGCGCGGCGTCGAGCTGCCGGTGTACACCGACGCACCCGCGAGCGTGCGCGACGTCCTCGTCGCGGCCGCGCACCCGCCGGACCGGCCCGCCGTCACGTTCGAGGACGAGACCCGGACGTGGGGCGAGCACACCGACCTGGTCGCCCGGTTCGCCACGCTCCTCGTCGAGCGGTACGGGATCGGCAAGGGCGACAGGGTCGCCATCGCGATGCGCAACTATCCCGAGTGGGTCGTCGTGTTCGCCGCGGCCGTCGCGGTCGGCGCCGTGTGCGTCCCGCTGAACGCGTGGTGGACCGGGTCGGAGCTGGTCGATGCCCTCGCCGACTGCGGGGCGGCCGTGCTGGTCGCCGACCGCGAGCGGACCGAGAGCGTGCAGCCGCAGCGCCACCGCCTGCCCGGCCTGCGTGCCGTGGTCGAGGTCCGGCCGGGGGAGGCCGTCCGCGGTGACGACGAGTGGGAGGCCCTGCTCGCCGGCGAACGCCGCCGGTTCGACCTCACCTCGGTCCCGATCGACCCCGACGACGACGTCACGATCCTCTACACGTCGGGCACGAGCGGGCGCCCGAAGGGGGCGGTCGCCACCAACCGCGCGCACGTCACGGTCCTGTCGAACCTGCGGCTGCACGCCGTGGTCGAGAGCCGGCTGGCGCAGTGGCGCGGCGAGCCGTTGCCGCCGCCGCCCGAGCAGCCGACGCTGCTCGTCCCGGGCCCGCTGTTCCACGTGGCCTACCTGCCCCGGCTGATCTCGTCCGCCGTCACGGGCGTGCACCTCGTGCTCATGCACAGGTGGGACGCCCGGCGGGCGGTCGAGCTGATCGAGCGCGAGGGGGTCGACACCCTCACGGCGGTCCCGACGGTCGCGCGTCAGCTGATGGACGAGATCGAGCGCTCCGGCGCGCAGCTGCCGTCCCTCCGGACACTGGGCACCGGCGGCGCGCAGTCCACGTCCGCGCTGATCGCGCGGATCGGGACGCTCCTCGGCGGCCGGGTCGGAACCGGCACCGGGTACGGGCTCACCGAGACCACCGGCGCCATGGTGATGATCGGCTCGCGCGACTACTTCCGCCGTCCGCTGTCGGTCGGGAGGCCCTTTCCCACGTCGCAGCTACGAGTGGTCGGGGCGGACGGGTGCGACGTCCCCGACGGGGAGGTCGGCGAGGCGTGGTTCAAGGGCGCCTCGCTCGCCCGCGGCTACTGGAACCACGACTCGACCGCGTTCACGGCCGACGGCTGGTTCCGCACCGGCGACCTCGTCCGCCGCGACGAGGAGGGTTTCGTGCACATCGTCGACCGGATCAAGGACGTCGTGATCCGGGGAGGCGAGAACGTCTACTGCGCGGAGGTCGAGGAGGTCCTCGCCGAGCACCCCGACGTGCAGGAGGCGGCCGTGGTCGGGGTCCCGGACCCGCTGCTCGGCGAAGAGGTCGCCGCGGTCGTACGGGTCGCGACCGGCGCCTCGGTCACCGCGGAGGACCTGCGTGACCACGCCCGGCGGCGGCTGGCGGCGTTCAAGGTCCCGACCCGGTTCGTCGTCGGTTCGGACGCGCTCCCGCGCAACGCCGCGGGCAAGGTCCTCAAACGCGAGCTGCGCACGCGCTTCGAACCGCTCACCGTCCTCTCCAGATCGGACCACACGTGACCACGACCGAGCAGTCGACCGAACCCGCGTCCATCGGCGCGCCCTACCGGGAGATCCTCTACTCCACGGCCGACCGGATCGCGACCATCACCCTCAACGTGCCGGACAAGCGCAACCGGCTGAGCTACCTGATGCGCCGCGAGATCCTGCACGCGTTGCGCACGGCCGAGCAGGACGACGACGTCACCGTCGTGCTGATCCGGGCCAACGGCCCGTCGTTCTGCGCGGGGTACGACCTGTCGTCCGGACCGAAGACCAGCGCCCGACCCGCCGAGGGGGCGCGCTACTACCGCGACGACGGGATCCGGCCGGAGCGCTGGGTCAGCGCGGCGGAGTTCGACGACTGGACCGACCAGTGGGCGCGCAGCTGCGTGCGGGACTGGTACACGATCTGGGACCTGCTCAAGCCGGTCGTCGCCATGGTCCACGGCCACTGCGTCGCCGGCGGAACGGAGCTGATGTCGATGTGCGACATCGCCTTCGTCGCCGACGACGCCGTCATCGGGTACCCGCCGATGCGCGGGATGACCACGCCGGACGTGCCGTACTTCCCCTGGAAGATGAGCATGGCCCAGGCCAAGTACCTCCAGTTGACCGGGAACTCGGTGACGGGCGCGGAGGCGGCCCGGATGGGGTGGGTCGTGAAGTCCTTCCCCGCCGACAGCCTCGACGCGGAGACGCAGCGGGAGCTGCGGGCGATCTCGTCGATCGCACCAGGTCTGCTCGCGGCCAACAAGCACTCGGTGAACCAGGCCTACGAGATCCAGGGCATGAAGACCCACTTCGACCAGTCGTGGTCGTGGCACGCGTTGAGCGGCAACCTCCGTCCCGGCGCCCGGGCCTTCCGCGAGAAGCTCGACGAGGGCGGGCTGCGCGCCGCGCTCGACTGGCGCGACGGTGCCTTCCGCGCGGAGGGGTTCGCCTGATGACGGCCGAGCTCGACCTCGTCGTCACGACGACCGAGGACCTGCTGCGCTCCCACCCGCCCGCGCGGACGCCGCGGCGGGACTTCCTCGCCGCCCAGTTCGACGCGGGGCTCGCCTGGGTCCACTTCCCGGTCGGGTCGGGCGGGCTGGGGGTGGCGCCGCCGCTGCAGCGCGAGGTCACCCTGCGGCTGGCCGACGCCGGGGCGCCCGACGGCGCCGAGTTCAACCGGCTCGGCTACTCGATGGGCGCGCCGACGCTGGCGGCGTGGGGTACCCGGGCGCAGCAGGAGCGCTACCTGCGCCCGCTGTTCGTCGGCGACGAGCGCTGGTGCCAGCTGTTCTCGGAACCCGGTGCGGGCTCGGACCTCGCGGGGCTGAGCACCCGGGCGGTCCGCGACGGCGACGCCTGGGTCGTCAACGGGCAGAAGGTCTGGAGCTCGCTGGCGACGATCTCCCAGGTGGGCATGCTGATCGCCCGGACGGACCCGGAGCAGCCCAAGCATCGAGGCCTGACCTACTTCCTCGTCGACATGGACGCGCCGGGGGTGGAGGTCCGCCCGCTGCGGCAGCTGACCGGCGAGGCCGAGTTCAACGAGGTGTACCTGACCGACGTGCGGGTCCCGGACTCCGCGCGCGTCGGCGAGGTGTCCGACGGGTGGCGCGTCGCGATGACCACGCTCATGGAGGAGCGGGTCCTGTTCAACCGGGAACGGACCGAGAGGACGCCGGCCGACCTGGCCCTCGAGCTGTACCGCACGCGGCCGGACCCGGGCCCGGAGCTGCGGACCCGGATGATCGACCTCTGGGTCCGGGCGCGGGTCCAGCGGCTGAACAGCCGGCGGGCGGCGGCCAACCGGACAGCCGGGATCCCGGGCCCGGAGGGCTCGATCGGCAAGCTCGTCTACGCCGAGCTCAACCAGGACGCGCTGGAGCTCTGCCTGGACCTCCTGGGGGACGAGAGCATGCTCTACGACTCCTACGAGATGTCCGCCTACACCGAGGAGTCGCTGACGCGGCGCGCCGAGCAGGACGTCCGACGGCTGTTCCTGCGTTCGCGGGCCTACTCGATCGAGGGCGGCACGTCCGAGATCATGCGCAACATCCTCGCCGAACGGGTTCTCGGCCTGCCGCCGGAACCGCGCACCGACAAGAACGTTCCCTTCTCCCGAATCCCGCGGGGTTGATCCGGATGAGCACGAACGACGCCCGCGACGAGCTGCGCCGAGTCGTCCGGCAGTTCCTGGAACGCCGCTCGACCGAGAGCGACGTCCGCCGGCTGATGGAGGACGAGGCCGGGTACGACCCCGCGGTCTGGACGACGATGGCCGACCAGCTGGGCCTGCAGGCGATGGCGATCCCCGAGGAGCTCGGCGGCGCCGGGTTCGGGTACCAGGAACTGTGCGTGGTCTTCGAGGAGATGGGCCGTGCGCTGCTCCCGTCCCCGTTCTTCGCGACGGTGGGCCTCGCGGCGACGGCCCTGCTCGAGTGCGGCGACCAGGAGGCGATGAAGCGCCACCTGCCCGCGATCGCGTCGGGTGAGCTCGTCGCGACGCTCGCGGTCGGTGAGGAGCGGGGCGGCTGGGACGAGTCGGCCGTCGACATGCGCGCGCAGCCGTCCGGGTCCGGCTGGACCCTGTCCGGGGTGAAGCGCTTCGTCCCGGACGCGCACGTGAGCGGCCTCCTGCTGGTCGTCGCCCGCACCGCCGAGGGCCTGTCGCTGTTCGCGGTGGACCCGCACTCGGCCGGGTGCAGGGTCGAGGTCGAGCTCACCCTCGACCTGACCCGCAAGCTCTCCCGGGTCCGCCTGGACGCGACGCCCGCGGTCCTCGTCGGGCGCGCCGGGCAGGCCTGGGACGGGGTGCGCCGGGCGCTGCGGTTCGCCGCGGTCGCGCTGGCCTGCGAGCAGGTCGGCGGCGCCCGGCGGGTGCTCGACATGACGCTCGACCACGTCACGGTGCGCCACCAGTTCGGCCGTCCGGTCGGGTCGTTCCAGGCGGTCAAGCACAAGCTGGCCGACATGCTCGTCGACATCGAGTCGGCGCGCTCGGCGGCGTACGACGCGGCCCGGGCCGTCGCCGAGCGCGACGCCGACGTCGAGCTCGCAGCGTCGGTGGCCAAGGCGGTCTGCTCCGACACCTACACGCGGGCGGCCGCGACGGCGATCCAGCTGCACGGCGGCATCGGGTTCACCTGGGAGCACGCGGCGCAGCTCTACTACAAGCGCGCCAAGAGCAGCGAGTTCCTCCTGGGCACCCCCGGCCACCACCGGGACCTCGTCGGCCGGGCGCTCGGGATCTGACCCGGCGGGTCCACCCGACGTAACGGGACCGTCCCGGTCCCGAGGAAACGAACCTGGAGTCATCGCGATGGAGAGCTTCCGTGAGATCGGGGCCCGGCTCAGCAACTGGAACCGCTGGGGACCCGACGACGAGCGGGGCACGGTCAACCACATCACGCCCGAGGCCGTCGTCGCCGCGGCGCGGCTGGTGCGCACCGGCCGCGTGTTCGACCTGGGAATCCCGTTCGCGTCGGACGGGCCGCAGCCCGGCGGGGCGCGGATCAACCCGGTGCACCTGATGCGGGACACCGGCGCGAACCAGGACTTCCCCGGCGGGTTCCACTTCGCCGACGACTACATCTTCATGCCGCTGCAGTGCGCCTCGCAATGGGACAGCCTGGCCCACGTCTTCTACGACGGCCTGCTCTACAACGGCTACCCGGCCTCCGAGGTCGGGCCCCGCGGTGCCGGCAGGCTCGCGATCGACAAGCTAGGCAAGGGCATCACCGGCCGGGGCGTGCTGCTCGACGTCGCCCGCCTGAAGGGCGTGGAGTGGCTGGAGCGCGGCTACGTGATCACCCCCGCCGATCTCGACGAGGCGGCCGCGCGCCAGGGCGTCACGGTGGGCCGGGGCGACATCCTGCTGATCCGGACGGGCTGGCGCCGTGTCTTCACCACGACCGGTGACTCGCGACGGTTCATGGACGGCGAGCCCGGGATCGGCCTGCAGTGCGCGGAGTGGCTGTACGAGCGGGAGGTCGCCGCGCTGTGTTCGGACAACTGGGCGATCGAGGCGCTCCCCGGTGAGCCCGACGAGAAGTTCGCGGTGCACTGCGTGCTGATCCGCGACATGGGCATGCCGCTGGGGGAGATCCTCGACTTCGAGGAGCTCGCCGAGGACTGCGCCGCCGACGGGGTCTACGAGTTCTTCTTCAGCGGGCCGCCGATCAAGTTCGCCAACGCCGTCGGCTCGCCGGTCAACCCGCTCGCGGTCAAGTGAGACGTCACCGCCGCCGGGCGGGGGTGGCCTCCTGGCCGATCTCGTCGACGGTGCGGACGAGCAGCTCGCTGGCGCGTTTGGCGTGCTCACGCAGCAGGGTGCCGGCGGTCGCCCCGTCGCCGCGGGTGAGGGCGTCGAGGATCGCGGCGTGTTCGGCCGCGTCCCGCTCGAGCCGCCGGACGTCGGAGCCGAGGGCGATCCAGGTCAGGTTCCGGGGCACCTTGTGGTGCAGGCTCTCGACGACGTCGGCGAGCAGCTTGTTCCCGCTGGCCTCGATGATGACCGAGTGGAACTCGGTGTTGGCCTCGTGCCAGCGCCGTTGCACCGCGGCGGGGTCGCTGTCGGCCGCCCTGAGCTCGTCGACGGCCTGACGGAACATCGCCTCGGCCCGGCTCAGCCGGTCGAGCTGCCCGGAGGTGATCAGCTCGGCGGCGGCCGTACCCGCGTGGGCCTGCAGCACGCCGTGCAGCTCGTAGACCTCCATGATGTCGCGGGTCGACGGCAGGCGTACCCGCGCGCCCCGGTTCGCGATCATCTCCACCGTGCCGACGGCCTGGAGCTGCCGCAACGCCTCGCGGACGGGCATGCGGCTCACGCCGAGCTCGGTGGCCAGGTGCTCCTGACGCAGCCACGTCCCGGCCGGGATCTCCCCGGTGCTGATCCGTTCCTGGAGCACCTCGACGAGCGAGTCGACCAGGTCGCGGTCGCCGCGCCCACGAGGTCGAGGTTCGGTGCCGGTCTGCGGGTCGGCATCCTGCGCGGTCGCCCGGGCCATCATGGATCCAGCTTACGGCCCACCCTCTGTGATGCCGGCCGTCCGGTCGGCGCGTCGGGATGAGGGTCCCGATGAAATGGATCCAGTATTGAAGTTCAGGGATCCGAAAAGGTACTGTCGATGTCATGACGGACATGTCACCGCTCGACGACGTGACGGTTGTCGACCTGTCGAGCGGGGTCGCCGGTGCGTACTGCACCCACCTGCTGGCCGGGGCGGGCGCCGTCGTCGTCAGGGCGGAGCCACCCGAGGGGCACCCGCTGCGTCGCCGGTCGGCCTCGGGCATCGTGTCCCCCGACGGCGAGGACGGCGCGCTCTTCCGGTTCCTGGCCGGGTCGACGCAGAGTGTGGTCGCCGACCCCGAGCGGCCCGCGGACGTCGCACTCGTGCTCGATGTCCTCGCCCGCGCCGACGCGGTGGTCTGGGATCCGGACTCGCGGCTGGCGGCGGTGCCGGCCCTGCAGCCGGCCGCGCTGCACGAGCGGTTCCCGGCGCTCGACGTCCTCGCCCTCACCGCCTTCGGGCTCGACGGTCCGTGGGCGGGCAGGGCGGCCACCGAGTTCACCCTGCAGGCCTGGTCGGGCGCCATCGGCTGGCGCGGGCTGCCCGGCCGGCCGCCGGTCAGCGTCGGCGGCCGGGTGGGGGAGTGGATGGCCGGCACGTTCGCGGCGACCGGGCTGCTCGCCTCGCGGCGCAGGCGCGCGAGCGACCACGGTGGCCAGATCCTCGACACGTCGATCTTCGAGGCGGTCGCGCTGAGCCTGACCAACATGCACCCCGTCACCTACTTCGCCGAGGCGGGCCGGCCGCGTGATCCGGCGCCGATGTCGCTGCTGCCCGGGATCCACGCCACGAAGGACGGCTGGGTCGGCTTCATGACCGGCACCGGCCAGCAGTGGCTGGACTTCTGTGTGCTCGTCGAACGGTTCGACTGGCTCGACGACGAGACGCTCATCGCGCAGGGGGAGCGGGAACGCCGTCGCGACGAGCTGACCGCCCACATCGACGCCTGGGCCGCGGCGCGGACCACCGCGGAGATCCTCGAGCTGGCCGCGGCGCTGCGGGTCCCCGCCGCGCCCGTGGGCAACGGGGCGACGATCTCGGCGATCGACCACTTCGCCGACCAGGAGATGCTCGTCGAGGCCCCAGAGGGTGGCGTCGTCCAACCGGCCACGCCCTACCGTCTGCACGGCAAGGCGAGCCTGCCGGCACCCGGCCGGGCCCCGGCCCTCGGTGAGCACACCGCGGAATGGGCCCGGCGGGTCGCCGACGGGCCGCGGCCGAGCGCCGGGCCGACGTCCGGGCCCGGCGGCCGGCTCCCCTTCGACGACCTGCGGGTCGTGGAGCTGACGGCGTTCTGGGCGGGCCCGTCGGCCGCGCAGTTCCTCGGGATGCACGGGGCCGAGGTCATCAAGGTCGAGTCGCCGGCCCGGCCGGACGGGATGCGCGCGCTGAGCCTGCGCGCCGTCGACGAGGAACAGTGGTGGGAGTACGCCCCGCTGTTCCACGCGACCAACACCGGCAAGCTCGGCCTCGGGCTGCGCCTGGACCGCCCGCGCGGGCTGGAGCTGCTGGTCGACCTGCTCGACACCAGCGACGTGCTGATCGAGAACTTCAGCCCGCGGGTGCTCGACTCGTGGGAGCTGAGCCCGGAGCTGCTCCACCAGACCAACCCGGGGCTGATCTTCGTGCGGATGCCGGCCTTCGGGCTGACGGGACCGTGGCGGGACCGGACCGGGTTCGCCCAGACCATGGAGCAGGCGTCCGGGATGGCGTGGGTGACGGGGTTCCCGGACGGGGCACCACAGGTCCCGAGCGGGGTCTGCGACCCGCTGGCGGGCGCGCACGCCGCGTTCGCGCTGCAGGTCGCCCTCGCCGTCCGGGACCGTACCGGCGAAGGCATGCTCGTCGAGGTCCCGATGGTGGCGAGCGCCCTCAACGTGGCCGCCGAGCAGGTCATCGAGTACACGGCCTACGGCGTGCTGGCGCAGCGGCAGGGGAACCGGTCGCCGTCCGCCGCGCCGCAGAACCTCTACCGCACGGCGGACCCCGACGACGGGCTCGGCGGCCCGCTCGTGGCGATCTCGGTCGAGACCGACGACCAGTGGACCGCGCTCGTCGACGCGCTCGGCCGACCCGGGTGGGCACAGGCGTCCGAGCTGGCGGGGTTCGCCGGCCGGAAGGCGCGCGAGGACGAGCTCGACGCCCGGCTCGGGGCGTGGTGCGCGCAGCGCTCCGCCGACGAGATCGTCGCGGCGCTGTGGACGGCCGGGGTGCCGGTCGCCCCGGTGGCCATGCCGCACGAACCCGATCACACCCAGTTCGCCCATCGCGGGTTCTTCGAGACCGTCGAGCATCCCGTCGAAGGGTCGACGATCGTCGCCGGCTCACCGGTCCGGTTCACCCGGGACCGCTACCCGGTCCACCGTCGCCGCGCCCCGATGCTGGGCGAGCACAACGCGTACGTCGTCACCGAGCTGCTCGGGATGACCGCGGACGAGTACGACGACCTGGAGGCGAACCACGTGATCGGGACGGGGCTGCGCCTCGATGGGTGAGGAACACGCCGCCGCGGCGGAGACCGGTCCGCTGCGGTACTCGGTGGTCGAGCTGGCTCCTGTCGCTCCCGGCGGGACGAGGACCGCGGCGCTGCGCCGGGCGCTGGCCGCCGCGGTCGAGGCCGAGCAGCTCGGATACGACCGGATCTGGTACGCCGAGCACCACCACACCGTGGGCTACGCATCCGCGGACCCGGTGCCGCTCATCGCCGCGGCGGTGGGGCGCACCGACCGGATCCGGGTCGGGTCCGGCGCGGTGCTGCTCAACCACCACAGCGCGTTCACCGTCACCGAGCGGTTCATGATGCTCCAGTCGATGGCGCCCGGCCGCGTCGATCTCGGCATCGGGCGCTCCAGCGCCGGCCCGGTCGTCGACCAGGCCCTGCGCCGCGACCGCGGGTCCCGGCCCGTCGACGACTTCCCCGCCCAGGTCCAGGAGGTCCTCGGCCACGTGCATCGCGCGTTCCCGCAGGGCCACCGCTTCGCGACCCTCGACCTGACGCGCGCGGTCGACGGCGTGCCCGAGGTGTGGCTGCTCGGCTCCTCCGTGGCGAGTGCCCGGCTCGCCGCGCGGCTCGGCATCGGCTACGTCTTCGGCGCCCACATCGACCCCGCGACCACGCAGGCGGCTCTCGACCAGTACCGCGCCGGCTTCGTCGGCACGCCGTTCGGGAGCGGCGCCCCCCGCGCGATCCTCGCGCTCCACCTCGCCGCCGCCGACGACGAGGACCTGGCGCACCGGCTGACGTGGCCCGCCCGCGCGCTGCGGGCGGGCGGCCGGGACCGCCCGATCCCGACGGTGGCGCAGGCGGCGGCGGAGCTGGGTTCCGACGAGCGGGCACGGCCGAGCTCGATCCGGGGTGCGGTCATCCCGCCGCAGGTCGCCGGGACGGCCGAGGCGTTGCGCGAGCAGCTCGAGCCGCTGGTCCGCGCGCTCGGGGTGACCGAGGTGATGGTCCAGGACATGATCAACGACGAGGAGCTGCGCAGCAGGTCGCGCGAGATCGTCGCCAAGGTGCTCGGGTCGATCGACGCCCCCGCGTCCTGAGGGGCGGCGGGCGCCCGCCCGCCGCCCCTCAGGCCTCAGGCCTGGTCCAGCTCGGCCGCGGCGAACCCGCCGCCCTCGTACGGGTTGCCCGTCGCACGCAGGTAGCGCTGCCACTCGGCGGCGTCGTGGCGCACGAGGTAACGCACCACCAGGCCGTCCTCCAGGGTGTAGGTCGCCTCGCTGTGCAGGTGGAGCGGACCGTCCGGCAGGGTGCCGGTGATCGTGTAGTCCGCCACGACGGTGTCCGCGGTGCGCGCCGTGGCCGTCCCGGCGATGTCGATGTCCGGGATCCGCCGGCGCAGGAACGCGCCGTAGTTGCCGTTCCCGGCGACCCCGCCGTGGTCCAGCTCGCTGTACTCGTGCTGGTCGGCCGGCTGCTCGAAGGTCGCCATGGCGAGCTGGATGACCTGCGCGAACAGCGTCTTGTGCACGCTCGCGTACATCTCGAAGCCGCTCCGCAGCGACGTCCGGATGCGGGCGGCCATCTCCTCGGCGGTCTCGGGGGTGTTCATGGCCTCGGACGTCCACCGGGGAGCGTCCGCGGTCGGCCGGTTCGTCATGTCGGTCGTCCTTCGGGTACGGAGGTGGGGCCGGTGCGGACGGGTGTCCGCCCGGTCGCCGGGTCGGCGGAGACCGCGGCGAGGAGCTCACGGGTGTAGGCGTGCCGGGGCGTGTGCAGGACGTCGCCGACCGGGCCCTCCTCGACGATCGCGCCGTCCTTCATGACGAGCACGCGCTCGCACATCCGGTTGATGACGCCGAGGTCGTGCGAGATGAACAGCAGCGCCACGCCGAGGTCGCGCCGCAGGGTGTCGAAGAGGTCGAGGATCTGCGCCTGGATCGAGACGTCGAGCGCCGACACCGGTTCGTCGCACACGAGGATCTCCGGTTCGGGACCGAGCGCGCGGGCGATCGCGACGCGCTGGCGCTGCCCGCCGGACAGCTGAGGCCCACGCCGGTCGAGGATCGTCGCGTCGAGTCCCACGCGGTGCAGCAGTTCGACGACGCGCGACCGGTGGGCCGCCGCCCCGCGCCGGCTCGGCTGCCCGAGGCCCTCCCCGATGATCCGCTCGACGGTGAACCGGGGGTCGAAGGAGCTGAGCGGGTCCTGCTGGATCAGCTGGATGCGGGAGCGGTGCGGCCGTCGGTCGGGCTCGCGCAGCTCCGACCACGACGCGCCGTCGAGGAGCACGCGGCCGTCGTCGGGCCCGAGCATGCCGAGCGCGATCTGCGCGATGGTCGACTTGCCGGAACCGGACTCGCCGACGAGACCGAGCGCCTCGCCTGCCCGCAGCGAGAACGAGACGCCGTCGACGGCCCGCCGCCGGCCGCCGCCGGGCACCCGGAACCGCTTGGACACCCCGTCGACCTCGAGCACCACCCGGCGACCCGACGTGGTGGTCCCGACGGTGCGGGGCGCCGGCGTCGGCAGCGGCTCGGCGGCATCCGCGTGCCAGCAGCGGGCGAGCGACGGGCCGTCGCCCGTGGCGCGCAGGGCGGGCAGCTCCGCGTGACACCGGGCGTCGGCCAGGGCGCAGCGGCTGCGGTACGGGCACCCCGGTCCGGTCGTCGGCGGCGCGAGCCGCGCGATCTGCGTCGGAGCCGGACCCCGGGGGTCGAGGGTCGGGGCCGCGGCCAGCAGGGCGCGCGTGTACGGGTGGACGGGCTCGTGCAGGACCTGCGCGGCCGGGCCCTCCTCGACGACCAGCCCCGCGTACATCACGGCGACGTGGTCGGCCATGCGCGCGACGACGGTCAGGTCGTGGCTGATCAGCAGCACCGCCGTCCCGGCGTCGCGCATGTCGGCCAGCAGGTCGAGCACCTGCGCCTGGATCGTGACGTCGAGCGCCGTGGTGGGCTCGTCGGCGACGACGAGCGACGGCCCCGCCGCGATCGCCGATGCGATGAGCGCACGCTGGCGCAGGCCGCCGGAGAGCTCGTGCGGGTACTGCCGGGCGCGCTGCGCCGGGTCGGGGATGCCGACGTCGCCCAGCAGGGACCGGACCCGTTCGGCGCGCTCGCGGCGTCCGAGATCGGCGTGGACGTCGAGCGGTTCGGCGACCTCGTCCTCGATCCGCCGCAGCGGGTCCAGCGAGGTCAGGGCGTCCTGGAGGACGAAGCCGATCCGGGCTCCGCGCAGCCGCCGCCACCGCCGCTCGCCGAGGGTGAGCAGCGAGCGGCCCTCGAAGGTCATCGTGGTGGCGTCGACGGTCGCGTTCGACCCGGCGAGACCGATCAACGCCCGAGCCGTCACGCTCTTGCCCGAGCCGGACTCGCCGACGACCGCGAGGCACCGTCCGGCCTCGACGGCCAGGCTCACCCCGCGGACGGCGTCGACCGGGCCGTGGCGCGTCGTGAAGCGGACCCGGAGGTCGCGCACGGACAGGAGTGCGTCCGGGGGAGTCATCGCTCGGTCCGCCCCTCGAAGCGCAGCCGCAGCTCCCGGCCGAGCACGCTGATGCTGATGACGGTCAGCGCGATCGCGAGGCCGGGGAAGACTGCGGGGGCCCACGCGTCCTGGAGGTGGTCGCGGGCGTCGGAGAGCAGCGAGCCCCACTCCGATGACGAGGCCTGCGGGCCGAGGCCGAGGAAGCTCAGCGACGCCCCCGCGATGATCGACTGGCCGACGTTCATGGTGGCGAGCACCAGCATGGGCGGCAGGACGTTCGGCACGATGTGGCGGCCGACGACGCCGCGCCTGCGGACACCGAGTGCCGTCGCGGCCTGCACGTAGCCGGCGTGCTTCACGACCTGGGTCTGCACGCGCACCACCCGTGCGAACCCGGGCGCGAGCGAGACCGCGATGGCCACCGCGACGCTCGGGCCGCCGGCGCCGAGCACGGCGACGACCAGCAGCGCCATGAGCGTGGTCGGGACGGCCATGAAGATGTCGGCGACGCGCATCGTCGCCTCGTCGACGAGCCGGCCGCCGAGTCCCGCCGCCAGCCCCCACGCGATGCCGACGAGCGCGGCGAGCGCGGTGGCCCCGAAGCCGAGTGCGAGTGAGGCGCGGGCGCCGTGGACGACCCGTGCCCACGTGTCGCGGCCGAGCTGGTCGGTACCGAGGAGATGGCCGGGGGCCGGGTCGCGGAACGCGTTCACCGGGTCGATCGCGGCCGGGTCGCCGGCGAAGGCATCCGGAAACGCGGCGAGCAGACACACCGCGAGGAAGAACGCGAGGGCGAGTGCCGGCCCGAGCCACCGCGTCCGCCGGAGAGCGCGGGCGGCGGGGAGCTCGGTGACCGGCGGGAGGCCCGCCGGGGGCTCGCCGTGCACCACCGTGGTCATTCGGGGACACCTCGGAGTCGGGGATCGACGACGCGGGTCAGCGCGTCGAGCGCGGTGTTGATCACGACGAAGACGACGGTGGCGACGAGGACGACGCCCGTCACGACGGGAAGGTCGCGACCGTTCACCGCGGTCACCGCGACCTGCCCGATGCCGGCGCGGGCGAAGACCGTCTCGATCACGACGACGCCGCCCAACAGCGTCCCGAGCGTCCAGCCGGACAGCGTGAGCACCGGTAGCAGGGCGTGTCGGAGGGCGTGGCGCAGCCGGAGCCGGGTCGCGGTCGCCCCACGCGCCAGCACCGTGGTGGCGAACGGCTGCTCGAGCGCACGTTGCAGCCCGTCGCGCATCACGAGCGCGAGCGTCCCGGTGATCGGCAGGGCCAGCGTCAGCCACGGCAGAACGAGCGACGCGACGCCCTCGTTGCCGAACACCGGGAACCACCCGAGGCGGAACGAGAACACGGTCAGCAGCAG
>Ga0182736_1002376_pt1 | contig 14548 bp, 13 predicted proteins | sample eDN5th30CKraftBY_FD_128882 | JGI IMG/M metagenome (GOLD analysis project Ga0182736, IMG submission 128882) | Enriched backyard soil microbial communities from Emeryville, California, USA - eDNA 5th pass 30_C Kraft BY (version 2) (version 2) | ecosystem: Environmental > Terrestrial > Soil >...
CACCGAGGTGCCAGCACACACCAAATCGAAGAACTGCCTTCGCATCGGCCACGGAGTCGGGAACCCAGTCGGCATTGCAACCTCCTAATCAGCGACGTTGCATTGACCGTATGAATCTGCCCGCGCAATCACCTGCGTGGTTGCAATCTCGGGGTGATCCGAGCGGAGCCCACGTGGTGAGCTCACCCGGGGCCCTGGACCCCGGGAATCCGCGAACTCTAGCCGCGGGCGACCTTGCCGGCCTTGATGCACGAGGTGCAGGCGTTCAGGCGCTGCTTGTTGCCGCCGGGACGGGCGGCGTGCACTGTCTGGATGTTCGGGTCCCACCGACGGCTGGTCCGACGGTGCGAGTGCGACACCGACTTGCCGAAGCCGGGGCCCTTTCCGCAGATATCGCACACGGCAGCCATATGTGACACTCCTCAAAACGTCTGCTTGAGGGCCAACGACCTCAGAGCGGGTGGCCCGACAACCTGATCAGGATACCCGCCGGGCCGGGCAACCACCAAAACGCCCCGTTTCGGCTCGCGACGCGGCGTGACCTGTGGTGTCGCCGGCAGTGATTAGGCTTGCAGCCACCGGAGGTGGCGGCAGGAAGGTGCGTGCAGGTGGGCAACCCCGAACGTCGGCTGGATGCGGCCACCTTGCGGGACTGGGCGCACACCGCTGTCGGCGATCTGATCACCCACACCGACGAGATCAACCAGCTCAATGTCTTCCCGGTCGCCGATTCCGACACCGGCACCAACATGCTGTTCACCATGCGCTCGGCCCTGGCCGAGGCCAACACCGAGGCCGCCTCCGGCGAGGTGGCCCGGGTCGCGGCCGCCCTGTCCTCCGGCGCGCTGCACGGGGCGCGCGGCAACTCCGGGGTGATCCTGTCGCAGATCCTGCGCGGTCTGGCCGATGTGACCGCCGCCGAAGGCGCCGCAGCGGTGGACGCCGTCGACACCACGCTGTTGGGCGCCGGCCTGCGCCACGGGGTCGAGCTGGTGATCACCTCGATGGGTGGCCGTGAGGTCCCGGGCACCATCGTGTCGGTGCTGCAGGCCGCGGCGGCGGCCGTCGAGCAGTGCGCGGCCCGCGGCGCTGCGCTGGGCGCCGCGATCACTGCCGCCACGGACGCCGCGGCCGAGGCACTGGAGAAGACCACCGAGCAGCTCGACGTGCTCGCGGCCGCCGGCGTGGTCGACGCCGGAGGCCGCGGCCTGCTGGTACTGCTCGACGCGCTGCGGTCGACGATCACCGGGCAGGCACCCGTTCGGCCGGTGTACCAGCCGTCGCCGCGGCCACGCCCACCCGATTCGGTCACCGAGCAACCGGCGCCGCAATTCGAGGTGATGTACCTGCTCGGCGAGTGCGCCCCCGAAGACACCGACGCGTTGCGCGAACGGCTGACCCAACTCGGCGACTCGGTGGCGATCGCGACGTCGGGCGTGGTCGGCGGCTACTCGGTGCACGTGCACACCGATGACGCCGGTGCCGCCGTCGAGGCGGGCCTGGCGTTCGGTCGGCCGCGGCGTATCCAGATCTCAGCGCTGGCCGGGGCGACCGGCCTGCCGCCGGGCAGCTGGTCGCGCGAGCGTGCGGTGCTCGCGGTGGTCGACGGTGAGGGAGCGCAGGAGCTGTTCGCCGGGGAGGGTGCCTGCGTGCTGCGGCCGGACCCGCACAGCGCCGACCCGGCCACGATGGTCACCGCCCAGCAACTGCTGCGCGCGGTGGTGGACACCGGCGCGGCCCAGGTGATGCTGCTGCCCAATGGCTACGTCGCCGCCGAGGAGCTGGTGGCCGGATGCACCGCGGCCATCGGCTGGGGCATCGACGTGGTGCCGGTTCCGACCGGGTCGATGGTGCAGGGGCTGTCCGCGCTGGCGGTACACGATCCGGGCCGGCCGGTGGTCGACGACGGCTACACCATGGCGCGGGTGGCGGGCACCACCCGGCACGGTTCGGTTCGGGTCGCCACCGAGCAGGCGCTGACCTGGGCCGGAGCCTGTCGGCCCGGTGACGGGCTGGGCATCGCCGGTGACGAGGTGCTGATCGTGGCCGGCGATGTCGGCGCGGCGGCGATCGGCCTGATCGATCTGCTGCTGGCGGCCGGTGGTGATCTGGTCACGGTGCTGTTCGGGGCCGGCTTCGACGGCTCCGAAAGCACGGTCGCCGATGTGCTGGCCAGACACGTGCACGATCAGCACCCGGGCATCGAACTGGCCACCTACTTCACCGGGCACCGGGGCGACGCCCTGCTGATCGGGGTCGAGTAGCGATGGCCACGCTGCGTGACCGGCTGGATTTCATCCTCGGCTCCGACGCCGCGGAATTGCTCGACGAGGCCTTCGGTATCCGCACCGTCGGCGAGCTGTTGCGGCACTATCCGCGCAGCTACGTCGAGGGCACCGGGGTGCGCGGGGCAGCCGACAGCCGCCCCGTCGAAGGCGACCACATCACCGTCGTCGACACCATCGGCTCCGCAGTGCTCAAGGACATGCAGCGCCGCAAAGGCAAATTCCTCGTCGTCACCCTCGGCAGCGGCCGCAACCGGGTCAGCGCGACGTTCTTCAACCCCAAGGGGCTGCGCTGGCGCCTGACCCCTGGGACCCGGGTGATGCTGTCCGGTGAGGTCAAGCTGTACCGAGGGGCGATCCAGCTCACCCACCCGGACTTTCTGGTACTCAAGGAGGCCGACGGTGCGGAGCAGCAAGGCCACTTCGGCAGCAGCTCACTGCGCAACATCGCCGACGCGTCGCAGAAGGTCAGCGGGCAGGTCAACCAGTCGGACTTCGAGCGCAGCTGTTACCCGATTTACCCGGCCACCGCGAAACTGCAGAGCTGGGACATCTTCGCCTGTGTCCGTCAGGTTCTCGCGGTGCTCGATCCGGTTCCCGACCCGCTGCCGGAGGTGGTGCGCGCCGAACGCGGTCTGCTCGACGAAGACGAGGCGCTGCGGGCGATCCATCTGTCGGAGAACGCCGCCGAACGGGACCGCGCCCGCGATCGGCTGGCCGTCGATGAAGCCTTCGGCCTGCAATGGGCGCTGGCGATGCGCCGCAACAGCGAACTGTCCCAATCCGGCCCGCCGGCCGCGCCACGAACCGATGGGCTGGTCGCGGAGCTGTTGGGGCGGTTGCCGTTCGAGCTGACGGCCGGGCAGCGTGACGTGCTCGCCGTATTGGCGGCCGAGCTCGGCGCGTCGCGTCCGATGAACCGACTGCTCCAAGGTGAGGTCGGCTCCGGCAAGACGATCGTGGCGCTGTTGGCGATGCTGCAGATGGTTGACGCGGGCTATCAGTGCGCGTTGCTTGCCCCGACGGAAGTGCTTGCCTCCCAACATGTCCGGTCGATCCGAGACATGCTGGGTCCGTTGGCGATGGGCGGCCAGCTCGGCGGCGCCGACAACGCCACCGCGGTGGCGCTGCTCACCGGTTCGATGTCGGCCGCCGCCAAGAGGGAGGTCCGCGCCCAGATCAACAGTGGCGCCGCCGGGATCGTGGTCGGCACCCACGCCCTGCTGCAGGACGCCGTCGAGTTCCACCGGCTGGGCATGGTCGTCGTCGACGAACAGCACCGGTTCGGTGTCGAGCAGCGGGATCAGTTGCGCGCCAAGTCTCCTGACGGGATCACCCCGCACCTGCTGGTGATGACGGCGACCCCGATCCCGCGCACGGTGGCGCTCACCGTCTACGGCGATCTGGAGACCTCGACATTGCGCGAGCTGCCCCGTGGGCGCCAACCGATCCGGTCCTCGGTGATCTTCGAGAAGGACAAACCGGCCTGGCTGGACCGGGCCTGGCAGCGCATCCGCGAAGAGGTCGCGGCCGGCCGGCAGGCCTACGTGGTGGCGCCCCGCATCGACGAGTCCGACGAGGACAGCAAGCCAGGCGCGACCGACGAGGGCGGCCGGACGTCGGCCACCGCGGTGGGGCTGTTCGACCGGCTGCGGGCCGGGCCGCTGTCGGGATTGCGGTTGGGCCTGATGCACGGGCGGCTCACCGCGGATGAGAAGGACGCGGTGATGGCCGCGTTTCGTGCCGGCACCGTGGATGTGCTGGTGTGCACCACCGTGATCGAGGTCGGTGTCGACGTGCCCAACGCCACGGTCATGCTGATCGCCGACGCCGACTGGTTCGGCATCAGCCAGCTGCACCAGCTGCGCGGCCGGATCGGTCGCGGTGAGCACGCCAGCCTGTGCCTGCTGGTGACCTCGAGCGCCCCGGGATCCAAGGCGGGAAGGCGCCTGGAGGCCGTGGCTGGCACGCTGGACGGGTTCGCGCTGGCCGACCTGGACCTGCGCGAGCGCGGTGAGGGAGATGTGTTGGGCCGCAATCAGTCCGGTTGGCGGGGTGGCTTGAAGTTGCTGTCGTTGGCCGATCACGGCGAGGTGATCGAAGCCGCCCGGCAGTTCTGTGCCACGGCGTGGGAGACCGACCCGTCCGATCCCGGATTGGCCGTGCTCGCCGAGCCGTTCACCGATATCGAATACCTGGACAAGTCATGACCAACCGCAAGACGCTGCTGTGGCTGGCCGTGGTGGCCCTGCTGGCCGTCGTCGTCGCGTTCCAGACCGTGTCGACGGCCGGCAGGAGCGGCCGGGCCCTGGCCGCGCGGTCCGGCATGCCCACGGTGCAGCCCGGCACCGACGTGCTGGCCGGGATCACAGTGGTTCCGGCGCGCACCCACCGCCACGACTACCGGCGCTCACTGTTCGGCGACGCCTGGGACGACGACAACGACGCGCCCGGCGGGCACAACGGCTGCGACACCCGCAACGACATCCTCAACCGCGACCTGGTCGACATCACCCACGTCGCGACGAAGCGCTGCGCGCAGGCGGTGGCCACCGGCACCCTGCGCGACCCGTACACCAACGCCACGGTCGCCTTCACCCGCGGCGCCAAGATCGGTGAGGCCGTGCAGATCGACCACATCGTCCCGCTGGCCTACGCCTGGGACATGGGCGCCTCCGGCTGGCCGTACCGTCAGCGGCTGCGCTTCGCCAATGACCCGGCCAACCTGCTGGCCGTCGCCGGGCAGGGCAACCAGGACAAGGGCGATGCGGGGCCGGGCCAATGGATGCCGCCGAACAAATCATTCGCGTGCCAGTACGCCCACGCCTACATCGCCGTTCTGCGGGGTTATGCGCTGCGACTCGACCAGCCGTCTGCCGACGTGCTGCGCCGGGCCGCCGCGACGTGCCCGGCCGGATAGCTGCCCGACCTAGGGGAAGCATGACGATCGATCATTGGGCCACCGCTCCCACGCTGCGCGGCGACCGGGTGTTGCTGCGGCCGACCGAACTCGCCGACGTCGCCGGGCTGGCCCGGGCCTACGACGGCGAATCCACCCGATATTTCCTCTACGGCAGTCAATCCGGTCCGCCCAGCGAGCAGTCCGTGGCCGAGGCACTGGCATCGCAACGGCAGGTACTGACCCAGATCGAGGTCGCCACCGGCGAGATCGTCGGCACGACGTCGATCTTGACATGAGCGAGCCGCACCGCCGGGTGACGATCGGCTACACCTGGCTGTCGGCGCGGGCTCGCGGTATTGGGCATCGGCGCGACCGAGGAGGGCGCGCTGCGCCGTCACGCCCGCCGCAGCGACGGGTCGTGGCGCGCCACGATGGTCTACTCGGTGATCGGCGAGGAGTGGCGGTCGGTGCGGGCCCGGCTGGTGCAGCGGATCAACCGCCGTGCCGGCTGATCAGAGGCCGGTGTAGGTCAGCGGGTCCTCGCGGACCCGGGTGCCGTCGTTGAGCCCGTTGAGGGTGTCCATGTGCTCGGCGGCCAGCTCGAAGCCGAACACGTCGAGGTTGGCCGCGATGCGCTCCGGCTGGGCCGATCGGGGGATGACCACGTTGCCCAGCTGCAGGCTCCACCGGATCAGCACCTGAGCCGGCGTCTTGCCGTACTCGCCGGCGATCGCCGTCACCGCCGGGTGGTCGAGCAGCCGGCCCACCGCCAGCGGGCTGTAGGCCTCGGTGACGATGTTGCGCTCGGCATGGAACGCCCGCAGCTGCGCCTGGTTGAGCAGGGGGTGCAGCTCGATCTGGTTGACCGCCGGAGTCTCGAACGCCAGGTCGATCGCGTCGTTGAGGTGCTCCTCGGTGAAGTTGCACACCCCGATGGATCGGGTCAACCCCTGCTCGCGGGCCTGGATCAGCCCCCCGAAGCTGTCGACATACATGCCCAGCGGCGGAGCCGGCCAGTGGATCAGGTACAGGTCCACATAGTCCAGCCCGAGTCGCTCCACACTGGCGTGGCAGGCCTCGATGGCGGCGGTCAGCCCCTGATCGGCGTTGGCCAGCTTGGTGGTGATGAACAGCTCGTCGCGCGGGATGCCCGACGCGGCGACCGCCCGGCCTACCGCCGCCTCATTGCCGTAGACCTTGGCCGTGTCGATCAACCGGCAGCCCAACTCGAGGGCGGCCGAGACCGCGCGCTCGGTCTCGGCGTCCGACAGCTCGGCGACCCCGATGCCCAGAGTCGGCATCGTGTGGCCGTCGTTGAGCTCGACGGAGGGGATCGAAGTGCCCGGCGTCATCTCACCTACCTGTGTAGTCGAATGTGCGTGGATCGGGTCCCAGTCGGGCGCCGTCGTCGAGCGAGGATATCGCGGCCATCTGGGCCGTGCCGAGTTCGAAGTCGAAGACTTCGACGTTGCTGACGATGCGTTCAGGGTTGACCGATTTCGGAATAACGATATTACCGAGTTGGATGTGCCACCGGATCAGCACCTGCGCCGGTGTCTTGCCGCAACGCTGCGCGACCTCGGTGACCGTCGGGTGTGACAGCAGCGAACCCCGCCCGAGCGGCGCCCACGCCTCGGTGGCGATACCCAGGCGGGAGTGCACTTCGCGGAGTTCGGCCTGGCTGAACCGGGGGTGCAGCTCGACCTGGTTGACCACGGGCACGATGCCGGTCCCGTCGATGAGCATCTCGAGGTGCTCGGGTGCGAAGTTGCTCACCCCGATCGAGCGGATCCGGCCCTGATCGCGCAGGTGCGCCAAGGCCCGGAAGGTATCGACGAATTTGCCGCGCGCCGGAAGCGGCCAATGGATCAGGTACAGGTCCAGCACGTCGAGACCGAGTCGGCCCATGCTCTTCTCGAACGCGGCGAGCGTCGAATCGTAGCCCTGGTCGGCGTTCCACACCTTGGTGACGACATAGACGTCCTCGCGCGGCAGGCCCGATGCCGCCACCGCACGGCCGACCTCGCGCTCGTTGCCGTACAGCGCCGCGGTGTCGATGTGGCGGTATCCCGCCGCGAGCGCGGTGGTCACCGCCCGCTCGGTGTCGGCGGGCGAAATCTTGTAAACCCCGAAACCGAGGGCGGGGATCGAATTACCGTCGTTGAGCGTGACCGAGCGCAAATTACTTCGAACGACCATGCCCCGAAGTCTGCCAGGCGGACCCGTCTCCGGGTCGGCCGCGCGGTGGGCCCAACAGCTGCAGAGCAGCGTCTTCAGCGCCGGGATGAAGGTGACGCCGAAGCTGCCGATCGGGGTGCAGCGGCTGTTGACCGGTGGCCGGTCGGTGACCATCGACGGCAACACCCTGGACCCCACGTTGCGGTTGGCGTTGGCCGGGCAGCGTGCACTGGGCATCAACGGCATCGTCGCCGGTGACGACGCGGTCGCGTCCCGAGCCCAAATGCGTGAGCTCACCGCCGGGCTCGGCGGCACCGATATCCACGGCTGCGAGATCCACGACATCTCACTGCCCGGTCCGGCCGGCGACATCGCCGCCCGGCATTACCGGCCTGCCGGTAGTACCGCTGGCGCGGCCCACCCCGTGCTGGTCTTCTATCACGGCGGCGGATTCGTGGTCGGAGACCTCGACACCCACGACGCGATATGCCGGCTGACGTGCCGTGACGCCGAAGTGGTGGTGCTCTCCGTCGACTACCGGCTGGCCCCCGAGCACCCCGCACCGGCCGCGCTCGACGACGCCTACGCCGCGTTCCGATGGGCCTATGACCACGCAGCGGAGCTGGGCGGTATTCCCGGGCACGTGGCGGTGGGCGGAGACAGCGCCGGCGGCAACCTGGCCGCGGCGGTGGCGATGCGGGCGCGCGATGACGGCGGACCGGCGCCGATTCTGCAGTGGCTGCTCTACCCGGTGACCGACGTGGCAGCCCAGACCCGCTCGCGCACGCTCTACGCCGACGGTTATCTGCTCACCAAGCACGACATCGACTGGTTCACCGACCAGTACGTGGGCCGCTCCCAGCTTGATCCGAGCGACCCGCGGGTATCGCCGTTGCGGGCTGCGGACTTCTCCGGGCTACCGCCCGCGCTGATCGCCGTCGCCGGATTCGATCCGCTGCACGACGAAGGCGACCAGTTCGCCACCGCGCTGCGCGACGCCGGGGTCGTCGTCGACCTGCGGCGGATGCGATCGCTGACGCACGGTTTCGTCAACCTGTTCCCGCTCGGCGGTGGCAGCGCCACCGCGACCACCGAGTTGATCTCGGCGCTGCGGGCCCACCTCAGCCGCGGCTGAGGCCGCCAGCTCACGCCGGTACGCTGAACCGCAACCCGACCACCGAACACGAGGACCAACCGACTGTGGCCAGCAAACCCAAACGCCCCGCCGCCTCCGGCTTGAGGGCCGCCGATCACAAACGCAACCTCGCCATGCAGATCGGGCTCGTCGCGATCGTGGTGCTTTTCGCGGTGGGGCTCATCGGCTACATCGTGGTGTCCAACAGCCATAAGAAGGGCGCGGGCGCCGGCGAAGCGATCCGGGTGACATCGAGCAAGCTGGTCACCCGCGACGGCACCGACGAGCCCAAGGCCGTGGTGTCGTTCTACGAGGACTTCCTCTGCCCGGCCTGCGGCAACCTCGAACGGGTGCTCGGCCCGACGGTCTCCCGGCTGATCGACAGCGGGGCGATCGCGGCCGACTACCACATGGTCGCGATCCTGGACCGCTCGCAGAACGACAACTACTCCTCGCGCGCCGGTGCCGCGGCGTACTGCGTCGCCGACGAGAGCATCGATGCCTTCCGCCGGTTCCACACCGCGCTGTACACCGCGGAGTTGCAGCCGTCGGAGATCGGGACCGACTTCCCCGACAACAAGCGCCTGATCGAGCTGGCCCGCCAAGCCGGTGCTGCCGGCAGCGTTCCGGGGTGTATCAACAGCGGCAAATACCTCAAGATGGTGGGCGGCATGGCCGCCGCAGCCGGCATCCACGCCACCCCCACGCTGCGCATCAACGGCGAGGACTACCGCCCGTCGACCCCGGAGGCCCTGGTCTCGAAAATCCGGGAGATCGTCGGCGACCTGCCCGGTATGGACGTGCCGCCGACCAAGGAATCGTGACCATCACGGCGTCGGCGGTCGAGTCGTCACCCCCGCCGGCGCCGGGGGTGACGGTGTCGGCGCCCGCGGCATGGGCGGTGCTGATCGCCGGGCTGATCGGCCTGGGGGCCTCGGTCACGTTGACCGTGGAGAAGATCCGGCTGCTGACCGATGCGGCGTACGTGCCGTCATGCAATCTCAACCCGGTGCTGTCCTGCGGTTCGGTGATGGCTACTCCGCAGGCGTCGGTGCTGGGATTCCCCAATCCGCTTCTGGGAATCGTCGCCTTTACTGTGGTGGTGGTCACTGGTGTGTTGGCCGTCACGAAAACTTCTCTGCCGCGGTGGTATTGGATCGGCTTGACGCTCGGGACGCTGGTCGGTGTCGGTTTTGTGCATTGGCTGATCTTCCAAAGTCTGTACCGGATCGGGGCGTTATGCCCGTACTGCATGGTGGTCTGGGCGGTAACGGTGTTGCTGCTGGTGGGATTTGCAACCTTCGCATTCGGGCCCGCTGATCAACGCAAGATTTTGCACCATTTGCACCGGTGGCGATGGACGCTTACTGCGTTATGGTTTATCGCGGTATTCCTGTTGATATTCCTCAGATTTCAGGATTACTGGCTGACGCTGATTTAAGGGGTGCCCTGTGATCTCCAAAGTGCTGGTCGCCAACCGCGGAGAGATCGCGATCCGCGCGTTTCGCGCCGCCTATGAGCTCGGCATCCAGACGGTCGCGGTCTACGCCTACGAGGACCGCAATTCGGTGCACCGACTCAAGGCCGACGAGTCCTACCAGATCGGCGAGCGGGGGCACCCGGTACGCGGCTACCTGTCGGTGGAGGCGATCGTCGCCACCGCCAAGCGTTGTGGGGCCGATGCGGTCTATCCCGGCTACGGCTTCCTCTCGGAGAACCCGCGGCTGGCGCAGGCCTGTGCGGACGAGGGCATCACGTTCGTCGGCCCCGGCGCGGCCGTCTTGGCGTTGGCGGGCAACAAGGCACGTGCGGTGGCCGCCGCGCGTGAGGCCGGGTTGCCGGTGCTGGCGGCGTCGCAGCCGTCGCAATCGGTCGACGAATTACTCTCGGCCGCAGCCGATATGTCCTTTCCGCTGTTCGTCAAGGCGGTCGCGGGCGGGGGTGGCCGCGGGATGCGCCGGGTCGCCGACATCGGCGGACTGACCGAGGCCGTCGAAGCCGCCAGCCGGGAAGCCGAGTCCGCTTTCGGCGATGCGACGGTTTATCTCGAGCAGGCGGTGATCAACCCGCGTCACATCGAAGTGCAGATCCTGGCCGACACCCACGGCAACGTCGTGCACCTGTATGAGCGGGACTGCAGCGTGCAACGCCGGCACCAGAAGGTCGTGGAGTTGGCGCCGGCGCCGAACCTGGACCCGGTGCTGCGCGAGAAGATCTGCACCGACGCCGTCGCGTTCGCGCGGCACATCGGCTACAGCTGTGCGGGCACGGTGGAGTTCCTGCTCGACGAGCGCGGCCACTACGTCTTCATCGAGATGAACCCGCGAATCCAGGTGGAGCACACCGTCACCGAGGAGATCACCGACGTCGACCTGGTCTCGGCCCAGCTGCGCGTCGCCGCCGGGGAGTCACTGGACGATCTGGGCCTGCGCCAGGACGAGATCGTCGGCCACGGCGCGGCACTGCAGTGCCGGATCACCACCGAGGACCCGGCGAATGGTTTCCGGCCCGACACCGGCCGCATCACCGCCTACCGCAGCCCCGGCGGCGCCGGTATCCGGCTGGACGGCGGCACCAATCTGGGCGCGGAGGTCAGCCCGCACTTCGACTCGATGCTGGTCAAACTGACCTGCCGGGGCCGTGATTTTCCCACCGCGGTGAACCGGGCACGGCGGGCTATCGCCGAGTTCCGCATCCGGGGCGTGTCGACGAACATCCCGTTTTTGCAGGCGGTGCTCGACGATCCCGACTTCCGCGCCGGAAACGTGACCACCTCGTTCATCGACGAACGCCCGCAACTGTTGACCTCGCACGCATCGGCCGACCGCGGCACCAAGATCCTGAACTACCTGGCCGACGTGACCGTCAACAAGCCCCACGGGTCGCGGCCCTCTGCGGTGTACCCGCGCGACAAGCTGCCCAAGATCGACTTGGCGAGTGCACCGCCCCCGGGCTCCAAACAGCGACTGACGAAGCTCGGGCCGGAAGGCTTCGCCCGCTGGCTGCGGGAATCGCCGGCGGTCGGGGTCACCGACACCACGTTCCGCGATGCCCATCAGTCGCTGCTGGCCACCCGGCTGCGCACCAAAGGCCTGCTCAATGTGGCGCCCTACATCGCTCGCACCACTCCGCAACTGCTGTCGGTGGAGTGCTGGGGCGGGGCGACTTACGATGTGGCGCTGCGATTCTTGAAAGAAGACCCGTGGGAGCGGCTGGCCGCACTGCGTGAGGCGCTGCCCAACATCTGCCTGCAGATGCTGTTGCGTGGCCGCAACACCGTGGGTTACACGCCCTATCCGGAATCGGTTTGCTCGGCATTCGTGGAAGAGGCCACCTCAACCGGTATAGATATCTTCCGGATCTTCGACGCGCTCAACAACGTCGAGTCGATGCGCCCGGCGATCGACGCGGTGCGCGAAACCGGTTCTGCGGTCGCCGAAGTCGCCATGTGCTACACCGGCGACCTCACCAATCCGGCCGAGAACCTTTACACCCTGGACTACTATCTCAAGCTCGCCGAGCAGATCGTCGACGCGGGCGCGCATGTGCTGGCGATCAAGGACATGGCCGGTCTGTTGCGTCCCACCGCGGCGACCACACTGGTCAGTGCGCTACGCAGCCGCTTCGATCTACCGATCCACGTCCACACCCACGACACCCCGGGCGGCCAGCTGGCCAGCTACGAGGCGGCCTGGCATGCCGGCGCCGACGCCCTCGACGGGGCGTCCGCGCCGCTGGCCGGCACCACCAGCCAGCCCGCGCTGAGCTCGATCGTGGCCGCCGCCGCACACACCGATTTCGACACCGGTCTGTCTTTGTCGGCGGTGTGCGATCTGGAGCCGTACTGGGAAGGGGTTCGAAGGGTCTACTCGCCCTTCGAATCCGGGCTTGCCGGGCCGACCGGCCGGGTTTACCGGCACGAGATTCCCGGCGGGCAGCTGTCCAACCTGCACCAGCAGGCTAAGGCGCTGGGGCTGGCCGACCGGTTCGAGGACATCGAAGCCAACTACGCCGGAGCCGATGCGGTGCTGGGCCGGCTGATCAAAGTCACCCCCAGCTCCAAGGTGGTCGGGGACCTGGCGCTGGCCCTGGTCGGCGCCGGCATCACCGCCGAGGAGTTCGCCGCCGACCCGGCGCGGGTGGACATCCCCGACTCGGTGATCGGGTTCCTGCGTGGAGAACTGGGGGAGCCGGCCGGCGGATGGCCGGAACCGCTGCGCACCAAGGCGCTGGCCGGGCGCGAGCCGGCGCGCGAGGAGCAGCGGCTCTCCGCGGACGACGAGGCCGCGCTGGCATTGGCCGGCCCGACCCGGCAGGCCACCCTGAACCGGCTGCTGTTTCCGGGCCCCACCAAAGAATTCGAGGCGCACCGCGACCTCTACGGCGACACCTCGGAGCTGTCGGCCAACCAGTTCTTCTACGGGCTGCGACAAGGCGAAGAGCACCGGGTACGCCTGGAACGCGGAGTGGAACTGCTGATCGGTCTGGAGGCCATCTCCGAACCCGATGAACGGGGCATGCGCACGGTGATGTGCATCATCAACGGCCAGCTTCGGCCGGTCGAGGTGCGTGACCGCAGTGTGGCCAGCGAGGCGCCGGTGGCCGAAAAGGCCGATCGCACCATGCCCGGACATGTCGCCGCGCCGTTCGCCGGCGTCGTGGCCATCGGGGTCTCGGAGGGCGATCAGGTCACCGCGGGACAGACCGTCGCCACCATCGAGGCGATGAAGATGGAGGCCGCCATCACCGCACCGGCCGACGGGACCGTGGCGCGGGTGGCGGTTGCCCAGACCGCACAGGTCGAAGGCGGAGACCTGCTGGTGGTGTTGAGCTGACCCGCATCGTCGGCGGCTCTGCGGGTGGGCGGCGCATCGCCGTGCCGCCGCGCGGAACCCGGCCCACCACCGACCGGGTACGTGAAGCGCTGTTCAACGTGCTCGATGCCCGGCTGGAGTTGGCCGGGATAGCGGTGCTGGATCTGTATGCGGGTTCGGGGGCACTGGGGTTGGAGGCGTTGTCCCGCGGCGCCGCCTCGGCGCTATTCGTCGAATCGGACCGCCGCGCCGCCGACGTGCTGGCCGGCAACATCGCCGCGCTGGGGCTGCCCGGGGCGACGCTGCGGCGCGGCACGGTGGCCGCGGTGCTGACCTCCGGTACCGCCGCGCCGGTCGATCTGGTGCTGGCCGATCCGCCCTACGATGTGGCCGCCGCCGATATCGACGCCCTGCCGGTGCTGCTGGCCGAGGGCGGCTGGGCCGGGCCGGGCACCGTCGTGGTGATCGAGCGGGCAGTGTCCAGTCCCGAGGTGCGCTGGCCGGACGGTTGGGAGGCCTGGCCCGCGCGCCGCTACGGCGACACCCGACTGGAGCTGGCCGAGCTGGCGTAGGCCTGCTGCTAGCGTCGACCCCTATGAGTGGCGCGGTATGTCCGGGTTCGTTCGACCCGGTGACGCTGGGACATGTCGACATCCTGGAGCGCGCGGCCGCGCAGTTCGACGAAGTGGTGGCCGCCGTACTGATCAATCCGGCCAAGAAGGGCATGTTCAGCCTGGAGGAGCGCCTGGAGATGATCGGTGAGGCCACCGCGCATCTGCCCAATGTGCGTGCCGAGTCCGGCCGCGGTCTGGTGGTCGACTTCGTCCGGGAGCGCGGCCTCACGGCGATCGTCAAGGGCCTGCGCACCGGCACCGATTTCGAGTACGAGCTGCAGATGGCGCAGATGAACAAGCACATCGCCGGGGTGGACACCTTCTTTGTGGCGACCACGCCGCGGTATTCGTTCGTGTCGTCGTCGCTGGCCAAGGAGGTGGCCTCCATGGGCGGAGACGTCTCCGATCTGCTGCCCGAGCCGGTGAACCGGCGGCTGGCGGAGAAGCTGGGGCGCTAGCCGTTACCGCCGGGTCAGGGTGGCGGTTTGGTGTTGAGGGCGCGTTCGGCGGCGATGGCTTGGGCTCGGTTTTGGGCCCGGGTTCGTCGTCGGGTGGGCATCATCAGGGTTCGGCCGAGCCAATCGGGTTGCCGGGCGGCCGGTTCGGGGAGCTGGCCGGTG
>Ga0182736_1002378_pt1 | contig 14531 bp, 15 predicted proteins | sample eDN5th30CKraftBY_FD_128882 | JGI IMG/M metagenome (GOLD analysis project Ga0182736, IMG submission 128882) | Enriched backyard soil microbial communities from Emeryville, California, USA - eDNA 5th pass 30_C Kraft BY (version 2) (version 2) | ecosystem: Environmental > Terrestrial > Soil >...
AGAAGGGCGAGGTCGCCGCGGCGCGGGTCGGCGTGAAGCGCCGCACGAAGCGGTTGCCGGCGAAGGCGTCGAGGGCGAGGAGGGCCAGCGCGCCGGCGACGTAGATGGCGACCTCCGTCGTGGAAAGCCCGGTGGTGTCCAGCGCCCCGGGCTGCATCGCCACGTCGAGGACGAGGCCGTTGAAGTGGAAGCCCAGGGAGTCGAAGAGGACGCTGTCGAGGTACAGCCCCATCGTCGCCACGCCCACGGCGAGCGGCGCGAGCCACGCGTACCAGCGCCCTGCCGCGAGGAGCGGGAGGGTGAGGAGCCACACCGCGAACGTCAGCGCCACCGCCTCGACGGCGAAGCCGATCCAGAGCGGGAGGTGCAGCGTGCCGGGGACGTTGGCCATCGCCCGCGACAGCCCGCCGTGGAAGAAGAAGAGGGTCGGCACGGCGTGGAGGAGCGCCCAGAACAACATCGGGCGGGCCATGCGGATGGGGCGGCGGTGGAGATCGGTCAAGCGTCGGTCTCTGCCCGGAAGGCGGGCAAGCACCGCCTTCTACCGCAAGATCGCCGGTCGGGAAATCCGCGGCCCTCGCGACGGGGTCTCGAGGGATCGTCCGCCGTTCGCGACCGGTCTCGAGATCAGGGCCGCGGCTGCACGAGCCCCGATCGCTCGAGGAGCGCGTCGAGCGACGGCTCGCGGCCTCGGAAGGCGCGGAAGAGCTCGCCGGGATCCTTCGTGTCGCCCTTGGACAGGATCTCCTCGCGGAACGCGCGGCCGACGTCGGGATCGAAGAGCCCCTCCTCGCGGAAGCGGCTGAACGCGTCGGCGTCCAGCACCTCCGCCCACTTGTACGAGTAGTAGCCCGCCGCGTACCCGACGCCGCTCGAGAAGAGGTGGCCGAAGGACGCGATCATCGCGCTGTCCTCGGGCAGGGGCGCGGGGGTGTGCTCCTGGAGGATCCGGCGGGCGTAGGCCATCACGTCGCCGTCCTTCGCCGGGTCGTACTCCACGTGCAGGGAGAGATCGACCTGCGCGAAGCCGAGCTGGCGCATCATGGCGTTGGCCGCGCGGTAGTTGCGGGCCCGCACCATCTTCTGGAAGAGCGGCTCGGGGATCGTCGCGCCCGTCTGCCAGTGCCGTGCGAAGAGGTCGAGCGCCTCCCGCTCCCAGCACCAGTTCTCCATGATCTGCGAGGGAAGCTCCACGAAGTCCCACGCCACGTTGGTGCCGCCGAGGCTGCGCACCTCCGGCCGCGAGAGGGCGTGGTGGAGCAGGTGCCCGAACTCGTGGAAGAGCGTCTCCACCTCGCGGTGGGTGAGGAGCGCGGGCTTGCCGGCGGAGGGCGTGGTGAAGTTGGCGCAGATCAGGCCGAGGTGCGGCTGGCGCCGGTCGGCGCGGTGCACGCCTGTGATGAGGCCGTTCATCCACGCCCCGCCCCGCTTCTCGTCGCGGGGGTGCAGGTCCGCGTAGAAGCCGCAGAGCAGCGTGCCGTCGGCGTCGAGGATCGAGAAGGCGTGCACGTCGGGGTGCCAGACCGGGACGTCCTTCCGCTCCGCCACCCGAATCCCGTAGAGGCGGTGGGCCACCTCGAAGAGGCCGGCCATCACCCGATCGAGCGGGAAGTACGGGCGCAGCTCCTCCTCGTCGAAGTCGTACGCCGCGCGCCGCTGCTTCTCCGCCCAGTAGGCGAGCTCCCACGGCTGCTGCGCCTGATCTCCGTCGGCGCGGAAGCGCTGCAGCTCCTCGTTCTCGCGGGCGAAGAAGGGCTCGGTGCGGCGGCGGAGATCCTTCACGAACTCCATGGCGCGGGCGCCGTTGCCGGCCATGCGATCCTCGAGGACCAGGTCGGCGAAGTCGCGGAAGCCGAGGAGCCTGGCCTTCTCGCGGCGCAGCTCGAGGATCCGGGCCACCAACTGCCGGTTGTCCTGATCGCCTGCGGTCGCGCGGGTGTCGTAGGCGCGCCACATCCGCTCGCGCAGCGAGGCGTCGTCCAGGTAGGTCATGAACGGCACGTAGCTCGGAGCGTGGAGCGTGAAGCGGAAGCCCTCCTCCCCCTTCGCCCGGGCCGCCTCCTGCGCCGCCTCGATCGCCGACTCGGGGAGCCCGGCGAGGCGGCGCCGATCGTCGACGCGCAGCTCGAAGGCGCCCGTGGCGTCCACCACGTTCTGCGCGAACCGGCTGGTGACCTGCGCGAGCTCGCGGGTGATCGCCTCCAGCTTCGCCTTCCCCGCGGCGTCCAGATCGGCGCCGTGCCGCTGGAAGTCGGCGATCGTCTTGTCGAGGAAGCGCTTGCGCGCCCCCTGGAGGCGCGAGGCCTCCTCGCTCGCGGCGAGATCGCGGAGCGCCCGCCACAGCGGCTCGCGCAGCGGGATCCCCGCGTAGAACGCGCTCACGTCCGGCTGCACCGCGTTGTAGGCGGCGCGCAGCTCGGGGGTGCTGGCCACGGACTCCAGGTGCCCGACCACCGTCATCGCCAGCTCGAGGGGCTCGGTGGCCCGCTCGATCGCCTCGAGGGTGCCTTCGTAGGTGGGCGGCGAACCGGCGGCGCCGATGGCGTCCAGGGCGGCGGAAGCCCGGGAGACGAGCTCCCGGATCCCCGGCTCCACGTGCTCCGGGCGAATCCGATCGAAGGGGAGGTCGAAACCGAGCTGCAGCAGTGGATTCGGCGCCTGGTCGGCCATCTGCTCTCCATGGGAAAAGGGTGGAAAATCCAACGCGTCGCCAGCGTCCGCATTGAAACCCAAAGGACCCTGTGATAGCACGACGCGTATCGCATCGCCGCCCTCCGCCCACCACCCGTTTGCGGGAATCGGCGGAACGGTTCCGGGGTTCGAGCGCCCGGCCGCTCACTTTTTCCAGCCTCCTCGAAGAGTCCAGCGTCGCAAGGAAGGAGCCGTAAGAGATCCATGATCAAGAACGCGCAGAGCATCGCAGCCGTGGTGCTGGCAGCCGCCAGCCTCGTCGCCTGTGGCCAGCCGTCGCAGGAGAAGGCCGAAGGCCCCGCGAAGAAGAAGACCGGCGAGGTCGTCGCCTCCCTCGGCGACATCACGATCACCGTCGACGAGGTGAAGGCGCGCATGGAGGAGCAGGCGCCCTTCATCCGCGCCCGGTACGACACGGCGGAGCGGAAGCGGGAGTTCCTGGACAACATGATCCGGTTCGAGCTCCTCGCCAACGAGGCGAAGAAGCGCGGCTTCGAGAACGACCCCGAAGTGCAGCAGGCCATGAAGAAGACCATGGTCCAGAAGCTGATGCGGGCGGAGTTCGACGACGCGAAGGACATGGGCGAGATCGCCGAGAGCGAGCTGCGCGCGTTCTACGACGCGAACCTCACCGACTACGTGAAGCCGGAGCGGGCGCGCGTGTCGCACGTGTTCTTCGCCGCTGGCAAGCAGGACGCGAACCGCGCGAAGGTGCGCGCGGAGGCCACCAAGGCCCTCGCCGCCCTGAAGGCCAAGGACGCCGACAAGAACGCGTTCGCCGACCTGGCGAAGACGCGGTCGGACGACGACGCCTCGAAGCGCGCCGGCGGCGACCTCTCCTTCAAGACGAAGGAGGAGCTGACCGCGGCTTGGGGCGCCGAGATGACGAAGACCGCCTTCGATCTGAAGGAGATCGGCGACGTCGGCACGCTGGTCGAGTCCGACAAGGGCTTCCACCTGGTGAAGCTCACGGGCCGCCAGAACGCCCTCGATCGTCCGTTCGACTCCGTGAAGGCCCAGATCCAGAGCCGGCTCTCCCGCGAGAAGCGCACCAAGGCCTTCGACGCGTTCGTGGAGAACCTCAAGTCGAACGCCAAGGTCGAGGTGAACGACGAGCTGCTGGCCTCGATCCAGGTGAACACCGAAGGGCCTGCCGGCCTCCCGCCCGGGATGATGGCGCCTCCGGGTGCCCGCCCCGCGATCCAGGCGATGCCGGCCCAGGGCGCGGTGAAGCCGATGGTGGTTCCCGCCAAGGGAGCGGAAGCGAAGCCCGAGGCGAAGTAATCGGAGCCTGGTCGTACCGGTGCGAGCGCGCGGATCCCGCAAGGGCGTCCGCGCGCCGCCGTTTTGGAAGCCGGGGTTCGTCGTGATGGTCCGCCGCAGCGCACTCCTCGTCCTCCTCCTGGCGACGAGCTGCTCCGAGAAGGGGGCCCAGGGCCGGGAGGACCGCGTCGGCTCCATCGACGGCGAGCCCATCACCGCAACCGAGGTCCGGGCGGCCCTCGCGGTGGATCTGCGGGACCGCCCCGCCGGCGCGCAGGATCCCGGCGCCGAGACGCAGGCCCGGCGGCACGTCGTCGACGAGCTCGTCGATCGCAAGCTCCTCGAGCAGGCGGCCCGCAAGCGTGGCATCCGCGTCTCGGACGAAGAGGTGGAGCGGGCGGTCCTGCGCCTCCGCGCCGACTATCCCGGCGGCACCTTCGACGAGATGCTGGCCGCCGAAGGCCTCTCCCTCGCGGAGCTCGCGGATCGCCTCCAGGGGCGGCTGATGGTGGAGCGGCTCTTCGTGCAGGAGGTGTTCGCGCGGGTGGCGATCACCGACGCCGAGGTGGACGAGTGGATCGCGTCGCACCCGGACGAGCTCGCGATGCCCGAGCGGGTCCACGCGGTGCAGCTCGTGGTGAAGACGGAGGCGGAGGCGCGCAGCCTCCTCGCCGAGCTGCGCAAGGGCGCCGACTTCGGCAGGCTCGCGCGGGAGCACTCGCTCTCGCCGGACGCGAAGGTGGGCGGGGATCTGGGGTGGTTCGCGAGAGGGGAGATGCCGCCGCCCTTCGACGACGTCTGCTTCTCCCTGCCGGTCGGACGGCCGAGCGAAGTGGTGGGCAGCTCCTTCGGCTTCCATGTGTTCAAGGTCCTCGAGCGCCGGGGCGCCAGCAAGCCGGAGCCCGAGGAGTTGCGCGAGGAGGCGGAAGGCCGCCTCCGCCGGGAGAAGGAGGCCGCCGCGCAGGAGGCGTTCGTCGCCGAGCTGCGGAAGGCCGCGCGCATCGAGATCGACGAAGCCGCCGTCGCGCGGCTGATGGTGAGAAAGTGAAGAGCCTCGTTCTACTGGTGGTCCTCGCCTTCGCCGGAGCGGCGCACGCCGCCGTGGTCGACCGCATCGCCTGCGTGGTGGACGACCAGCCGATCATGCTGTCGGAGGTCCGGGAGCGCGCGGCCGCGCTGCACGTGCGCACGCCTGGCGCCTCGGAGGCGACGCTCCTGCGCGACGCGGCCGAGGAGCTCGTCGCCGAGAAGCTCATGGACAAGCAGCTCAAGCTGCTCGCCATCGACGTGGCGCCCGCCGAGCTGCAGGTGGCGATCGACGACGTGGTGAAGCAGAACGGGCTGCCGTCCGAGGACGCGCTGCGCTCCGCCGTCGAGCGGACGGGGATGGGCTGGGAGGACTACCGCGACACGCTGCGGCGGCAGCTCGCCCAGATGAAGCTCATCAACATCAAGGTGCGGTCGCAGGTGAAGGTGAGCGACGACGAGGTGAAGCGGCGCTACGCCGAGGCCGTCGCCGCCGACAAGGGCGAGGAGGAGGTCCACGCCAGCCACATCCTCGTGATGGTGCCCGCAGGCAGCAGCGAGGAGGCGATCGCCACGGCGCGGGAGCGGGCCGTCGCGCTCGCGGGCCGGGCGCGGGAGGGCGCGGACTTCACCGCGCTGGCGTCCGACAACTCCGACGGTCCTTCGAAGGCGAGCGGCGGCGACCTGGGCTGGTTCCGCCGCGGCGAGATGGTGCGCGAGCTGGAGCAGACCGCCTTCTCGCTGCAGCCTGGCGAGGTCAGCGATCCCGTGCGCACCCGCTTCGGCTGGCACGTGATCAAGCTGGAGGAGCGGCGCAAGGTGGCGCCCAAGCCGCTCGCCGAGCTCTCCGGTCAGATCCGGGAGAGCCTCTACCGCGAGGAGATGGAGCGCCAGACCGACCGCTTCGTCGAGAGCCTGAAGAAGGACGCCCTCATCGACTACCCGATGGCGGACCTCGCGCCCCGGCCGCACTGACCGGGTGTCGGGTCGGCGTGCGAAGTTGGAGGGATGCGCATGTCGAAGAAGGTCGACTACGGAAAGCGGGCTGCCACCTACGACGACTTGGTCTCGCTCCCCGAGAACATGGTGGGCGAGATCGTCGACGGTGAGCTCTTCGCGTCGCCGCGCCCAGCGCCGCGACACGCCATGGCGGCCACCGCCTTGGGCGGAGAGATCTACGGCCCCTTCCAGATGGGCAGGAACGGACCCGGAGGTTGGCTGCTCCTCGTCGAACCGGAGTTGCACCTTGGCCCCGACGTCCTGGTTCCCGATCTCGCCGGCTGGCGGAAGGAGCGCATGCCGAAGCTGCCGGACGCCGCGTACTTCGACCTCGCGCCGGACTGGGTCTGCGAGGTGATCTCGCCGTCCACGGGGCGCCTGGACCGCGTCCGGAAGGTCCGAATCTACGCCCGGGAAGGGATCGGGCACGCTTGGCTCGTCGATCCGATCCAGCGGTCGCTCGAGGTCCTTCGGCTCGAGAACGACCGGTGGACCCTGGCCAGCGCCCACGAGGAAGGCGAGCGCGTGCGGGCGGAGCCGTTCGACGCGATCGAGCTCGACCTCTCGGCGCTCTGGAGCCCGTGACCCGCGACGGCGTCGGCTCGGCGGGCGGACGACCTGACGACACGACGGCGAAGCGTGCAACGCAGCAGCGGTCACGGTAAGCAACGGCGCTCGCGGCAGGCCGCCGCACGGAGGATCGCCGCATGCCGCCACGGAGGATCACCAAGCGCTCGCGCGGAACGGAGCGTCCCACCGTCGCCATTTCGCTCGGTGATCCGTCGGGGATCGGCGCCGAGGTCACGGCTGCCTCGCTCGCGTCTCGCGGCATGAAGCAGAGGGTGCGGCCGCTGGTGTTCGGCGACGAGGCGGTGTGGGTGCGCGCCTGCATGTCACGGGGTGTGGACGATCGGTTGCCTCGGATCGACCCGGGAGATCCGCCCCCGGCTGCGGGTGCGCTGGTGCGCGTGTCGCGTCTCAAGGCCGCCGATCGGAGGCCGGGAAAGCCCACCCACGAGGGCGCCCTGGCCCAGGCGGCGTACCTCGACGCCGCGATCGAGGCGGTGCGGGGTGGCGCGGCCCAGGCGCTCTGCACCGCGCCGATCACCAAGGCGGCGCTCCACGAGGCGGGCCTCCCCTACCCCGGCCACACGGAGCTGCTGGCGGAGCGCTTCGGCGTGGACCGCGTGGTGATGATGCTCGCCGGTCCGGTCCTGCGGGTGGTCGTCGCCACCACCCACGTCGCGCTGAAAGACGTGTCTGGGCTTCTGACGTCAGGTGGAATCGAGCAGACGATCTCGATCACGGACCGTGCGCTGCGGCGGCAGTTCGGCGTCCGCCGCCCGCGCATCGCGGTCTGCGGCCTGAACCCGCACGCCGGCGAGGGCGGCCTCTTCGGCGACGAGGAGGATCGGATCATCGCGCCGGCGATCGAGCGTGCCCGCGCGGCGGGGATCCGCGCCGAAGGCCCCTTCCCTGCCGACGGCCTCTTCCCCCGCGCGGCGCGCGGCGGGTGGGACGCGGTGGTCGCGATGTACCACGACCAGGGGCTGATCCCCTTGAAGACCGTTCACCTGGAGTCTGCGGTGAACGTCACGCTCGGCCTCCCCGTGCCCCGCACATCGCCGGACCACGGCGTCGCCTACGACATCGCGGGCAAGGGCAAGGCGGACCCGACCTCGATGATCGAGGCGCTGCGCCTGGCCGCGCGCCTCGCCAGCGCGCCCGCGCCCCGAGTCAGGCGGCGCTGAACCGTCGACCGCGCGGCCCCCGCCCACGGAACGACGCCCGCGGCGCCCGATGCACGACCCGGCGGTGGCGCGGGGACGAGCGCGCGTCGGCGCGAACGGGCGGCGGCGACCTCGCGCGAGGAGGCACGCGCGTCGGTGGACCCGGCGCAGCTTCAGCGCGAACGTGCCAGGGCGATCTCGCGCTCGAGGAACGCGCGCATCGGGATCCCGGCGGCGCGGAGCTGCTGCGGGATGAACGACGCGTGGGTCATCCCGGGGAGGGTGTTCGTCTCGAGGAAGACCGGGCCGTCGTCGGCGAGGATCATGTCCGTGCGCGAATGGCCCCTGCAGCCGAGCGCCACGTGGGCGGCGACGGCGAGCTCCTGCGCGGCGGCGGTCGCTTCCGCCGGGATCTCCGCGGGGGTGATCTCCACCGTGCCGTGGCCGAGGTATTTGCCCGCGAAGTCGAAGACGCGGCCGCGCTCGAGGCGCACCTCGGTGCACGGCAGCGCGCGAGGGCCCGCGTCGTCGTCGATCACGCCCACCGTGAGCTCGGTGCCCCGCACCAGCTCCTCGATGAGGTACCCGTCGCGATCGCCGATCGACGCGAGGGCGCGGCCGAGGGCCTCACGGTCGTGGACGAGGAAGAGGCCGTTGCTCGAGCCGTCGGAGATTGGCTTCAGCGCCACGGCGCCGAAGTCGGCGAAGAGCGCGTAGGGGTCGGCGTCGGAGAGTCGAGCGCCGCGGGGGACGCGCAGCCCCGCGGCGGCCAGCGCGTCGCGGGCCTGCCTCTTGTCGAAGCACCGGGCGCTCGCGGCGGAGCCCGAGCCCGTGAACGGGACCCGGGCCTCCTCCAGCCAGCGCTGCACCGTGCCGTCCTCGCCCCGGCCGCCGTGCCAGGCGAGGTACACCACCCTGCCGGCGAGGGCGCCGCCGTCGATGGCGTGGCGGAGGGACTCGAACCGGGCGGCCCGCGCTGGCACGAACGTCTGCTCGAAGGGCTTCGTCAGCGCGAGCAGCTCCTCCCGATCGACCTCGAAGACCGGCCCCGCCTCGCTCTCGTACCAGTAGGCCGCTTCGGGGAGCTCGGAGGCCAGGTACCTGGCCGAAGCGATGGAGACCACGTGCTCGCGGCTCTGGCCGCCAAACAGCATCACGACGTCGGAAGGCATGCACACTCCTCGCCCGGCAGCGTAGGGCCGTTTGCCGCGGCGCGCAATCCGGTCAGGCGATCCGCCCGGTGAACTTTCGAGGAGGCGAACGCCGCGGAAGACCACGCCAATTTGGCAATCGGGCCCGATTTCTTTTCTTGATGAAAGATCAATTCCGTCTCACGATGGAGGGGTGCCGTCCGTCCTGGAGAACATCCGCGTCCTCGCCGACCGCAACCGAATCGCCTTCACGCGCGAGGCGGGCGTGCGGATGTGGGAGAGGGGTCTCTCGGAAGACGACGTCCGGTACGTGTTGCGGCGGGCCTCCGCGCTGTTCCTGGATGGCAAGGGACGATGGCGGGCCTTGGGAATCGATCCCAAAGGTGACGAGGTGGCGGTTATTCTCGTGTTCGATGGAGGGCTGGTGATCGTCACCGGGTTCGTGGAGGCACGATGAAGTGCCCGACGTGTGGTTCCGCCGAGCTGTCCGATGCCGAGGTCGCGCTGGACCGGGAGGTGTGCAACCGCCAGTTCAAAGCGACGGGCCCGGGCTCCCGCTGCGCGCGTTGCGGCGAGGAGGTGGTCGAGTTCGGCGTCCTCGGGATGTTCGACCTCGCGATCGCCGCCGACCTCGCACGCAGCGGCCCCGCGACGGGAGACGCGTTCCGGTTCATGCGCAAGGCGATCGGGCTCCCAGGGAAGGAGCTGGCCGCCCTGATGGAGGTGGCGCCGGAGACGGTCTCCCGCTGGGAGAACGAGAAGCTGCCGGTGGAGCGCCGGGCGCTCGCGCTCCTCGCGTCGATGGTCCTCGAGAAGGTCGAGGGCCGCGCGGCGACGCTCGATCGGCTCCGCGCCCTCGCCACACCGGCGCCGCCGCCGGCTGCGATCGTCCACCTACGTCTTCGCCGCGGGTGACACGCCCTCCGCTGTCGCTCGAGTAAGCCGCCTCGTCCCCGCCTACGGTCTCTTCCAGGCCGACACGGCGCCGTGGAAGTAGCCCTCCGAGACCTCGCAGTTCTCCACGTAGCCCGAGGCGGAGACCGCGCCGTGGAAGAGGATCTCCCAGTCGCCGATCCGGCCGCGCTCGCCCTGGCCGATCACGACGGACTCGTCGCCGAGGGTCGCGGAGATGCCGTAGACGATCCGGTCGCCGTCGGTCGTACATGCCGCGACGAAGTCCACCTCCGGCCCGTCCTCGGTCGGCCGGCTCGGCGGCGGCCTGGAGCATGCCCCTTCCTCGTAGTGGGCGAAGATCGCGCCGGCGCTCGTGACGACGGACCATCCCCAGCTGCCCGAGAGCTGGACGTCTTCGCCGAGGGCGAAGGCGCCCTCGAGCGACTCGAACCAGGTGAATGTGTAGGGCATGTCCCAGGGCCCCTCCAGGACCATGGCCTCGCCCGAGATCGAGTCGACGAAGGCGCCCTCTGGTGTCTGCTGGAAGTACGGTTTGTTGAAGCCCAGCGCCCTCCTCGGAGGATCGATCGGCGCGATGCCTGGCGCGCAGGTGCCCCAGCCCCCCGCCATCCCCTGGCAGTGCCTGTCGCGGTCGTCGTCGGGATCGAGCGGCTTCACCTCGCTCGGACAGCCACGGGACGTGGCGAGGAGACCGAGCATCACGGCGGCGGACAGCTTCACGGCGCACCCCCATCGAAGAAGAGTGCACCAGCCTATCACACCGTGAACCGCCCTCCGAGGAGCCCCGGAGGGGCGCGCTACACGTTGAAGCGGAAGTGCATCACGTCGCCGTCCTGGACGACGTACTCCTTGCCCTCGATGCGCAGGAGGCCCTTGTCGCGCAGCGCGGACTCGGAGCCGTACTGCACCAGGTCACGCCAGTCGCAGACCTCGGCCTTGATGAAGCCGCGCTCGAAGTCGGTGTGGATGACGCCGGCGGCCTGGGGGGCCTTCCACCCGCGGTGGATGGTCCAGGCACGGGTCTCCTGCTCGCCGGCCGTGATGTAGGTGACGAGCTGGAGGAGGTCGTAGCCGGCGCGGACGAGCTTGTGGAGGCCGGGCTCGGTGAGGCCGGCGGCCTCGAGGAAGCCCTGGCGCTCCTCGGGGGGGAGCTGCTGGATCTGCGACTCGACGTCGGCGCAGATCACGACGAGGGGCGCGCCGTCGCGGGCGGCGACCTCGCGGGCCTTGGCGACGAGGGGATCGTTCTCGGCGCCGCCGACCTGTCCTTCGGACACGTTCGCGACGTAGAGCACGGGCTTGTTGGTGAGCAGGAAGAGATCGCGCAGCAACTCGCGCTCGTCCTCGGAGAGCTTGATCCGGCGCACGGTCTGGCCGTCGTTGATGCCGGCGCGGACCTTCTCGAGGACGACGAGCTCGGCCTTCGCCTGCTCGCCCACCTTGCCAGGGGCCTTGGCGTCCTTCTGCGCCTTCTGCAGGCGCTTCTCCACCGACTCGAGGTCCTTGAGCGCGAGCTCGGTGTCGATCACCTCGGCGTCGCGGGCGGGATCGACGGAGCCGTCCACGTGGACGACGTTGGGATCCTCGAAGCAGCGCAGCACGTGGCAGATCGCGTCGACCTGGCGGATGTGGGAGAGGAACTGGTTGCCGAGCCCCTCGCCCTTGGACGCGCCGCGCACGAGGCCGGCGATGTCGACGAACTCGAGGGTGGTGGGGAGGACGCGCTTGCTGCCGTAGACCTTCGCCAGCTGCGGCAGGCGCTCGTCCGGCACCGGCACCATGCCCACGTTGGGCTCGATGGTGCAGAAGGGGTAGTTCGCCGCCTCGGCGTTGGACGCCTCGGAGAGCGCGTTGAAGAGGGTGGACTTGCCCACGTTGGGCAGGCCGACGATGCCGATCGAGAGTGCCATCAGTCTTTCCGAACGTCGGGCACGGCGAGACTCTTCGCGTCGGCGGCCCGATGGGAACCCGGCGCCGTCGGCGACGGATGCGGGAGGTAGAACGTCGTCGACCGGCCACCCGAGATCACGGGCGCCGGTCGTACGCTGCGGGCGCCACGGCCCGCAAAGATTCCGTGCGGAGCGTCCGCCCCGCGAGGGATCAGGCGCGCGGCTGCGAGGGCAGCTTCTGGAGGAACTCCTCCGCGAGCTTGCGCTGCTTCTGCTCGTCGAGGTTCGACTCGAGGAGCTTGCCCGCGGCGGCGATCGCGAGGTCGACGGCGGCGAGCTTGATCTCGGCCACGGCCTTGGAGCGCTCCTCCTCGATGGTCTTGCGGGCCTGGACCAGCAGGGCCTCGGAGTCCTTCTTGGCCTGCTCGAGGGCGGTGGTGCGGGCGGCCTCGACATCGGCCTGGTTCTTACGCACCAGCTCGGCGGCTTCGCGACGGGCGTCGGCGATCGCCGTCTTCTGCTCGGCGAGGAGACGCTCGGCCTCGAGACGCTCGCGCTTGGCGCCTTCGATGGACTCGCGGATGGTCTTCTCCCGCTCGTCGAGCATCGCGACGATCGGCTTCCACGCCGTGAAGCGCAGGATGATCGCGGACACGACGAAGGTGACGATCGTCCAGAACGTCAGGCCCGGGTGGACCGAGAGGATGGACGCCTTCTCGGCGCTAGCGGAAGCAAGCAACGGCAGCAGGCTCGTCATCGGACATTCATCCCTGGGGAAGAGAGATCATGCGGCCGCGGATCCGAGGGAACGGACCCGCGGCCAGACGCCGAAGGCTTTGTCAGGCCTTGACGGCGAGGAGGATGCAGACCACCAGCGCGAACAGCGTCACGCCTTCGATGAGGGCGGCCGCGATGATCATCGAGGTGCGGATGTCGCCGGTGGCGGCGGGCTGGCGGGCGGTGCCCTCCATGGCGGCGGCGGCGAGACGGCCGATGCCGATGCCGGCGCCGATGACTGCGAGACCAGCGCCGAAGCCGGCGCTCAGGAAGGCAAGAGCAAGATTCGTCATGGGGGTTTCCTCCGGTGAAGACAGGTGAAGCGGGTTAGTGCGAGTGCGACGCCATCCCGATGAAGAGCGCCGACAACATCGTGAAGATGTAGGCCTGCAGGAGCGCGACGAAGAGCTCCAGGAAGTACACGCCGGTCGCGAACGCGACGGAGACCGGCGCGATGTACGGGCCGACGCCCTGGAGCAGGAAGATCAAGCCGAGCAGGAAGAAGAGGACGATGTGGCCGGCGACCATGTTCGCGAAGAGTCGGATCGTGAGCGCGAACGGCTTGGTCAGCATGCTCAGGATCTCGACCGGCAACATGATCGGATACAGCCAGAGCGGAACGCCCTGCGGGACGATGTGCGCCCAGAAACCGACGACGCCCTGCCCCTTCATCCCGGCGAAGAGCGTAACGATGAACGTGAGGATCGCGAGGCCGAGGGTGACGTTGATGTTGCCCGTGGCCGCAGCCGCGAAGGGGATCAGGCCGATGAGGTTCGCCGTGAGGATGACGAAGAACAGCGTCGCCAGGAACGGAACGTAGGCGTCGCCGTGGTGCTTGCCGATGTTCTTCTCGGCGAGCTCCTCGCGCACGAACTTCACGAAGACCTCGATCACCGAGTAGAAGCCGCGCGGCACCAGGCTGCGCTTGCGGGCGGCGAGGCTCACCACGACGATCACGACCACCATCGCCAGCCACAGGAAGACCGTGTGCCGGGTGATCGAGAGGTCGAAGCCGCCGACGTGCAGCTCGGGGAGGTTGATCGTCGCGGCGGCACCGGTGATCGGGTTCTCGAAGGAGATGTCCCGGCCGTCGGAGACGTGATCGAAGATGACCTCGGGGACCGAGGGATGGTGCCCGGCCTCGGCGGCCTCCGCCGGGGCGACCGCCTCGGCCTCCTCGGCGACAGCGACGCGACCGAAGGTCAACGCCGAGCCAAGGAGCGCGGCGGCGACCGCGATCCGCGTCATCGAACGAATTGGGGCGCGCATTCTCGTCCTCACTTCGACTTCCGCTTCCGCTCGACCTCGAGGAGCGCCTTCACGAAGGCGTAGACCCCGATCGTCATCCCAAGAACCGAACCCGCCAGCAGGAGCCAGGGCGTCGTGCCCAGCTTTCCGTCGGCGAAGTATCCAGCCAGCACTCCCAGGGCCACAGCGGCCGCGAAACTCCACGACGCCTGGAGGTAGGGTTCGGCCTCTCGCATTGCGCGCGCGAAGCCGGACATGCCTTCCAGGCGATCCTTCCGGTCACGGCCGCTCTGTGGTCCTGCCACGCGAACTCCGCCTCGGCCGCCGAAAACCCTTGAGGATTCCATGGGTTTTCGGATTTCGACCGTCCGAAAGGAGGCGCGTAATAGCACGCGCCCGGTTGGGGGTCAACTGCCCCGTGTCTTGGAGCGATGGCTCGCCCTCCGTGCCTTCGTTTCGCCGGTGGAACGCCGGTCCGCGGGATCAAAAATCCCGCAGCGTCGGATGGCGTACGTTTCTCGGCCGTCCGGGACGGCGACGCCGCGTCCCCGTGAGGAGCGCGGCGCCTCGTTGAAGCGGTTCCGGGGCGATTTACCCCGATCATTCGAGAAGGCGCGGCAGCTGCGGGCCCGCGAGGGCCGTCAGCTGCCGATGCGGTCGAGGCGGCGGATCTTCACCGCGAGGCGGGTCAGATCCTGGTTCACCTTGGCGAAGTGGACCTTGTCCTTCTCCTGCTCGATCTGCGCGTCGAGCTGGGCCAGGCCCTTCTTCGCCTCCTCGAGGGCCTCCTTCGACGACGAGGCGATCCAGTCGGTGGCGAAGATGGCCGCCTGCCGGGCCTC
>Ga0182736_1002379_pt1 | contig 14527 bp, 15 predicted proteins | sample eDN5th30CKraftBY_FD_128882 | JGI IMG/M metagenome (GOLD analysis project Ga0182736, IMG submission 128882) | Enriched backyard soil microbial communities from Emeryville, California, USA - eDNA 5th pass 30_C Kraft BY (version 2) (version 2) | ecosystem: Environmental > Terrestrial > Soil >...
ACGATAGTCCCACCCGCTGTCTTGCGCGAGCGCCGGACCAGCGAACGTCGCCAGACAAACCGCTGTCAGGATCGGCTTATTCTTTACAACTCGCACGATCATCTCCGGGAGATTCCTGTTCGCTCTCGCCCCGCCGCGGAAAACCCAGAAGGACGCCGAAAGCTTGTTTCGGGAGACAAGGCCAAGGTAGAACACCGTATGTGACGCAAGGTTAGTCGAACGCATGCCCCGAACGAACACCCATTTTGCGCCAGATCCGGTCAAGTTGAATAGGTCACGGCCGCGGTCGCCGACACTGGTATGTGTTTCCGCGTTGGCCGGCGTGCCAGAATGGGTCCGGGAGAATTGCGGTGATCGAGTTCTGAGGGATGCCAATCACGCCGCGATGCTCGACATCGAGAAGATCGAGGATCAGGATTGCTTCATCCCACACCTCACGATGTGCGCCTTCATCGACGCCGTCGCGCGAAGAGGGGGCATTCCCAATATCGGCATCGCTCTGGCCCCAAGTCTCGATTTCGGTTCCTACGGGGTCTGGAGCGATTATGTGCTCGGGGCGCGAACCTTGGGCGGCGCTGTCAGCCGGGCAGTGCAAAGCATAGGCTATCACAGTTTCGGGGATCGACTGTCGCTGACGACGGACAAAGGGATCGCCCGCCTAAAATATCTGAGCGCGGCCCGAGGACTTCCCGCCTACCCGCATGACGCCGCGGGAACGATTAGCGTGATGCTCAGCCTGTGTCGACACTACCTGGGAGATGACTGGCTGCCGAACGAGATCGAATTCGACTTGTCAAAGCCTGTAGACGCGCATGTCTATGAGGACACGTTCGGGTGTCCCATCTTGTTCGAGCGACCATCACTCGCCCTGATGTTCGACCTGACGGCTTTGGCATCCTCCCCTCGGAACAGTGCGAACGTCTCAATCGCAACCATCGAGGATGTCGCTAGAGTTCGCGGTGCCCCGGAATCGCGAGCGAGCCTGATGGGTGCGGTAAAACACCATGTTCGATGCCAGGTCCTGGCTGGAAGCGTCTCCATCGACCGCACAGCCCAAGCGCTCAATATCAGCGTCCGCAGCCTCCAGCGTGAGATGAACTCCGCTGGGCTGAGCTTTCGTGACTTGACTAGCGCGATCCGGATCGAACGTGCGGCGGAATTGCTGGGCGACCGACGACAGAACGTCGGAAAGATTGCGACTTTGCTGGGATATTCCTCATCCGCCCATTTCGCGCGAGCGTATCGCAGAGCGACGTCGCTTTCGCCGACGGAATTTCGTGACGCGTCCCTGTAGTCGGTTCGACGATCTTCCCGGACACCGTGCGCCCGCCGCGAACGGCGGGAAGGTCCGCACCGCAGACGCTCGTCCTCCCGGAATGCTGCGCAACGTTTCAACGGCCGCTTCGATGAATGCTGCCGTGCGGCGGGGGCGCGGCTCGACTGGCTGGTTAGGGCCGAGATCGCTGACGACGAGGCGACCCTACATAGAGATACTGCGCTGCCTCCGAAGTCCGCTACGAGCCCAATCTCCCGATTGCTGCGCGAGGCTTGGATGGGCGGGAAGCGCGCATCACTGCCATTAGCCAAGCCAAAGGCGGCTCAAACCAGCCATTGGCCGTGCCACCTTAGTGCTGCAGTCGCAGCCCGCATTCCTGACATTCGCCGCGTCTGCAAAATTTGAGATTGGTCGAACTCACAGTCTGCGGGACGAAGCGAGCGTTCGCTGCGACCGCCCCAACGGCAGGTGTCGGCACAATCGAGACGACAGCACCCCGTAGGTTGGGCGGAAATCTACCGGCCCATTGTTTCTTTATTCCCGCGCTGCAAGGCTATACTGCCCCTGCTTGGTTCCGACATATTGAACTAGGCCATCCCTTGCGGATCTCAGCGTGCGCGTGCGTATCTCGAAAATTCCGGTCAGCCCTTGATACTTGCCAGTGCCGCCCAGCCATCGTCCGGTGCCGACATGGGGCGCGTCCAGCGGCTGCTTGTCGAAGGTCGCGCTTTCGAATATTTGATCGCCATCGGCATCGGTGTAGGTACAGTTCACCAGTTCTTCAAAGGTCTTAGCGGTTTCGTCCACGGTCCAGGTGCCCAGACATCTGCCGGTCTGGTTGTGCAGGAATGCGGCGTTATCGGCATTCATTGCGGTCAAAGTCGAATCGACCAGCCCGTAGAAACGACCAGTGCCGGTCTGAAGCGGCTCGACCTCATTCGCGGCATAGCCGACGAAATTCGCCGCGAAGGTGCCCTCGCCCGCAACGGACTGAGCGTTGGCCGACAAGTGTGGCAAGATGGCCATCAACATCGCAAGCCCGACCGTTTTTACAGCGGGCCGGCGGAGCCTAGCAGCCCGCGGGATAGAGCATCGCATAGTCGGTATCCCCTTTGAGCATTGGTCGCATGGCGGTCTGACTTGACCCATCTAAAACTTCCTCTGGCGAACTGGCGAGTGATCCGGTGAATCTCGCTTGTTGAATGGACGCGGCAGAGGCCGGACTGACCCAGATCGACATCTGTTTCCGATCCGGCTCGGAGGACTGGCTACCGTCCCACGGGCCGAGAAGGTGAAACAAGGCGGCGGCCCCAGCCAAACCGGCTGAGAAAGCGCCAAGCACCGAAGGGCGTGCAATCGGTGCGACCTGCTCCGGCACGGACAACGGGACGTGGCAGGCCGATCCCGTCGTCGTAAGCGCCCGGTCCACCTGTGACGCCGGTGCGACGCCAAGTTCTTTCGCAAAAAGATCGTAGCAGTCCTTATGTGCGGTCGCGGCCTCTTGCCGGCGGCCAAATGCAATGCAAAGCGCGATCAAGGCCGCATGGGCATCATCTTGAAACGGCTCGCATTCGAGCCGTCGCCGCGCGGCTGCAATGGCTGCTGGTCCTTCGCCGCGTTCGGCGTGGATTGCTGCCGCCTTTGCATGCAAGTCGGCGCATAGCTGGTCATATTCCCTTTGCCGATCCCGCAACCATGTATCGAACTCGGTAAGTCCGACTTCCAGGCTGGCGCAAAACCGACCGCGAACCATCAGTGACAGTTCCGGGATCGCCCTGCGCGCGCCCGTTTGCAGCGCCGATCGGAGCTCGGCGAGGTCGATTGAGACGAGGTCCGGGTTCAGCCAGACGGCGTCGTCATCGGCGACCAGCACCCCTGCGGCATCGCCAAGCTGCGATTTCAGCCGGACGAGGCATTGACGCAGGGCGTGACGAGCGGCGGGTGTGGAGGATGCTTCGGCCCAAAGCAGTTCGACTAGCGTCGTGCGGCACATGCGAAATTCGGGTGCTGTCGCGAGACAGCCGAGCAGTCCCAACCCTTTCGGTCCCGGCGTAGCCAGCACCTGGCCGTCTTGGGCTTGAAGACGTGGTTCGCCCAGAAATGATAAGCGAAGGATCGGCATCGTCCCGGCAACCCCCTTGGGCAATATTCTAGCACAAGCACGGGCAGACCTCGAAAAATCATGAAGAAAAGCCAGAAAATTACCTCGGACGCGGTCGCGTGACGGGTTGCGTGACGCTGTCGTGACGCCCCCCGTCCGAGACTGGTCGAACTGAGGACCTAATTTGCCGAATCAGACAAGGGAGACGGAGTTATGAAGAAAGTCACATTCACAGTTGCCGCCACAATGGCGATGGGGTTGACGGCTGCCCAGGCGGTTGAGACCGGAACCATGCAAGTGGACGGAGCCGAACTGACCTTTATCGAGCAGGGCGAGGGTCCGCCCATCGTCTTCGTCCATGGGGCGATCTCGGATGCGCGCGTTTGGGAAGGCTATGCCGACCGGATATCCGAGGAAGGTCGGTTCGTCGCCTACACCCAGCGCTATTTCGGCACCGCGGACTGGCCGGACGACGGTTCCAGTTTCACGCGTGACACCCATATCGCCGATCTGATCGCCTTCATCGAGGGGCTGGATGCCGGTCCGGTCGATCTCGTTACGTGGTCTTATAGCGGCGAGATTGCCACCTATGCTGCACTACAGCGGCCCGATCTATTCCGCTCAATGGTTCATTTCGAACCAGACGTAGACAGGCTGATCGATGGGCTTCCGGGCGCTGACGCGGCGCGCGCGCAGTTTGGTGCGACGGTTGGCCCGATGATCGCAGCGCTGGAGGCTGGAGACGCCGAGTCCGCCGCGTTGCGCATCATCGAGTCGGTGTTCCGGATGCCAGAGGGCTCAGCGGGCGAAGAGCCGGAACCATTTCCCACATACTGGAAGGAAAATGGTCGCACCCTGCCGCTTTATGGCGGCATGGCGCCGGGCGCGCCGCTGACTTGCGATAATCTGGCGCAAATCAGTGTGCCGACGCTGGTGGTCCTTGGGACCGACACGCTGGTACAATGGGCAATGATGTCGGAGCGGGTCGCGGAATGTTCCGGAAACTCGATGCTCGTCCGCATGGACGGTGTTACGCATGACGGCCCCTACAAGCGCCCCGACCGATTCACGAATCTGATAATCTGGTTTCGCTCGCTGAATCACGAACCGAGTGCAGGCGGGGCCGAAGAGCCTGATGCGGGATGAAGAAACTGGCAGTTCAACGTGACTGGCGCGCAGTCATATTCTGAAGAATCGCCTGCCAGCCAGCGCATCTGTGGGCTGTGCCGGACTGTTTCACATGCCAAGAATTCTTCGGACCTTTAGGCCGGTCATCGTTATGTGCCGATCGGTAGCAACATCCCGCATCGCATGACGTCAGCAAGTGCCCACTTTAGCGCCAGCGGCGAATGGGAGGTTCAGCGGGCCGCGCCGCGACATTTTGTTCAGTAGCAAAGGTTTGGTGAGGGCCGAGGTTTGCCATGGCCGATGACCGGATTGCGCTGTTCGCGCCCGTTCAAGCGCCGCGCAGCATCAGTCAAAGTGGGCTCACTGCCGCCATTAGATCGGTCGCAGCATGTTCATACAAGTCGTGCTCGATCCGCGACACGGACGGCCCATAGCTGCCAGACAGCCTCGGTCTGGCGCTGCTTTGCAGCCTCCCCAGAGCAGACGTTCGTGCTTGGGGCGGCGTAATCAACCAGGCACAGTCTGCTATTGGGACGAAGCAGACGTTTGCCGGTGCGGCGGCGTGCGCTTTCTTGCGGAGCTCAACGAGCTGTCACCTCGGGAAGAACCTTGCCGAGCGCCGTCTTGAGCTTGTCAGCCTCGGGGGCCCGCATTGCACGAGTCACCCAGCTTTCAAACGCACTCTTTGAGCTGTTTTTCAGATGCTTAGCCCCGAGTGCTAGTAGGGCCTTGTTGTCGAAGTTGGCCAATAGAGTAGGCAGGTCGCATTTAGTAACCGCTTCCTCGATCCTTTCTCGGGCTTCTTTAGCAACTCTAGCGACATCAAGGGCGGCGGTTCGTTCGGCATATATCATGGCTAAGTCTGTTGAGTTTTTAGCTTCCTTCAAATCTATCTTTTTTAGTGTTCTATCAATCCGCCGACGGCAGTAGCGCAGGACGACCTCCTCAATTGACCCGGGTCTGTTGACTTCCGATAGCACCTCTTGAGTTAGCGCATTCAACTTGGCTTCCAGTTCTTCCTCACGATATTTTTCCTCCTGCAAAATTGCAGCGGCAATGTCGGGGAGCAAAAACAGGTTCTCAATCTCCGAGACAGGCAGCACCGCCACTCCAAGGGAGGAAAGCTGTTCCTTTTCGTCGCTGCTGTAGTCATCGGCGTCCACTATGCCCGCACAGGTAATGCGGGTGAGACTCGCGTTGTGCCGCATCGTTGCTACCGCATGGATAACATTCTCGCACGCACCTCGCGGCAGCACCGTCCAATCTGGATAACAGGCCCGATATATCGCAAGGTCTAAGCTGGAGCCGGTGCCTTCCACAAACAGAATCGGCTTACGACTACCGAGGATCAGCGTCGCTACTTCCTCGCTGAAGCCGGTGTCTTCCAGCACTTGCTCGATTTCCCATTGGCTTGGCATCTGGTAACGGCGGATAACGAATTTTTGGCCCGCTCGGGAAGCTACGAATTCAAGGTCATGGGTGATTACGAGGAACGCGCAGTCGGGTCGGGCCGCTTCGACTTCATCCCATAGCCTGCCAAGAATTGCTCGGTGGACATGGAGTTCCGGTTCATCGAAGATGAGTGCGGAACCCGGTTCAGCAACCAGCACCTGGCCCAACATGTAGAAAACAGCGCGCTCTCCATCGCTCATGTCGGCTGCACTGTAGGGCGGCTGACCATCAGCACTCGCGCGAATGTCGTCTCCCGAAACTTGAAGTGCGCGGTGAGGCAGAATCCTGTTCCAGATCGAAATAAGTTTCTGGAAGCGTGTTAGCTCAGGCTTGTCGAGATTTCCGGCGTGGGCCGCATTGTGGGTTCGGAGCGCGACGTTGGATTGCTCAGCAAATAGCGCCTGCACGAGAAAGTCGAAATCATTGAGAAGAAATGTTTCCGCCTTATTACCCCATCTGTTACCCGTTCTGTGGGCTGGTCCGTCCCCTTCGCTCGAATTTTCGTAACCAAAGCGCAGTCCAGTGCGCGCTTTCTGTTCACTGATTTTAGCGACACCTGGGTTGAGACTCAGGGACCGATGCGCAGAGATGCGATGGGCTTTTTCACCCCACTGGGTCTCAGCCTGCGCGGCTAGTCGAGTTTTGCCGCTTCCGTTCGCTCCGACAAAAAAAGTCGAGGAGCCGGCTTCCAGCTCAATGACTATAGGTTCCTGAGAAAAGGTGGGGACATCAAAATAAAGGACATGGTAATTGCTCTTCTGATCGCTCCACACCTCATGTCTTGCCTAAGTTGGAGTTACAAGACAACCGTGGAACTCGGCGAGAGAGTATCCTGGACCGACGGCTGGCGGCTATGGCCGATTTTGCCATGCTGCATCTTCGAAAGATCGGTCGTGCAACACTCCATCTGACCGTCCGCAACGGGCTCTTTCCGGACCTTAGCAGCAGCTCACACGAGTGTCTTCTTTCACTGACAAGGCAAATTGCGAACTTGACTGTCAGGATAAATCGCCGAGATCGGCAATTGCATGCTCTGCACCCAGCTTGGCCTCACACTGGATTTTGGCCAGTCGGCGGCCTATGTGGAGGGCTGGCTACGAGCGTTGAAAGGCGACAAGCGGATGATCTTCAAGGCTGCGACCGAGGCGCAGAAAGCGGCGGATTATCTCCTCGGCGCAGCTGGAATAGAGCAGGTGGGGAGTCAGGAAGAGGCCGCCTAGGAGCCCAGCTATCTCTCGATAATTGAGCCCGTCGCAATCGGCGGCGGGCCATTGTGGGTGAAGCGGAAAATCCGGCTGCGCCGGATTTGGACCTGCCAGATCACCGCCGGTCGCGAAACGCTTCGGTCGCGATCAGTATCCGGCACGGGTGAGATAGGTGTCGAGATGTGCGATGGCCTTTGCCCGGACCCAGCGCGACAGCGCAGGGGTAAGTCCGGCGATGCCTTCGGGGTCGATCTCCTTGCAAAGCCGGCAATAGGCGTCGCGCGAAACGGTGATCGAACTGTCAAAGCGATGCGAGGAGGACCGGGCGCGCTCGGGCGGGATATCCCGATAGTCGATTCCCGCTTCCAATGCGGCGACCAGATCTGGCCGCAGTTCCCCCATTGCCCGGCGCAGGATGGTATGGGGCGGGCAGCGCGCCTTGTCGGCCCAGCCGGCCGCGCGGGCCACCAGATAATCCGGCAGGCGGTAAAGCACCCTTACCGTCACCATCTCAGCGTCGGATGGCGGTTGCTCGGGCAGCAGGGCAGAACGCGTGCCTTGCCGGCGCTTCCTGGTGCCCGCATGACCGCTGCTTCTGGCCTTCGCCCCTGCGGGCATCTGCTGCGGCAGCGCGTCGACGGACTCGGTCGTGGATGAAGGCGGCGGGGATTTCGGGACCGATGTTTCGGCATTCGGGACCGGAGCCTCGAATTCGAGACGACGGCTGAAACCCGGATCCGGCCCGGTTATGCGTCCCGGAAGCTTGAGCCTGGCCATCACACCTCCTCCCTGATGATGCGGTCGAGTTCGGTGAGAACCTCGTCCATTTCCTGCAGTGCAGTCGCAAGATGACTGGCGACGCCCGGGTTTCTGGTCGTACGGCGGATCTCCCCCAGAAGACCCTGTCCATCGAGCCGGCCATACATGGCCCGGTTCATCACCACCTCGCCGAGCACAGGCATGTTGCGGACCAGTTTTTCATAGATCTCCTGCTCGGCGGCAGAGCGGCTCAGGGGGACGCGGTTCAGAAGCACCCGAAACGGTGGCAGCTCGCCGGGCTCCTCGACGCGGGTTTTCAGCCGGACATACCAGAGACCGGTCTCGACGCTTTCCTCATAATTATTCGCCGAGAGCATGCAGGGCGCGACCAGAAGATGCGAGATGAGCGCCAGATGATCCTGGGCTTCCGAGCCACCGCCAAAGGTATCGATGAGGACGAGATGTTCCTGGTCGGGCTGAGCAAAGATCGACCTGATCTCCTCGAGCACGGTGGCTGCGGAAAGTGTCGGGACGACCCTGACCAGATCGTTCCAATGGCCCAGGGCTTTGGCGCGTTCCATCCATTTCCAGCTGCTGCGGCTCTCATCCGTGTCAAAAATCGTCACGCTTTCACCGCGCTCGGCAGCGGCCGAGGCGAGACCCATGATCAATGTTGTCTTGCCGCAGCCACCCTTGCGGTTCATCGCGGTGACGACTCGAATGCCGTTCTGCATCAGGATCTGCTCCGTTTTCAGTGCGGTGGTTTTCGGCGCGGGTTCCGCAACACGACACCCGCATTACGTAATACACAACACACGAACCATATTACATGAAGCAACAAGCGGAAACCGGCACACGCGCTGCGCATTCCGGCTTGCGGCATTTTCGCCCTGGGCCGACCCTGCTCTCCTGACGTTTCCTGGGCGCGCCGCTGAGACAGCAGCGTCGCACGGGACGATCGGTGTCGATCCAGGCAACGCCGCGCGCCCCACCCACCACCCCGCGCCCGAAACGGCCGGGCCTCTGGCCCGAAGCCTGCTGCGTTGAGAGCAAACGGACCCTTTGCGCCGCACCGCCGCGCTCCCCAGCCCCTGACCTCCGCACGCGTCGGTTGCGTTGACATGGAGGAGCACAGCTGGCAGCAAAGGGGTATGGCAGGAAATGCAGAATGTTTACAAACACGCTCGCCTCGTCACCGCCCGGTTTTTTCTGGTGGATCTGATTGATGGCGCGCCAAACCCTCACCACGGACCAGAAGACGGAAGCACCGCGCAAGAGCCGCACGGGTGAGGAGGTGACGTTGGCCTCAGAGCCGCATGGCCCGGCCTCGCGCGCGGCACGTCGGAAAGCCCGGACCCAGCGCATCCGCGAGTCGGGGGCGATGACCACTCATGGCAAGGCGGTGGCGGTGCGGCTGTCGCCGGAAGAGCTGGTCGCCCTGGATCGGCTGATGGGCGAGATCGGCGCCAGATCGCGATCGGATGCATTGCGATCCGCGCTGCGCGCCAGCGCCGGCCTCCTGGAATTTCATCCGGGTCAGGCGGCGCAGCTGAGTGAGATCAGGTCGGAGCTGCACAAGATCGGCGTCAATGTGAACCAGATTGCCCTGGCTGCGAACCGCGGCCGGATCGATCTGGCACGGGCGGAGTGGCAGGGCCTGAACGAATTGCGCCTCGCCCTGCCGAAGCTGCGCACCTGGCTTCATGCCGTAGTCGATGAGCAGCGTCGCCGCGGGGTGCGGCTCTTCCGCGCCTTCAGCGAGGCCGAGGATGGCTGACGCCGCCGCCGCCATCTGGGAGGAGATCCGGCTGCGCTATCTGCGCGGCGGCCCGGCCAATTCGCGTCAGCGCCGGTTCACTGCCCGGGCCAACAATCTCTGGCGGGTGGCGCAAGGCTCGAATGCGGCCGTCTTCAAGAAGATCCACAATGGCGGCACGCATGATCGCAAGCAGCTCGGCAATCAGCTTGATTACCTGTTTTCGAAAGCCGAGGCGGTGTTCGGCAATATGGTCGAGCACGACCCGGACCGGCGCACGCTGACGCGCGAGGAACGCAAGAGCCTGTCGGGCGATTGGGAGGACAGCTGGCGCGGTGCTCCGAAGAATGGCCATACCACGCATCTCCTGCTGTCCTTCCCGGCGGATGTCGCGCCAGAGCGCGCGAAGCTGGTGGCCGAGATCTGGGCCGCCGAGATGTTCCAGAGTGGCACCCATGCCGATGACGAATGGGCCTATGTCGCGGCGCTGCATACCGATCGCAGCCATCCGCATGTCCATATCGTCGTCAATAATCGCGGCATCGTCCATGACAGCTGGTTCTACATGGCCAAAGTCCATGCCTTCGAGCTCATCGCGATGAAGGAGCGCATGGTCGAAATCGCCGCCGAGCAGGGGCTCTATCTCGACAGCTCGTCGCGGATCGAGCGCGGCAAGCTGACCTATGGTCCGTCGCGGGCGGAGCTGGAGAACGCGCTGCGCGAAGGGCGCGACGTCTACGAAAAGCCTCTGCAGGGCGAGGCGATGCGCGATGCGCTGGCGCAGATCCGCCAGAATGCGATGACCCTGGATATCTATTCTTCGCTGGCCCGGCAGTCATCCGATGATGAGCTCGCCGCCAGTATTTCCCGGATGGCCAGAACGCTTGAGCGGGGCGGCATCATTTCGACACCCAAGGAGGATTTCATGCAGGCAGAGGCGGTCAGGACGCGCGGCGATCTCGCGCAATATTATGACAGATGGCTGGAGCGCGCCGAGCGCGCGATCAGCGAAAAGCCCGGGCAGGAGCAGCGCGAATTGCGCCGCGAACTCTATGAAGTTGCCTCCGACGTGTCGAAGAGCCTCGGGGACCTTAGTGGCGCTGAACTCATGCAGCAGCCTGCCCGCGACCCGGTGCATGCCACTCAGATCGGTGCCGGAACTGTCGCTCGCGCGGGCATCACCCGCGATCTGGGCCGGGACGGCATTGCCGAGATCCAGGACCGCATTGCCGAGGTGGCCCGGCAGGCCGGGCTGGATCCTGCGAAGGTCACCGAACGGATGACACAGGGTGCGGCCAATGCCTGGCAGGAGCGAGACTGGACCCGGCAGGATGTTCTGGCCGTTGCCCGCAACAGGAAACTGGATCTGGAAACAGAGAGCGGACGCCGGCAGACAGCCGGGATCGTCGATGCCTTTTACGAGAAGGCGGCGCAACTCCTGGATCGTGGCCTGGAACAAAAGACCGGAACGGATCGTCTGACCCGGGCCCTGACGGCCATGTCTGAGAGCATGCGTCAGTCGCAGAGCGTCGAGTTCCGCAATGATGAACAGGCGGGACGCTTCGCCAGGGATCTGAAGGAACGCTATGGCGAGAACCTGATGGAGCGTTTCGCAAAGGGTGATGACCGCGCCCTGGCGATCGACATTCGGGATGCAAATGAACGGCGCGCTGCAGCCCGCGCCATTGTTGCTGCCGCCGAGCGGCACGAAAGCATGGGTATGTCGCTCACGCAGGTTCAGGAGGCCAAGGCGCGACTCCAGGATCATGAGATGAAGGCACCGGAACGCAGCCGGGAGACCGGACGTGATCGGGATCGGGAAAGATAAAGAGAATTGACTATTGGGAAGCGGCCTGCTGCCCGACGGTTGTTGGGACGCGAGAGCTTGTCGTGCGGCCCAACTATATTGTGGTTTATGCAGAAAGTCCGGCAATGGTCAGGGTGCTGCGTGGTCTGCATGCAGCTCAGATGTGGCCCTGACCGCTGCTTCATTGCGAATGAGCTGTCCTCGTCCGGAAGGAAGTCAACTGATGCAATGGTCGGATCGAGCAGCCGGCTGCCGCTCGATCCGATTGGCTTCTGCTATCGGGCCATCAGCGCGAATACGCCCCAGCCAACGTATTTACGCGTGCACGAGGCATAGCGGGTGGGTACTGACGACAGAAGTGTCCGGACTTCTGGCGCGAAGTCATCTTCAGGGTTCGCTTCAAGCCAGCGGCGCATATTGAACCACTTGGCGGCTTCATACCTGTCCCAGCCTTCCCGGTCCGCCAGGACCATTTCGACAACGTCGTAACCAAGCGCCCCAAAGGAGGCGAGAAGCTCGGGTAACGTGAGAAAATCCGTGAGCGAACCAGCGCCGCATCCCCTGACAGCCTCTTCGTTCGGCGGCGGTGACAGCCAGTATGGTTCTCCGATGAGGATGATCCCGTTGCGGGCAAGGCTCTTCGACAGAAGTTCGATGGCACCGGCAACGCCCCCGCCGATCCACGTCGCACCAACACAGGCGGCCACACCGACTTTCTCGTCGGCGATATAGCCTGCCGCGTCATCGTGGATGAAGTTGACCTGTCCAGTGACGCCGAGTTCCTGAGCGCGGCGTTTCGCCTGCTCGGAGAACAGCTGACTCATGTCGATGCCAATGCCATGGATTTCGAAGTCACGCGCCCAGGTGCAGAGCATCTCACCCGAGCCGCTGCACAGATCGAGCACGCTGGTTCCCGGCTCAAGACGCAGCACCCGTCCAAGCGTGTCATACTTCTCAGGAGTGAAGGGGTTGTGAATGCGGTGCGTGCTTTCGGTGATGTTAAAAATACGTGGAATATCCATTATTTGGACTCCTTGAGGTCGGAACGAGGGATGTGGTGAACGGAATGCATCGATCTACGATGCCGCCCGATTGCGTTTGGCTGCCGGATCAGCATGTCATGTCCCTTGATTGTCGAGTTGAGCGCGAACGGAGAGACGGCCGCGTTTGGAGATGCGATAGGGGCTGCCGGATCGGGATTCGATCAGGCGCATCTTCCGCAGGCGGTTGAAGACATCCAGGCTACATTCGGACAGCACCATGCCGTCGCGTGTGACGCAGGTGATGGAGGTGATCTTGGGGCTTTCGCCCCGTTCATGGACAATGCGGCCACCCAAGGCCAGGACGTGCAAAACACGTTGCTCACTTCGTGAGATATTCATGGAGGTCTCTTGCGACAGATGTGAAAAAACACCCCGAGCGCTATGCGCTCAGTGGTTCTGAATTCACCCGGCTCTCTGAGTTTCAGAGAGCCTTACTTCACAAGCTCCAACATCCAGTCCTCGTGGGCCAGCGGTGAACATATCACCCGCTGCAGTCGTGATGTAGGGTGTCGGCGTCCCGAAGGCAACCAGGGCCGCTCGCCCGAATTGCTGCAGCGTCAATCTTGAAAACCGAGGGTATATCGGCTATATGTCAGGATATATAGCAGGAGGTCCGCCATGAGCAATGCAGCGCAGAGAAGAGCAGTCGAGACCTATCGCTCCCGGCTGACCCAGCGCGGCTTCAAGCGCTTCGAGGTTCTGGCCCTTGAGTCGGATCGCGAGTTGATCCGCTCGCTCGCGCGCCAACTGGCCGGGGAGGGTCCTGAAGCGGAGCAGGCCCGCCAGGCTGTGAAAGCATTGGTTTCGGGTGCGCCCCCGACGGATGGCGGCATTCTCTCCGCGTTGCGCCGGTCGCCTTTGGTTGGTGCTGATCTCGATCTGTCGCGTGTTCGCGAGGAAGGTCGCCGGGTCGATCTGTGACGCGCTATCTTCTCGATACAAACATCATCAGCAATGTCATCAAGCCTGAGCCCTCGGAATCGCTCCTCGCCTGGTGGGCCGGGCAAAAGGACGAGGACCTCTTTGTTGCGTCTCTGACTGTCGCGGAAATCTGGCGCGGCATACTGGAAAAGCCACGGGGGAAGAAGCGCGACGCACTTCAGGCTTGGTTTCTGGGACCGGAGGGACCGCAACGATTGTTCGCCGGCCGGATTCTGCCCTTCGATGACAAGGCAGCACTGATCTGGGCGCGGCTGATGGCCGAGGGAAAGACTGGCGGCCGCCCCCGGAGTGCGTTGGACATGATCATTGCCGCCGTCGCTGGTGCCAATGACTGCGTGGTGGTCACGGATAACGAGAAGGATTTTGCGGGTCTGGAGATCATTAACCCGGTCAGGGTCGGCTCCTGATGATGACGGCGGTCAATAGAACATAACGATCTTTCTAAAAGCGATCGATCAGCTTGTTCTCGAACGCGGTCATTTTCACCGCCAGTTCCCTTTCATCCGGCGTCAAGGTCGCAAGGATTTCGGCGTCAGTGGAGCGCTTGCCTCAACCTCCCGGAAAACTCGAGCGGTGGGCAGCTCTGCGCTCGCGATATTTCCGATCCGATCCTCAGGTTCCTTCGGCCTTGCTGCGTCATCGTCGACTTTTGCAGGCTTCGCGATTTTTGAACCAGTCATCGCATCAAGCGTTCCGGGAGTTGTCGCAATTGCTCCGCCTCTCGGACGGATAGGGCAGGGGCTCCTCCGGGCGCCCATGATCTCGCGGAATTACAGATCCTCGTAACTGAAACATGAACAGCGGAATATAGGGAGAAAATGCCATGACCAGCACGATCGTTCTGCACCGCGTCATCGCGGCGAAGCCCGAAAAGCTCTATCGCGCCTTCCTCGAACCGGATGCTATTGCGAGCTGGCTTCCACCATATGGGTTTGTCTGCACCGTCCATGAACTGGATGCGCAGGTCGGTGGTGTTCACCGGATGTCGTTCCGGAATTTCACCACCGGTCACAGCCACTTCTTCGGTGGCACCTATCTCGAACTCGTCCCGGCGAAGC
>Ga0182736_1002380_pt1 | contig 14526 bp, 11 predicted proteins | sample eDN5th30CKraftBY_FD_128882 | JGI IMG/M metagenome (GOLD analysis project Ga0182736, IMG submission 128882) | Enriched backyard soil microbial communities from Emeryville, California, USA - eDNA 5th pass 30_C Kraft BY (version 2) (version 2) | ecosystem: Environmental > Terrestrial > Soil >...
ACTGGATCTTCGACGCCGCCACCGGCGCCGCCGTGGCCGCCGTGTCGGCGGTCGCGGCGCAGACCGTGTTCGCCCGCGTGCGCCCGCAGGCGTGGGCCTGGGAGCCCGCGGACCTTCCCGCCGCGGCGCGGGCCGGATAGGCTCCAGCGTCCATGGCTACGCCTCCGGTAGAACGCTCCCCGCGCGGGCGCGGGGACGGGCCCCGCGACTACCAGACCGAGTTCCGCAACCGTCTGATCGAGTCGCGGCTGACGCCCAACGCCATCTCGCTGACCGGCTTCGCGCTGTGCGTGGTGTCGGCCGTCCTGATCCTGCAGGGCTGGTGGATCGCCGGCGGCATCGCCTACATCGTCGGCTCGGTCTGCGACACGCTCGACGGCCGCTACTCGCGGATGTCGGGCAAGGCGTCGCCGTTCGGCGCCTTCCTGGACTCGACGCTGGACCGGGTGGAGGAGGGCGTCGTGCTGGCTGCGGTCGCCTACCGGTTCTCCAAGGACGCCGACCTGACGTTCATCGCTTCGCACGACGTGGCGGTCGCGGTGACCGTCATCGCCGTGATCGCGTCGATCATGGTCTCCTACACGCGCGCCCGGGCGGAGGCGCTCGGCGTCGAGTGCAAGGTCGGCATCGCCGACCGCGCGGTGCGCGTCGTCGTGCTGTCCGCGGGGCTCGTGTTCGGAGACCTGCAGGCGATCGAGCCCGCGGTGTACGTCCTCGCCATCATGGCGGTGTTCACGGTCTTCCAGCGCATCTTCCACGTGCGCTCGGAGCTGAACAAGCCTGTAACTGACGCCGTCTAGGCGGGTTCTTATTAACCGACGGTCACCACTCTTCGCAAAGGAACGCTTCTTGACGTCATCGAACGGCCACGGCCGCTATCAGAACGAGAAGGTCCGGGTCGCCATCATCGGCGTCGGCAACTGCGCGAACGCGTTCGTGCAGGGCGTGCAGTACTACAAGGACGCCGACCCCGCTACCCGCGTCCCCGGCCTCATGCACGTGGACCTCGGCGGCTACCACATCCGCGACATCGAGTTCTCCGCCGCCTTCGACATCGATGCGGACAAGGTCGGCAAGGACCTGTCCGAGGCGATCTGGGCGGGCCAGAACAACACGATCAAGTTCGTCAAGGAGGACGTCCCGAACCTGGGCGTCACCGTCCAGCGCGGCATGACGCACGACGGGCTCGGCAAGTACCTGTCGGAGAAGATCACCAAGGCGCCGGGCTCGACCGTCGACATCGTCGAGGTGCTCAAGCAGACGCGCACCGACGTCGTCGTGTCCTACCTGCCGGTCGGCTCCGAGCAGGCCACGAAATGGTACGTGGAGCAGATCCTCGAGGCCGGCTGCGCGATGGTCAACTGCATCCCGGTGTTCATCGCCCGCGAGGACTACTGGAACAACCGCTTCAAGAAGGCCGGCCTGCCGATCGTCGGCGACGACATCAAGTCGCAGGTCGGCGCCACGATCGTCCACCGCTCGCTCGCGCGCCTGTTCGGCGACCGCGGCGTGGAGCTCAAGCGCACGTCGCAGCTCAACGTGGGCGGCAACATGGACTTCTACAACATGCTCGAGCGCGAGCGCCTGGAGTCCAAGAAGATCTCCAAGACCAACGCGGTCACGTCGATCGTCGACCACGTGATGCCCGACCACGACGTCCACGTCGGCCCGTCGGACTACGTGCCGTGGCTCGAGGATCGCAAGTGGGCGCACATCCGCCTCGAGGGCAACGCGTTCGGCGACGTGCCGCTGACCGCCGAGCTCAAGCTCGAGGTCTGGGACTCCCCGAACTCGGCCGGCATCGTGATCGACGCCGTGCGCTGCTGCAAGCTGGCGCTCAACCACGGCGTCGGCGGCCAGCTGGACGGTCCGAGCTCCTACCTGATGAAGTCGCCGATGAACCAGCGCCCGGACGACCAGGCGCGGCGCGACACGGAGACGTTCATCGCCGAGCACGCCCGCACCGAGAAGGTCGCGCGCGCGGCCCGCGACAAGCAGGCGGACGCGGCCGAGAAGGCACCGGCGGCGAAGTAGTCCCGCGGGTGCGCGGCGCCGTTGGGCGCCGCGCACGCGGCCGTCACCCCTTCTTCTTGGGCTTCTTGTAGGCCCGGAGCTTGACCTTGCGGGTGACGGTCTGACTGGCCCGGTTGCCGGCCGAGTCGACGGCGGTCACCGCGACCTTCGCGGTCACGGTGGCGCCGGCGTACTTCTTGGCGATCTTCTTGGAGATCGCCACGTCGATCGACAGCGCCTGGCCGGGCTGCACGACGGCGCTGCGCGTCGGCAGCTTGATGACGATCTTCTTCGCCTTCTTCTTCTTGGGCTTGGGCTTGGCGGCCGCCGCGGCCGCCTTGCCCTTCTTCTTGGCCTTCGTGATCTCGAACGAGCTGACGGCCGTGACCGTCGCCGGCGAGTCGCAGTTGACGGCGATCACCAGCGGCTTGCCCGCGCCGCCGCCGCCGGGCCGGTCGCCCGAGACCTTGACGGCGCAGCTCGGCGGGACGTTGTCGACGAACGTCGCCAGCGTCGACGCCTGCGGCTCGTTCGCCTCGCGCGTCCCGTTGTTGTTGAGGTCCAGGTAGGCGATGATCGTGTCGGCGCCGGCGTTGGTCCCCGGGTCGGTGATCGTCGCGTTGCCGGCGGCGTCGACCGTCGACGCGCCGGTGAGCGCGTTGGCGCCGCTGATCGTGAAGCGCAGCGACTTGCCCGTGAACGGCTCGCCGGACGTGTCCTTGGCGGTCGCCGTGAACGTGATCGGCACGCCCTGGGGCGCGCCCGCGTTGGTCTTGTCGAACTGGATCGCGGCCGGGAGCGCGCTGCGCACCTTCAGCTCGTAGGTCGCGGTCGCGCCGGCGGCGAGCGGCTGCGCGATCCGGTCCCACTCGACCCCGCCCGCGTTGTCGGCGGGCTGGCCGTAGACCGTGTTGTCGAACGAGGGCGCGGCCGCGTCGGCGGCGTGCTCGACGACGTCGCGCCAGACCCGCTTGGCGGCCGGGTCGTCCGCCGCCCAGACGAGCGCCTGGTAGGCCGACCAGGTCGTCCCGCCGGCGACTTCGACGAAGCCGCCCGACCGGCCGGTGTCGGCGTTCGTGCCGCCGACGAAGCGCGGCGGGCCCTGCGTGAAGATGCCGGTGCCGACGTCGGAGCCCTCGAAGTAGAAGTCAGCCGCCGCGAGCGCCTTGTACGGCAACGCCGCGCCCGTCGTGTTCTTGACGTCCCAGCGGACCTGGAACTCCTGCGCGCCGTTGACGTACGTCGTCGTCTGCGTGATCTGCACGGACGCGCCGGCGCTGTAGGTCGTGACCTGCGTGAACGGGTTGCCCGCGCTGCCGTCGCCGCTCACCGGCTGCTGCGATCCCAGCGTGTAGGTGTCGGCGAGGCTCGGGCCCGCGCTGCCGTTGAACCCGAACACGCGGGTCTTGAGCCCCGCGTTCTGCCCCGGGACGTCCGGGAACGCGAGGAAGAAGCCGGCGTCGCCGAGCTCGGCGCGCGGCGCGAAGAAGATGCCCGCGTCGTCGCCCAGGCGGCGCGCCTGCAGCTGGCCGCGGGCGCCGACGTAGACCGTCATCGGCGAGCCGGCAATCGTCGCGACGGGGTCGTCGACACGCGCGAGCGCGGGTCCGGGCGCGACCAGCGCCGCGGTGGTGAGCAGTCCCAGCGCGGCGGCCAGGAGTGGTCGGAGCATCCGTCCTCCAAGATCGAGATGGTCTGGCCGTCGCCGACGGCCGGTCGCAAGCCTTACCTCGGACGTCGGGGAGCGCAAGCCGCGGCGGGGTGAAGTCCCTCACCCCTGAGCGCCGCGCGCGAACGGACGCCGAGCTTCGCGTACACGTGGCCGAGGTGGTATTCGACGGTCTTGCGCGTGATCCAGAGCGCTTCGGCGATCTCGCGGTTCGTGAGCCCGTCGGCGGCCAGCTCGGCGACGCGCCGCTCGCTCGCGGTGAGCGCTTCGACGCCGGACAGCCGCTCGCGCCGCGGGCGGGCGCCGCTGGCCTCCAGCTCGGCGCGGACCAGCCGTCGCAGCCGCGCCGCCTCGGTGCGGCTCGCGAGGTCCAGCGCCTCGCGCAGGACCGTGCGGGCTCCGGCCGCGTCACCGCCGCGGCGCAGGGTCGCGCCGAGCGTCAACAGCGCCCGGCCGTGCTCGAGCCGCAGCGGCGAGCCCGCCAGCTCGGCGCACGCGGCCCGCAGCGTCGCCAGCCGTTCCTCCCCCGTCTGGGACAGCGCGCGCACGTGCAGCGCGCCGCCGCGCGCGCCGGCCGGGCGCGCGGCGGCCACGTCGGGCTCGATCAGCGCCACCGCTTCGGCCGCACGGCCGCGCCGGGCCAGGAGCTCGGCCAGCCGCAGCCGCCCGCGCGCGGCCGCGGGTGCGCGCCAGCCGCGCGCGTCGGCGATCTCGACGACCCGGCGCAGGTCGCGCTCGGCGCTGTCGGCGCGCCCGGCCAGGGCCCGCACGAGCCCGCGCGCGCTGAGCGCGAACCCCTCGACGAACGTGCCCGCGGCGGCGCCGAGCGGGCGCTCGATGACCGCCTCGGCCTCGACCGCGCGGTCCAGCAGCGCGAGGCATTCGGCGACGATCGCCGCGACCGCCACGATCGAGACCGGCACGCCCGCCTCCTGCACCGCGTCGTGGCCCGCCTGCGCGTGCGCCAGCCCGCTGGCGATCGAGCCGAAGTCGCGGTGCCAGTAGGCCCACGACTGGTCGACGAACGCGCCCGCCGCGTGCAGCCCGCGGTCGCGCACGGCGCGGTCCCCGGCCGTCAGCAGGCGGCGCGCGGCCTCCGGCCGCTCGGCGAAGCGCAGCGCGTGCGTGAGCAGGTTCCAGGTCGACCCGCCCGGCCCGACCTCGGCCAGCAGCGTGCCGTCCGCCGTGGCGCGCTCGGCCAGCGCGGCGACCTCGGCGGGCGGGCGACCGGCGAGCGCGCTCTCGGACGCGAGGTGGGCGAGCTCCACCACCGACGGCTCGCGCGCCGCGCGGATCGCGGCGTAGCGGGCGCGCCGCCGCTCGCCGAGCGCGTCCACGAACGTCAGCGCCTCCAGCGCCGACGCCTCCAGCCGCAGCCGCAGGCCGCGGTCGTCGGCCTGCGCGAGCGCCGCGTCGATCTCGGCGAACGCGGCCGCCGGGTCCTCCAGCAGCAGCATCGTCCCGAGCGCGGCGTGCGCGCGGACCGCGTCGCGCTCGTCGAGGCCCGCCGCGAGCGCCGCGCGCATCCGCTCCGGACCCTCCGGCTGGAGCGTGCGCAGCTCCGACTCGGCCAGGACCAGCAGCAGCTGCGCGCGGTCGACCTCCGGCGCGTCCTCGGCCAGCGCGCGCCGCAGGAGGTCGATCGCGGTGCTGGTCGCGCCCTCCGCCGCCGCGTCCCGCGCCGCGCGGCGCAGGTCGGCGACCGCACCGGCGTCGCCCGCGGGCGCGGTGGCCAGCCAGTGCAGCGCGATCTCCGCCGGCCGCGCGCCGCGCGCCCGCAGGCGGCCGGCCGCGAGCCGGTGCAGGCCGTCGCGCTGCGCGCGCGGGATCGCCGCCTCGACGGCGCCGCGGACGAGCGGGTGCACGTACGTCCAGCCGCCCGGCAGCAGGATCTGGACGTCCGCCAACCGGCCGAGCGCGACGCCGACGGCGGCGGGCTCCAGGCCCGCCAGCGTCACGACGTCCTCGCGGCGCGCGCGCTCGCCGAGGATCGCCGCGGCACGCGCGACCGCCGCCGCCTCCGCGCCCAGCGCATCGAGGCGCCGTACGACGCCTGGCGCGATCCCGCGCGCGGCGACTTCGGCCAGCGCGTCGACGTCGCCGCCGCGCTGCGCCGCTTCGCGCACCAGCACCGAGACCAACAGCGGGTTGCCGCCGCTGGCCTCGTGGACGGCGATGCGCAGGCCGTCGTCCGGCGCCGCGTGCAGAGCGTGCTCGAGCAGGGCGCCGACGGCGGCCGGGCTGAGCGGCGCGGGCTCGAGCGTCTCCGCTCCCGGCAGCGCCTGCAGGGCCGACAGCAGCGCGAGCGGAGCGTCCGGCTCGTTCAGCCGCGCGGTGGCGACCACCAGCACCGGGCGGTCCTCGATCCGGCGGCCGAGGAACTCGAGCAGGCGCAGCGACGCCACGTCGGCCCAGTGCAGGTCGTCGACGCAGAGCACGACCGGGCGCTCCTCGGCCAGGTTCGCCAGCAGCCACGAGAGGCCGCTGAGGATCGCGTACTCGGGCGCCTCGCCGGGCGGGCTGGCGCCGAACAGCGCTTCGGCCGGCCGGGCCGCGCCGGCGAACAGGCGCCCGCGGTCGCCGCGCCGGACGGTCGGCTCGAGCAGCTGGTGGACGATGCCGAACCCGAACCCGCGGTCCAGCTCGGAGGCGCGCGCGCCGAGCACCAGCGCGCCGCGCTCGCGGGCCAGCTCACGCGTGAGGTCCAGCAGGGCGGTCTTGCCGATCCCGGCGGGCCCGGCGATCAGCCGCGTACCGCCGCGCTCGGCGCACGCGGCCTCCAGCGCGCGCCGCAACGCGGCGACCGAGGCGTCGCGTTCCAGCAGGTCGACGCTCACGTAATTCTCATGCTAGCTCGACGCGAACGCCCGGTAAGCTGGCGGCTCGTGGCAGAGCGCTTCGCCATCGCCCAGGTCGCGCCGCATCCGCTGGAGGACGCGAACGAGGTGGGCACCTTCGCGACGGAGGTGTCGCACGAGCTCGCTCGCCGCGGCCACCGGGTCCTGTTGCTCGCGCCGTCGCGCTCGCCCGCGCTGGTACGTGAGTCGCGCAAGCGGATCCGCGCGAACGAGCTCTTCGACCCCGACGGCGGCGTGCGCGTGCTGGCCGTCGGCGAGCTGCTGTTCAACGCCAGCCGTAAGGGCATCAGCCCGGCGCCGCCGATCGACATCGCGCGCACGATCGAGGACGTGCTCGGAACCGCGAAGCTGGACTTCGTGCACGTGCACGAGCCGTGGGCGCCGAGCGCCAGCTCGGTCGCCCTGCGCCACAGCCGCGCGCTCAACGTCGGCTCCTTCCACGCGCCCGCCGAGCGCGTGCTCTCCACGCAGGTGGCGCGCAAGTTCGTCGAGCTGTTCTTCGGCCGCCTGGACGCGCGCACCGCGTCCTACGAGGCGACCGCTGAGCTGCTGCAGCGCTTCTTCCCCGCCTCCTACGAGCTGCTGCCCCCCGGTGTGACGCCGGAGCCGCGGGGCGAGCGCGGGCCGGGCGTGCGGATCGCGTTCTCCGACCGCGAGGAGCGCGGCGCGCTGCGGCTGTTCCTGAAGGCGCTGCGGCTGCTCCCCGAGGAGCTGCCGTGGGAGGTCGTGATCTACTCGAAGTCCGGCGTCCCGACGCTGCGCTCGAGCCTGCGCCACCGCGTCCGGATCGTCGACGACGAGCAGGCGGCGTTCGCCGGCGCCGACGTCGTCGTCGCCGCCTCGCTCGGCCAGGTCACCGCGCCCGGCGTGCTGGTCAAGGCGCTCGGCGCCGGCGCCGTCCCGCTGGCCGCCCGCGTGCCGGTCTACGACGAGCTCCTGCGCGACGGCGACCTCGGCCTGCACTTCCAGGTCGGCGACGTCGAGGTGCTGGCCGAGCAGCTCGCCCGGATCGTCCGCGACGACGCCCTGCGCGCGCAGCTGGCGGCGCGCGGCGAGCGCGCTCGCGAGGAGCTCTCGTGGAGCCGCGTCGCGGACCGCGTCGAGGCGATCTACGAGCGCCTGGCCGCGCTGCGGCACGATCCGGACCCGCGCCCGGACGTCCGCGCCCGCGTCAAGCGCAAGCCGCTGATCGAAGTCGACCTGCACATGCACACCGACCACTCGAGCGACTGCGCGACGCCGGTCGACGTGCTGCTCGCGACGGCGAAGTCGACCGGGCTGGGCGCGATCGCGGTCACCGACCACAACGAGATCTCCGGTGCGCTCGACGCCGCCGCCAAGGCCGCCGAGTACGGCATCAAGGTGATCGTCGGCGAGGAGGTCATGACCGCCGATCAGGGCGAGGTGATCGGCCTGTTCATCAGCGAGAAGATCCCGCGCGGGATGACGCTCGCCGAGACGATCGCCGAGATCCGCCGCCAGGGCGGGGTCGTCTACGTCCCGCACCCGTTCGACCGCATGCACTCGGTCCCCGACTACGAGCACATGCTCGCGGTCGTGTCCGACATCGACGCGATCGAGGTCTTCAACCCGCGGATCGCGATCCCCGCCTTCAACGAGGAGGCGGTGCGGTTCGCCGGCAAGTACCGGATCGTCGGCGGCGCCGGCTCGGACGCGCACGTCGCCCAGGGTCTCGGCTCGGTGCGGATCCGGATGCGCGACTTCGACGGGCCGGAGGAGTTCCTGGAATCGCTGCGCGACGCCGACATCGCCGCCAAGCCGTCCTCGCTGCGCTACGCGCAGGTCCAGGCGCTCAAGTTCCTGCAGACCAAAGCCACGCCGTCCGCCGCCCGCGCCGCCACGCGGCGGCGCAAAGTGGCCCGAGCCGTCGCGGAGCGCGGCGGGCAGTGAGTTGCAGGGTGGAGGGGAACCCGGCCCCGGGGTGAACCCGGTCGGCGGAATGCCCGCCACCGACGACGAGATCCGCGAGAAGTACCTCGAGCGCGCCATCCGCGAGCTCAACACCTTCACCCGCGAACTACAGAGCTGTGACCGCTGCCCCCGGGGCAACCTGATGCCGGTCCTCGGCTCTGGCCATCCACAGGCCGACGTGATGCTGCTCAAGCACGCGCCGACGCCCGCGGAGGTCGAAGAGGGCGTCGCGTTCTACGGCCGCGCCGGAACCGCCCTGATGAAGTCGCTCAAGCGGCTCGACATCGACCCGCTGGTGGTCTACGGCACGCTGTGCGCGAAGTGCCCGGTCGCCGACCCGATGCTGGCCGCGCCGGAATGCGTCGCACGGCTGATCGAGGAGATCGCGATCGTGCAGCCCAAGATCGTCGTGGTCATGGGCACCGACGCGCTCGACATCCTGAACGACATCCAGCTCCCGCTCGCGCGCGAGGTGCTGGAGTCGCCGGGCGAGATCCAGCGGCTGACGCCGTCGATCGAGGCGCTCTACGTGCCCGACATCGACCGCTCGCTCGACGAGGAGTCCGCGAAGCGCGCGTTCTGGAGCGCGTTCCGCGAGCTGGGGACATGGTGGAGCGACTTCCCGCCGTACTGAGCCTCGCCGACCTCGACCGCATCGACATCGTCGGCACGGTCTACCGGCCGATCGCGCGCCGGCTCGGGATCAGCGGCTTCGGCGTGAACGCCTACACGGGCGAGCGCGCCGGCGACGAGGTGATCGAGCCGCACACGGAGACCGGGGACGGCAGCGGCAAGCACGAGGAGCTCTACCTGGTGCTGACGGGCCACGCGACGTTCGTCGTCGACGGCGAGACGATCGCCGCCCCCGCCGGCACGTTCGTGTTCGTCCACCCCGAGCAGCACCGGGTCGCGACCGCCGAGGAGGAGGAGACGACCGTGCTGGTCATCGGCGGCAAGCCGGGCGCCGCCGGGCCGCCGTCGCCGTTCGAGTACTGGTACGCGGCCGAGCCCGCGTACCGGGCGAAGGACTACGAGCGCGCGTACACGATCACCGCCGAGGGGCTCGAGCACCACGCCGACAACGCGTCACTGCAGTACAACCTCGCGTGCTTCGCGGCCCGCGCCGGGCGCCTGGACGACGCCCGGGCGCATCTGGAGCGCGCGTTCGCGCTCAACCCCAGGACGCGCGAGTGGGCGCACGGCGACGCCGACCTGGCGCTACTGCATCTCTAGGACGATCTTCCCGAGCTTCCCGCCGGCCTTGAAGCGCTCGTAGGCCGCGGGCGCCTCCTCGAGCGAGAACGCCGCGGTCACGGGCACGCTGAGGTCGCCGCGCGCGAAGCCCGGCAGCACGTGGCGCTCCACCAGCCGCGCCGCGATCGCCTTCTCCTCGATCGGCCGGTTGCGCAGGGTCGAGCCGTGGATGCGCCCGCGCTTGGCCATCAACAGGCCGAGGTTGAGCTCGGCCTGCGCACCGGCGCCGATGCCGATCACGCAGATCCGGCCACCGGTCGCCAGCGCGGCCAGGTTCCCCGCCAGGTTGGGGGCGCCGACCAGCTCCAGGATCACGTCGTAGGCGCCCTCGACGTCGCCGGGCGCGACCGCCCGCACGCCGAGCGCGGCGATCTGCTCGCGGGCGTGCGGATCGCGCACGGTCGCGGTCACGCGCGCGCCCGCCATCGCGCCGAGCTGCACGGCGGCCATGCCGACGCCGCCGGCCGCGCCGTGCACGAGCAGCCGCTCGCCGAGCGTCAGCTGCGCCTGGGTGAACAGCGCGTCGTGCGCGGTCGTGAACGCCTCGGGGACGCCGCCCGCGGCCGTCCAGTCGAGCTCGTCGGGCACCGGCACCGCGGTGCGCTCGTGGACGACGGCGAGCTCGGCCTGGCCGCCGCCGGCGACGATCGCCATCACGCGGTCGCCGGGCTCGAAGCGCCCGGCGCGGCGTCCGCAGGAGACGACCTCGCCGGCCAGCTCGAGCCCCGGGATGTCCTGCGGGGCGCCCGGCGGCGCGGGGTAGTGGCCGGCGAGCTGCATCATGTCGGCGCCGTTGAGCCCGGCGGCGCGAACGCGAACCAGCAGCTGCCCGTCCTGGGGCTCGGGGTCAGGGTGGTCGACGACCTCGATCCGGCCGTCGCGGATGGTGGCGGCACGCATGGTCGCGAGGGTACTGATTAGGATGCGCCGCAGGTGAGCTTGGCGCTGGTGCACCGAGGGGCGGGGATCGTGAGCGGGCTGCTGGGACTGCTGGCGCTGCCGGCGGTCGCGTCCGCCGCCGTCTTCAGCGGCGCGGGGCAGGACCCGGCGAACGACCAGACCGCGGGCGGCGCCGCCGCGGACATCGTCGCCCTCAGCGCGGCATACGACGACGCGGGGACGATCTCCGGGCAGATCACGCTGTCCGGCACGCTGCCGGCGAGCTCCTCCGGGTTCGCGTTCGTCTTCTTCGGCGTCACGCAGCCGAACGGGAGCTGCCAGGTCGCGTACGGCGTCGGCGACACGCTCGGCACGACCGGGTCGAACCCCGCCTGGGGCCCGCCGGAGGACCCGACCATGGGCGCCGGGACGCGCTCGACGCCGGCGCCGAACGCGATCGCGCTCGCGGCCAGCGGCGCCGCGCTCGCCGGCAAGCGCTTCAACTGCGCGTACGCGTCGACGGCGATCTCGGGCGGCGGCGACCGCACCGACCCGGTCGCGCTGGTCGCGCCGCCGGCGCCCACGCCGACGCCGACCGCCACCGCCGCGCCGCCGGTCGCGACCCCGCCGGGGCCGGCCCCCGCGCGGCTCGAGCTGTCGGCATCCGTGCCGCCCGCGGTGCTCACGAACCGCTGGACGACGATCAAGGTCACGCTGGCCAACGCCGGTGGCGTCGACGCCACCGGGGTGCGCGTGCGGCTGACGGCGCCGGCCAAGGTGCGGGTCTCGCCCAGCGTCAAGCGCGTGGCGCGGCTCGCGGCGGGGCGCAGCGTCACCCTCAAGGTGCGCGTGCGGCCGGCGGGCGCCGCGCGTGCGGGAGCGAAGCTGACCGTGGCCGCCAGCGCCGGCGCCCTGTCCGCCCGCCAGGCGGTCGCGCTGCCGATCCGCCGTCCCGGCCCGGCGCTCGAGCTCGGGATCCCGGCGATCCCGCCGCTGGCCGCGCGCGCGTCGACGACCGTGCGGGTCACGGTCCGCAACGCGGGGACGGCGGTCGCGCGCAACGTGCGCCTGCGGCTGCGCGTCAGCGGGGCGACCGTACGGCCGGCGGTGCGCCGGATCGGATTGCTGGCGGCGGGGCGCAAGCGCGTGGTCGCGCTGCGCATCAAGCGTCGCGGCGCCGCGACGCCGACGCTGCGGCTCACGCTCAGCGGCACCCGCGCACGGTCGGTCACGCGGACGGTCAAGATCGCCGCGCCGGCGGCCGGCGGCACACCGGCCGCCCCCGCCGCGCGCGGGCTCGCGCAGCACATCTACTTGCGACTGGTGTCCGGCTCGCCCGGAGTCTCCCAGGACACACGGGTCGGCTACCTGTTCACCGACGACCGGTGGGTCTACCGCGGCACGCCGAGCGCCGACGTCAGCTGCACCGCCAAGACCGCGTCCGGGGACGACGGCGAGGGCTGCCTGCCGTACAGCTACGACGCCAAGTCCGGCGCGCTGACGATCGACGGGCAGCCCGTGACGCTGGCACCGGACCGGCTGACGCTGAAGGTCGGCGACGACACGTTCCTGTACAAGCCGACGTTCGCGCCCGGCGCGCGGCTGGACGTGTCGCTGAAGAACATGGAGATCTACGGGATGTGGCCCAACCAGACCACGTTCACGAGCTACCTCAGGCTCCTGCCGGACGGGCGGTTCGCGACCACCGGCTCGGCGATCGGATCGCTCGGCAACGGCGACCCGAACACGTGGACGACCACGATCTCGCCGAGCAACCGCGGGACCTACGAGATCGTGGCGGGCAGCGTGATCCAGTTCCGCTACGACGACGGCGACACCGGGCGGCGGGTGATCGTGGTCAACGGAACGCCGGACGTCGAGGGCGGCGCCATGGACCCCCAGACGGAGGGGATCCTGCTCGACGGCACGTCGTACTGGTCTTCCTAGCGGGGCACGCGCGGCGTCCATCCGGTATGAAGTGGACGTGGGCGTCCCGATTCCGTACATCCCCCCGCTCTGGCGCGAGAGCCGCGCGGGCGTAGAGGCCGCGGCGCTGCTGGCGTCGTCGGTCTGGCGCCGCGGCGGCGTGCCGGCGGGCGAGGGGCGGGAGGTGCTGCTGATCCCCGGGTTCATGGCCGGCGACGGATCGCTCGCGGCGCTCACGCGGTGGCTGCGCTCCTGCGGGTACGTGACACGCCGGGCTGGGATGCGCGCGAACGTCGACTGCTCGGAGGAGGCGCTGGAGCGGCTCGAGGACCGGTTGGAGGCGCTTTCGGCGGCGGCCGGCGCGCGGGTGGCGATCGTCGGGCAGAGCCGCGGCGGCATTCTCGCGCGCGTGCTGGCGGCGCGGCGGCCGGATCTCGTGAGCGGGATCGTGACACTCGGCGCGCCGACGGTCCGCCAGCTGAGCGCGCACCCGGTCGTGCTCGCGCAGGTCCTGATGCTGGGCGTACTCGGGACCGGCCGCGTGCCCGGGCTGTTCCGGGCGAGCTGCTTACGGGGCGCGTGCTGCGCGCGGTTCCGGGCCGATCTGTCGGAGGCGTTTCCCTCGTCGGTCGGCTACACCGCGCTGTACTCCAAGACCGACGGCGTGGTCGACTGGCGCGCGTGCCTGGACCCGTTCGCGCAGCTCGTCGAGGTGCGGGCGTCGCACATCGGGATGGGGCTCAACGCGCAGGTGTACGGCGAGGTCGGTCACGCGCTCGGCTCCTTCGCCTACAGTTGATCTCATGGCCCGCCAAGAGCCCGCCCGCAGCCAGAGTGCCGGCGAGCCGCCGAACCTGAAGGTGAAGGTGAAGCTGGACGCGCAGGGTCGTTGGCGCGCGGTGTCCGAGCCGCGCGAGACGACCGAGGTGACCGAGCCCGCCGAGCGTCCGCCGACGCCCGACGATCCGCGGCCCGCGGCGTTCCGCAACATCCCGCCGTTCGGCGGCGCGCTCTAGGGTGCGCAGCCGCACCTTCGACCGTTCCTCCCCCGCCGTCCGCCGCTGGGTCGACGAGGCGATCCGTCGCGTGGACGCCGACGCGAACCGTTCGGCGGACACGCACCTGCACGTCTTCCCGCTGCCCACCTCGTGGGGCGTCGACCTGTACCTGAAGGACGAGTCCGTGCACCCGACCGGGTCGCTCAAGCACCGGCTCGCGCGCTCGCTGTTCCTGTACGGGCTCTGCAACGGGTGGATCGGGCCGGGGACGACGATCGTCGAAGCGTCGAGCGGCTCGACCGCGGTGTCGGAGGCGTACTTCGCGCGGCTGCTCGGGCTGCCGTTCGTGGCGGTGATGCCGGAGGGGACGAGCCACAGCAAGATCGAGCTGATCGAGTTCCAGGGCGGCAGCTGCCACCTGGTCGCGGACGCGAGCGCGATCTACGACGAGTCGCGGCAGGTGGCGGAGGAGCGCGGCGGCGTCTTCATGGATCAGTTCACGCACGCGGAGCGGGCGACGGACTGGCGCGGCAACAACAACATCGCCGAGTCGATCTTCGCCCAGATGGCGAGCGAGCCGCACCCGCTGCCGGCCTGGGTCGTGGTCGGCGCGGGGACGGGCGGCACGAGCGCGACGATCGGCCGCTTCGTGCGCTACCGCCGCTATCCGACGCGGCTGTGCGTGGTCGACCCGGAGAACTCGGCGTTCTACGACGGCTGGGCGGGGTCTGACCCCGGCTTCACCACGTGCCGGCCGTCGCTGATCGAGGGCATCGGGCGCCCGCGCGTGGAGCCGTCGTTCGTGCCGGACGTGATCGACCGGATGATCGCGGTGCCGGACGCCGCGTCGATCGCCGCGATGCGCTTCGTGCGGGCGCGGACGGGGCGCGACGTCGGCGGGTCGACGGGCACGAACGCCTGGGGGGCGCTGGCGCTGGCCTGCGAGCTGCGGGCGCGGGGCGAGCGGGGGAGCATCGTCACGCTGATCTGCGATCCC
>Ga0182736_1002383_pt1 | contig 14513 bp, 17 predicted proteins | sample eDN5th30CKraftBY_FD_128882 | JGI IMG/M metagenome (GOLD analysis project Ga0182736, IMG submission 128882) | Enriched backyard soil microbial communities from Emeryville, California, USA - eDNA 5th pass 30_C Kraft BY (version 2) (version 2) | ecosystem: Environmental > Terrestrial > Soil >...
CCGCGCACCAGCAATTCGCCATCGATCACCGCATCCTGGTCGAAGGCGGCGAGCAGTTCGGGGAAGGCAGCGCCGATCTCCTCACCGCCGCGACTGTAGAGGCGCGTCTCGCCGCCGCCACGGACGATCTGGACGCGGATGCCGTCCCATTTCCATTCGGCGACATAGTCGGAAAGGTCGAGGCTCTCGCCTTCGAGCGGGTGCGCGAGCATGAAGGGGCGGAAGAAGGCGACGTCGGCGAGGTCGGGCCGCGCCGCCCTCCCCTCGCCCCAGGCGAAGAGCTGCGCATAAGGCGGCGGGATCGCGTGCCACAGCTCCTCGACATCGTCGATGGCGACGGCGAAGGCCTGCGCGAACGCCTGCTTCGCGAGCCGCGCCGACACCCCGACGCGCATCCCGCCGAGCGCGAGCTTGAGCAGCGCATAACGGCCGTCGGCGTCGAGCCGGTCGAGCAGCGAAGCGAGGATCGCGGGCGCGTCGCTGCGGGTGGCGGCGGAGAGAGCGTCGACGACCTGGGTGACACTTAATCCGCCCTCCCCTTCAGGGGAGGGCAGCGAGACTTGCCAGCTTGCTGGCTTAGTCGCAGCGGGTGGGGTCCATCGGCCTTGTGCAAGGCCGATGGACCCCACCCCAACCCCTCCCCTGAAGTGGAGGGGCTTTTCAGGCCACAACAGCGCCGCCGTCTCCGCCGTATCGCCGACGAAGTGGCGCGACAGGCGGAACAATTCCTCATCCACCCGCGAAGCCAGCAGCGCCCGAACCGTCCCCGCCTTCACCGCCGGAAAGTCGAGCGCGCCGGTCAGCGCCGCGAGTGCCCAGCCGCGATCGGGATCGGGGGTGTGCTTCAGATAATCGACGATCAGCGCGAGCTTGCTGTTGCGCGAGCGCGTGTAGACGAGCCGGTCGATCAGGGCCGCGAAGCGCTTCACGCCTCCTCCTCCCCACCCTCATCTTCAACGTCGCGGCCGACGAGGTGGAGCGCGCGCGCCTTGCGCTGGGTCATCTCGCACCAGCGCAGCAGACCTTCCTCGCTGCCGTGGGTGATCCAGCTTTCCTGCGGGTTCACCTCGGCGATCGTCGCGGTGAGCTCGTCCCAATCGGCGTGGTCGGAGATGACGAGCGGCAGCTCGACCATCCGCTGCCGCGCCCGCTGCCGCACGCGCATCCAGCCCGAGGCCATGGCGGTGACCGGATCGGGGAGGCGCCGCGACCAGCGGTCGTTGAGCGCCGAGGGCGGCGCCAGCACGATCTGCCCCGCCATCTCGGCCTTGTCGCTCTCCCCAACGAGCCGCAGGTCGCCGAGGTCGACGCCATGCACCGCATAAAGCTGGCACATCTTCTCAAGCGCACCGTGGATATAGACGGGCGCCGTCCACCCGGCGGCGCGCAGCTCGGCGATCACCCGCTGCGCCTTCCCCAGCGCATAGGCGCCGACAAGCACCGAACGGTCGGGCTTGGCGCGCACCGCGGCAAGCAGCTTGGCGATCTCGCCCTCGGTCGGCGGGTGGCGGAACACCGGCAGGCCAAAAGTCGCCTCGGTGATGAAGATGTCGCACGGGACGACCTCGAACGGCGCGCAGGTCGGGTCGGGCCGGCGCTTGTAATCGCCGGTGACGACGATCCGTTCGCCGCGATATTCCATCGCGATCTGCGCGCTGCCGAGGACGTGGCCGGCGGGGTGGAAGCTGAAGCGCACCCCGCCGCGCTCGAAACCATCGCCGTAAGGAAAGGCGGCGTTGCGGGACGCCGCCGCGTCAACGCCGTAGCGCAGCGCCATGATCGCCAGCGTCTCGGGGGTCGCGAACACCGCATGATGCCCGCTGCGCGCATGGTCGGCATGGCCGTGGGTCACCGCCGCGCGCTCGACGGGGCGCGAGGGATCGATCCAGAGGTCCGCGGGCCGCACGTAAAGCCCGTGCGGATGCGGTTCGAGCCAGGGCTTGGCCTTTGCCATCAGGCGGCGAGCGTCCGCGCGCGAACGAGGTCGGCGACGAAGGCCGCGCGCTCGCGCGCCGCCCGCGCGCGGTCGGGCATGCGGAGAAGGAAGGAGGGGTGGATCGTTGCGACCAGCGTCGCGCCGCCCTCGAGCGCCACCGCCTCGCCGCGCATCGACCGGACGCTCGCGCTCCGCCCCGTCACGCCGCGCAGCGCGGTCGCGCCGAGGGTGACGATCAGCGCGGGGTGGACGAGCCGCCGCTCCTTGTCGAGCCACCAGCGGCAGGCGTCGACCTCGCCCGCGGTCGGGCGCTGGTGCAGCCGCCGCTTGCCGCGCGGCGCGAACTTGAAATGCTTGACCGCGTTGGTCAGGAACAGCCGCCGCCGGTCGAGCCCCGCCTCGTCGATCGCCTCATCGAGCAGCCGCCCCGCGGGACCCACGAACGGCCGCCCCTCCATATCCTCCCGATCGCCCGGCTGTTCGCCGACCAGCATGATCCGCGCCGATTTCGGCCCCTCGCCCGCGACGCCCTGCGTCGCGTCGCGATAGAGCGGGCAACGCCGGCAGCGATCGACCGCGCGCGCGAGGTCGTCGAGCGTTCGTATATCGTCGGTCGGGGGCCGGTTTCCGGGCATGCGGATTTGCCCTTTCTCGCTTCGCGGGTTCGCTGACGAAACGGCCGCTTGCGGCATCCGTTCCCCTACCCCCGCCCCAGCCGCATGCGGAAGGCGTCGAGGTGGAAATAGCTCGGGTCGAAATCGCACATCTGCGCCAGCGCATCGGGTTCGAGGAAGCGGATCCACTGCCGGTTCATCTCGATATAGCCCGCGCGGACCAGCCGCCGCAGCACGCGGTTGGTGTGGATCGGGGTCAGCCCCAGCGTGTCGGCGATCTGCGTCTGGGTCAGCGGCAAGCGTAGCGTGTCGTCGCTCGCCTGGTTGACGATCTGGGCGCGGCGATGCAGCTCGAGCAGCAGGTGCGCGATACGCTCCTGCGCGCTCTGGCGGCCGTTGCGGATGATCTGTTCGCGCAGGAACGCCTCTTCCTGCACCTGCGTCCACCAGAAGGCCATCGTGAGCGCCCCCGACCCCGCCAGCATCTCGCGCACCGCGCCGGGCGACATCGCATAAACCGATCCCGCCGTGACCGTGACGACGCTATGGTCAGCCTCCGCCGCCACCAGCACCTGCAGGTCGAAGATGTCGCCGGGAAGCAGGATGTTGAGGATCTGGCGGCGCCCGTCCTCGAGCGTCTTGAAGCGCGCCGCCCAGCCTTCGCGCATCACCAGCACCGCGTCCATCGCCTGGCCCGCGGTGATGATCTCGCTGTTCGCGGCGAAACTGCGCACCTTGCCGCCGAGCCGCGCGAGCGCCTCGCGCTCGCCGTCGCCGAGATCGCTGTAATATTGCAGCCGCGCGATCAGCGCTTCCAATGCCATGGCGCGCGCCTATGCTTCGCGCCAGCGCGCGGGCAGCGCGATCTCGACGACCAGCCCCGTCGGCTCCCAGCGGCGCTCGATCGTTCCGCCCAGATTGTTGCGCACGCTGCGTTCGATCAGCAGCGTACCGAAGCTGGTGCGTTCGGGGGCGGAAACATGTCCGGGGGCGCCGCTTTCCTTCCACGTCAGGCGGAATTGCCGGTCGTCGCTCTCGTCGGGGTCGTGCGACCAATGCACCTCGACCTCGCCCTCCTCGGCCGACAGCGCGCCGTGCTTGGCCGCGTTGGTCGCGAGTTCGTTGAACAGCAGCGCCATCGCGACCAGCGCGTTTTCGGGGAGGAGCAGGTCGGGGCCCGACCAGCGCACGCGCGGAAAGGCCGCCTCGACCTCACGCATCAGCGCGTGCATCGACCCGGTCATGAAATTGGCGCCGAGCAGGACGTTCTGCGCCCGGTTGAGCGCGTCGAGCCGGCTGCTGATCCGCTCGACATAATCGTCGACATCGCGCGCCGAATGGCGGGTCAGCGAAATGATGGCGCCGACGGTCGCGAACAGGTTGCGCATCCGGTGATGCAGTTCGCGCATCAAGAGGTTGGCGTTTTCCTGCCGGCTCTTCTGTTCGGTGATATCGACGTTGATCCCGGTCAGGATCGCCTCGTCGCGGCGGACGTCCCAGTCGGCGCGTCCCGCGAGCCAGCGCACACCGCGCTCGGGGTGCACGACGCGAAACTCGCTGGCATAGGGCGTGCCGTTGTCGATCGCCTCGTCGAGCGCGGCGCGGACCAGCGGCCGGTCGTCGGGATGGATGCGTTCGAAGACGCCGTCCAGCGATGCGAGCGCGGCTTCATAATCGGCGCCCCACAATTCGGCGACCGCGCCGCGCCAGTGCATCGCGTCGTCGTTCACATGGAGCTGCCAGATCGCGATGCTCGAAAAATCGAGCGCGCGCTCCAATATATAGCGCGCCTCGTCGCGCTCGACCGCCGTGCGGCGCAATTCGGCCTCGGCCATGATGATCGCCGCGAAATCCTCGAGCCGCTCGAGTTCGCGCGCGCCGAGCGGCGGCCGGGTCTTGCGATCCATGATGCTGAGGGCGCCCAGCACCGCGCCGTTATAGGCGCGCAGCGGCACCCCGGCGTAGAAACGGATACAGGCATCTCCGGTGACCAGCGGATTGTCGCGAAAGCGCGGGTCGCGGGTGGCATCGGGGACGACCAGCGGCCGGTCGTCGGCGATCACATGGCGGCAGAAACCGACGTCGCGCGGGATTTCGGCGAGGTCGAGGCCGTGCGCCGACTTGAACCATTGCCGGCAATCGTCGACGAACGAGACGAGCGCGATCGGCGCGTCGAACAGATCGGCGACCAGCTTGGTGACGCGGTCGAACGCGGCTTCGGGCCCGCTGTCCATGATGCGATATTCGCGAAGGGTCCGCAGTCGCCGGCGCTCGCCCGCCGATGCGTCCCTGTCCCGGCCGTCTGCCAATTGCCGCCCCTCGCCTCCTGCCGGCGCCTCCGCGCCGCTCTGTTCCCGGGGCCGCTGTGCCATGAATCGGGTTCCTACAAAAGCATGGTCGCCCGCTTGCGGGATTAATCGGGCGATTTCCGACCTTTCCCGTGCGAGCCTCCAACGTCCCGCCGTTGTCTACGCATCCGCGTGCGACAAGTTGCAGGCCGAAGGGGCGCTTTTTTGGTCCCGGAACGGAACCCCCCGCCGCGAGACCGCGTATGAAATATTCCAGAGGGAGGTTCTTGCATGACGTTGGGAGATGAAATCCGCGGACATCTGCCGTTCCTGCGCCGCTACGCGCGCGCGCTGACCGGAAGCCAGCAGCATGGCGACAATTTCGTCCACACGCTGCTCGAAGTGATCGTCGCGGCACCCGAGGAGTTCGGCCACGGTCCCGACACGCGAATCGCCCTCTACCGCGCCTTTCACCGCATCTGGGAAAGCGCCTTCATCGCCGACGGCGAGGGGTCGGACGAAGAGGATGCGCTGGTGCGCGCCGCCAATCGCCGCCTCGCCCGCATCACGCCGCTGGCGCGCCAGATCCTGCTCCTCACCGCGCTCGAAGGCTTCTCGACCGAAGAGGCGGCAGCGATCACGGGCACCGATACGGCGACGGTCGAAGCGCTGCTCGCCGAAGCGGTCGGCGATCTCGACCGCGAAACGCGGACCTCGGTGCTCATCATCGAGGACGAGCCGCTGATCGCGATGGAACTCGAAGCGATCGTCCGCGGCCTCGGCCACGAGGTCGCGGGAGTCGCGACGACGCACGAGGATGCGGTCGCGGCCTTCGAGGATACCGACGCCGGCCTCGTCCTGGCCGACGTCCAGCTCGCCGACGGCTCGTCGGGAATCGACGCGGTCCAGGACATATTGGCGCGCGCGCCGGTGCCGGCGATCTTCATCACCGCCTTTCCCGAACGGCTGCTCAGCGGCAATTGCGTCGAGCCGACCTTCCTGATCTCCAAGCCGTTCCGCGAGAATACGGTGCGCGCCGCGATCAGCCAGAGCCTGCTCTTCACGCCCGAGCTGGCGGCCTGAGACACGCGGTTCCGTATCCTTCCCCCTTGATGGGGGAAGGATACGAAGCCTTGCTGCGCAGCGGCTAAGCGAAGTTGGATGGGGGTGAGGGCGCGACCCGGTGCAAGGCCGAAAGCGCACCCCCTCCGCTGCGACTAACGCGCAAAGCGCCTAAGTCTCGCTGCCTCCCCCATCAAGGGGGAGGGGACAGCATATCGTCAATCCCCCGCCGGCCCGTTCGCGGTCAGATCATCGACCTTGTCCATGATCGCCGCGAAGGCGTCGCTCGCGGGCAGCTCGTCTTCGCTGCGCAGCGGCATCTGGCCGCCCTCCAATATGTCCTGCAGCGCGGCGCGCGCGCGCGAGACGCGGCTTTTCATCGTGCCGATCGCGCAGCCGCAGATCGCCGCGCCTTCCTCGTAGCTCAGCCCCCCCGCCCCGATCAGCACCAGCGCCTCGCGCTGGTCGACCGGCAGCATCAGCAGCGCGCGCTGCACGTCGCCGAGATGCAGACTGTCATCCTGGTCGTCGGGCGCGACCAGCATCCGCTCGGCCGCCAGTTCGTCATAGTCGGCGGTGAATTTCTTGCGCCGCATCTGCGACAGGAAACAGTTGCGCAGAATCACGAAGGCCCAGCTCTTCATGCTCGCCGGCCCTGGAATATATTGCTCACGCGCCTTCCACGCCTTCAGCATCGTTTCCTGCACCAGGTCGTCGGCAAGGTCGGCATTGCCGGTGAGGCTGCGGCCGAAGGCGCGCAGATGCGGCAGCATCGCGGCCAGTTCGCGCTTGAAGCTGGCGTCGTCGAGGGGTTGGGAAGGCGCGTCACTGGTCATGCCCGGCATCCATTCGGACGCATCAGCGGCGCTGGATTGAAACTTGTCATCTTCAGGTGGCTTAGCGGGTGCCGCGGGCATTGCAAAGCCCAACTATGTCCGCCGCCGGACGGGACAGGCGCACCGCCGCCGCTCACCGCTTGCCGCCGTCTCCGTTGCCGAGCGCGAGGAAATTGGCGAGCAGCTGCTCGTCCTCGGGGTCGAGGCGACCGTTCGCCGCGAGCCGCGCCAGATCCTCGTCGTGGCTGCGGAACAGCGGGCTGTAGAGCATCGACCAGCCGGCGAATTCGCGTTCGGCGACCAGCCGGCGGCGGAGTTCGATCAGGCCGCTGTGCCGTCGGTCGGCGCGGATGGCGGAAAGGCACAATTCGACCTTTCCTACCGGGCCCTCGAGCAGCTGCATGAAATTCTGGCCGTTGTAGATGAGCGCGCCCGTCAGTCCGTCGCGCCGGTTATTGACCCGTGCCCGGTCGACGAGCCGGTGGATATCCTCACGGTCCAGGGCGGGATCCGCGACGCTCACATAGATGACCGATAGCACGCCGCGCCCCCTTTTCGATCCGCCGGGAAAGGGGACCACCAGCCGCCTTAGACCGCCGCCGCGCGCCGCGCGTTAATCTGGGTTAGGGTGCGGGCTCTCCACGCGACTGTGGCTTCCCGGCAACGCTTTGCGACGAAAATTCATAGGGCGTGGGAACTCGGGGCTTTTTCTGTCGTTGCTGGGACATGGCAACCCACGGCGAAAAGAGGATGAACGGCAACGGCACATCGCCCGTGATGTCGGACAATTCGCGCTGGCCGCGGGGCCATTTCCCCGGCACGGGCGGCGACGAATGGCACCGCGTGCTGACCGGCCGGCAATCGCCCGAACCGGTGAGCGCCAAGCTGCGCATGATCTATGGAACGATTGTCGCCGAGGATCTGCCCGACCGCATGCTCGACCTCTTGTCCCGGCTCGACCAGAAACGCCCCGAATGACCCGTCCTAATGCTGCGAAGCAGCCGCAAGACGCCCAAGACAACAGCAGCCTGTCGGACAACGAGTTCAAGGCGCTGTTGGCCGATGTCATCCCCCACCTGCGCGCCTATGGCCGCAGCCTGTCGGGCAATCCCGATCTCGCCGACGACCTGACGCAGGACACGATGGTCAAGGCCTGGGCGTCGCGCGACCGCTTCGAGCGCGGCACCTCGATCAAGGCGTGGACCTTCGTCATCCTCCGCAACACCTTCCTGTCGCAGATGCGCCGCAACAAGTTTCGCGGCGAATATGACGAGAGCGTCGTCGAACGCACGCTGTCGACCCCCGCGGCGCAAGAGGATTCGGGCGAGATGGCCGACCTGCAACGGGGATTGATGGAATTGCCGCAGGACCAGCGCGAGGCGCTGATCCTCGTCGGCGCGGGCGGCATGTCGTACGAGGAAGCGGCGGCGATCTGCGGCTGCGCGCTCGGCACGATGAAAAGCCGCGTCTCGCGCGCGCGCGCCGCGCTCGAAGAGATCATGGCGCGCGGCCAATTCTCGCAGAAACGCGCCGAAGCGCCCCCGGCGAGCGAGGCGATCGACGCGATCATGGACAGCGTCGAAACGATCGCGGCGCGGCGCGACGCAGGACGCTAGGCAACCCTCGACTCTGGCGCGCGGGCGCGGCACACTGGCGCCATCCCCAACAGCCAAGCGAGCCTCCCCATGAAGACCCTCAAGACCTTCGCGCTCCCGGTCGCCTTCGTCGTCGCGGCCTGTTCGGCGGGCAGTTCACCGAGCGCGGCGGCCGACACATCGGCGCTCGACGCGTCGGGCGGCCAGCCCGCGACCCCGCTCGCCGATGCGCCCTTCACCGTGCAGGAGGTCGCGAGCTTCGCCGAACCCTGGGCGATGACCTTCCTTCCCGGCGGGAAGCAGGCGCTCGTCACCGAGCGGGCGGGCAAATTGAAACTCTGGCAGGCGGGCGGCGCGACGCTCGATGTCGCGGGAGCGCCCGCGGTCGCCTATGGCGGCCAGGGAGGCTTCGGCGACGTCATCCTCGCCCCCGACTTCGCGGCGAGCGGCACCATCTATCTGAGTTGGGTCGAGGCCGGGGCGGACGATACGTTCGGCGCCGTGGTCGGCAAGGCGAAGCTGGTTCAGGGCGACACGCCGCGGATCGAAGGGCTCGAGGTCATCTGGAAGCAGGACCCGAAGGTGCCGGGGCGCGGCCATTTCTCGCACCGCCTCGCCTTCTCGCCCGACGGCCGCTATCTTTTCATCACCTCGGGCGAGCGGCAGAAGTTCGACCCGGCGCAGGATATGGCGAAGAATCTGGGCAAGGTCATCCGCCTGAACCCCGACGGCAGCGTGCCGGCCGACAACCCCTTCGCCGACAAGGGGGGCATCACCGCGCAAATCTGGTCGCTGGGCCATCGCAACCTGCTCGGCATCGCCTTCGATGCGACGGGGAAGCTGTGGCAGCAGGAGATGGGCCCGAAGGGCGGCGACGAGGTCAATCTGGTCGAGCGCGGCGGCAATTACGGCTATCCGATCGTGTCGAACGGCGATCATTATGACGGCAAGGACATCCCGGACCATCCGACCCGTCCCGAGTTCAACGCGCCCAAACTGTGGTGGAACCCGTCGATCTCGCCCGCGGGGCTCGCCTGGTACGGCGGCGACCTCTATCCCGGCTGGAAGAACAGCCTGCTGATGGGCGCGCTGTCGGGCGAGGGGCTGATCCGCATGGGGATAGACGGCGATACGCTGCACAAATCCGACCGCTGGGATTTCGGCACCCGCATCCGCGAGGTCGAGGTCAATGCGGACGGCTCGGTGTGGCTGCTCACCGACGGCAAGGACGGCAAGCTGGTGAAGCTGGTTCCGAAGGGGTGAGCTTCGAGGCGCGATGCGCGGCGCTTTGATGGAACCCGTTCAGAAAAAATGGCGTTTTCAATTCGAGATGCACGTATACCGAATGGGCGGGCTTGAAGGGAGAATGGCATGACAACCCGGACCATCGAACGCGGCAAGGCAAAGCGCAAACCCGCCGCCAAGGCCAAGGCGGAAGCCGTCGCAAAGGCCAAAACCCTCGTCCCCGATCTTGCCGCGCGGATCGGCAGCACGCCGAAGACGAAATTCAGGGGCGATCCCGATATATTCGGGCGGCTGGTCGAGGATCATGACCGCCACCGTGCCCTGCTCGCGATGATCGAGGAAACGCAGGGCAAGTCGCCCGATCGCAAGGCGTTGTTCGAAGAGCTCGTCAAGGAACTCAAGGGCCATGCCGCGGCGGAGGAGCAGGCGCTCTGGTCGACCGTGCTGCGCGATCCGGCGACGACCGATGATGCCCGCCATGCGATCTCGGAGCACAAGGAGATCGAAGACATGCTGGCCGATCTTGCCGCGCGCGACATGGCCTCACCCGGCTGGCTGCGCCGCTTCGCCGGCCTGAAGGACGAGTATCTGCACCATATAGGCGAAGAGGAGCAGGAGCAGTTCGTCGCGGCCGAGAAGCAGTTGCAACCGGCCGATGTCCGTTACATGCGCCGCGTCTTCAATCGTCGCAAAAAGGAAGAAAAGGCCGCGGCGAAGATCGAGAAGAAGATAAAGCTCAAGAACTGATGATCCGCGCCTTCCTCTCCCGCCGCGCCGAATGGCCGGCGCGCGTTCCCGATCCTGACGCGCCGCCGCGGCTCGTGCTGCTGTGGCGCGAGGCGGGCGGGCTGCTGCGCGCGCTCGGCGGACGCATCCGCCCGCTGCCGCCCGAGCCCAACCCCGACAGCGAGCATCCGCCGGTGATGGTGCTGCCGGGCTTCCTGTCGGGCGACTGGGCGACCAAGGCGCTGCGCGCCGATCTGCGGCGCGCGGGCTTCCGCTGCTACGCCTGGGGCCTCGGCTTCAACCGCGGCGCGACGGCCGACATCATCGAGCGCATCGACGGCCGCGTCCAGTGGATCATCGACCGCACCGGCCACGCGCCCGCGCTCGTCGGGTGGAGCCTCGGCGGCATCTACGCGCGCGAATATGCGAAGCATCATCCGGGCAAGGTCGCGCGCGTCGTCACGCTCGGCTCGCCCTTTTCGGGCAGCCGCCGCGCCAACCGCGCGTGGCGCCTCTATCACCTGATCGCGCGCCATCCGGTCGACAATCCGCCGATCGACTTTCACCCCGCGCCGCGCCCCGAAATGCCGACCTTCGCGCTGTGGTCGGCGCACGACGGCGTCGTCGCGGTGGCGAGCGCGCGCGGGCTGCCGCACGAAAGCGACCGGCAGGTCGAGGTCGACTGCGGCCACATGGGCTTCGCCTATGCCCCCACCTCGGTCGCCGCGATCGTCCAGGCGCTGACCGACGAGGTCGGCGCGCCCGGCTGATCGATCAGCACACGTCGATGCGGTCGAGCGGCGCCGCGCGCCACGCGAGCAGCATCCGCCCCGGACGCCGCCCCGCGAGCCCCGTCGACACGAAGCCGACGCGGCGCAGCAGCGCGCGCGACCGCGCATTGTCGGGGTGGCATTCGGCGACGATCGAACAGCCGGGCCGCGACGCGGCGAGCGCATCGACGACCGCGCGCACCGCTTCGGTCGCGATGCCGCGCCCGCGCGCGCGGGCCGCGAACCAGTATCCGATCTCATAGTCGCGTCCCGCGCGGCGATGCACGCCGATCACGCCGCTGAGCGAGCCGCCGCCGGCGCCGCGCACGGCGTGAAAGACGTCGCCGCGGCCCGACCCCGCGATCAGCGCGCGGGCGTCGCTTTCGGTGAAGGGGGTGGGCAGGAAATCGACCTGCGACGTCACCGATTCATCGGTGATCGCCGCGAGCGCGTGCGCGTCGTCGGCGGTGAGCGGCGCGATGCGGCAGCGGTCGGTCGACAGGGCAAGCAAGGTATCGGTCATGTCGCGTCTTCTTCAAAAAGCGCACGCCGTGACGGAAGGGAGTATGATGCTGACCATTCGCCTGTCCGAACACGGCGGCGATGGTCACAGGATGATGCCATGCCGCTCCTAGGTAAAGGAGCGCCAATACGCCTTGAATCGCAGGGATCGGTCGTTGGTCATCGCGGCTGCGCCTATCAGCTTTGGCGGCGGCGATCAACGCCGAACGAGGCTCGATCGAGACCGGTCATTGCGAGCGGAGCGAAGCAATCTCCAGCTACGGGTATAAACGAACGAGAGCTGGAGATTGCTTCGCTTCGCTCGCAATGACGATTCCATATGCTGTCGTCCCGTTCTAATCCCCGCGCATGACCTCGCCCGACGCCGCCGCCTTCATCCGCGCGCATCTTCCGGTGCTGCCCGTCCCCGGCATCCCCGAAATCCGCCTGCACAAGGCGGTGCCGGCTAGCGGGGTCGGGCGTCTCGCGGGGGACGATGCCCCCTATTGGGCGCATCATTGGGCGGGCGGCCTCGCGCTCGCGCGCTATGTCCTCGACCATCCCAAGAGCGTCGCGGGGCGGCGCGTGCTCGATCTCGGCACCGGGTCGGGGCTGGTCGCGATCGCCGCGGCGAAGGCCGGGGCGCGGGAAGCCATCGCGGTCGACGCCGATCCCCATGCGCTCCCGGCGCTGGCGCTCAATGCGGCGGCCAATGGCGTGTCGCTCGACATTCGCGCGGGCGATGTGGCGAGCCTCGCCATTCCCGATGCCGACATGATCCTCGCCGGCGACCTCTTCTATTCGGACGACCTCGCCGCGGCGGTCACGGCCTTCCTCGACCGCTGCCTCGATCGCGGCATCGAAGCGCTCGTCGGCGACCCCTGGCGCCGCCCGCTGCCGCTCGCGCGCCTCGAGGAAATCGCGCGCTACGAGGTCGCCGAGACGGGGGCGGGAACGAAGGCGAGCGGGGTCTTTCGCTTTCATCGCAGCCGTGGGACCTAGATAGCGAAGAGCGCCAGAAGCGATCCTACCTTCTCCCCTCCCTGGAAGGGAGCGGCAGGCCTCAAGTCCTCCAAATCAGCGCAGAGGCGCGAAAGTTCCTTCGTCCGCGTCCGCTTCGCGCTGGCGGAGCGGCGCGCGTCCGCATAAGGATGATGCGCGGCCTTCCGACGGGTCGCAGGAGACCGCACCATGATCGCCACCTCGCTCGCCCTTCTGCTCGCCGCGCAAGGCCCGGCGGCCGCACCCGCGCTCTGTCCCCATGCGGTGATCGCGGGGGATGCGTCGGGGCGCAAGACGAGCGTCTATCGCACCCCGACGATCGCCGCCGGCAAGGTGGGGAAGCTGGGGCGCGGCACACCCGTCTATGTCTGCGGGTCGCGCGGCGACTGGCTGTGGGTGCATTTCGCGCAGGGGCGCCACGCATGCCGCGGCACCGGACGGGGCCTCGACGCCCGCTATGCGTCGACCTGCGCGAAGGGCTGGGTCGAACGGCGGCGCGTCGCGGTCACCGCTCGCTAAACAAGGCACCGCATCAGATACGACCCCGGCCCATAGGGCCCCGTCTCGCCCGGCGCGGCGTCGTCGAACCCTTGCGCGCGCCAATAGCTGTCAGCGCCGTTCACCGCGACGAGGCGGATTTCGGTGCAGCCCGCGCGCCGCGCCTGGCACCGGACAAAGGCGGTCGCCTCGGCGCCCGCGCCCGCCCCGCGCGCCGTGGGAAGCAGCGCGATATCGTGGAGATAATAGACCTCGGCGGGCGCGGGCAGCGCGCCGAGCGGCGCCCCCAGCTTCGGCACAGCGCCGCGATGCCAGGGATGGGTGACAAGGAAGCCCGCGACCGCGCCGTCCCACTCGAAGATGCGGCAGCCCCCGGGATAAAGGTCGAGCCGCTCGGCATAGACCGTGCACGGTTCGGTGAAGACGCCGTGCACCGCGTCGGAAATCGCGACGACCGCGTCCAGGTCCGCGGCGCGCATCGGGCGCCAGCCGCCGGTCATGGCGCCGCCACGAACGGCGCCACCACCGCGCCGGTCACCCGCAGCGGCCGGCCGCTCGCCTTGTCGAGCAGCGCCCACACCGTCCGCGCGCGGACATGGACGCGCCCGTCTGCGCCGGTGAATTCCATGAAGCGGTCGAACTTGGCGCCTTGCGGCGCATCGGCGACCCAGGTTCGCGCGGTCACGCGCTCGCCGGGACCGAGCGCGCGCAGATAGTCGATCTCGTGCCGCACCACGACCCAGACATAGGCGTCCTTGTGCGCCTGCGGCGCCGCGGCGTCCCAATGCGCGGTCGCGACCTGCTGGATCCACTGGACCCACACCGCATTGTTGACGTGGCCGAGTTCATCGATGGTGTCGGGGGTGGCAGTGAGGGAGAGGGTGAAAGATTTCATGTTTGCGATCATAGCAAGCCCCTCCCCTTCAGGGGAGGGGTTGGGGTGGGGTCTCGAACCCTTGCGCAAGGCCGATGGACCCCACTCGCTGCAACTAGGCAGCAAGCTGCCAAGTTTCGCTGCCCTCCCCTGAAGGGGAGGGCTTAACAAACTACGCCAGTTCCACCGTGGTCACCATATAGCCCGCGCCGCGCAGCGCATCGACCAGGCTGTCGAGATGCTCGCGGTCGCGCGCTTCGCATTCGATGTCGGTGATCAGCCCCTTGGCGGGCAGCGTCGTGAAGATGCGTTGGTGATAGATTTCGATGATGTTGACCTGTTTCTCGTCGAACAGCTTCATCACTTTGAACAGCGCCCCCGGCCGGTCCTGGAGACGGATGCGCAGCCGCGCGATGCGGCCCGAGCGGGCGAGGTCGCGCAGCAGGACGTTGGCGAGCAGCCGCGTGTCGATGTTGCCGCCGGTGAGAACGAGGCCGACCTTGCGTCCCGCAAAGGCGTCCGGATGGGCGAGCATCGCCGCGAGCCCCGCGGCGCCGGCGCCCTCG
>Ga0182736_1002386_pt1 | contig 14498 bp, 13 predicted proteins | sample eDN5th30CKraftBY_FD_128882 | JGI IMG/M metagenome (GOLD analysis project Ga0182736, IMG submission 128882) | Enriched backyard soil microbial communities from Emeryville, California, USA - eDNA 5th pass 30_C Kraft BY (version 2) (version 2) | ecosystem: Environmental > Terrestrial > Soil >...
AGATCGAGCGCCGCCCGCGCGGCGCATCGCGAGCTGCGCTCGCTCCTACGTTTGTTTCGGGCCAATCATTCCTGTGGGATTTGCGCGCGTACGCCTTGGCGCAGGGCTCGATATCGCGTCGTACAAACACGGCGGTCGCGCGCGCCTGTCACAGGCGTCACTGGCCAGAAACAAACGTAGGAGCGAGCGCAGCTCGCGATGCGCCGCGCGGGCGGCGCTCGATCTCCCAGGCGCCAAACAGGTTCTGGCAAGCCCCTGGGTGGCCCTGCTCGACAGGCTGGAACGTTCGGCATTCGGCCGCTGTTACACTGTCAACCGATGAAATAGGCGAGCCAGAGCAAAGGTATGAACCCAACGCGCTACTCCACCGTGGCAAAGGACTTGATGCAAGCCATTGCCAGCGGCCGCTACCCGGTGGGCAGCCTGCTGCCGACCGAATTCGAGCTGTGCGACCTTTATAATGTGAGCCGGCACACGGTGCGTGCCGCTATCAACCAGTTGCTCACCCAAGGGCTGGTGTCGCGGCGCAAGCGGGTGGGCACTCGCGTGGAGGCCAGCAGCCCGCGCGGCGGCTATTCGCAATCGTCGGCCTGCGTGGCTGACCTGGCGCACCTGGCAGACACCCAGCAGCGGGAAATCCAGAGCGTGCGCCACTTTGTCGCCGACCTGAACGAGGCGGCGCGGCTGGGGCTGGTGCCGGGGGAGCATTACTTCTGCGTGTCGAGCATCCGCGTCGACCGGCAGCACCCTGCCGCGCCGCTTTGCTGGACCGACGTGTATGCGCCGCGCGACTATACCGAGGTCATTGACCTGGCCCGCGAGCACCCTGACCGGCTGATTGCCGGGTTGATCGAACAGCACTATGGCCGGTCAATCGCAGTGGTCGACCAGCAAGTGCGCGCGGTTTTGCTGACAGCGGAAATGGCCAAGGCGCTGAAGGCCGAAGCAGGCTCGCCGGGGTTGAACATCATCCGCCATTACCGCGAGGAGAATGGTGATTTGATGGCGGTTTCCGAGACCGTGCACCCGGATGACCGCTTTACCTTGGTCACCCAGATGCGCCGCGACCAGATACTGAAGGGGTAAAGTGAGAAAATTACGACATTGTTAAACTGCAATCACCTGACAGTTTTATCAGTGTCGAACCTGTGACAGGTGAGGCACACTCATACCTCGTTCAGTTCGGGCTCATCAAGACCATGCCTACAGATACTGGCTCTACGCATATATCAAAACGCATGCCAAGCAACTACTTGCCCTATGGCTATCGAAACGCCGAAAAGCAGCCGATCGGAATGTGAGGCTACAGTGGCGAGCCTCTATCTACCGGCAGCGAAACGCGTATCCCCTGAAGTGTTGCAGCCTGAATGACCTGATACTTTTATCAGCTTAAGCCTGTGCACTTCATAACACACTGATGCCAAGTGCCAGATCTGACGGATCTCAGAGATATGTCAACGCATAAAACTTCGACATCACGCAAAAAACACGATCCGGCCACTGCAGCCTGTTCGAAAAGCCAGGCCCATGACCAACATGGCGCCGCACGGACACCCACGGGCCCAACAAAAGGCCAGCCACGAAACTACACACCCTATGGGTTTCGAAACACCAAAGCGGAGCCGACCGGAGCGGTGGGGTTCAATGGTGAATTTTACGCTTCTGCGCTGGAAGGCTATGCACTCGGAAATGGGTACCGAATATTCATCCCACGCTTGATGCGATTCATCAGCCCAGACAACCAGAGCCCTTTCCTCAAAGGCGGCATCAATGCCTATGCCTACTGCCTGAACGACCCTATCAACGCACAAGACCCTAGCGGAAAAAATGCAATCAATAAATTTTTCCAGGCAGCCATTCAGATAGGCAGGAATTATAGAAAACAATTCAAACCCTCCAATACGGCACACCTGCTTTCGAACAACCAAGCCAAACACCTTCAAACCGAACTCAAGAATGCCAAAAAATTAATAAGCGAGGACATCGTAGACATCCATATCATCAACAACAAAAATAACGCCCAAAAAATCAGTCCATCACTCATTTACAAATACACACTCATAAATGAAGGAGACGAAACCACCCTGATCGTCTTCGGCGCCTCTACTGACCCCCTCTTGAATACTCACGCCAGCGGCGCTGAAATGTGGAATTTCAATGCCAGCAACAACGTCAGCGCTGCAGGTTATATCGCCTATAAGAATGGGGTATTCACTGTCGACGACTGGTCCGGCCACTATCAGCCTGAGCACTGGCGCACGGCGCTCGTAAAAGCCTACCTGGAAGGGTTGGGCTATGAGGTGAGAACTGTGCGCCGTGGCTTTGGGTAGCGTGCCCAACGGCTGAAAGATGATGGGCCAAAGGCGAATGCCTTCATGCAATACCCCGATGCCCCGGAAAAACGGTTGCGGCGCCGACCGGGCCGGCTTATAAAAGCTCAACTTAACTTTAGGTCGACTCGTATGGCAGCGGACAACACACGGATGCTCACAGTGGGTGAAGTGGCCAAGCGCAGCGGCGTGGCGGTGTCTGCGCTGCACTTCTACGAAACCAAAGGGCTGATCGCCAGCGTCCGCACAGCAGGTAACCAGCGCCGCTATCCCTCGCTGGTGCTGCGTACCCTGGCGATCATCAAGGTGGCCCAGCGCACGGGTATTGCGCTTGAGGAAATCAAACAGGCACTCAGCCGTTATGCCCCCAACAGCAAGCTCACGGCAGCACAATGGAGCGAGATGTCCACGGCCTGGCGCGAAGACCTGAATGCCCGCATTCGCACACTGGAGGCACTGCGCGACAGCCTGGACAACTGCATTGGCTGCGGTTGCCTGTCGCTTGAAGACTGCCCGCTGCGCAACCCCGAAGATGTGCTGGCCAAGGAAGGAACCGGGGCGCGGATACTCGAGAAAAAGGCCCGCCAGGCTGCAGACTTGCCCAGTACGTAACGGTCAAAAAGCTCGATAAGCCCGCCTGCTTGTCTTCGACCTTGCTTGCGTTGGAACCATTGCGACGCGCCACCGCCCTAAGCCTGTGTTGTTGACACTCAGTCGCTCACAGGAAGGAACACAAACATCATGAAACGTGAACAGATCGAAGGTGTTGCTGAAAACCTCGCAGGCAAGGCGCAGAGCGCTGTAGGCCGACTGGTCGAAGATCCGGCGCTGGAGGCCGAAGGCGATGGGCGTCAGGCCGCAGGTCAGTTGACCAAGTCCTATGGTGACACGCTGGACACGGTGTCTTCATTCGTCAAGGAAAAGCCTTTCGCCGCAATGGCCATCACAGCCGCTGTCACACTCGTGGTCTCTCGCCTGCTGCGCCGCTGAGCGGGGCACCGCAAGCAAGGCCTGGGCCGGGTATGTGACCCGGCCCGCGCCATCACCAGATGGCGATATCGTAGGTAAGGTACAAGCGGTTGCTGTCGCGCCCGCGAGCGAAATCCGAACGATAGACATAGTTGCGCAGTTTCACGCCCAGACCTTTCATTGGCCCGCCCTGCACCACGTAGGCAATCTCGGCGTCACGCTCCCATTCTTTGATGCCCTCGCCACCTGAGCGGCCATTGTCGCCACTCAGGTAGCGCGTCATGAAGGTCAGCCCCGGCACGCCGGCGGCCGCGAAGTTGTAGGCGTAGCTGGCCATCCAGGTTTTCTCTTCCTCCTCGATGAACTTGCCGATGCCGACGTTGCTGAACGAATAAACGGTCGCACCGCTGATATACGGCAAACCGGCATCTCCATCGAGCACCTGATAACCGGCCCCCAGGGTATGGCCGGAATGCGCATACGCCACCTGGCCACTGAACATCTGGTTGTCGATGCCGCCGCCATAGGCCGCCCCGCTGTCGCGGCTTTTGAAGTAGCGCAGGTCCGTGGTCAGAACCCCGCCAGCCAGCGGCAGGTCATGCACCAGCCCGGCAAAATCCTGGCGATAGAAGTGCTCCAGCTGGCCATGGTACACACTCAGGCGCAGTTGTTTGCTGACGGCATAGTCGGCACCGGCAAAGCTGAAGTCACCCGACTTGCCGCCCCCATAGCCATCCAGATAAATGCCAGTGCTGTTGGACGAGTCACGCTGCTTGAAACGGTCAAGGTGCCCGGCCGTCAGGGTCAGCCCGTCGATATCCGTGCTGGTCAGCTGAGTGCCCTGATAGGTCTGTGGCAGCACCCGCGCATCGTTGTAGACCAGCACCGGTGTCTTGGGCAGCAAGGTGCCGTGCTTGACCACGGTGCTGCCCAGGCGGGCTTTGGCCGTGACCCCGGCACTGGCGAACTCATCCGCCGCACGGCCATCGTCGTGCACCGGCAACAGCCCGGTACCGCTGCGCCCGCGCCCGGAATCAAGGCGTACGCCCAGCAGGCCCAGTGCATCGAGCCCCACACCCAAAGTACCTTGGGTGAAACCTGACTGGTAGTCGAGCAGAAAGCCCTGAGCCCATTCCACCCGTTCGCTTTTGGCCGTGGCGGCAGCGCGGGCACTCATACCCTGCTCGTCACGGAAATTCTCGTTGAAATACACGTTGCGCAACTGCAGCTTGAGCTTGCTGTCATCGACAAAACCGGAAGCGCCGGCAACAGGCAGCCAGCCGCAAAGCAGGCCTAAGGTGGCCCCACGGAACACAACTCGGGACATGATCGGTACTCTATTGTTGTTTTCGGAGTGAGCGGAGGTCGGGGCGCCTGGCGGCGCCCGATAATGCCTAAACGAAGAAGGACAAGGCACCCGTGAGCAACGCCAGTGCTGTGATCACCAGCGAGGTGAGCACGGCCCATTTCACCGTGGCCTTCTGGAAGTCGCCGATATCCCGGTCGACCATGCCCACCAGCAGCAAGGTGGAGGCCACCAGCGGGCTCATCAGGTGCACAGGCTGCCCCAGCACCGAGGCGCGGGCAATTTCCACCGGGTCGATACCATACGCGGCAGCGGCGTTCGCCAGGATCGGCACAACGCCGAAGTAGTAGGCGTCGTTGGACAGCACGAAAGTCAGCGGCATGCTGGTCAGCGCCACCACCAACGGGAACCAGTGGCTCCAGGCTGCCGGAATCCAGTCCACCAGGGTCTGCGCCAGTGCGTCAACCATCTTGGTGCCCGAGAAAATACCGGCAAATATGCCTGCGGCGAATACCAGCAGCACCACGGTCATGGCGTTACCCGAATGGGCGAGAATGCGTTCTTTCTGCACATTCAGCTGCGGGTAGTTGATCATCAGCGCGGCGACGAAACCGATCATGAACAGGACGGCTGCGTGCATCAGCCCCAGCACCAGCGCAGTCATGACGACAATCACCAACACTAGGTTCACATAGGCCAGGCGCGGGCGCTTGTGCGGGTTGTCGCCAAGGATTTCCTTGATGTAGCAGTTGCCTCCACCAGACTCCAGGGCAATATTGCCGATACGCCGACGCTCTGCACGGCCAAGCAGATAAGCGGTGAATACGACCCACACCGCCCCGCCGATGACGGTGGGCAACATCGGAATGAAGTACTCGGTCGCATCCAGACCAAGCGCGGCAATGGCGCGGGTGGCGGGGCCGCCCCACGGGCTCATGCCGCTCATGATGCTCAATGACAGCATCGATACGGTAGCCAGGATCATCGGGTTCATGCCGATGCGCTTGTAAAGCGGCAGCATGGCGGCACAGGTAATCATGTAAGTCGTGGTGCCATCACCGTCCAGCGCAACCAGCAGCGACAGCAGGGCGGTGCCGATAGCGATCTTTATCGGGTCGCCATTCACCCGCTTGAGAATCTTGCGGATCAACGGGTCGAACAGGCCGGCGTCGATCATCAGGCCGAAGAACAGGATGGCGAACAGCAGCAGCGCGGCAGACGGTGCGACCATTTTCAGCCCATCGAGCATCATCTTGCCCAGGTCTGGCGCGAAACCGCCAATAAGGGCGAAAACAATCGGCACGATGGTCAGCGCGACGATCGGGGACAGGCGTTTACTCATGATCAGGTAGGTGAAGGTCACCACCATGATCAGGCCCAGAAGTGCGAGCATGGTTTGTTCTCTTGTTTTTATTGTCTATGTGGCCACCTGCAGCGCAGACGGCCCCCTGACCCCCACCCAGCAACGCCTGATGGGGGCCTGTGAAAAGCTAGAGGGTGTCGGGGCTCAGCCGTGGCGGCGCGGTTCGGCGACCCAGTCGGCTGTTTCAGCGACGGGGCTGACCACCGGCTCGCCGTTCAGGCGGCTGTGCAGTGTCTGGCGGTCACAGGCATTTTCCGACAGCGAAACCACCACCGTAGCCACTGCATTGCTGGCAAGACTCGTCAGCGCACGGGCCTCCGACATGAAGCGGTCGACCCCGATCAACAGGGCCAGGCCGGCCAGGGGAATGTCGTGGATCACAGTAAGAGTCGAGGCCAAGGCCACGAAACCGCTGCCGGTAACGCCTGCCGCGCCCTTGGAGGACAGCAGCATGATCGCCAGCATGGTGACCACCTGGCCCAGGCTCAGGTCGATGTTGCAGGCCTGCGCGATGAACACGGCTGCCAACGACAGATAGATGGCAGTACCGTCCAGGTTGAACGAGTAGCCAGTGGGCAGCACCAGGCCAACCACGCCTTTTTTGCACCCAAGCTTCTCGAGTTTCTCGAGCATTCGCGGCAGCACCGGCTCGGTTGAAGAAGTCCCCAGCACCACAAGGAACTCTTCGCGGAAATAGCGCAGCAGCTTCCACAGGCTGAAGCCATGGGCCCGGCAGATGCCACCGAGCACCACCAGCACGAAGAACGCGCAGGCGATGTACAACGTCCCCACCAGCTTGGCCAGCGAGCCAAGGGACGTAATGCCGTACTGGCCAACGGTGAATGCCAGTGCGCCGAAAGCGCCGACCGGGGCAAAGCGCATCAGGTAGCCGAAGATGCGGAACACCATGGTCGAAGCCGACTCCAGCACGTCCAGTACCGGCTTGCCCTTTTCGCCCATCGACGAGAGGGCGAAACCGCTGAGTACGGCGATGAACAGGACCGGCAAGACCTCACCCTTGTTGAAGGCACCGATGAAGGTGTCCGGGATGATGTGCATGAAGAAGTCCACCACGCTCAGCTTGGCAGCCGAGGCGGTGTACTGGCTCAGGCCCGCCGTACTCAGGGTAGCGGGATCGATGTTCATGCCGACACCTGGCTTGAACAGATAGACCGCTGCCAGTCCGATCACCAGGCTGACCATCGTCAGGCCCAGGAACAGCAGCAGGGTCTTGCTCATCAAGCGTCCCAGGGAACGTTTGTCAGTCATGCCGGCGATGCCGGTGACGATGGTGCAGAACACCACCGGCGCGATCATCATCTTGATCAGTTTGATGAACGCATCACCCAGCGGCTTGAGGGCCACGGCCTGTTGCGCCCAGAAGTGTCCGACCACCACGCCCAGCAGGACGGCGCAGAGAATCTGGAAATACAGCGATTTGGCGAGTCTCATGGCATCACCCATTGTTGAAATTGTGCGGATGCGCTTGTTACGAATGTGCAGGTCTGGATTGGTGCCTGGAACTACCCGGCCAACCTGCGGAATGTAGGGGCGTAGACGAACCCTGAGAAGAGCCGCCGGGCGGTTCGCACCACCGAAGCCTGGATCGTCTGGCCGTCGGCACCGCTGCGCGTCAGCGCAACATCGATGCCGCCACTTGGGTGCTCCAAACGGACCTCGGCCAGTTGCTGCGCGCCTTCGCCCAACAGGTCGGCAATCACGGTGCCAGGGCTGACGCAGGCAGTCGCCAGCCCCACGGCTCCAGTGATCGCCAAGGCACGATGGCAGTTGTGCGGCATGAAATAGCGAACCTGCAGCGTGCCGTCGTAGCGCGGCTTGGACACCAGCACTGGCTTGGGGATGACCATGCCACTGACATCGCCCAGGCCCATGGCCTTTCCGGCCTTCAGCCGCAACGCTTCCAGGCGTTTGAGCAGCGCGCTGTCGGCGTCCAGCTGAGCAGGGGTTTCCGAGCCACTGACCCCCAATTGGCTAGCCTCTACCACCATCATCGGCATGGCCATGTCGATGCAGGTCACCGGCACGCCATCAATCACGTCCTGGGCCTTGCCCGTGGGGAACAGCTTGCCGGTCTTGCTGCCGACCGCGTCGAGGAAGGTCAGGTGCACCGGGGCGGCAGTGCCCGGAACCCCATCGATCGCCGTGCGGCCTTCGTAGCGCACGATCCCGCCGGGCGTTTCGACCAGCGAATTGACGAAAGTGCCGGTGTTCAGGTTGCGAATGCGCACCAAGGTCTTGCCTTCCTGGCCTTTTACCAACCCCTGTTCGATGGCGAATGGCCCAACAGCACACAGCATGTTGCCGCAGTTGGGGGCCGTATCGACCCGGCGCTGTGCGACCATGACCTGCACGAACAGGTAGTCGACGTCAGCGTCGGCGTGCAGTGACGGGCTGATGATTGCCACCTTGCTGGTCTGCGGGCTGCCGCCACCGATACCGTCGATTTCCAGCTCATGGCCAGAGCCCATGAGGTTGATCAGCAACTCGTCGCGCTCGACCACATTGGCAGGCAGGTCCCAGGCGTGGAAGAACGGCCCTTTGGAGGTACCGCCGCGCATGAGTACGCAAGGAATTCGTTGCATGATTTCGCACTCTTGTTGATCAATGGACATCATTGATGCTGTGAGCAAAAGAGTGACAGGGATGGATAAATCAATCCAATGCAAATATCGTAGCGATTATTGCCTTTCACAAAATAATTCCTCTTTGAGCGGGCCAAGGCTTTTATATGGAATATGAGCTGCAAGACATCCGATCTTTCGTGAAAATCGCCGAACTCGGCAGCTTCCACGAAGCTGCCGAAGCACTGCATCTCTCCCAGCCAGCGCTAAGCCGGCGCATAAAGAAGCTGGAGGAAGGCCTAGGTACCTCCTTGCTCGAGCGCACCACCCGTCGCGTCAGCCTGACCAGCGTCGGGCGCGACTTTTTGCCCAAAGCCAGACGGTTACTGGACGACTTCGAAGACTCCATTCTCAGCATCCGCGAACTGGCAGAACGACAAACCGGCCAGGTCACCCTTGCCTGCATCCCCACGGCAGCGTTCTACTTCCTGCCGTCGGTGATCCGCGACTACAACGAGCAGTACCCGAAAATCCGTATTCGCCTGCTCGATCTAAGCGCCAACGACGGGCTTGAAGCGGTGCTGCGGGGTGAGGCTGACTTCGGCATCAACATGATGAGCGGGCAACACCCGGACATCGAGTTCGTCTCGCTGGTGCAGGAACACTTCGTCCTGGCCTGCCGGCGCGACCACAAACTGGCAGGCCGTGACGCCGTCACCTGGACCGAGCTTGCCGATTACCGCCTGATCGGCGTAGGCCGACTGAGCGGCAATCGCATGCTGCTCGACCACGCGCTATCCGGGCTCAACTTGCGCCCCAAGTGGTTTTACGAGGTACAACACCTCTCGACCTCGCTCGGCATGGTGGAGGCCGGCCTGGGGGTATCGGCCATGCCCAGCCTGGCCATGCCCAACGCCGACCATCCGACCCTGGTCAGTGTTCCGTTGATCGAACCCCAGGTCACCCGAACACTCGGCCTGGTTTACCGACGCGGCGCCTCGCTTTCGCCTGCAGCTGAAAAATTCGTGTCGATCCTGCTGGAGAAATGGCCCAATCGTTGACTGGGCGTGCCCGTCAGACCGCCGACATCCACCCTGTGCTGCTGCCGCGCCCATCAATCAGTCGCTGCCCAGGCCGAGTGTGTCGGGGCGGCGCTTTTCAAGCGCGAACTTCAGCAGCGCTGCGCTGCGGAACAGGCCGTGGGCGAACTTGCCGTAAGGCAACGTGATGAACAGCGCCATGACCGTGCCCAGGTGAACGGCCAACAGCACCGCCATGGCCCCGGTATCCCTCAGGCCCAACAGGGCGAGCCCGGAGAGACTGATCAACAGCAGGAGCAGGATGAAGGCCCTGTCCATTGGCCGCTGCCTGGGGTCGCCCTGTTCCGGCGCTCGGCGCAGGTTCAGCACAAGCAGCCCGGCGGGGCCAATGACCAGGCCGATCCCCCCGACCGTGCCCAGCAGCACAGGCAGGCTCAGCACGGGGTAAGGCGCCTGAAGGTCGAGTACGTAGTGATATGCCGTGGCGACCAAGGTAGCCGCGAAGCACAGCAAGAATCCGTAGAAGGTCAAGTGGTGGAAACGGCGCCGCCACAGGGTGTAGCGATCATCCTCGTTGTTACAGCCCTGGCCATGCCCTCCGTCGAGGTACTTCAAGGTCAGCACAGCTGTTGAAGCTTCAAGGATTGCCCCGTCAACAGGCGGAGCCTGAGGTTCGGCCGGCGAAATGCTGCGCCAGAACCGCCTTATCGCCACCGCCAGCGCGACACCGCTCAGGCAAAAGACACTGCCGAACAACAGCGCCAGCATGTTGTGTGGAAAAACCGCATAGAAGTCGCCGCCCAGGCGACCAGGCAACAGGGTTCCGTTGACCTGCAAGGCCAGTAGCAAGAACAGCGACAAGGCAATCGCCAGCGCAGTGACCACATAGGTGCCATTGTGCCGGTAAAGACGGCCGAACGCGGCCGGCCAGGCATAGTCAGCGTACGTCTGGCCACGGACCTTGGCCATGGCCTGAGGCACGTTGACAGCAAACTCATGAGGCGCGGCATACTGGCAGGCATGCAAGCAGGCGCCGCAGTTATGGCACAGGTTGGCCAGGTAATGGATATCCGCCTTGGCAAATGTCAGCCTTCGGGTCATGGCCGGAAACACGGCGCAGAAGCCTTCGCAGTAGCGACAGGCATTGCAGATGCGCATCTGCCGGTCGACTTCCGTTTCATCCATGTTCAATACCGGAATCAGTTCGGCCCGGCCCGCCGGGTCATACGTGTGGGGTTCAGGCAATTGCGCGGTCATGACAGGCCTCGTTTGGGGATGAAATACGTGCAGCAGCAGCCGCGGAATGGGTGCCGGCGATACGGCCGAAGGCGGTGCCTATGGACATGCCGACGCCAGCGGTGTAGCCCTTGCCCAGCACGTTGCCCGCCATCATTTCGCCCGCAACGAACAGGTTCGGGCTGCGCCGGCCAGCGAAATGAACGGCAGCGGTCTCATCCGTGCGTAGCCCCAGGTAGGTGAAAGTCACCCCTGGACGCAACGGATAGCCATAGAATGGTGGCGTATCGATCGGTCGTGCCCAGTGGCTCTTGACCGGTGTCACGCCTTGCGTGTGGCAGTTGTCCAGCCGGGTATGATCGAAGCTGCCCGCCTGACACGCCCGGTTGTAGGCGTGAACCGTGTCAAGGAAGGTCGCTACCGGAAGGCCCAGAAGCTGCGCCAGTTCTTCCAGGGTATTGGCCGTGATACCCCCGAAAACCGGCGGCATGAACCGCCCCAACGCTTTCTGGTCGATGATGGAGAACCCCACCTGCCCCGGCTGATGGGCTACCAACCTGCCCCAGATCGCATAGCGCTTGGGCCAGAAGTCCTCCCCTTCATCATAGAAGCGCAAGCCTTCACGGTTGACCACCACACCCAGCGAAACGCAATCGATACGCGTGCAGATACCGCCGTCGTACAAGGGCGCGCGGGCGTCTATGGCTACCATGTGCGCCTGGGTCGGGTCACCGATAGTATCGGCCCCCAGATCGATCATCCGTCGCAGCAGTACACCGTCGTTGAAGCGGGTGCCACGGACCAGAAAATTGTCCGCTGGCCACTCACCGCGTTCGTTCTGCCCCCACGCCTCGCGCAACCAGCTTCTGTTCGACTCGAAGCCTCCAGCCGCCAGCACACAGGCTCGCGCCTGGATGCGTTCGGCCGGCAAGCGGCGCCCTGCGACATCACGCGCCGGTACATGGGCCGCAACGAAACGGTCGCCGTCCAGCTCGATATCGCACACTGGCGTGTCATAGCGAACCTCAACACCCAACCGCTCGGCACTACGGAAATAGGCATTGACCAGTGCCTTGCCACCGCCCATGAAAAAGGCGTTGGTGCGCGCCGTGTGCAACGCGCCAGAGAGCGACGGCTGAAAATGCACGCCATGGTGCCGCATCCAGTCCCGGCAATTGGCCGAAGCCCTGATCACCAGCCGCGCCAGTTTCTCGTCGGTTTGCCCGCCCGTGACCTTGAGCAGGTCTTGCCAGAATTCCTCTTCCGGGTACGCGTCAACCAGTACATCCTGCGGCGCATCGTGCATGCATCGCAGGTTGCGAGTGTGTTGAGAGTTGCCACCACGCCATTCACGCGGCGCAGCCTCCAGCAGCAGCACACTGGCCCCCGCCTCGCGGGCCATCAGCGCCGAGCAAAGGGCAGCATTCCCGCCGCCAATGACAAGCACATCGATCATTTTGCCTCCAGGTCTCGAGGAGCCAGAACGTTCGGGGTGCTCCTCGCGGACCACGGACTCTAGTGAGACCTGGCAGGTGACGAAACGCGATTACCGAAGGTAGGTGTTCAGTTTTTCTAAAGGCTGATGGCGCCCAGGCGGCCTCAGAGCAGGCGCGCCCCGGGCCATTGGCCGCAGGCAACCCGCTCGCGCGCGACCTCATGCAACACGACCCGGGTCGCAAGCGCAGCAGGCGAAAGCTCATCCTCACTCAGGCTCACCACCAGATTGCGGCGCTGCGCCTGGGCATCGTCGATGGCGAATACGCGCATGCCTGCTTGCGTTGCCCGGGCTACTGCCGCACCGGGCTGCAGGGTGGCGGCGTGGCCCGCCGCTACGCAATCCAAGAGCAATGACAGGCCATCGACCTCCATGACGATGTTGGCTTCCAGCCCCGCCCTGGCCAGGATTGCCTGTAACGTGGCGCGCAAGCCATGCTGACTGCTCGGCATCACCAGCGGCAACGTCGCGATCTGCTGCAACGTCAGCGATTCGCCCCAGCCACTTTGCACCAATGCCAGCGGAACCAGCGCGAACAGCCGTTCCTGCAAAAGCGGACGCACATCCAGGCGCGCCCCCGCGTCGGGCTGGAACAACACAGCCAGGTCCAGGTGCCGGGCGTTAAGCTGACTGACCAGATAGCCCGACAGCATTTCCACCAGGTGCAAGTGGATGTCCGGATAGCGCTGGCGCATGCGGTCGATAAGGGCAAGGCCCAGGACCGATGCCGTAGTCGGGGCAAGGCCGACACTTACATACCCGCTCATGCGTCCACTCTGCGCGGCAAGCATGGCGTGTTCGGCCTGACGCAGCGCCAGCCGGGCATGGTACTCGAACGCCAGACCAGCCGCCGTCGGGACGACGCCGGTACTCGAGCGCGTCAACAGCCGGGTGCTGAGCTCGTTTTCCAGCTTCGACAGTTGCTGACTCAGGGCGGAGGCGCCCACGCCAAGCTCGAGCGCGGCCCTGCCAAGGCTGCCGTGCTCCAACACACTTAAAAAGTAGCGAAACTGGCGTAACTCCACATTGACCTCTCGATGCCCCTGCCTTGCCCGCATTGTACGCAGGAACGGCAAGGTCATGGGGGAGCCTTGCTGACAGCTCGAGTCATTGCTCGGCTCGGTAACGACAGCCTTGTCCTTGCATCGGGTTGCGCATACGTGCAAGGCTAAAAAGGGATCACCCATGACGAAAAGGAAGCAAAGCACCTCATGCTTGGAATCACACGTATCCATCGCTATTTGCGCCCACTGCCTGCGAAACCGACCGCAGCCAGTGGGCGTGACCTCAAGGCCAAACGCGCCACCCGCCTCGCCTCGAAGGTTGCCAACCTTCTCTGCACCCCCCGCTCCGCCCCGCCTTACCTCTGTGTCACCCCTGAGCGTCCCGCTGTCAAACGTGTGCCCCCGACCTGACTGCCTCCTCTGCAGCTCACACACCGTACTCGCCTGTTGCAGGCGGAGTGCCTGACGCAACGACAAGGGGCAACAGCCAATGCTTTTCTTTCACGGTAAACACATTTTCAGCGCCATCTTCGACATGGATGGCACCCTCTTCGACACCGAGCGCCTGCGCTTCAAGACACTCAAACAAGCGTCTCTGGAAATCTTCGGCAAAGCGCTGAGCGAGCACACCCTGATTGGCTCGCTGGGCCTGAGCGCAAAGAAGGCCGAGGCCCTTGCCAAGGCGCATAACGGCGACGACTTCCCGTACGCCGAAATCCGCCAACGCGCCGATGAACTTGAACTGGAGTACGTGCGCAATCACGGCGTACCGATCAAGGCCGGCCTGCTGGAGGTGCTGGAGCGCCTGCGCAAGTCGGGCCTGACCATGGCGGTGGCCACCTCCAGCCGCCGTGCCATCGCCGAGGAATACCTGATCAACGCCAACGTGCTGAAGTACTTCGACATCACCGTTTGTGGCGATGAAGTCAGCCAAGGCAAACCACACCCCGAGATTTTCCTGAAAGCCGCCCGCGCGCTCAATTGCGAGCCAGACCAGTGCTTCATGGTCGAGGACTCGGAAAACGGCATGCTGTCGGCGATGCGCGCCGAAGGGCAGGCGATCCTGATCGAGGACATCAAGCCGCCTGCGCCGGAAATCAAGGCGGGCGCGCTCAAAGCCTACCGCAGCATGCATGAATTTCTCGCCGACCTGAGCGAGTGCGTACCCGACCT
>Ga0182736_1002387_pt1 | contig 14487 bp, 12 predicted proteins | sample eDN5th30CKraftBY_FD_128882 | JGI IMG/M metagenome (GOLD analysis project Ga0182736, IMG submission 128882) | Enriched backyard soil microbial communities from Emeryville, California, USA - eDNA 5th pass 30_C Kraft BY (version 2) (version 2) | ecosystem: Environmental > Terrestrial > Soil >...
GCTTGCACCTACCGGGTTCTGGAAGTTGGTCATGCACCACACGGCCTTTACCGGGTGCTTTTCCAGGGTCTGCGCCAGCACCCCCAGGTCCATGCCCTCGCGCGGGTGCACGGGGATTTCCACCGCCTTGAGCTTGAGCCGCTCCAGCACCTGCAGGCAAGCATAGAAGGCGGGGGCCTCGATGGCGACCAGGTCGCCCGGCTGGGTCACTGCCTGCAGGCACAGGTTCAGGGCCTCCAGTGCGCCGCTGGTGATCAGTAACTCTTCCATCGGCAGCATCAGCCCACCGACCATGTAGCGCAAGGCTATCTGCCGGCGCAGTTGCGGGTTGCCGGGGGACAGATCGGTCACCACCATGCGCGGGTCCATGCTGCGGCTGGCGCTGGCCAATGAGCGCGACAGGCGTTGCAGCGGGAACAGCTCAGGGCTGGGAAAGGCTGAGCCGAAGGCAATGGTGTTGGGGTCCTTGATCGAGTCGAGGATCGAAAATACCAAGGCGCTAACGTCGACATCGGTAGACTCGCTTACCGGCTGCAGCGCCTGCGGCTCGCTGAACTGGCGCGGAACGTGGGCGTTGACGAAATACCCGGAGCGCGGCCGGGCCCGGATCAGCCCACGCCGCTCAAGCAGGTAGTAGGCCTGGAACACGGTGGACGGGCTGACCCCGTGGGTCTGGCTGGCGTAGCGCACGGACGGCACGCGCTGGCCGGGGCCCAGCACCCCGGAGCGGATCAGTTCGGCAATGTCGTCGGCGAAGCGTTCGTAGCGTTTCATTCTGGCCTTCTGTCGAAGCCTGGCAGGCAAGGTGGCGTGAGTGTAAGGGATCAGCGGTTCATGGGGGCGACGAAGCGACTGTGCGCTACGCTGCGGATAGTGGGGTCGTCACGCTCGCGGATTTCAAAGCTCAGCGTCTGCGAACTGCTGGCCGGGCGCTCGGCCAGCATCGCCACCGACACCGGCAGTTCGCTCATTTCACCAGCAGGGATGACCAGTGCGCTATTGCCCTGCAGGGTGAAACCGTCAGCGTCCAGCAGGCGCAATTGATAGTGCTGGGTACGTTCGGTCTTGTTGATGACCTTGAGCAGGTAAATGTTCTCGATCTGGCCTTGGGCGTTTTCGCGGAACAGGCCGCGGTCCTTGATCACATCCAGCGATACCATCGGGCGCATCTGCAGGGCTACCACCAGTGCCCCGATCATGACCAGCAGTGCGGCAGCGTAGCCCAGCAGGCGCGGGCGCAGCCAGTGAGTGGTACCGCCTTGCAGGCTGTGCTCGGACTTGTAGCCAATCAGGCCGCGGGCGTAACCCATCTTGTCCATTACCCCGTCACAGGCATCGATGCACGCGGCACAGCCGATGCAAGCCATCTGCAAACCATCACGAATGTCGATGCCGGTGGGGCACACCTGCACGCACAGCGTGCAGTCGATGCAGTCGCCCAGTCCCTGGGCGCCGACATCACTGCCTTTCTTGCGCGGCCCACGGGCCTCGCCACGACGCGGGTCGTAAGCGACCGCCAGGGTGTCCTTGTCGAACATCACGCTCTGGAAGCGCGCATACGGGCACATGTGCAGGCACACCGCTTCACGCAGCAAGCCGGCATTGATGTAGGTAGCGGCCGTGAAGAACAGTACCCAGAACAGTGCCACACCGCCCAGTTGCAAGGTGAGCAATTCTGCGGCCAGTGGCCGGATCGGGGTGAAGTAGCCGACAAAGGTCAGCCCCGTGAGCACGCCAATGGCCAACCACAGGCTGTGCTTGAGCGTGCGACGGGCCAGTTTGTTCATGCTCCAGGGCGCCGCGGCCAGCTTGATGCGCTGGTTGCGGTCGCCCTCGGTAACCTTTTCGCACCACATGAACAGCCAGGTCCAGGTACTTTGCGGGCAACTGTAACCGCACCAGACACGCCCGGCGTAGACGGTGATGGCGAAGAGGCCAAAGGCACAGATGATCAGCAGCGCCGACAGCAGGATGAAGTCCTGTGGCCAGAAGGTGGCGCCGAAGATGTGGAACTTGCTGTTCCCCAGGTCCCACAGTACGGCCTGGCGGCCGTTCCAGTTCAGCCAGGCCGTGCCGAAGAACAGCACGAACAGGGCGCCGGCAAAGCCGATGCGCAGGTTACGGTAAAGCCCGGTAAAGCTGCGGGTATGGATGCCGCTGTCGGTGCGTCGCGCTTGGATGCTGGCTGGGGCGGTGGCGATCTCTGTAAAAGGGATTCTATCGTTCATGGTTCGCTGCTCATCAGGCCTCGATCAGGCATGAGCACTATGGCGCTGAAGCTGTTATCAGCACAGGTTCAGATTTTACGATAAAAACCATATCAGATTTGCCGCATAGCCCCGCCAGGCCTCATATCACCGAGCCTGGCGCGCTGGCCTTCAGATGCCTGCGGCTATCCACCGCACCCGCCACGGTCAGTGTATCGGCTTCGGCTTCCGTGATCGGCACGCGTTGGCCGGCCAGAATGGCCACCGACATGCGCAACTGCTCGTCGGTGATGATCTCGATGTCCGGGCCTTCGCCCTCGATGCGCAAGCCTTCGCCAATCAGCGTGCAGCGGCGGGTGGTTTCGTCGATTTCAATGGGCATGGTGGGATCCTCCTGGGGTGGTTACAGGGTGGACCGCGGTCAGGGGCCAGTTGCTGCATCAGTAGGCTGAGCGGCACTTTGCACTGCGTGAAGAGGTCAACCCTGAAACCATATGCTCAGGCAGGGGAGCACCGCGATGGATGTCATCTGGCAAGCAATCCAGGCCGAATTCGCCGATGTCACCGATGAGCGCGAGGTCACGCAAATCCTTGTGCGCTTGCTGATGGCTGCTGTGCTTGGCGCAATACTGGGCTTCGAGCGTGAACACAGGGGCAAGTCTGCCGGGGTGCGTACCCACATGCTGGTCTCGCTGGGCGCTGCCCTGTTCATGCTGTCACCCAGCATGGCGGGGGCCGATGACCAGGCGCTAAGCCGGGTGATCCAAGGCATCGTTGCCGGTATCGGGTTTCTCGGTGCGGGTACCATTCTGAAGGGTAACGGCCAGAACACCAGCCATGTGAAGGGGCTGACGACCGCTGCCGGGCTATGGATGACGGCTGCCATCGGTATGGCGGCTGGCATGGGACGCGAAGCCACGGCGCTGATCAGCACGGTACTGGCCCTGCTGGTACTGGGCACGATGCCGTTGCTGGTGGAGAAGGTCGAAGGAAAGGATGAGGAGAAGCAGAAGGAGGAAGAGGGCAGGAAGCACTGAGGGGAGCCGAAGCTCCCCTCAAAGCGTTGTTGCCTGCTCTTTTTTTATTATTGGGACCGGCCTATTGTTGTTTTTGTCGGCTTGTCCTGGTGCTGCGGGCGACCCCCATGCGGGGTCAAGAGCAAACGTATTTTTTTGAGCGCTGACCTGCTGTCATCATCGCTGATCCGAACCTGGCTGCCGCTACCTTGAGGTAGTTTTATTGTTCTGTGCCAGACCGCGGGGCGAACCCCTGAAAAGCGTGTCGACTCCAAAAAAATCTGCTTGCTACGCCTCTGCCGTGTTGTTCTTGTTATGTCAGAGCCGTTACCTGTTGTTTTTATTGGGTATCGCGTTTTTTTTGTTGTTGTACCAGAGATATAGCAGGGTGCGTGCCAACTTTTGAAAACCCTTTAAAATCAATGAGTTAAGAATTTTTGTCGACACCGCCCAGCCTGAAATTCTGCCGATTTGTTTCCCTGTTACCCGATTTTTTGCTGTGAAATGTGCGGGAGGTAACACTTCACCCACACCAATGTGACACCCGTGTGACCTATTGAGCGCTGCAGGCCCGTGCTACCCGCGACCCGTTTTCGCGGCCCAGCACGCTGCTGATGCGCTGGCCGGCGGCTATCAGCCGGCCCAGGTCGATGCCGGTTTCAATGCCAAGCCCTTGCAGCAGGTACACGACGTCTTCACTGGCGATATTGCCGGTAGCACCCTTGGCGTAAGGGCAGCCGCCCAGCCCGGCTACCGAGCTGTCGAACACGCTGATGCCTTCAAGCAGGCTGGCATAGACGTTGGCCAGGGCCTGGCCGTAAGTGTCATGGAAGTGTCCGGCCAGCTGCTCGCGCGGTACCTGGGCCGACACCACCTCGAACAGGCGCCGGGTGTCGCCTGCGGTTCCGGTGCCGATGGTGTCACCCAGCGAGACCTCATAGCAGCCCATGTCGTGCAGGGCGCGGGCCACCGGGGCCACCTGCTCGGCGCTGACCTTGCCCTCATAAGGGCAGCCCAGCACGCAAGACACATACCCGCGCACGCGCACGCCGTGGCTGCGCGCAGCGTCCATGATGGGTTCGAAACGCTTGAGGCTTTCGCTGATCGAGCAATTGATGTTGCGCTGCGAAAACGCTTCGGAGGCGGCAGCGAAGACCGCCACTTCCTTCACCCCGGCAGCCAGGGCGTCCTCGAAACCACGCAGGTTCGGCGCCAGTGCGGCATACGTCACACCGGGGCGCTGCTGGATGCCGGCGAAAACCTCGGCAGAGCCGGCCATTTGTGGCACCCACTTGGGGGACACGAAACTGCCCACTTCTATATAGGCCAGGCCCGCTTCGGTGAGGTCGTTGACCAGGCGTACCTTGTCGGCGACGCTGATGGGCTGGGCTTCGTTCTGCAGGCCGTCGCGGGGGCCGACTTCGACCAGGCGGACGTGTTTGGGCAAGGACATGGCGGGTTTCCTGTGGCGTTCAGCGGTTGTCTTTGTTGTTCAGGGTGGCGGCCAGGGCTTGTTCGCAGCGCTCCTGGGCGGTGTCCAGTTCCAGTTGCATCTGGTGAATGTCCAGCATCTGCTGCTCCAGCTGGGCACGGCGCTCGGCGATTTTCGCCAGCATGCTGTTGAGCTGCTTGAGGTTGCCGCTGGTGGGGTCGTACAGTTCGATCAGCTCACGGCACTCGGCCAGGGAAAAGCCGATGCGCTTGCCGCGCAGGATGAGCTTCAGGCTGACCTTGTCGCGCGGTGAGTAGATACGTTCCAGGCCACGACGCTCAGGGCTGAGCAGTCCCTGTTCTTCATAGAAGCGTATTGCGCGGGTGGTGATGTCCAGCTCGCGGGACAGGTCGGAGATGCTGTAGGTCTGAGTGCTCATGCTCGGGCTCGACGTAGGGTATGCGGATATCCTGAGGGCAGGTTGACGTATACGTCAAGAAGAGGCCTGCATGGATTATTCAGACAGCCCCGATCTGCGATACCCATTGGGCGTCTGCCCACTCAAGCGCTTGAACCACCGGGCGAAGTAGGTCGGGTCGGTAAACCCCAGGCTGTCCGACAACTGCCCGATGCTCATCCGCGTGTAGATCAGGTTGCGTCGCGCCTCCAGCAACAACCGCTGGTGCACCACCTGCAACGCAGTCTGGCCACTCAGCGTCCGGCACAGCTGGTTCAGCTGCAAGCTCGGAACATTCAGCCGCGCGGCATAATCTTCAACCGATAGATGCTCGCGGTAATGCGCTTCGACCAGGCGCAAGTACTGCCCCAGCAACAGCCGGTCACGTTCATCGCGGTTGCGCGGCGCCAGCCCTTGCTGCTGGCGGCGGCTGATCCACACCATCAGCGCGGTCACCAACGCTTCGAGCATCGCTGCGCGAGCCGGGGCATTGCCCTGGTACTCCTGCTGCAAGGTGTCGACCAGGCTGCGCAGGTGCACGCGGTCATGGCCCAGCGGGTAACACGCAGGTTGTGCCAGCACCGTCAGTGGCGCGCCCAGGCGCTGTTCCAGGTTCGCTACAAGGGCAGTACCAAAGGTCAGGACATAGCCCTGGATATCGGCGCTGAAGCGAAAACCATGCACGGTCATCGGCGGCACTACCTGGATCGCCGCTTCGCCGATGGCACTGCGCACCCCCTCGATCTCCACCTGAGCCTGGCCACGCTGTACATACAGCAGCTGGAACAGCTCGGCATGCTGGTGCGGCTTGATCTCCCAGTGATGCAGGCGGCTGCGCGCCGGGATTGATTCGCAGTGCAGCAGGTCGGTGCCGGGCCAGGCCTGATTTTCGCCGTACAGCTTGAACAACGGGACGCCGGGGAGGGTGGATTTCATCTGGGCTGACCTGTCCGTTAATCGAACGCTTTTCGTAAAAGTGCAGTTTTTTTATGGAATAGCACACTTAAGCGGCATTTTTTGCCATTAAAAATGCAATGGCAAACCCTAACAGCAGATGCCGCCCCGCTGCCAGTTCCGGGCCGGTATCGTCCGAACAGAGACAACAACAATGAAAACTCAGGTTGCAATTATTGGTGCAGGTCCGTCTGGCCTGCTGCTGGGCCAGCTGCTGCACAAGGCCGGTATCGATAACGTCATCGTCGAACGCCAGACCCCAGAATATGTACTGGGCCGCATTCGTGCCGGGGTGCTGGAGCAAGGTACGGTCGACCTGCTGCGTGAGGCCGGCGTGGCCGAGCGCATGGACCGTGAAGGCCTGGTGCACGAGGGTGTCGAACTGCTGGTTGGCGGGCGCCGTCAACGTCTGGATCTCAAGGCCCTGACCGGGGGCAAGACGGTGATGGTGTACGGCCAGACCGAAGTCACCCGTGACCTGATGCAGGCCCGTGAAGCCAGTGGTGCGCCGATCATTTATTCCGCCAGCAATGTCCAGCCGCATGAACTGAAAGGCCAGAAGCCCTACCTGACGTTCGAAAAGGATGGCCGGGTGCAGCGGGTTGACTGCGACTATATCGCCGGCTGCGACGGCTTCCACGGCATCTCGCGGCAGAGCATCCCGGAGGGCGTATTGAAACAGTATGAGCGGGTTTACCCGTTTGGCTGGCTGGGCCTGCTGTCGGACACGCCACCGGTCAATCACGAGCTGATCTACGCCCACCATGAGCGCGGTTTTGCGTTGTGTAGCCAACGCTCGCAAACACGCAGCCGCTACTACCTGCAGGTACCTTTGCAGGACCGGGTTGAGGAATGGTCTGACGAGCGTTTCTGGGACGAACTGAAAGCCCGTTTGCCCGCCGACGTGGCGGCTGACCTGGTTACCGGCCCAGCCCTGGAAAAAAGTATTGCACCGCTGCGCAGCCTGGTGGTCGAACCCATGCAGTATGGTCACCTGTTCCTGGTGGGTGACGCTGCGCACATCGTCCCCCCTACCGGTGCCAAAGGCCTTAACCTGGCGGCCTCGGACGTCAACTACCTGTACCGTATTCTGGTCAAGGTGTACCACGAAGGGCGCGTCGACCTGCTGGCGCAATACTCGCCGCTGGCACTGCGCCGCGTGTGGAAGGGCGAGCGCTTCAGCTGGTTCATGACCCAACTGCTGCATGACTTCGGTAGCCACAAGGATGCCTGGGACCAGAAGATGCAGGAAGCTGACCGTGAGTACTTCCTGAGCTCGCCGGCGGGGCTGGTGAACATTGCCGAGAACTATGTGGGGCTGCCGTTCGAAGAAGTGACCTGATCTGTCATTGCGCAAACCTGGCATTCACGCAGAGAGCAAAGGCTGTATTGGTCAGCGAATGGCTTGCCGGTAATTGCACCAAGGCTTGAAGTCGAGACTGCCTATGACCGACAGTACTTCGCTGAATAGGTGAAGGCAGGACGCTTGACGATGAAATATCCCACCCCGCTGATCTGCGTTCTGTGCCTGCTGGCTGCCAGTGACTGGGCCGGGGCCGACCAGGTATTGCCCGCACCACCGGAACTGGCCTCTGGCTACCGTAGCGGTTTGCAGCCGGTGCACGCCAGCCGGCACATGGTCGCCGCAGCCAACCCGCTGGCCAGTAAAGCGGGGCGGGCGATGCTGCGTGCCGGCGGCAGTGCGATTGACGCCGCCATCGCCATGCAAATGGTGCTGACACTGGTCGAGCCGCAGTCCAGTGGGATCGGTGGCGGAGCGTTCATCCTTTACTGGGATGGCAAGCGCGTGCAGGCATTCGACGGGCGTGAGGCAGCACCTGCGGCGGTGACGGAAAAACTGTTCCTGCAAGCCGATGGCACACCCATGCCGTTCCGGGTGGCGCAGATCGGGGGGCGTTCGGTGGGCGTGCCCGGGGTGCTGCGTGCCCTGAAACAGGTCCACGAGCAGCATGGCAAGTTGCCCTGGCACGCCCTGTTCACCCCGGCCATCGCCCTGGCACGCAACGGCTTCGCGGTTTCCGAGCGCCTGCACACGCTACTGGCCGGGGACCCCTACATTGCCCGCTCACCCGCAATGGCCCGTTACTTCCTGGATGAACAGGGTAGGCCGTTGGCGGTGGGTACGATCCTGCGCAACCCTGAGTTGGCTCATACCTTCGAGCAGATCGCCGCACAGGGGGCCGAGGTGTTCTACAGCGGTGAAATTGCCGAAGCCATCGTCGCCAAGGTGCGTAGCCACGCCAATGCCGGGTATCTGTCGTTGCAGGACTTGCAGCGGTACCAGGCCAAGGAGCGCGAGCCGTTGTGCGGTCCCTACAAGGCCTGGCAGATCTGCGGCATGCCACCGCCCTCATCGGGTGGGGTGACCGTCCTGCAAACCTTGGGCCTGCTCGAAGCCGTGCAGCGCACCGCGCCGCAACGCGACCTGGCAGCGCTGCGACCGCTGGCCACCTCGTCCCCGGCCCGCCTGGAAGCCCCGCCCTTGGCCGTGCACCTGATCGCCGAGGCCGAGCGCCTGGCCTACGCCGACCGCGCTCAGTACCTGGCCGACAGCGACTACGTGCCCGTCCCGGTCAAGGCCCTGACCGACTCTGCTTATCTGGCCAGCCGCGCGGCGCTGATCGGCGAGCACAGCATGAAGCGCGCCCGTCCGGGGCACCCGCAAGGAGCGGACCTGGCACTTGCGCCCGACCGCTCGCCTCTGCGTATCTCCACCTCTCACCTCAGTGCGGTGGATGACAGCGGCCAGGCCCTGGCCATGACCACCTCGGTGGAGGCCGCATTTGGCTCGCACCTGATGGTCAAGGGCTTCCTGCTCAACAATCAGCTGACCGATTTCTCGTTCATCCCCGACGAGCACGGCAAGCCTGTGGCCAATCGGGTGCAGCCGGGCAAACGGCCGCTGTCGGCCATGGCGCCGACATTGGTGTTCTCGCGTGCCACGGGCGAGTTTGTCGCGAGCCTAGGTTCGCCGGGTGGTTCGCAGATCATCGGTTACGTGAACAAGGCACTGGTCGGCCTGCTGGATTGGCAGCTCGACCCGCAACAGGCCGCTGGCCTGCCCAACTTCGGCAGTCGCAATGCCGGCACCGAAGTGGAAGCAGGGCTGAGCAGCCCGGCGCTGATCCGCCAGTTGGCAGCCTGGGGCCATGAGGTGACGCCGATGACCATGACCAGCGGCATGCAGATCATCCAGCGCAGCGGCGAGGGTTGGTCAGGCGGTGCCGATCCTCGGCGGGAAGGAGTGGCCCTCGGTGACTAGCCGTGATAGAACGCAGACTTGCCATTCATTAGTTGAATATCCAGATGTCCATCAGCGTGAAATCGAATAGAGCCTTGTTCGACCTCGATCTGCTGCGCGCTATTGTCGTAGTAGCCGACTGCGGCAGCTTCACTACCGCTGCCGCGCGTTTGCATTCGACCCAGTCGACGATCAGCCAGAAGGTACGCCGCCTGGAAGACATGGTCGGCCACCGCCTGTTGGTGCGGGGCAACCGTGATGTGCTGCCGACCGACGCCGGGCAGACCTTGCTCGGCTATGCCCGACACATGCTTGCCCTGAACGATCAGATGCTTGAAGCCCTGGCCGGGGCGATGGTAGGCACCACGGTACGGCTTGGCGTGCCCGAGGACTTCGTTGGCGGGCGTACCACCAATGCGCTGTCGGCATTCAGCCGGCTGCACCCACAGGTGAAGCTCGAAGTGACCAGCGGCTTGTGCCGCGACCTGAGCCAGGCCTACGACAATGGCGAGCTTGACCTGGTGCTGCTCAAGCAACGACGCAACAGCCGTGAGGGCGTGGCCTGTTGGCCAGAGCGTCTGCAGTGGATCGACAGCGCGCGCACGCCTGCCTTCGAGTTGGACCCGATCCCGTTGGTCACCTTTCCGCCACGTGGCCTGTATCGCGAGGACATGATCAACGCCATCGAAGGCATGGGCCGGCGCTGGCGCATCAGCTTTACCAGTTCCAGCCTCAGTGGCATCCAGGCCGCGGTCGCCGATGGCATGGGTATCAGCCTGCTGCCGCCAAGGGCGGCCACCGGCGAGCACAGGGTGTTGGGGGCCGGGCAAGGGCTGCCGGAGGTCGACAGTTATGAGATCGTCATCGTGCACCGGCCGACCGCGGATGTGATGGTCAAGGCGTTGGCTGAGGTGATGGCGCAGTTGCTGGCGGGCGGTGGGATCTGATGATCTGTGGAAGATGCTCTTGCACAGCACTCAAAGCCAGCACGATCATTGTGAGGTTGTCCGGTGAATACAGGTGAAGCCCTTTGCCTTCCATCGCGCAGCCTGCATCGCGGGCAAGCCCGCTCCCACACCCGTCACGCTCCCTGTTCGCCGGACCTGATTCAAGGTCTCGATCCTTGCGCACATCCCGCGTTTTTTATTTTCTGTAGTACGTACCGTGGTACGGCGTGATCTTCCAGAGCGAAGCCCGGCGGATGGCGGCGACCAGCATACTCAAGGTTGGCGCTCAGCCACCGCTCGCAAGGTACGCAGCGTCACCACCGCTATATCCACCATTAGCCGGTTGGCCAGCCAGCTCGGCACATCCCCGGCAGGGGCGGCCTGCAACTGGTAGGTCACCTCGGTCACCCGCTCACCCAGCGGCTTCATCCGCCACTTGCCACTCAGGTGCCGTACCCGGATCAGTCCGTCAACCTTGGGGATTCTGTCGGGCTCGGCGCTCAGGTGGCGCACCAGGGTACCGTCGTCCAGGCGTTCGCTGGTCACTTTCAGCACCATGTCTCGCGGCCTCGTCGGCCATGGTGGGTTGGTGGTCAGGTATACCCAGGTGCTATCACCTTCCACATCCAGCAGCCGCAGCTGGTCACAGGCGTACAGCCACTTGCAGGCTACGCGCAGGTTATCCTGCAGGTCAGTAAGCGTGCGCACGCTGGCTTTCATGGTGCTGACACCACGAAACTGCGGGTAGGGCGAGGCGCTTGGGTCTTTCAGGTACACGCGAATGCCTTCGCGGTCGTAGGCGAGTTTCCAGCCATCGGTGGCCAGGGCAGAGGTGCACAGCAGCAAGGTCGCGATCAGCAGGTAGCGGTTCATGGCCGTACCCTGCAGGGGTGGGTGTTTCAGTATGCGCGGCAAACAGAAAGCCCGCCAGGTTGGCGGGCTTGCGGGCATCAGCCTGGGCTTAGCGTTTAGGGTTCAGCGTCAGGTGTACGTGACGGTTCACGTCCTTGTACAGCAGGTAGCTGAAGTTGCCTGGGCCGCCAGCGTAGCAGGCTTGCGGGCAGAAGGCGCGCAGCCACATGAAGTCGCCGGCTTCCACTTCGACCCAGTCCTGGTTCAGACGGTACACTGCCTTGCCTTCCAGCACGTACAGGCCGTGTTCCATCACGTGGGTTTCTGCGAACGGAATCACACCGCCCGGCTGGAAGGTGACGATGTTCACGTGCATGTCGTGGCGCATGTCGGCCATGTCGACAAAGCGGGTGGTTTTCCAGCGGCCTTCGGTGCCCGGCATTTCGATGACGGTGGCGTTGTCGCGGTGGGTGACGAAGGATTCCGGTACATCCAGGCCTTCAACCTTCTGATAGTGCTTGCGCAGCCAGTGGAAGGTGACGTTGGACTTGCTGTTGTTACGCAGGCTCCACTCGGCGCCCGGGGCCAGGAAGGCGTAGCCGCCAGGTACCAGGGTGTGGTGCTTGCCTTCGACGGTGATGTCCAGTTCGCCTTCGACGATGAACACCACGGCTTCCGCATCAGCGTCCAGCTCAGGGCGCTCGCTGCCGCCTTCCGGGGCCAGTTCGACGATGTACTGGGAGAAGGTTTCGGCAAAACCGGTCAGCGGGCGGGCGATGACCCACATGCGCATCTTGTCCCAAAAGGGCAGGTGGCTGGTGACGATGTCACGCATCACGCCTTTAGGGATGACGGCATAGGCTTCGGTGAACATGGCACGGTCAGTCAGCAGCTCGGTTTGAGCCGGGTGCCCACCGTGTGGGGCGAAGTACGAATGGTTCGACATGGACGATCTCGACTTGTTGTTCTCTCCCCATGCCTTGAACCGCACCGGCCGGTGCGGCGCAGGGGATGTGGCCACAGAATAGGGTCGAGTGCGTGCCATCCACAAATTAAATGTTGGAATACCCGGTATTTGATCGCTGAATACTGACCTGACGCCCAACGTGCCGTTCGGGCAGCTGGCTACCGCGGCCGAACAGCTTGTGGCGCAGGGGACCCTCGATGTAGCTCAGCGGGTAGCGGCCACGCCGTTGCAGCTCGGGCACCAGCAGGTCGACTACATTGGCCAGGTCGTCCGGTTGCACGGCGTAGGTCAGGTTGAAACCGTCGATACCGGTATGGTCCAGCCAGGTTTCCAGCTGGTCGGCCACTTCGCTGACAGTGCCGATCAGCACGGGGCCGCGGCCGCCCAGGCCAACGAATTCGGCGGCTTCGCGTACGGTCCAGCGGCGAGTTGGGTCGGCGGCGGTAAAGGCTGCGAGGGCGGCACGGCCAGCATCGTTCTCGACGTACTCGATCGGTGCATCGGGGTCGAGGCCGGCGAAGTCGATACCGGTCCAGCCTGACAGCAGCGCCAGGGCAGCGTCCAGGTCAACATAGCGGCGATAGTCGTTAAAGCGGGCCTCGGCCTCTTCCCGCGTGGGGGCGACGATCAACAGCGCCTGGGCGTAGATCAGCACTTCGTCACGGCCACGCCCGGCCGCTTCGCAGGCCTGGCGGATGCCGTCGGCGTAGCGGCGCAGCACCGGCGGCGTTGGCCCGCTGATGAACACGCATTCGGCATGCCGTGCGGCAAACTGCTGACCGCGTGCCGACGCACCGGCCTGGAACAACACCGGGGTGCGTTGCGGCGACGGCTGGCACAGGTGCATGCCGGGCACCTGGAAGTGCTCGCCCACATGGTTGATCGGGTGTACCCGCGAGGGTTCGATGTAGCGCCCACTTTCACGCTCCAGCAGCACGGCGTCGTCGTCCCAGCTTTTCTCCCACAGTTTGTACAGCACCTGCAGGTATTCCTCGGCCAGGTCGTAGCGTTGGTCGTGGCCCAGTTGATGCGCCAGGCCGAGGTTGCGCGCAGCGCTGTCCAGATACCCGGTGACGATGTTCCAGCCGACCCGGCCATTGCTCAGGTGGTCGAGCGTGGACATGCGCCGGGCGAAGGGGTAGGGGTGTTCGTAGGTCAGCGAAAAGGTGACACCAAAACCCAAGTGCTCGGTCACCCCGGCCATTGCCGGCACCAGCAGCAGCGGGTCATTGACCGGCACCTGCACGCCACCGCGCAGAGCGGCTTGCGGGCTGCCTTGATAGACGTCGTAGATACCCAGCACATCGGCGATGAACAGGGCGTCGAACAGGCCGCGTTCGAGCAGGCGGGCCAGGTCGGTCCAGTAGCTCAGGCGGTTGAACGCCATACTGGTGTTGCGCGGATGGCGCCACAGTCCAGGGGACTGGTGGCTGGCAGCGTTCATGCTGAAGGCGTTGAAGCGGATCGGGCGGGGCATGGTCAGCGCGCTCCGTTCAAGGCAACACGGAAGCCGGGTACACCGCTTCGGCCACCTGTAGCTTGCGTGGAATCAGGCCCAGGCCCTGAAAGGTGTCCGCCAGCTTCTGTTGTTCGGCAACGATCTGCGGGGTGATAGCGACGGCGTTGTAGTTGCGCCGTTCGCTGGCCACTTCCAGCACCTGGGTGCTGATCCCCAGCTGCGGTGCCAGCAGCGCGGCAACTTCGGCAGGCTTGGCGTTGGCCCACTGGCTGACCTTGCCTAGCTCGGCAAAGAAGGTTTTCAGCAGTGCACGGTGCTCGTCGGCATAGCGGGCTGTGGACAGGTAGAAGGTGCGGTTGTTGGACAGGCCGCTGCCGTCGCGCAGGTTTCTCAACCCTGGCTGGCTTTCTGCTGCGGCGAGGAACGGGTCCCAAAGGGTCACGGCCTGCACACTGCCCGATTGCAGGGCGGCCACGGCATCGGCGGCATTGTTGACGTAGGCGGGGGTAATGTCCTTGTAACTGAGGCCAGCCTGCTGCAGGGCTACGGCCAGCAGGTATTGGGCATTCCAGCCGCGGCCGGTGGCCACGCGCTTGCCTTTCAGGTCCTGCACACTGGCCAGGTGGTCTTGCTCGCGCACGACCAGGCCAATGCCGCGTGGGTAGGGTTGTTCGGCGGCCAGGTAGACCACAGGCTTGCCGGCGGCCTGGGCGAACACCGAGGGGGCATCGGCTGCGTGGCCGAGGTCGATGGCGCCGGTGCTCAGTGCCTCCAGGAGCTGGGGGCCGGCGGCGAACTCATGCCAGCTGACCTTCACACCTTGCGGTGCCAGGGCCTTCTCCAGGGCGCCGCTGCCTTTGAGGATGTTGATGCTGTTGAATTTCTGGTAGCCGATGCGCAGTGTCCTGGCGTCGTCGGCAATGGCTTCGGACCA
>Ga0182736_1002388_pt1 | contig 14480 bp, 11 predicted proteins | sample eDN5th30CKraftBY_FD_128882 | JGI IMG/M metagenome (GOLD analysis project Ga0182736, IMG submission 128882) | Enriched backyard soil microbial communities from Emeryville, California, USA - eDNA 5th pass 30_C Kraft BY (version 2) (version 2) | ecosystem: Environmental > Terrestrial > Soil >...
CGAGCGGCACCGTGGTGACGGTCGAGCTGCCCTTGTGAGCCGTTCACTGGGCGTGTCCGTCGATCGGGGGACAGCGGCGTCGTCCCGCGGATCGGGCGGTCGGTCGACGGTGGGAACCCGTTGCGCGCGAGAGCCTTGAGGCATCGGGGAGGAAGCCCCGCAGACCGAATGAGGCGAGTGCGATGACCACGACGATGAGCAACCGCTACTGGGACGGCGACACCGAGCGGATGGCGCCGGTCGGGTACCAGGTCCGCAGCACCGTCCCGCCGCGTCCCGTGACGCCGGAGCCCCGGGTGCCCGCCACCGGGCTCGGCGACCGGACCCACGGCGAGCCGGGCCAGGGCCACGGCGCCGGCTACGGCACGGGCGTCGGCTCGGGCTACGGCACCGGCTTCGACGCGGGCCACGGTCCGGGCTACGACGTCGTCCGGCCCGACGGCCGCTACGGCCACGACGGCGCGTCGGCGGTGGTGTCGCCCGCCGCGCAGGCGGAGCCGGTCGAGCACCGGCCGGTCGTCGACGCGACGCGGCTCTGGTCGGGCGGCCTGGCGACCGCGGTCGTCGCAGCGCTGATCGGACTGGTCGGGGTGCTGGTCGTGCGGGTGGCGTTCCACGTCGCGCTCTACGCGCCCACCGGGGCGGCGGCGCTGGGGTCGTCGGCCTCGGTGACGATGCTCTGCCTGGTCGCCGCCGGGGCCGCGCTCGCCGCGACCGGCCTGGCCCACCTGCTCCTGCTGTCGACGCCGCGCCCGCTGGCCTACCTCGGCTGGATCGTCGGCCTCACGACCGCGGTCGCCGTGGTGATCCCGTTCCTCGGCTCGACGTCGCTCGCGGTGACCGGGGCCGCCGCGGTGATCCACCTGGTGATCGGGCTGGCCATCGGGACCCTCGTCGCCGGCTCGGCCGCCGCCGCCACCCGCAGCGGCCGGCTGCGCTGACCCGGGATCGCCGACCCGCGCGTCCCGACCCGCACCACGAACCCGCGCCCCCCGCCCGGCCCACCAGCCCGGGCGGGGGGCCTCTCCGTGCGCGCAGCACATGCGTCGTTAGGACCTTGACGACGCTCTGTCGACGAGGCAGTGTCGACCCGTCCCGAGCGACGGAGGCGGCGTTGGCTCCACCACCACTCACCCGGCTGTTCGAGCCGATCGACATGGGGAACGTGCGGGTCCGCAACCGCATCGTCCTCGCCGGTCACGGCAGCCGGTTCGTCGATCCCCACGACCACGCGCTCACCGAGCGCCAGGCCCACTACCTGGCCGAACGCGCCCGCGGCGGCGTCGGACTGATCATCCAGGGGTCGGGCATCGTGCACCCGACCGGCCTGACGTTCGGCGGGATCAACCAGGTCTGGGACGACGCGGGCATCGCGCCGTACGCGCGGGTCGTCGACGCCGTCCACGAGCACGGCGCCGCGATCTTCGCCCAGCTCTCGCACCTCGGGCGCCAGGGCAGCGGCTTCCCCAGCCACCGCGAGCTGTGGGCACCCTCGGCCGTGCCGGACCCGTCGAGCCGGGTCGTTCCGCACGCCATGACGCACGCGGACATCGAGGAGCTGGTCGAGTCGTACCGCTCGGCCGCGCGGCGCTTCCTCGCCGCCGGCTTCGACGGCCTCGAGGTCTACATGGCCCACGGCTACCTGCTGTGCTCGTTCCTGTCCCGGTTCAGCAACACCCGCACCGACGAGTACGGCGGCTCGCTGGAGAACCGGATGCGGCTGCCGCTGCGGGTGCTCGCCGAGGTCCGCGACGTCGCCGGGCCGGACGTGCCCGTCGGCATCCGGGTGTCGGGCGACGAGTTCGTCCCCGGCGGCCTGGAGATCGACGAGAGCCGCGAGATCGTCGCCCGGCTGCTCGACGCGGTGCCCACCCACTACGCGAGCGTCAGCCAGTCCAACTACGCCTCGATCGACCGCCAGATCCCCGACATGAGCTTTCCGCGCGCGCCGTTCGTGCACCTCGCGGGCTCGATCCGGGAGGTCACCGGCGGGGTGCCGGTGTTCGCGGTCGCGCGCGTCGTCAGCGCGGAGAAGGCCGAGGAGCTGATCGTCGACGGCACGGCCGACCTCGTCTGCCTGGTCCGGCCGCTGATCGCCGACCCGGAGCTGCCGAACAAGGCGCGCGAGGGCCGGCTCGACGAGATCCGGCCGTGCATCTCGTGCAACGTCGGCTGCCGGGGTGGGCCCCACCGGGGTGTGCCGGTCGCGTGCCTGGTCAACCCGGTCGTCGGGTTCGAGAAGCAGTGGGGCGGCACGCTCGCGCGGGTCGACGAGCCGCGCCACGTGGTCGTCGTCGGCGGCGGGCCGGGTGGGCTGAAGACGGCCGAGACCGCCGCCCTGCGCGGGCACCGCGTCACGCTGCTGGAGGCGTCGGACCGGCTCGGCGGCCAGGTGCTCGTCGCCGCCGCGGCCATGCCCTACCGCGACGAGTTCGCCGGCGCCACCCGGTTCCTCGAACGCCAGGTCGCCCGGCTCGGCGTCGACGTGCGGCTGGGAGTGCGGGCGGGCGTCGCGGAGATCGCGGCCCTCGACCCCGACCTCGTGGTGGTCGCGACGGGCTCCCTGCCGGGCAGGCCCCCGGTCCCGGGCGGCGAGCTGGTGAGCACCGCGCACGACGCGATCACGAACGGGGTGCGCGGGGAACGCGTCGTCGTCCTCGACTCCGGCGAGGCCGACTGGAAGGTGCTCACGACCGCCGAACGCCTGGCCGCCGACGGACACGTCGTCACCCTCGTCACGCCGGTCGCCGCGGGTGCCGAGCTCGACGCGTTCTCCCGGCCGCCGATGCTGCGTCGCCTGGGCGCGGCGAAGGTCCGGATCCGGGAGAACCACAGCGTGCTCGCGATCGAGGACGGACAGGTGCGCTCGCGCGACAACTGGACCGGCGACCAGGTCGTCGACGAGGCCGACGCGGTCGTCGCCGCCTGGTACGGCGTGGCGTGCGACGAACTGGTCGGGCAACTTGCGGCGCAAGGGATTCAGGTCCGGGCGGTGGGCGACGCGCTCGCCCCGCGACGGGCGATCGATGCGATCTGGGACGGGTTCCGAGTGGGGGTCGAGGCATGAGCAGCGGCAAGGTCGTTCTGGTGACGGGTGCCGGTGGCGGGATCGGTGCCGGCATCGCGCGGGTGCTCGCCGAGCGGGGCTGGCACGTCGCGGTCAACGACGTCTCCGCCGAGAACGCGGAGAAGGTCGCGGCCGAGGTCGGGGGCACGGCCGTCCCCGGCGACGTCACCGCGGACCCGGCCGGGCTGGTCGAGGCGGTGCTCGCGATCTCCGGGCGCCTCGACGGCCTGGTCAACAACGCCGGGATCATCCGGCGCGGCCCGCTGTCGGACCTCGACCCCGCCGACGTCGACGCGACCCTCGCGGTCAACCTCCGCGCGGTCGTCGCCCTGTCGGCCGCCGCGCTGCCGCACCTGTCGTCGGCAGGCGGGGCCGTCGTGAACATCGCGTCGATGGCGGCGGAGGTGCCGCAGCTGAACGGGGGTCTCTACGCGGCGTCGAAGGCCGGGGTGGTCGCCTACACCCGGCAGGCGGCCGTCGAGTGGGGGGCCCACGGCGTGCGGGTCAACGCCATCGGCCCGGGCATGATCCGCACCGAGATGGCGGAGGCCGTCTACGCCGATCCCGTCCTGTACGAACGTCGCCGGGCCCTGGTCCCGGTCGGGCGGATCGGGGCCCCGGAGGACATCGGGCGCGTCGTCGCGTTCCTGCTCTCCGACGATGCCGGCTACGTCAGCGGCCAGCACATCCTCGTCGACGGCGCGCTGACCCAGACCCTGATGCGACATTTCCCGCAGCCGGGGGACACCGCATAGCGGGACCCGCGGTCAGTGCCCGCCGGGGCCCGCGGCCTCGGCCCGCGCGGCGGCGATGCGGGCCTCGCGCGCCCGGACCGCGTCGCTCGTCGACGTCGGGACGACCGGCGAGGACGGGTCGACGATCTCCGCCCAGCGGGCGCGCACGTCCTCCGGCTGGAGATCGGCGACCACACCGGCCGTCTCCGCCCAGAAGACGCGCGCGAAGCGCCCGAGGCCGGCGCTGAGCACCTCGCCGGTGGCCGGGCACGACTCGTGGGCCAGTACGAGCAGCATCGGCGCCGCACGGTCGGGCCCGCGCGCCGGGTCGGGCGCGTGCTCCGGCGCCAGCGGCGGGAGGCCCGACCGCTCGCGGAACGCCGGGTCGGTCACCATCCGGGTGTCGGCGGCCGGCGCGATCATGTTGACCCGGATCCCGTGGGCCCGGCCGGCGTCGGCCAGCGAACGGCCGAGCGACACGCACGCCCCCTTCGCGGTGGCGTAGGAGACGAGGTGCTCGCCGCCGAACATGCCGACCGACGTCGTGAGCACGACCCGGCCGTAGCCCTGCTCGACGAGGTGCGGCCAGGCGGCGCGGGTGACGTTGAAGGCGCCGACGACGTGGACGTCGAGATGGCGCCGCAGGTCGGCCGCGCCGAGCCCGGGCAGCGCGCCCGGGACGAGGATGCCGGCGTTGTTGACGACGACGTCGACGCGGCCCCAGGCGTCGACTGCGGCGGCGACGATCGACGCCGCGCCGTCCTCGGACACCACGTCGGCGTCGTTCGCCAGTGCCTCGCCACCCGCCGCCCGGATCTCTGCGGCGACCGCGGCGGCCGGGCCCGCGTCGGTGCCCTCGCCGAACAGGCTGCCGCCCAGGTCGTTGACCACGACCCGGGCCCCGCGGGCGGCGAGGGCGAGTGCGTAGGCGCGCCCGAGACCTCGTCCTCCGCCGGTCACCACGGCGACCCGGCCGTCGAACCGCAGCTGTTCCTCCGATGACGGCGCGCTCATCCCGGCAGGTTCGCCGCGCGACGCGACGTCGTCAACACCGCGGCCGGACACGATCACCCGATCGCCGCACGGGTGCCGGCGGTCCGCGTCACGACGCCGGCGCGGCCGCGGGCAGCCGGCAGAACCAGGACTCGCCCACCTCGCCGAACCCGCGGCGGCGGTACCACTCGCGCGGCCAGTCGCGGGCGTCGGCGTCGAGCCAGACGAGGTCGCAGCCGGCCCGGTGGGCCTCGCGCAGCGCCCCGGCGAGCAGGGCGTCGCCGAGTCCCCGGCCACGGTGGCTCGGCGCGGTCTCGACCGCGTCGAGCTCCGCGGTGGCGCCGTCGACCTTCAGCAGGCAGCACGCCACGACGAGCCCGTGCTCGCGGACGACCATGGCGTGCACGTCGACGACGTCGTCCTCGAGCTCGTGGCGGTCGCAGAGCTGGGCGCGCTGCGCCTCGGTCAGTCCCGGCGCGGCGCGCAGCCACGACGCCTCCCAGAACGGCCGCAGCTCCGACGGGAGGGCCCGCTCGGCCTGCACGCGGTGGCGCGGGACCTCGCCGGACGGGGTCGTCACCATCGACACCACATGGTCGACCTCCCAGCCGTGCCGGGCGAGCTCGGCCGCGGTCGCGGCGGCATCGGCACCGCGCACGGTGGCGGCCCGGTGCGCGAGGCCGGCGCCGCCGAGGACCCGGTCGGCCTCGGCGATCACCTGCGGGGCGCCGACGGGGCCGTCGAGGAGCAGCTGGTTGTGCTGGTGGGACGCGGGGACGGGACCGGTCAGGACGGCGGTGCCGCCGGTGACGGTGTGCTCGGCCGTCGCGAGCCTGCGCAGCACCGAGTAGGCCATCGCGTCGCGGCGGGTCCGGGCGTCGACCCGCGGGGGCGGCGGCGACGGGGCGACGAACGTGCCGTCGGGGCCCGGCCGGTAGGGGAGCGCGGCGAGGACCGCGCCCGTCGGCACCGGCCCGTACGCGTGGGGGAAGACCATGTCCGCGGGGTCGTCGGGAAGCCCCGGCTCCCAGCGCAGATCGGCGATCCGGCCCGCGTCCACCGCCAGCAGGACGAGGTCGTGGCGACCGGCGAACAGCCTGTTCGCCGGCAGCGACACCTGCTCCGATGTGGACAGATGGACGAAGCCGGACGCGGTGAGCGAGCGGCCCGCGGCCCCCGAGATGCCGAGCGCCCCGTCGGCCAGCGCGGCCCGCCACTCGGCCGGGGTACAGAGGTGCAACAGCGTCGGAGCACTCACGCGATCAGTGTGAACGGCAGGGACGACCGGGACGGACCGCCCCCTCCGAACGGGTGGGGCCGGACAGGTCGCGGATCGACGTCACCCTTGCATTGGCACCGGGTGCCATTTAGCGTCCATCACGTCCGAGCACGCCCCGAACGACGGGAGACAGCCGATGGCGCCGGTCGAGAACACCCAGTCCACCGCCTCGCAGGAGGAGCCGCTCGTCGAGGAGACCCTCGTCGAGGAGGTCTCGATCGACGGCATGTGCGGTGTCTACTGATCCCACCGCCGGGCGCGCGGACCCCGGGTTCGACCCGGGGGCCGCGTACCGCTGCAGCCCGCAGGTCTCGCTGCGGCCCGAGTCGTTCGGCGCCCTCGTCTACCACTTCGGGACGCGCAAGCTCTCGTTCCTGAAGACGCCGCAGCTCGTCGACGTCGTCACCGGGCTCGAGAAGCACCCGGACGTGCACGCCGCCATCGAGGCGGCCGGCGTCGCCGAGACCGAACGTCCCGCGTACCTCAAGGCCCTGGCCGGCCTCGCCGCCTCCGGGACCATCGAGGCCCGTCCCACCACCTGACAGGGGAACGACGTGAAGCTCGTCGACCACTTCCAGTACGGGCTCAGCTCACCGATCTGCCTGACCTGGGAGCTGACCTACGCGTGCAACCTCGCGTGCGTGCACTGCCTGTCGTCGTCGGGGCGTCGCGACCCGCGTGAGCTGTCCACCGACGAGGCCAAGGCCGTCATCGACGAGCTGCAGCGGATGCAGGTCTTCTACATCAACATCGGTGGCGGCGAGCCCACCGTGCGCCCCGACTTCTGGGAGCTGCTCGACTACTCGATCTCCCACGACGTCGGCGTCAAGTTCTCCACCAACGGCATCAAGATCGACAGGAAGCGGGCCGCCCAGCTCGCCGCGACCGACTACGTCGACATCCAGATCTCCCTCGACGGCGCCACCGCCGACGTCAACGACCACGTCCGCGGCCCGGGCTCCTACGCCACTGCGATGCGGGCGCTGGAGAACCTCGCCGAGGCCGGGTTCGCCCAGCCGAAGATCAGCGTCGTCATGACGCGGCAGAACGTCGACCAGCTCGACGAGTTCAAGGCGATCGCCGACAAGTTCGGCGCGCAGCTGCGCATCACCCGGCTGCGGCCGTCGGGCCGCGGCGCCGACGTCTGGGACGAGCTGCACCCGCTGCCGTCGCAGCAGCGCCAGATGTACGACTGGCTCGTCGAGCGCGGCGACCAGGTCCTCACCGGCGACTCCTTCTTCCACCTCTCCGCCTACGGCGAGGCCCTGCCGGGGCTGAACCTGTGCGGCGCGGGCCGCGTCGTCTGTCTGATCGACCCGGTCGGCGACGTCTACGCCTGCCCCTTCGCGATCCACGAGAACTTCCTCGCGGGCAACGTTCGCTCCGAGGGCGGGTTCCAGAAGGTGTGGCAGGACTCCGAGCTGTTCACCGAGCTGCGCCGGCCGCAGACCGGCGGTGCCTGCGCCTCCTGCATGCACTACGACTCGTGCCAGGGCGGCTGCATGGCGGCCAAGTTCTTCACGGGTCTGCCGCTGGACGGTCCCGACCCCGAGTGCGTCCGCGGTTTCGGCGAGCAGGCCCTCGCCGCGCGCGACGGCGCGACCCTCATCCCGAAGTCCGACGTCGACCACAGCCGCTCGGCCCCGCGCAACTCGCGCACGCCGAAGGGCCCCGTCCCGCTGACGCTGACCACCCGCCCGGATCGCGCCTGCGAGACCAGCCCGCTCGCCGGCCTCGGTGCCTCGGAGACCGACTCCGGGCTGCGCCTGCCGGTCGCGGGCGGCTGAGAGACCGCCGGCACCGGACCCGCCCGAACGGGTCCGGTGCCGTGCACTTCCTCCCGTGCCTGCGCTGACGTCCCCGTGGCCGCTGCGGGGCCGCGTCGCGCCCTCGCGGGTGCTGTTCGGTCCGCACGAGACCAACCTCGGCGACGAGCGCGCGTTCTCCGAGCGGCACGTCTCCTACTACGCCGCGCGGGCCGCGGGTGGGTGCGGCGTCGTCGTCACGGAGACGGCGTCGGTGCACGCGTCGGACCATCCGTACGCGCGGGCGCCGCTCTCCTCCGCGTGTGGACCGGGGTGGGCTGCGGTGTCCGCCGCCTGCCGCCCGGCCCTGGTGCTGGCCTCGCTCGGGCATGCGGGTTCGCAGGGGTCCGTCTCGTACGGGGCGCCGGTCCTGTGGACCCCTGCCTCGTTCGACCGGGCCGCCCTCGTCGACGGGTTCCGGGCTGCCGCGCTGCTCGCCGTCGCCTCCGGTCTCGACGGGGTGGAGATCGACGCCGGGCAGTACGCGCTGCTGCGGCAGTGCCTCTCCTCGGGGGACGCCGTCGTCCTGTCCGAGGTGCTCGACATCGTGCGGGACGCGATCGGCGACGCCGTCCTGGGCCTGCGGCTGTGCTGCGACGAGCTCACCCCCTGGGACGGGATCACCCCCGCCTCGGTCGCGCCGGTGGTCGACGCCGTCGCCGGTCTCGTCGACTACGTCGTCCCGGTGCGCGGCGGGACGCTCACCGTCGCCGCCACCCGGGCCGACATGCACACCCCACCCGGGTACAACCGCTCGCTGTCCACAGCTGTGAAGTCCATTGTGGATGGTCGGTGCGACGTGGTGTGGCAGGGCTCGGTCGCGTCGCCGTCCCTCGCGCAGGAGGGGCTCGACGCCGGTGTCGCCGACGCCGTCGAGATGACCCGCGCGCAGATCGCCGATCCCGACCTGGTCGCGCTCGTCCGCGCCGGGACGCCGGAGCGGGTCCGGCCGGCCACGCTCTCCGGGCGCTGGTGGGCGGGCCGGGACCCGCGCAACGTCGTGGTCTCCGACGACGCCGCGCCGCCCTTCACGACACCCGCTGCGCCGGGGACCGGGGACGTCCTGGTCGTCGGGGGCGGGCCGGCCGGGCTCGAAGCGGCGCGGGCCTTCGCGCTGCAGGGGCGGGTCGTCCACCTGCTGGAGCGCGACGACCGGCTCGGCGGTGCGCTGCGCCTCGCCGCCGCGCTGCCGGGCCGCGAGCGTTTCGGGTTGCTCGTCGACTGGTGGGAGCGGGAGCTCGCGTTGCTCGGCGTCACGGTCTCGACGGGCCGTTCCGCGACGCCCGCCGATCTCGACGACGCCCGGGCCCGCGGCGCCGACGTCCTGCTGGCGACGGGCTCGCGCCCCCGGCCCCCGGCGTTCCCCGTGGGCTCCGACGTGGAATGCATCCCGGCGGCCGAGCTCCTCAACGGCACGAACGGCCCTTTCCCGCAGCTCAGTTGCGCGAAAGGGCCGTTCGTGCAACAGGAGCAACGGGATGTCGTCGTGTCCGACCCCGTGGGGGACGCCGTTGCGATCGGCGTGGCCGAGCTGCTCGCCGCGGCCGGGCACCGCTGCACGCTCGTCACCCCCGACCCCGCCGCGGGGATGCGGCTCGGCCCCGGCGCCGACGTCTCCGGCGCCCACGCCCGGCTCCTGCGCGCGGGCGTCACGATCGCGGCGTTCTCCGAGGTCCGGTCCGCTGCCGACGGGGTCGCCGAGCTGGTCGACGTCCACACCGCCGAGGTCCGGCGCGTCCCGTGCACGGTCGTCGTCGACTGCGTCCGACGCCTCCCCGACGACGCCCTCTGGCGCGCCCGGCCGGACCTGCCCCGGGCCGGCGACTGCGTCGCCCCCCGGGGAATCCAGGAGGCGGTCCGCGAAGCCCGCACCCCCGTGCGCGGCAACAGTCGCGACAGCGACCATTGCCGCTCACGGGGGGTTCCTGCCGCGCGCCCGGTGGTGCGGACCGCGCTGGGGCCGGACCCGCTCTTCTCGCCGCTGCAGGTGGGGCCGCTGCGGCTGCGCAACCGGGTCGTGTTCGCCGCGCACCTCACCGGCTTCGCCGAGGACGGGCTGCCGAGCATGCGCCACGTCGACCACTACGCGGCCCGGGCCGCCGGCGGGGCCGGGCTGGTGATCACCGAGGAGCACACGGTCCACCCCGGCGACCGGCCCTACGAGCGGATGATCCGCGGCCACGACCCACGGGTGGTCGACGCGTACCACCGGCTCACCGGGGCCGTCCACGCGCACGGCGTCCCGGTGCTCGCCCAGCTCAACCACAACGGGCCGCAGTCGTCGGGCCTGTACTCGGGTGCGCCGGTGTGGGCGCCCTCAGCGGTGCCGGACCCGATGTTCCGCGAGGTCCCCGTCGCCATGACGGCCGCACAGATCGACGAGCTCGTCGACGCCTACGCCGACGTCGCCGCGCGGTGCGTCGAGGGCGGGTTCGACGGCGTCGAGCTCCAGTGCTCGCAGGCGTCGATCCTGCGGGCGTTCCTCGCGCCCGGCACGAACCTGCGGACGGACGGCTACGGCGGCGACCTGGCGTCGCGGGCACGGCTGCTCGTCGAGGTCGTCGCGGCGGTGCGGGCCGCGATCGGGCCCGACCGCGCACTCGGCGTGCGGCTCGGCGGCGGTGAGGACGTCCCGGGCGGGCTGACGATCGACGACGCGGTGGCCGTCGCCCGTCTCGTGGAGCCCGGCGTCGACTACCTGAGCACCTCCGTCGGGTTGGCGACCCGGACCCTGGAGCTGGTCGAGGCGCCCTCACCGGTCCCCGCGGGATACGCGGCGGCACTGCCGGCGGCCGTTCGGGCGGCGGTGTCGGTGCCGGTCCTCGGCGCCGGTCGCTACACCCGTCCCGACGACGCGCGCGCCGCCCTGGCGGCCGGGCACTGCGACCTCGTCGGGGTCGTCCGCGGCCAGATCGCCGATCCGGCGTGGGCGGCGGCGCGAACCGGGGGGCCGACGCGCACCTGCATCGGGTGCAACCAGGACTGCACGGCGAACGTCGGGATGAACCGGGCGCTGTCGTGCACGGTCCGCCCGGAGCGGCTGCTGCTCGCAGGCCCGAGGGTGCGGATGGACCTGCTCGTCGTCGGGGGTGGGCCTGCGGGGCTGCGCGCGGCGGCGTCGGCGGCGGAGCGCGGGATGCGGGTGCGGCTCGTCGAACGTTCGGACCACCTCGGCGGGACGCTCGCGCTCGCCGCCCGTGCCCCCGGCCGGGGCGAGCTCGCCACCCTGGTCGACGACCTCGTCGCCGAGTGCCGTGCCGCCGGGGTGGACCTGTGCACCGGCGTCGACGCCGACCCCGCGGCGCACGGCGGGACCGTCGTTCGCGCGACGGGTGGCGTCCCGGACCGGCCGGCCTGGGCCGTCGACGGCGTGTACGACGTCGTCGACGTGCTCGACGGGAGCGCCGACCCTCGCGGCGACGTGCTCGTCGTGGACGCGACGGGCTTCCACGAGGCCACGTCGGTCGCCGAGCTGCTGGCCGAGCGCGGTTGCGGGGTGGAGGTGGTGGCGGCGGCGATGGTCGTCGGTCAGGACCTGGGCCTCACACTGCACCGCCCCTTGTTCCGACGGCGCGCGGCCGCACTCGGGATCAGGTGCACCCCGGACACGGTGCTCCTCACCGCGACGCGCCCCGGGGCCGGCCGGATCACCGTGACCCTGCTGCACCACCCCACGGGCCGCGAGTCGGTGCGGGAGGTCGACGCGGTCGTCGTCGCCACCCCGCCACGCCCACGCGAAGGGTCCAACCGTATCGGCGACGCCCTCGCCCCGCGCCGCTTGGGCGCCGCGATCGCCGACGCCGAGCGGCTCGTCGCCGAGATCGCCGAGACCGGCGGGAGTGCCGCCCCTGCGCCCAGACGCAGCACCGATGTCGGCCTCGGCGGGGGTTAGGGTCCGCGCGTGCCGCTGCTGCGCGAGCTGACCTGGCCGGACCTGCGCGACGCCCGGCCGACGCTCGTCGTGCCCGTGGGGTCGGTGGAGCAGCACGGGCCGCACCTGCCGCTGGACACCGACGTGCGGATCGCCGACGCCGTCGCCGCGGGGCTGCTGGCCGCGGAGCCCGCGCTCGTCGTGGCCCCCGCCGTCGCCTACGGCGCCGCGGGTGAGCACGAGGGCTTCCCCGGCACCGTGTCGATCGGGCACGAGGCGCTGCGGTCGCTGCTCGTCGAGTACGGCCGGTCCGCGTGCCGGTGGGCCGCCCGGCTGCTGTTCGTGAACGGGCACGGCGGCAACGTCGCGACGCTGGTCGAGGCCGTCGACCTGCTCCGGTACGAGAGCCGCGACGTCGGCTGGATCCCTTGTGCCGCACCGGGTGCCGACGCGCACGCGGGCCGCACCGAGACCTCGCTGCTCGCGGCGCTCGCCCCGGACGCCGTGCGCGGGGACCGGGCCGCGCCCGGCGCGACCGCGCCGCTGGCCGAGCTGCTGCCGGCCCTGCGCGCGGGCGGCACCGCCGCGGTCAGCGCGAACGGCGTGCTGGGCGATCCGACCGGGGCCTCCGGCGACGAGGGACGGGCCCTGCTCGAGACCGTCGTCGACACCGCGCTCGCGGCCCTGCGGGCCTGGGACCCGGGCCCCGGCGGACGGCTGCGGCCGCCCCGCGGGTCCCGCGCCGCAACGGCCTGAGGCCGCGCTCGGGGCGCTCGGGGACGACGGACCGTGGATGCCACGCCGCCGCGCGGTCGAGTGCGGCGGCCGCGGAGGGTGTGGCTGTGGGGCGGCGGGTGCGGGCTCAGCCGGCCGGGCCCGCCACCAGCAGCGGCACGAGCTGCTCGGCGCTGGTCAGGGACCCGTGCTGGCCGATCAGCGCCGCGAGCTTCGGCTCGGCCCGGGTCCGGACGAGGGCGGTGCCACCCCGCATCGCGGCGACGACGTCCCCGATCCGCCCGGCGACGTGCGGCCCCAGCGGCCCGAACCAGTTCGCCGCGACGGCCTCGTCGCGGGGGACGACCCAGGCGTCGTCGCCGAGGACGGTCCGCCAGGTGGCGAGCACGTCGTCGGCGGCGCCGTCGACGGTGTAGACGTGCCTGGCCCGCGCGTCGCCGCCGAGCAGCGCGACGCCGGCCTGGAGCCGCTCGTCGGCGTCGAAGTCGGGCGCCCGGTCGACGGTGACCATGCCGTGGTCCCCGGTGACGACGAGCAGCGCGTCGGGCGGGAGCGCCGCGGCGATCGTCGACACGAGCAGGTCGATCTGGCGCAGCTGCAGGCGCCACGGGAGCGTGCCGGGGCCGTGCACGTGGCCGAGCGTGTCGAGGTCGGAGTGGTAGGCGTAGCAGAGCCGGCGCCCGGGACCGGAGAGTCCTGAGACCGTCTCGGCCGCGAGGTCGCCGAGCGCGAACACGCCGTGGAAGTCGCCCCCGCGCAGTGCGGCGCGGGTGAGGCCGGATTCGCGCTGGAAGCGGGGCGCGACCATCGTCACGGCGATCCCCGCGGCGGCGGCGCGTTGCAGCGCGGTGTCGTGCGGCTGGACCACCTCGGGGACGTGGGTCTCGCGCTGGTCGTGGTGGCGGCCGTCGCGGTCGCGGGTCCAGCGCAGCGCGTCGAGCAGCGCGTGGTCGCCGGGGTCGAACGACAGTCCGACGATGCCGTGCCCGCCCGGGGGCAGACCGGTGCCGAGGGTCGCGAGACTGATCGGGGTCGTCGACGGGAACCCGACGGTGAGGGGCCCGGCGTCGGCCATCGCGGCGAGGAACGGCGCGTCGACGGCGTGGGTGCGCAGCAGCTCGGCGCCCAACCCGTCGACCAGCAGGACGCAGGCCGCGCGGACCGACGGCAGCGCGATGGGAGCGGGTCCGGGCTCGCCGAGCGCCGCCAGCACCGACGGGAGCACCTCGGCCAGCGAGCCCGTTCCGTAGCGGGGCAGCAGCGGGGTGGTCACGGTGTGCAGCCTGCCAGGCCGCGGGGCGGCGCGGGGGAGGCAGAATGACGACCGGCCCCGCGACGCTCAGGACGGTGGATGACCGCTCAGACCGCACGACCCGGGTCGGCCGGGCCACCGGGGGCGACCGGCCCCGCGGACACCCGGCTCCCCGACGGGTTCCGGGTCGTCCTCGACCGCCGGACGCGGGTACTCGACGACGGCGCCGCTCTGCTCGGCGGCGCGCCGCCGCGGCTGGTGCACCTCACCGCGAAGGCCCGCGCGCTGCTCGGCACCGACGCCACGATCACCGTCGCCGACCCGGCCTCGCGGGCGCTGGCCCGGCGGCTGCTCGACGCCGGGCTCGCCCAGCCCGTCCCGCCCGCGACGCCGCTGGAGCGACCCGCGCCCGCCGACGTCACCGTCGTCGTCCCGGTGAAGGACCGCACCGCGGGCCTGGTGCGGCTGCTCGCCGCGCTGCCCGCCGGCCTCGGCGGGATCGTCGTCGTCGACGACGGCTCGGCCGACCCGGCCGCGGTGCCCACGGCCGCGGCGGCCCACCCCGTGCCGGTGACGGTGCTGCGCAACGACATCGCCCGCGGTCCGGCGGCCGCGCGCAATGCCGGGCTCGCCGTCGCGACGACCCGGCTGGTCGCGTTCCTGGACTCCGACGTCGTGCCGCGGGCGGGCTGGCTCGACCCGTTGCTCGACCGGTTCGCCGACCCGGCCGTCGGGCTGGCGGCG
>Ga0182736_1002389_pt1 | contig 14475 bp, 15 predicted proteins | sample eDN5th30CKraftBY_FD_128882 | JGI IMG/M metagenome (GOLD analysis project Ga0182736, IMG submission 128882) | Enriched backyard soil microbial communities from Emeryville, California, USA - eDNA 5th pass 30_C Kraft BY (version 2) (version 2) | ecosystem: Environmental > Terrestrial > Soil >...
ATAAGTGTATAGAAAAAATGAACAGAGTCTATCCACTACGCTTCGCCATTTACTATACCCGGCAGGGCTGGCCCTTATTATTCAAGAGCTGTTTGCTTCCGCTTATCCAACAAGCCGACTGTAACAGGTATGCGCTGTATTTCTGCAAAGAACAGGGAGCACACATACGATTGGAGCTGTATCTGCAACAAACGGTTTCAAATAGGACACTGTTATTTCAATCTATTATTGAAACTTTCTTGGCTGCCCATCCAACGCAGAGCGCTGATAAGCCGCTACCCCTCCATGATTCATTCTTTTTAGACCTGCCCAACAACAGCGTATACACCAACAGTTTTAAACCATATGCAGCACCTATTTCCCAACTGAATCCCCGACAGGTTATATCGATCCGAACGGAGATATCTGCTATGATGTTAGACGTCTTTACAGACGCTCCCGTTGACGAAAATTCGCTGTTCAACTTCTATTTATGTCTGGAAATTATTGCGTTGAGTGTATTTGATAATCCGCAGGAGGCAGTAAACCTATTACAAAACGACTGTAAAAAATTAGCTAGCCGCTTACCTCAAAATGAGGTTAACAGACTAAAAGATGAGGCCAATAAACTGATAAAACACAATCACGATGATTTAGATCAATTGGTTACACTGATGCAGTATGGTAATTGTACTGCTGATACGCAATGGCTGGCAATGTGGCGTGAAACATGCAAAGAAATCGCCGCGACCGCAGAACCACTTAATTTATTTAGGGACATTAGCACGCTTATTTGCCAGCAGATAGATTTTCACCATACCAAATGGAGCCTATTAAGCCTCATAACCATAAACAATCTTTTAATCAATCAACATAGATCAATCCATTGTACAACTTAAATTAAAACAGATCGTTAGTTTGTACCCTGAATAATAAAGACAAGCAATGGGAATACATTGTGAGAATTATCTTTGGCTAAAAAGCTCCATCTGCTGCCCTAACTTTATAAACAGATTAGGCAGAACCTAAGTTTCATATTAAGGACAGCAGATTCATTGAGTCAAAGCCAGAGAGTATTTAGGGTAAAACCCATTATCACGATGTTAGCCACTCAATAATGGAGCATAAACCAAAGTTTATGCAAGTATATGGAATAGATTTATCAAAGGAGAAGTTCGATGTAAACTTCCTTGATTCAGATGGGAAAGAAAAGAACAAAACAGTGAGAAACGGATTAACAGGCATATCAGGATTTCTATCCGTTGTACCGGAGGGAACCGTGCTCTGTGCGGAGAACACGGGGACATACGGAGACCTGCCTGTGTTCCTGTGCAACCAGTACGGGATATCCATAGCGCTGGTCCCTGGGTATACGGTCAAACACAGCCTTGGTTTGGTTAAAGGGAAATCAGACCCGGTTGACGCAGCACGGCTCCGTGAATATGGGGAGCGTTTTTTCGATAAGCTGTCGTTCAAGGATTATCAAAGCGAGAACATGTCGGAACTCAGGCAGTTATACACGCTTCGTTCACAATTGGTTAAATCACGCAAGGAACTGATAACCGGTGCTCACGCAAGGGAGCAGCAGCCCCTGCAGAGCATGAAGGCCGACCTAATCCTAAAAGCCTCTTTAAGCTCGCTTGACGGGCAGATCGGGGAGGTGGAGAAGGAGATATCCCTTATCATCATGGACGATGCGGAGATGGCCGAGAATTACACGCTTTCCGTTTCCGTATTCGGCGTAGGCCTGGTCATAGCAACCAATGTGATCATCAAGACAGGGAACCTCAAGGCGATCGATACGTCCAGGAAGGCGGCCTCCTACGCGGGTGTATGCCCCTTCCCCAACACATCCGGGAACATGGTCGGAAAATCCAAAACAAGCCCTTTCGCGGACAAAGAACTCAAATCGCTGCTGTATATGGGCGCAAAAGCAGCCGTGAAACACAACAAGGAATACCGGCTGTATTACCAGAAAAAGCAACAGGAGGGGAAACCCCATTACCTAATCATGAATAACGTTATGAACAAATTATTGAGAACTATTTACAGTGTGGTGAAGAACAAAACACCATACTCACGGGACTACGTATGTCTCGACCCGAGAGAGAAAAATATTAACGGCTCCGAAAAAAATGTGGCCTGAAAACTTGTAATTTATTAGAGTATATGAAAAGACTGAAATTAAACCTGGACGAACTGAGCAGAGAACTGGAAATGCTGGATGCTGAATATCTGCGAGGCCTTAAAGGCGGGTACGGAGAATATGGCGGATATAATTCCTGGGAAGAGCTATTTGCTGCAATGCAGAACGGGTACATCCCACCAGATGGCACATATTACCCAGGTGGAGATCCTTCAGGGACCGGTGGAGATTATGGGAACTATAACGGGTATGGCGGGTACAATAACCAATGGCCGGGTGGATACCCTCCGGGAACGGATGGGGAATATGGAAATTACAATCCGGGAGGAGAATATGGTGGTTATTTTGATTATGGTGGTTATGGAGTTCCTTGGGTAAGGGATCAAAGTGGGCATATTGTTGCAACCCGTACCAGTACGGCTCCGTTTCTTTATACGGTATATGGAGATAAAGTGATTATGGAAGAATACGAAATTTCAATAATTGGCGGAGGATCCATTAAAGCGTACAAAGCCGTTGCCGCTTATCACGACGATAGCAGTATGCTTGACTATGTAACTGCGGACGAAAGATCAAACTGTATGGGATATGCACTGACCGGTGGCGAATATACTTTTATTGATAACCCCTACACTTCTGCGGATGAGGGAAAGCTAACCAGGAGCACCATTACCGGATTGTTAGGCTTCGAAGAGTGCTCGAAAGAAGAAGCTACTTTGGTTGTGATTTATAGCGGTCCCGAAGCTGGAGCGGATGTTACACATGCAGGCATTATCAACCCAGATGGTACATACAGTGCCAAAGGAGGTGGTTCAGCGGAACCGATTCGAACAGGTATGACCGAGGCAGAGTTTTATCAGCCTTATCAACAGGTGGGCGATCATCATATAGATTATTACCCGGAGAGTGACCCAGAATCTCGAATAGTATATTACAAACAGTCATTTTAGAAAACATGAAAAACTATGTTATTTTAACTATTTTTCTCTTTCTCTGTCTATCAAAGACAGCGCAGGGACAGACAACAGATGAAATGTATAAGAATCCGGATATCATGCGCAAATTGATAATAACGGTTCCGATCCAGAATCACTTCGGCGATGAACATATCGAAAGAATTGGTTTTGCAATAGATAGTGATACCATTGCGTCTGTTTATATAGACCCCAAGCATGATACTGCATATATAAAGAAAACTTTTTTAGCAAGTGGAGCTTTTAGCCAACGGTTCTTCTTCTTCGATTTCGGCTTTGAGGGCGATCGGTTGGTCTTTAAGAAAAAATATCCACAGATCCAATCGCCAACTTTGCCAAGTGCAAAAATTACGAATATGTATGAGAAAGAAGATTCAAGCAGGACTTATACCATTGGGGGGGTTCGCCTTTATGCAGACAGTACAGTTTATGTTTATACTCATGGCTATAAACCTGATTATACAAAATCCCATTTCGGAATGCCAGCAAAGTATGTAGGAGATCTACAGGAAGTGGAGGAACAGATAGCTCGGGAAATGGCTTCTGCGGCCGTCGGTACGCTATTAGACTCCACTCTTGTTTACGGAGCTGTCATCACCAGGTATCCGGTCGAAGAAGGCATGGCAGCAAGGGAGAAATTTGAGCTGGAGAACCTGCTATACGGAAAGCCATCCGCTTTTTCAAAAATCGTCGAGAAAACCCTGCTGGCAAAGGAAACAAACTTTGATGAAAACGGCCAACCAAAATGGGATTTTGCCATAATGCCTACCAGCGGGAGACCCATGGATACGAGGATCAAAATATATGTACATTTAAATACGGACGGAAGTATTACCATTAAATTACCCAGAATGCTGGGAAATTTTACCGGTGATTAAAATTACATGGTTTTTATTTTCCCTATTAACCTTTGTATACATCAGCTCATGGTAACAAAGAATATATTATCAATTTTTAATAGAGGATGGGCCACTACTTCTATACCAAATAGAATACTTTGGGCTTATGGCTACAAAACAGCTTCGTATTAACCAATCAGCATGAATCAATCCAATATTCAACTTAAATTTAAATCAGACAGATGAAAAGGCCGAAATTAAACCTGGACGAACTGAGTAAAGAACTGGAAATGTTGGACGCAGAGTACCTACGCGGCCTTAAAGGTGGATACGGGGAGTATGGAGGATATAATACTTGGGAGGAATTATGGGAAGCGATGCAGAACGGATACCAGCCACCAGAGGGCACATATTACCCAGGTGGAGATCCTTCAGGGACCGGTGGAGATTATGGGAACGATAACGGATATGGCGGGTATAATAACCAATGGCCGGGTGGATACCCTCCGGGAACGGATGGGGAATATGGAGATTACGGCATGGGGGGCGAATATGGGGACTATGGTGGTTATGCAGGTTACGAGCACCTTACATCAGATCTGATAGACAGGATTCAAAATAATTATTCCCTGTTTTTCAGCAGTTTTCATGACACAATTGTTAAATCAGGTTCGGATGTACCTAGCGGCTATACCATGGGTTCGGACGGTGAGTACATTTCACCACAGGGCGTTACGACCTATGGTATTACTTATAAAAGCGGAGATTTGACATTCATATACATATCTCCACATGTTATGAACTTGGACGAATCTACTTCTATGGGTCTAATTGGTCATGAATTGATACATGCAATGCATATATCTCAACATGCTGATTTATTTGCCTCAGATTATAGTCAGTTCGCATTGAATTCCGAAGGGGCAGCATATCAATTCCAGCGCGATTATGCAGAATCAATTGGCGATAATATTACCAAAAATAAATGTGAAGAATACATGATGGAGCTCGAAACTCAGGGAGCAGATACAACGTGGGATTGTTCGCTTGACGATTATAAATAACACAGACATCATATAAATTTTAATGTACTATGAAACAACTGTATTTAATTTGCTTTCTTTTTCTTTACAGTACCGTATCTGCCCAAGATCTGGAAAGTGGCATAGAAGCGCGGTTAAGCGTTATCCAGGATCCGGGAGACCAACGCCCTCTGATGGCGATCGGTATTTCGTTCATTAACCATACCGATAAGGACATCTACTTACCCGGAATACACAATATGTCAAAAGAACAAAGTGAGGTACTCATTTCTATTTATAAGAAAAAAGAGCGCGGCTATATTCCAACTCCCCTGTCTCGCCGCTTAACAACTAAGGATGAAACTCCCGGCATGTTGGAAAACCACATAACGATGGCCTCCGTTCTGACTTCCGACTTGAATATGGCGAAAAAGACTATAGATGATGAACGGATTTCTGAGATAAAGAAAATAATACAGGACAAAGGGATCAAAGTGGATGCGGCTCTATTCGCTTACGATAACGCACCTCTTTTCCTGAAAGCCGGCGAAGAACGGACCTATTTTTATACCGTGGAAATCCAGAGTCTTGCTTATCCAGGCCAATATAAGTTGGCTTATGAACCAAAATTAGTGGAAAATGAGGGGGTGGCATTTCCGGACGAACTGGTCGGGTATAAAAAGTGTATTCCAGCAAAAATAGTCTCCAATCCTGTATATATAGATTTCGTAGAGATCAAAAATCGTATACCAAGGAAGAGTATATATCAATGAAAAGAATAATTTCTGCCATTTCACTTCGGTATTGGATGAAATGTAATCCTACTAAAAAATACGAACGGAAGTAAACTACCCAGAATGTTGGAAAACTTCTCCATGATTAAAATCACTCCAATGTTTTATTAAGAACAGTTGATTTTATGATACGTACATTTTTTACTTTGCCCATTGATCTTTGCGGATACGTCGGATTAGGGTAACAAGGAATATATTATCAATTCTTGATAGAGAGATGGACTAATATTTGTATACCAAACGGAACGTCTTGAGTCTTATAACCATAAACAATCTTTTAACCAATCAACATAAATCAATCCATTGTACAACTTAAATTTAAATCAAACAGATGAAAAGGCTGAAATTAAACCTGGACGAACTGAGTAAAGAACTGGAAATGTTGGACGCAGAGTACCTACGCGGCCTTAAAGGTGGATACGGGGAGTATGGAGGATATAAACTTGGGAGGAATTATGGGAAGCGATGCAGAACGGATACCAGCCACCAGAGGGCACATATTACCTAGGGAGTCCTCCAACAGATGGAAGCTATGGAAACTATAACGGGTATGGCGGGTATAATAACCAATGGCCAGGCGGATATCCTCCGGGAACGGATGGTGAGTATGGAGATTACGGTACAGGTGGATACGGTAATTATGGTGGGTATGGTGGTTACGAGGATGGAAATGGTTATTGGAGTTACGTTAATGGCGAATATGTTTATACTTACTATGGACAAGTCCTAGATGAGGTGACTGTTTCTGCCTCATCACCATTCGCAGGTACAACGGCAAGTATTCGACTAACTGAAGCATCTGCGATTATTCCTCTTAGGATTTCGGGAGATCAATTGATAATTGATACTTATACCACTCAAGTAGTGGGAGGGCAATCTGGTGAATATGTCAATTTCAACGCAGTGTTTGGCGACACTATAGGCGGCGAGATAACAGTAAGAAATGTTACACTTTCATTCAATGCTATGGATAGAGGTCTTTCAATAATGTTTAATGATATACTTGGTGCGAACTATAGTATAGGTCTTTCTAGTGAGGGAGCAACTGGAGGAATATCATTTACCAATAACGGGACTACCATCGGTCAGGACTATACATATAAACCTGGGATGACTACTGCTCTTGTAATTGTAGGGGGTGCCTTGTTTTTTATAACTGGTGGAATTTCAGCTCTTACAAGCGAAGCGTTCCAACTTGCACCAGCCTTTGGTTTCTAGGAGACAGAGCTATACAACTAAATAAATAACCAATTCTAAATGAGCAATCTAAACAACAGATAGAATGTATTTGGGCTTACGAGTGTAAATAAAATATTATTATGAAAAAGGTCCACGTTCTTTTATTCTTACTAATTTTTGGGTGCACTTCTTCTGTAACTTATACAAACAGGCAGAAGGATATTGATAAAGCGAAGATTATTAGTTCGAAATTTTATAAATTTGTGTCTACGCATAAACGTGATAGCATTTTCAAGTATTGTAGTAACAGTATTAGAACGGATGAACAGCTAGATAAGCAATTGCAATATATTTTGGAACAGGGCCTACTTCGTTTTGGAAAAATTAAAGATATTTCGGCTATCCAAGCCTCTTCTAAAATTAAAAAAGGAATAAAGCCCTTTGGAGAGTACCGACTCACTTATAAAGTTGTTCGTGACAAGGAGACAACAAAAGAGAATTTCATATTGGCTGATGAAGATGGTGAAATACGGATATTTACTTTTAATGATTAAACAAGATATGCATTTAATAATTACTGATGATAACTACCTGAATACCCACGAAACTATAATAAAAAGATGGTGGTATGAGCGAAATAAAGGGTGGTTGTTTTTATCGATATTTGTAGCTCTATACAGTATTCTGCAAATAATTGGTTTTTTTCGGCAAAGTAATTCAGCCACTGATGATAAGTCTGGTGTTAATTTTTTTTTATTAGATGTGCGATTTTGGTTCTTCTTTGTTTTCTTAGCGCTCATGATAATACTCTGGTGGTTTTATAGACAAAATAAACCTTTAAAAAAGATACCTTTTATGAGAGAATTTGAAAAGCAAGTTCGAAAAACGGATATGGTATATGACTTGGGTGAAACTCGATTGCGTATTACTTACGGTCATGCTGTTATGGAATATGGCTGGAATATGTTTCAGAAATTCCATTTTTTTAAAGGCTATCTCATTATGACAAGTGACTATTATCCAATTAATCCCGTTTGGATTCCATTAAAGATGGAATCCAAACAAGAATTGGTAGATTTTGTGAAGGTAATCCAGAAAAAATTTAAAATGGACATCAATAAATAACACACAATTTAATAGCCGTTTAAATAACGATAGAGTAACGCGAACTTCGCCACTGAATAAACGAATAAAAAACAATAGATTCGTAAATCAGAGTGACACAGCTTAGGTTACACTCGATTTATTTCACTTGTTTCGTCTAGGTTTGGGATATTAGATATAGGTTTCGATATCGTCGAAATGTTAAAGAATCCAAACTTACTAGATGGCGCACAAATAACTTTTCGTGTATATTTACTGATTCCTGGCACCAACGGTGGGCTTCTTTTGGCTGGTGGTACCGTGCTATTTGCATTAGAACTAATTGAATACATGTACGAAAATTAATATATTGGAGTTTTTATATCGTATTATACCTTTTTCGTGTTGCATAAGCCGGATACGTTGACTGAATGAATTAAAATGGAGCCAGCTTGCATAACAACATTGTCTCAGGTAGCGATCGGGGTTGGTATATTACTTTTTGGAATATACTTGCACCTGCCTTACACGGCCTTGGCCAGTTAACAAAATTAAAACCTATCACAAATGAATGATATCAGGATTTCTTTCTGCACCACTTGTATGAACAGGTTGCCCTACCTCAAGCAGACTAGTTATTCGGGAACTGTTGTATATTATAAATAGGTTAAATTTGTTCCAAATGAAATCATATAAATTATCATTAATATTTTTTCTAACCTTTTTTAGTGTAAAGGCACAAACTGATACATTGGAAAAATCTCTGAAAAACTATGAGGGATTGAAAATTTTATCTTCATTAAAATCCAGTTTTTCTAATAAAGATGTAAAACACATTGATATTGGATATTTTCATAAGAAACCTACTTATATTAAAGTCTATTTAAACGATACAGTTCAAATTAATGGTTTTAGGAACAATAGCCAATATTTTGATTTAAACTTTGAGGGGGACGCCTTTATGCTAAAACAAAGCTACCCATGGATAGATGTACCTTCGCCAATGCATATTAAAGCCCAGGATATTGATGGAAAAGCAAAAAATGATCGGTACTATATCAGAGTAGTGTCTATTTATCCAGACAGCACGACATTTTATTACTCAAAAAATATCGAGTTAGATAAAGATTTTCCAAATTGGGGATTCCCAGCAAAATACACGGGCAACTTAAACACCATACAAGATGAAATATCTGGTCGTTTAAAGCAAAATAAATCAGGTCAATTACAAGATTCTGTTTGTGTATTTGAACTCAGTGTAACAAAACAAGGCGAATTAGCGTCAGGAAAATTAATCGGCGGGGACAAATCAATCTTTACCCAATCTGCATATGAAACGATCTTTCTGAAAAAAAACAAATATTTCGAAGACGGCAGATCTATGTGGCGTCCGGCTATTATATATAGTAGCGGTAGGCCAATTGCTACCAAATTAAAATTATTTGCCAGATTGAACAAAGACGGCAGTGTATTAATTAGTCTTCCAAGCACATTAAGAAACTTCACAGGAAACTAGAACATTTCCCATATTGGATCAATCAGAAGTCGGTAAACTTCTGGTTATGCCAAGGTTTTAAAATAAAAGATAAAGAGAAGACTTCGGCTATAATGCGATGAGCTTGCGATCAAAATTCAACATGATCTTTCTGACATATTAAATAGAATCTCCCTAATAAGTCTATTAATCAGTCAAAATAGATCAATCTAATTTTCAACTTAAATAACAATAAATGAAAAGATTAAAACTAAACCTCGATGAATTGAGCAGAGAACTGGAAATGCTGGATGCTGAATATCTGCGCGGCCTTAAGGGCGGGTACGGAGAGTATGGCGGATATAATTCCTGGGAGGAATTATGGAAAGCTATGCAACACGGATATCAGCCACCGGCGGGAACATATTACCCCGGTGGAGATCCGACAGATGGAAGCTATGGAAATTATAACGAATATGGCGGCTATAACAATCAATGGCCGGGAGGATATCCTCCGGGAACGGATGGTAACTATGGAAATTATGGAGACTACGGCACAGGAGGGTATGGTAGTTATGGTGAGTATGGAGGTTATGGTGGTCCATTTCCCAAAATCACATTTGATATCCTTTGGAACTCATATCAAGAAGCTCAAGCCAATGGGGACCCAGCCCATCCAAGTAATGATGGTTATGTAAATCAATGTGCAATACGAGTAGGAAAAGCTTTACATGATGGTTTCGATATCGATTTTACAGATGCAAGCTACACAGAACAATTTGGGCCGGTAACCACGGAAGGCTATCCTAGAGGAGCAAAAAGCCTCGCCGATTATCTGGAAGGAAACGGGTTAAGTGTAACAAAGATGTCTTACACCGAGTGGCAGTCCAGTGAATATCGAAGTAGCAAGGGCATCATTTTTATAAAAGGCGCCGAAGGGTACGCTGACCACATAGATGTATATAATAACGGCGCTACTGGGTCAGGAATATACTCTGGAGCACAAGTATGGTTTTTTCCACTGGAATAGATTTGCAAAACTTAGCGATTGCCAAAGACAAACGCGAAGCAAACCGATCTCATTGATTCGTTGAAGAATAAATAATAAATTTCAATAAACAATTTACGCTAATGAAAAAAAAATTAAAAATACTTCAAAAAACCCTATTCACCATTTTGATCGCTGCTACCCTTCCGTCATGGGCGCAAGAGATAACCACAAACCAAATAGAAAAAACATTTCTGCCGGAGGACTATGTGAAAAACATCCTTATTACCCATCAAAGAAAAACATCTGAGATGTTCAGAAAGCAACCCATTGAAGCTTTCCTGATTATAAAAGGGAATCAGCATATCAAAACATATGGCGGAAAAGTAAACCCAACACCTACGAGAAAAAATCCGGATGGCGAGATTGAATTCCCATCGGTTAACCAGTTATTAAACTTGATGTATTTCAAAGAGGATGATTTCAAAACTGCTACATTTTTCATAAAACAAGTGGACGAGAACAACTTATCTCTTGAAATTGTAGATAGTGGCAGGCGAAAAACAGTTCCTTTCATCAATTCAATAAATGGATATCAATTTGAAGATCCCGAAGTTACCTATACAAAACTCCTGTTAAACGGATCATATGTACTGCAAGATAGTGGTAAAAAATCAACTATTACATTCGATTTAAATGGTCATATCTCCGATAATGAGTATTGGAACAAGTATGCTGTTGAAGGAGTGCATCTATATAGTAAACACCCAAAAGCCTTTTTCAAATCCATTACGCTGATATCAAAATCGGGTGATGAATATTTAAATTTAGCTTTCACCTATCATCCTGACATAAAATCTTGGGCGGGATATAGTTACAAAAAGGTTACAGGAAACGTTATTGAGATCAAGGAAGGAAAAACAGTCAGATTGATAAGAAAATAAATAGGCATTCAGTAAAAATATTATTATCCATTGATTTCCTAGCAACACTCACCCTACTAATTTTAAATGACCAGTTTTTAAAACCCCATTTTCCGAGCGTATTAACAGGAAAAATAAGCGATTTTGCAGGTCTATATGTGTTTGCTCTATTTATAGGTGTAATATGTACTAACCGGAACTGGCTTCTGCTTTGGAACAGCCATGCTATTCATATTATGGAAATCTCCACTATCACAGCCCTTTATTAACATGTGTAATACCTAGCCTCTTTTCGGTTGTTGATTACACAGATTTGCTGGCACTTTCCGTGTTACCCATTGTTTACTTCAGACACAAGTTTGCTTCGAAGCTATACCAAGTCAGCCCCATTGGCTTACTCCCGCATACAATCGGTATAATTACGTTGGCAGCTATACTAGCAACCGCTGGAACCCATGGCAGAATAGAGCGATATTCATTTGACTATAGTAAGGCTGATATAAGCCATTATTTGGCTAAATTTTTAGCCAGATATCCACAATACCAGCTCCCAGATAGCCTTGCCTTTTCAAATAAAAGCGAAGGAAAGATTTTAAGCCAAAATGATACCGTTCATTTTAATCTCTATTTAGCAAACAGTAAAGTGGGAAAAATATATTGGGCTACATTTATGGCACGTACAAAAGACTGGAATAAACCGCACTGTAATTTTGATTTAATCGGAATCCGACTAAATAACGGCACAACACTTATTGATAAAGATTTAAGTAAAAAAGACAGGGAATACGTAAAAAAAATATTCTACGAAGAAATTATTCAAAAACTCAACCTTATTTTAAAAAAGAATAACCCTTAATATATATGGTTACAAAATCCGATCATACAAATTCTCTTTATGAAATGATTCAATTATCATTGCGGTTCAAGATAAAACCATCTTCACGGGTAATTGGCTAGAAAACTAAGTCGCCTTCAGATAGAATTGTGTATAAACCTACAAAAGTAAATACAATATTTTACTATAGCTTATTCGTTATTACCGGATTACTGATAATTCTATTTCCGCTGATAGCTCACGGAATCACTTAGCTGTAAAATGATCGATTGTATTGGTAAATGAAAAAAAGGTGTATTCTACCAGTTTATCACACACACAAAAATTGAATTTCATAACGACGATAAAACGTTACAACTTAAATCACTTATTATTACTTCATGAGATTATCTTTTAACCTTTTGCTTACCATTCTCATCAGCGTACTGGTCCCTTTATCGCTCCATGCACAATTTAAATTTGCAAATGTTCTTTTACTTACCATGAGTTATTTTCGGGCATCTGTATCTGAAAAAGCCAAATTCCCATTTCCTGATGGGGAAACGACGCATGGACTTAACCTGAAACAGCGAGCAAATGGAACAAGTGGATTATCCATCTATTGGCCAAACCTATTTCATTAGGGTCATTCTGTTTGGTGCTTTCTTTATGGTCCTTTATATCCTCGTTGACCAAACTGGATTAAAATCATCAGATTGTTTTTAAAAATTGTTTGGCAAAACAGAAAATATTTTTTTTCTTTACGGGGCTATCAAAAATTTAAACCTTTTATATCAAACCAATTAGTAATAGTAAGCATGTACCCCTTAACGTTTTATAGCCTCCGCGAATTGATTGCAGTAAAATCTTCGAAAAACACAACCGTTGATAAAACATTAGGCCTATTAATTATATGGAGACAAAACAATTTATGAACATCCTGTTGTTGGTGCTCATCCCGTTAGCGCATTCCTGTTCTTCCAGTTCATCCCCGAAAGGTCTGCTTAATCAGGATTCATTGGCAACGTTTTTGAACGATACTGCAGAAAAAATAGTGCGCGGTGGTCTCGGCAAACAGGACGCATATGCCAAAGCTATCGTCTTATTGGACCGCGCACTTGCCCTGAAACCGGATTTCACTGTTGCTTATGAAAATAAAGCAAACTATCTCCTGAAGCTCGGAAAATGTGGAGAAGCCGCAGAATTAATGGATACAATTCTTAGATACAAAAAAAATGACCCAATAACCCTAACAAAAAAAGGCTTCATACTACAAAAGTGTTTTGGGAATAAACGGGATGAAGCCTTAAAATATCTTGATCAAGCCGCTGCAATCTTTTATGAGTCTTATAAGACAAAAAACAACCTTTCTGATTTTAAGACAAAAAACAACCTTTCTGATTTCAAGAATTATGTTCTCAATATGTTGTTTCTACATGGTCGTGACAGTACATTAACGATACTTGATAAAGAAAAAGACAATTGGATAAGAAAAGAGCCATCAGAAAATAATTTTAAAATCTTCCGTGATTACATAGCCAAAATTAACGTAAATGATTACCTCCATTAATATGGGCATATCTCATTTTAGTATTGGATGAAATGTACACCTAATTTAAGCAAAGCGAATAAACTTGCTTAGGTTTTTATGAATAGCTCATAGAATTATCAGCTATAAACAACTCAATTATTTATTTACATCATGAAATTACTTTTTAACCTTTTATTGCCCATCTTCATCAGCACACTGGCCACTTCATCGCTTCACGCACAATTTAAATTGAAGGACATCCCTTTACTCTCTAGAAGTGATTTTCGGGCACATGTACCTTATAACGCCAGGTTCCCCATTTATATAAATATCAAGACATATTATAAGATAGACACCATCATTAAAAAAGGCGATAACAATTACCAGGTATTTGTAAAGACCAAAATCGAGCCGCTATTGGATGAAAGTTACTGGGATACCCAGCGGATAGATATGCAAGACGTCGGACAACTGTTGATGCATGAACAGGGGCATTTATACCTAGCATATATCTGTGGTAATAATATCGAGAAAGTTATGCCCACTATTGATTTCACTGCTAATTGGAAAGAAGAAGTACGAAAAAAATTCTTTGAACTTCTGCGCGATGGGCAAAAGTCCAACATCAAATATGAAGAGGAAACCGCACACGGACTCAACCTGAAACAACAGGGCAAATGGACTCAGTGGATGAAGGAAGAGCTTGGTGACTAAGCTTCCGTTTTAGAC
>Ga0182736_1002390_pt1 | contig 14470 bp, 14 predicted proteins | sample eDN5th30CKraftBY_FD_128882 | JGI IMG/M metagenome (GOLD analysis project Ga0182736, IMG submission 128882) | Enriched backyard soil microbial communities from Emeryville, California, USA - eDNA 5th pass 30_C Kraft BY (version 2) (version 2) | ecosystem: Environmental > Terrestrial > Soil >...
GGCCTGTGGGTCCTGCTTGGGCTGATCAACTGGTTCCTGATCTGGCGTCTGCTCAAGCCGCTTGCGCGCATGGCGCGCGGCATCGAGACCAAATCGCCGTCCGACCTGTCGCCGGTGGCCGAAGAGAGCAGGGCGCATGAAGTGCAGTCCATCACGGCAGCCCTGAACCGTCTGCTTGGCCGGTTGGACCACGCGCTTGAAGCCGAAAGGCGCTTCACGGCGGATGCCGCGCATGAGCTGCGCACGCCGCTCGCGGCCCTGGCGTCGCGGATCCAGGTCCTGCAACGCAGTCATCCCGCCGAACAGGCGCCGGCGCTGGCCGCGCAATTGCAGCGCCTGCGCGCCGACATGATGCGCACGACGAGCCTGGTCGAAAACCTGCTGCAACTTGCCCGGCTGGACCCGCAATCGGGCGACGCCATGCCGCGCGAGCGCATCGACGTCCCCGGCCTGCTGCAAGATGCGGTGGACGCCTGCGCGCCCGCGGCGGCGGCGCGCGGCGCCACGATCACGATTGCGGCGCGCGAAAAGGAACTGGTCGGCAACCGGGACGCGCTCTTTACCGCCTTGCGCAACCTCATCCATAACGCGGTGTCGTACGGCCGCGAGGGCGGACAGGTGCGGGTCACCGCCGAACGCGCCGGGCAGCACGTCGCGCTCAGCGTGAAGGACGACGGGGAGGGCGTGGCCCCAGCCGATCTGGAGCGGCTGACGCAGCGCTTTTACCGCGTCCTGGGCACAAACGTGCCGGGCAACGGCCTGGGACTGTCCATAGTGGCGCGCGTGGCCAACATGCATCGCGCAGAACTACGGTTCGGTCCTGGGCTGGACGGCCGGGGATTGGGCGTCACGCTGCTGCTGCCGCTAGACATGAACGGGTGACGCAAGAATCCGCGTCCCCGCGCAGGGATAAGGTCTGCTTCATCTTCGGGGCGTCAAATGGCGCCATGTTCAACAGCGAAGCGCAATCCGCGCAAGGAGCCGCACCATGACCCAGATCTCTCGTCGTTCCTCATTCCTCCGCACGTTTTTGGCCAGCGCCGTCCTCGCTGGCGCCGCCGTGGCGGGCGTGGCGCACGCCCAGGGCTACACGGGCCCCAGCACCGGCAAACCCGCTGCCCAAGGCTACAGCGGCCCCAGCACGGTTGCCGTCACGACGGTCAAGGAACTCCTGGCCAATGGCCGGGACGACCAGAACGCCATCCTGCGCGGCCGCATCGTGTCGCACGACGGTGACGATCACTACACCTTTGACGACGGCACGGGCCAGATTCGCGTCGAAATCGATCACGAGGACTTCCCGGCGGGCCAGAAGATCGACGACAAGACCCAGGTCGAGTTGCGTGGCGAACTGGACCGTGACCGCAACAACGTCGAGTTCGACGTCGACAGCGTCCGCGTGATGTAAAGCGCGCGCAACGGGCGCATACGTTATCCTGTCGACCTCCGATTCGATACCCGTGCCTGTTTGTCGTGAATCCCGTAACGTCCCCCGCCGCGGTCCAACTGCCCGAAGCCTCCATCCGCGCCACCGTCCGGTTGCCCATCCGCCTTGCCGATGGCACCGAGGCGCTGGCGCTGGCTTATAGCTTTCATGGCCTGGCCGATGCGCGCGATCATCTTGCCCTCAAATTCGGGCAACCCGGCCCGCAACCGCTCGTCCGGCTGCACTCCGAGTGCATGACGGGCGATGTCTTCGGATCGCTGCGCTGCGACTGCGGTCCCCAGCTTCAGGAAGCGTTGCGCCTCATGAGCCAGGAGGGCGGCTATCTGCTGTACCTGCGCCAGGAAGGGCGCGGCATCGGCCTGTATTCCAAGCTTGACGCCTACCGGCTGCAGGAACTGGGCTACGACACCTACACCGCCAACCTGGAACTGGGCCACGGCCTGGATGACCGCGACTACACGCCGGCCGCCCAGATGTTGCGGGCATTGGGCGTCGACAATCTTGAACTACTGACAAACAATCCCGACAAGCGCACCCAGCTCGAACGCATGGGCATCCGGGTCAGCGGTTGCCGCCTGACGGGCGTATTTCCAAACGAGCACAACAAAGGCTATCTGCTGGCCAAGGCGCTGCGCACGCAGCACCGCATCGAACTCGGTCAGACCGAGGAGTGACGGCTCGCACGTCCAATAGCCGCGGCCGGCCCGCCTGAGCGCCGCCGCGCGCGTACGTCTTCCCCCTTGTAAGGACAAACCCTTATACTCTGGGCCGGTCGTTGGGCCGCATTGCCGGCTGCATGGCCGTATCGTTTTGGAATTCCTTATGAATCAACAACATAAAGACCTGTCCGCGCTTGCAAAAGCGTGGCTGCTTGTGCTGGGCGCCTGCATTCTGGCGGCCGGGCTCTTTTTCGGCTACCAGGGCGCACGCCTCGTGGCGCTGAATGGCAGCTGGTATTTCGTGATTTGCGGCGTTGTGCTGGCCATCTCCGGCATCCAGATCGCGCGCCGCCGCGCCAGTGGCGGTCTGCTGTACGCGTTGGCCCTGATCGGCACCGCCATCTGGTCGCTCATCGACGTCGGTCTGCAATTCTGGCCGCTCGTCTCGCGCCTTTTGGTGTTCGTGGGCTTCGGCATCCTGGTGGCACTGTCGCAGCCGCTGCTGCGCCGCGCGCAGCACCAGCCGGCCAGCCCCGCGCCGTCCCGCATCGCGGCTGCCGTGCTGGCGCTGGCCTTCATTGCGACGGTCGCCGGCATGTTCGTGCCGCACGCGCCCGTCGCGCAAGGCGAGACGCTGGCGCTCAAGCCCGTTGCCCCGGGCCAGGAGCAGAAGGACTGGGCGCATTACGGCAACACCGCCGGCGGCACGCGCTTCGCGGCGCTGGACCAGATCACCCGTGACAACGTCAAGGACCTGCAGGTCGCCTGGACCTACCGCACGGGCGATACGCCCGTCAGCCCCGGTGGTGGTGGCGCCGAAGACCAGCAGACTCCGCTGCAGATCGGCAACCGCGTGTTCCTTTGCACCCCGCACAACAACGTGATCGCGCTGGACGCGACCACGGGCAAGGAACTCTGGAAGGTCGAGATCAACGCCAAGCAGAAGAAGTGGATGCGCTGCCGCGGCCTGGCTTATTTCGACATCGATGCGCCGCTGGAGCAGCCCACCGTCGAAGGCGCGACGCCCGTCAAGGCCGTCAGCCTGGACGCGGGCGCCACCTGCCGCCGCCGCATCCTGATGAACAGCGTGACGCCCGAACTGATCGCGCTGGACGCCGACACGGGCGCGTTCTGCGCCGATTTCGGCAAAGCGGGCCGCGTGGACCTGCGCGCCGGCATGGGCAAGGGCGCCGACAAGGGCGAGTACTACCCGACATCGGCCCCGACGCTGGCCGGTACGACCATTGTGATCGGCGGCCGCGTCGCGGACAACGTCAGCACCGACATGCCTGGCGGCGTGGTGCGTGGCTTTGACGTCATCACGGGCGAGCTGCGCTGGGCGTTTGACCCCGGCAATCCGCAAGACAAGGCCGCGCCCGCCGACGGCCAGACGTACGCACGCTCGACCCCGAACGTTTGGGCGCCGATGTCGTATGACGCACAGTCCAACACGGTCTTCATGCCCGTGGGCAGCGCCGCCGTGGACCTGTGGGGCGTCAAGCACACCGCGCTGGACCGCAAGTACGGCGCGTCGGTCCTGGCGGTCGACGCCACCACCGGCCAGGAAAAGTGGGTGTACCAGACCGTGCACGACGACCTCTGGGACTTCGACGTGCCCATGCAGCCGACTTTCGCGGACTTCCCCGTGGACGGCAAGAACGTGCCCGCGCTCGTCTTCGGCACCAAGGCCGGCCAGATCTTCGTGCTGGACCGCCAGACCGGCAAACCGCTCACCCGCGTCGAAGAACGCAAGGTGCCGGCCGGCAACATTCCCGGCGAAACCTACTCGCCGACCCAACCCTTTTCGGTCGGCATGCCTTCGATCGGCGCCAACGACCTGAAGGAATCGGACATGTGGGGCGCCACGCCGTTCGATCAGCTGCTTTGCCGCATTCACTTCAAGTCCAAGCGCTACACCGGCCTGTTCACCCCGCCTGGCACCGATGCATCGCTCAACCTGCCCGGATCGCTGGGCGGCATGAACTGGGGTGGCATTTCGATCGACCCGGTCAACGGCTATCTGTTCATCAACGACATGCGCGTCGGCCTGGAAGTGCAACTGGTCGAAGCCGGCGCCAACGCCAAGAAGGGCGACGGCAACGAAGCCGCTGCAATCCAGGGCCCCGTGGCCCTGGCCGGCACGCCCTACGCGATCAACGCCAAGGTGCGCTTCATGTCGCCGCTGGAAATCCCGTGCCAGGCGCCGCCGTTCGGCACGCTGACCGCGGTGGACCTGAAGACGCAGAAGATGGTCTGGCAGGTGCCGGTCGGCACAGTGCAGGACACCGGCCCCTTCGGCATGAAGCTGGGCCTGCCGATCCCCATCGGCATGCCCACCATTGGCGGTACGCTCGCCACGCAAGGCGGCCTCGTGTTCATCGCCGCCACGCAGGACTACTACCTGCGCGCCTACGACGCCGGCACCGGCAAGGAAGTGTGGAAGGTCCGTCTGCCGGTCGGCAGCCAGGGCACGCCCATCAGCTACAAGTCGACCGTTGACGGCAAGCAATACCTCGTCATCTCGGCCGGCGGGGCGCGCAATTCGCCCGACCGTGGCGACTACGTGATTGCCTACGCATTGCCCGGCAAGGTGTAAGCCGCGCGGCAACGCAAGGATCTGGGCGCTCCGCGGAGCGCCCATTTTTTTGCAATCTAACCGCTGTGGCGATGCTTGCCGGTCTTGATGAACAAGTCGGAGAATGCCTCCCAGTCGTTCAGATAGACGAAAAGCTCTCCGTCATCGCCTTCACACATCGCCGACCCTCGGCTGCTTTCCTCCCAGAATGTGTAGAACGGGAGGCGACGGATGTCTTCGAGACGCACCAAACGGTCTTTCACGACAGGCAAGCCAAAATAGGTTGTGGTCATTTCCCGGGCCTTGGTGATGTGCGCATTGGCCGCAAATTCCAGCCGGTGGGCGCGTGCGCGGTGGGCGGCTATTGGGTCAACCGATCCTTGGCAGACTGGATCGGCGACCGGCGAGGAAAAATCTTATCCGGGAAGCAAATCGCCGATAAGAGCTAAAGGCGGTAGTTCGGCCGCACTGCTTCGGGGCGTTCATCGCGACACCTGGAACCAAACGCCCATCGAGCGCAATTGCTGACATATTGCCACGCCGACGCCGCCCGCTGCGCCGACTTGCGCGACGGGCAGCAGATCCTTGTCCGGATCGTAGGGCAGGGAAGGGAGTACCACGGGATTCGGCAGGATAGCGGGCAAGGGCGCGAACAGCGCAATCGGACTGCCCAAAGCTGAACCCGCAGATCAAAACGGCATGAATCGCAGGAGTCGCCAGCATCGCCGTGGGCAATGGCGATGCCTTTTACCTTCATTTCTTGCAGAAGAGTTCTGCGGAATATCGCGGAGATCGGCGGCTGGGCGATCGATACACTTTCAGGCGGAGACAACTTAAAAAGAGCAACACATGCCTTTCGTCACACGCCAGCGCATGCTGCTGGGCAGCGCAGTCCTCAGCGCAATGTTCTCGTTCGGGGCTGCCGCGCAAACCGATTATCCGTCGAAACCTGTCCGCCTCGTCGTCCCGTATCCACCGGGCGCCGCAACCGACGCCATCTCGCGCGCGTTCGCCCAACAACTGGGCACGATCATGGGCCAACCGGTCGTCGTCGAAAACCGGCCAGGCGCTGGCTCTGCCATCGGCATCATGGCCGTCAAGAACAGGCCCGCAGATGGATACACCTTGCTGGTCCACGCCGAAGGCTTTTACAGCGCAAAAATCACGACACCCGCCGCGGACTACGAATTCTCCGACTTTGAAATCCTGGCGCCGCTGGGCCAGAGCAGCTACGCCTTCATCGTGCCGTCCGACCGAGGCTGGAACCGCCTGGAAGACTTGAAGGGCATTAACCGGGAATTGGATATTGGCGTTGCCGACCTCGGCGTGGGCACATACTCCACGCTCGCCGCGAGGCTGGCTGCAGGGCTGCGGACGCAATACCGTCCCATTCCATTCAAGGGCGGCGCGGAAGGGCTGACGGCGATTCTTGGCGGGCAGATCGACGGCTACTTCACCACGATCGGCACCACCCAAAGCGTCAAGGACAATCCGCACGTCAAGGTGCTGGCCTTTACCGGACGCGCAGGGAGCGTCAGTCATTTGCCCGGCGTGAAGACGTTTGCCGAGCTTGGCGTGCCGAACATGGTGTTCCACAGCAGCTATACCGTCGCGGTGCGAAGCGGCACGCCGGAGCCCGTCAGGACGAAGTTGGCAGAGTTCGTGCGGCAGGCTGTCACATCAGCGGCGATGGAAAAGGCGCGGCGCGATTTGTATTTGGAGGGATATGAGGGGTCGTTGGACGACTACAAGCAAGAGCTCAAGGGGTTGGCCGATGAGTTCGCGGCAAGCGCCAAGGGGCAGAAAAAGGAGTAGCTGGTGGTTGGTCTGCATCGGTTGGCGACAATAATGGCTCCGAGCTGCGAAGGTCCGTAACCGATGTGGTACTCGCTCCAGGCGAAGTACGCATAATGTGTATTATGTAAAGTAAAGGATCCTGGTGGATAGAATGTTTGGCTCCCCTAAATAGCCACACCGCCCCAATCAATCGCCCGTTCCCATGTCCATCCGGTCTGCCACCCCTGCGTTAGCAGCCGCGCTCCTGTTCGGCGCCAGCACGCCCTTCGCAAAAGCTCTGGTCGAAGGCGTCCCGCCGCTGTTGCTGGCCGGGCTGCTCTATCTGGGCAGTGGTCTGGGTCTCGGCATCCTCCTGGCATTGCGCCACCTCTTGCATGCCCGGGAGTCGAAGCTTCCCTCTGCCTGGCGGATTCCTCGGGCTGATCTGCCCTGGTTGGCGGGCGCAATTGTCGCGGGCGGCGTACTTGGCCCTGTCCTGCTGATGCTGGGGTTGACCCAGACCAGCGGCGCGTCGGCTTCCCTGTTGCTCAATGTCGAAGGCGTGCTTACCGCGGTCATCGCCTGGTGCTTCTTCAAGGAAAACGCCGACCGCCAGATCGTGATGGGCATGATTGCCATCGTTCTGGGCGGCGTCTTGCTGTCCTGGGAGCCCGGCGGCGCAACGCTGTCGACCGGGGCGCTGCTGATCGTGGGCGCCTGTCTGTGCTGGGCGGTGGACAACAACCTGACCCGGCGAGTCGCCTGCAATGACGCCATGCTGATTGCGGGCATCAAAGGCTTGGCAGCGGGCATCGTCAGCACAACCCTGGCACTGCTCGGCGGCGCCGGCTTTCCGTCCGGCGCGGTGGCGGGCGCCAGTCTTGCCGTGGGATTTTTCGGTTATGGATTGAGCCTCACGTTGTTCGTGGTGGCGCTCCGGACGCTGGGAACCGCCAGGACCGGCGCGTACTTCTCCGTGGCGCCGCTTTTTGGGGTGGCGATATCTTTTGTTCTGTGGCCAGAAAGCCCCGGTCTACTCTTTTGGCCGGCCGCGGCCTTGATGGCGCTTGGCGTTTGGCTGCACGTGCGCGAACGGCATGCGCACGAGCACACCCACGAACCGCTTGAGCACAGCCACCGGCATGTGCACGACGATCACCACCAGCACACGCACCCATTCGCCTGGGATGGCGTGGAACCACACACCCATCCTCATCGTCACGAACCTCTGACGCACACCCATCCGCACTACCCGGATATTCATCACAGACATCCACACGGTCGCGCACGCAAGAAAGGAAGTTCTCGGGGCTCTCGCTAATAGTTCAATAATCGTTGTATGATTGAACGATGAACGAAGAGCAAGCTATCTCGGCGCTAGGCGCCCTCGCCCATCCTCAACGGCTGCGGACCTTCCGCGCACTGGTCGTGGCGGGTCCGCCGGGACTGATGCCCAGTGTCCTGGCAGACCAACTGGGCGTTGCGCGCAATACCCTGTCCTTTCATCTGAAAGAACTGTCGACGTCGGGCCTGGTCACTGTCGAGCAACAGGGGCGCAACCTGATCTACCGAGCCGACTTCTCGCAGATGAGCGGATTGCTCGGCTATCTGACTGAGCACTGCTGCGCGGGCACGGCCTGCGAACCTTCCCTGCGTGCGGCTTGCACGACCTGCTGATCAAACTCCGGAGTAAACCCGATGTCGTCCACCACACAGGCCGCGCCGGCTCAGCGCCCGCGCCCCGGGATGAGTGTTTTCGAGCGCTATCTCACCCTATGGGTGTTTCTCTGCATCGTGCTAGGCGTGACGCTTGGCCAACTGATGCCCGCATTGTTCCAGACCATTGGCCGCCTCGAAGTCGCTCAGGTCAACTTGCCGGTGGGAATTCTGATCTGGGTGATGATCATTCCCATGCTGCTCAAGGTGGATTTCGGCGCGCTCGGCCAGGTCAAGCAGCACTGGCGCGGCATTGGCGTGACGCTGTTCATCAACTGGGCCGTCAAGCCGTTTTCGATGGCCTTTCTGGGCTGGCTTTTCATCCGCCAGATTTTTTCGGCCTGGTTACCCGCCGACCAGCTGGATAGCTACATTGCCGGCTTGATCCTGCTGGCGGCGGCGCCGTGTACCGCCATGGTGTTCGTCTGGAGCCGCCTGACGGGAGGCGATCCGGTGTTCACGTTGTCCCAGGTCGCATTGAACGACACCATCATGGTGTTTGCCTTCGCGCCCATGGTGGGCTTGCTGCTCGGGCTGTCGGCCATCACCGTGCCTTGGGACACGCTGCTGGTGTCCGTCGGGCTGTACATCGTGATTCCGGTGGTGCTTGCCCAGCTCTGGCGCCGCGCCCTGCTTCGTCGCGGTCAGGCGGTATTCGACGCCGCCCTGGCGCGCATCGGGCCGTTCTCGATGGCGGCGCTGCTGCTGACGCTGGTTCTGCTGTTCGCTTTTCAGGGCGAAGCCATCATCGGCCAACCTTTGATCATTGCGATGCTGGCGGTGCCGATTCTCATCCAGGTGTTTTTCAATTCGGGTCTGGCGTACTGGCTTAACCGCCGCGCAGGAGAAAAGCACAGCATTGCCTGCCCTTCCGCGCTGATCGGCGCATCCAACTTCTTCGAACTGGCCGTGGCGGCCGCGATCAGCCTGTTCGGGTTCCACTCTGGCGCGGCGTTGGCCACTGTGGTGGGTGTGCTCATCGAAGTACCCGTAATGCTGCTTGTCGTGCGGATCGTCAAACAGAGCAAAGCGTGGTACGAGGCCGGCGCCATCCGGCGCTGAGTGGTGGACGCCGGCCTGCCCGACATTCCTTAGACAGAGGTTTTCATGAGTTCCATCACGATTTATCACAACCCGGCCTGCGGCACGTCTCGCAACGTCCTCGGGTTGATTCGCAATAGCGGCGAAACGCCCACGATCATTGAGTACCTGAAGACGCCGCCGGACGCCGCCACGCTGCGGTCGTTGATTGCCGATATGGGCATCTCCGCTCGCGAGCTGCTGCGCCAGAAAGGCACGCCTTACGACGAATTGGGGCTGTCGGACCCGAAGTGGACAGACGACCAACTGATCGGCTTCATGCTTGAGCACCCGATCCTGATAAATCGGCCGATCGTCGTGACCCCGCTGGGTACGCGGCTGTGCCGGCCGTCGGAGGCCGTGCTGGACATTCTGCCTCAGGCGCAACGCGGCGCCTTCAACAAAGAGGATGGAGAACCGCTGATCGATGCGGAGGGCAACCGTGTCTGACGTGTTTGCGGATCTGCCGAATATCGATCCCGCGTACTTCAAGGCGCCGGCTCCGGCCGCGCTGTTCCCGCCGGCGCGGGCCACGCATGCGCCGCGGTTCCTGCTCTTGTATGGATCGCTGCGCGAGCGCTCGTACAGCCGGTTGGTCGCCGAAGAAGCGGCGCGCTTGCTCGAAGCCCTGGGCGGCGAAACCCGGCTCTTCAACCCCACCGGGCTGCCGCTGGTCGATGACGCCACGGAGAATCATCCCAAGGTCCGAGAGCTTCACGAGCTAGTCCAGTGGGCCGAAGGCATGATCTGGAGCTCGCCCGAGCGTCACGGCGCGATGACGGGATTGATGAAGACGCAGATCGACTGGATCCCGTTGTCGGTGGGCGCCGTGCGGCCCACCCAGGGCAAGACGCTGGCGGTCATGCAGGTTTCGGGCGGATCGCAGTCGTTCAACGCGGTTAACCAGATGCGTATCCTGGGCCGTTGGATGCGGATGTTGACCATTCCCAATCAATCGTCCGTCGCCAAGGCCTACCAGGAGTTCGACGATCGCGGGCGCATGAAGCCCTCCCCTTACTACGATCGGATCGTCGACGTGGTCGAGGAGCTGATGAAGTTCACGTTGCTCACGCGGGATACAAGCCCTTATCTGGTGGATCGCTACAGCGAACGCAAGGAAGCCGGCATGAAGAGCCGACTTCCTTCCGTTGCGTAGACAGGGCCGTCAGGCGTTACCCCTTCTTCGACTCGGCGTACTTCGCCTTGTTGGCTTCGTTCGGCGGATACAAGCCCGGCAGCACGGCGCCGTTGTTGACTTCGTCCATGATCCAGCCTTCAAAGCGTTCCTGCTCAACGGCTGCGTCGACCACGTCGGCCAGCAGCGCGGCTGGGATGACGACGGCGCCGTCCTGGTCGGCGACGATCACGTCATTGGGAAAGACGGCCACGCCACCGCAGGCGACGGGCTGCTGCCAGTCCACGAAGGTCAGGCCGGCCACCGAGGGCGGCGCTGCCGCTCCGCTCGCCCACACGGGCAGCTTGGTTCCCAGTACACCGGCCAAGTCGCGCACGACGCCGTCGGTCACCAGGCCAGCCACGCCGCGCTTTGCCATGCGGGCGCACAGGATGTCGCCCCAGATGCCGGCGTCTTTCACGCCCATGGCGTCGACCACCGCGATGCAGCCGGAGGGCATCTGCTCGATGGCGCCGCGGCTGGATTTGGGCGAGGACCAGGATTCCGGCGTAGCCAGGTCTTCGCGGGCGGGCACGAAGCGCACGGTGAACGCGCGGCCGACGATGCGGTCCAGGCCCAGGGCCAGCGGGAATGCGCCGCGAATCCAGACGTTGCGCAGCCCTTTCTTCAATAGGATGGTGGTCAGCGTGGCCGTCGTGACGCCGGAAAGCGCCTTGAAATAAACCTCGTCGGAAACCGTCATGTATTTCTCCAGGTGAAATTGGAACTGGCGCTCAGCTGGAGCGCGCGCTTTCCCGTGATGCCCAAATCCATTGTTCCAGCCTTTTTAGTCAAGGGTGTCGCAAGTATCGCGCAGACGTTTGCACGCCTGCGCCAGCCGCTCGTCCGACGTCGCAAATGAAATGCGAAAGTAGCCTTCAGCGCCAAATGCGCTGCCCGGCCCGACGGCGACATGCGCCGCTTCGAGAAAGAACTGGCTGACATCCACGTCGCTTTTGAGCACCCTGCCCTGCGGCGTCGTGCGGCCAATCAGCCCTTCGCAGGACGGAAACAAGTAAAACGCGCCTTCTGGCGTGCGGCAGTGAATGCCCTCGATCGCATTAAGCGCGTCCAGGCAGTCGTCGCGCCGGCGCTGGAACGCCTGATTGCGCGGTATAAGGAATTCCATCGGGCCATCCAGCGCCGCGGTTGCCGCCGCTGTCGCTGCCCTGTCTGTGTCACGGGCGGGATCGCCCCGCGTGCGGCGTCCCAGAGGCAGTGTCGAACCCTTCGGATATCCGCTGTCGCCCACAACTTGACCGGAATCAATATTTTCGCCGCGCGTCCGCTGATACTGGTTTCGTGCCCAATTTTCCCGGAGACCAGCATGTACGAGCAAATCCTTGTTCCCATCGACGGCAGCGCCACCTCGCAGATCGGCTTGAACGAGGCCATCCGGCTGGCCAAGCTGACCGGGGCGCGCATCCGTCTGATACACGTCATTGACGAGCTGTCCTTTGCCCTGACCACCGATGCCTACAGTTATCACGCGGGCGAACTCCTGGATCTGATGCGCCGCAACGGCGCGAAGATGCTGGAGACGGCGCAAGGCACCGTCCGCGATGCAGGCATCGAAGCGGATACCGCGCTCTACGAGAATCTGGACCGGACCGTCCAGCAGCGGGTGCTGGATGAAGCGGCAGCCTGGAAAGCCGATCTGATCGTGATCGGCACGCACGGCCGTCGCGGCGCGCGGCGCCTCCTTCTGGGCAGCAGCGCCGAAGGCATCCTGCGCGGGGCGTCGGTACCGGTCCTGCTGCTGCGGGCTCCCGAAGGCGTTTCCTGATCCGGGGTGTTCCGTGCTCCTGCCGCAGTCGGCGTGCGCGAATGTGCTGCTTGACCGGTACGCGGCCTGCGGGGAGCACGATGCGGCGCAGGTGTACGCGCGCGTCGCCCTGGCGCTCGCCCAGGCGGAGACGCCCGCACGGCGGGCGTCCGTCGCCGCGGCGTTTCTTCAGAACATGCGGGACGGCGCGATCGGTGCGGGGCGGATCATGGCAAACGCCGGCACGCAGGCACACGCGACCATGGTCAATTGTTTCGTGCAACCGGTGGGTGGCCATGATGCCTCACTCTCCTTTCAGGCCGGTCTGCAGCAGGCGCTTGAGACATTGGCCATGGGCGGCGGGGTCGGGTACGATTTTTCGTCGCTGCCCCCGCTGGCGGCGGGATCCCCCGGGCGGGCAGACGCCCCGACGGTCCACGAAGCAATCGACCAGTACGACGCGGCGTGCGCCCGCCTGGCATTCGAGGGCAGCCGCCGCGGCGCCCAAATGGCGGTTCTATCCTGTGCGCATCCCGACATCCTCGATTTTGCCCAGGCCAAGCACGGCCGCCGGCGCTGGCGCACCTTCAATATTTCGGTCGCGGTCAGCGACGCGTTTCTTGCCGCGGTGCAGCGCGACGAGCCCTGGCCACTTATTCATCACACCCCGCCCGGCAAAGCGGCGATCGACGCGGGCGCATTTCAGCGAACCGACGGCCTTTGGCAGTATCGCCAGGATTCGGCACGGCGCTTATGGGATGCAATCGCGCGCGAGGCCGTCCATAGTTCCGAACCGGGGTTGCTGTTCATTGACACCATCGCGCGTGCCAACAACCTGCGCGCCCTCGAGACGATCCGGGCCACCAATCCGTGTGGCGAGCAGCCGTTACCCGACTATGGATGCTGCGTGCTCGGCCCCATCAACCTGACACGCTTGGTCGAGCACCCATTTGGACTCGGTGGCCCCGCCACGGTGAACCTGGCAAAACTGGCCGGCATGGTCCGCATACAGGTGCGCATGCTCGATAACGTGATCGCGTTGACGCATTGGCCCCTGCCCGCCCAACAGGCTCAGGCATTGTCCACGCGCAGGATAGGCCTGGGTGTGACCGGGCTGGCGGACATGCTTGCGATGCTGCAATTGCGATACGACAGCAACGCCGGCCGCCAGGCCGCAAGCGAAGTGGCCCGGTGCATCCGGGACAGCGCCTACGCGGCATCGGCGGCGCTGGCCCGGGAGCGCGGGCCGTTTCCCCTTTACCGCGCAGCGGACTACCTGTCGGACGGCGCCATCGGCGACGCTCTTGCCGCCGACGTACGCAATGCCGTGCGCCGGCATGGGTTGCGAAACAGCCATCTGGTTTCCTATGCGCCCACCGGCAGCGTCAGCATCGCCTTTGCGGACAACTGCTCCAGCGGGATCGAACCGGCTTTCGGCTGGACTTACCGCCGCCGCGTGATGCTGGGCGCCGCCGCGGTTGACGTGCCGGTTGAGAACCATGCGTGGCGGCAATGGAACCTGCATTTTCCCCACAGGCCTTTGCCCGAGTATTTCCGCACCGCGCAGCAGGTAGCGCCTGAAGACCACGTGGCGATGGTGGGCGTTCTGCAACCTTTCGTGGACGCCTCCATTTCCAAGACGGTGCCCGTGCCGTCCGACTGCAGCGTCGAACGCGCGCAGGCGTTGTTCATGGCGGCGTTCAAGCTCGGGCTCAAGGGGATTACCCTCTTTCGGCCAGACCCCGGACTTGCGGCGGTGCTGGGCACGGCAACTGTGAGGGCTAACGCCCTGGCAACGCCAAGCGCCTGCGAAGGGTGCGCGTGAGAGACCGCCCAGCCCCCAGGGATCCGCGGCGCCTCAGGGCAGCAGCACGGCCGTCGCCTGGATGCGCCCAGTCCGCAGGTCGTCCAACGCGCGATTTGCGTCCTCAAGCCGATACGTGCGCACATCGGCACCCAGATCCCACGCGTGTGCCTTGCCGAGAAATTCCCTTCCGTCCTCACGCGTCAGGTTGGCGACGGACGAGAGCGAGCGTTCGCCCCAAAGCAGCCGGTAGGGAAATGCCGGTATGTCCGACATTTGGATGCCCGCACACACCACGTATCCGCCCGGGCGCACCGCGCTCAGCGCCGACGGCACCAGCGCACCGACCGGCGCGAACAGTATCGCCCCATCCAGGGGCACCGGCGCGGGTTCGCTGCTGTTGCCGGCCCAAGTCGCGCCCATCGCAAGCGCATGCGCTTGCGCTGTCACGTCGCCGGTGCGGGTAAAGGCGTA
>Ga0182736_1002396_pt1 | contig 14448 bp, 10 predicted proteins | sample eDN5th30CKraftBY_FD_128882 | JGI IMG/M metagenome (GOLD analysis project Ga0182736, IMG submission 128882) | Enriched backyard soil microbial communities from Emeryville, California, USA - eDNA 5th pass 30_C Kraft BY (version 2) (version 2) | ecosystem: Environmental > Terrestrial > Soil >...
CAACAGGACCATGTCCGGCGCCCAGCGCACCGCCCTGCGCAACGCGGTGACGGCGATCACCAACAGCAACGCCCAGACCCAGGCGCGCCGGCGCGCCCAGACGGCGCTCTACATCGCCGCCTCGTCCCCCCAATTCCAAGTCGACCGGTAAGGCGGACCGTCATGGCCATCTCTCGACGCGAATTCACCCGCCTGCTCGCCGGCGCCGGCGGCGTGGCGGTCGCCACCCAGCTCGGCGCGGCCGCCTCGGTGGCGCAGGCCAACACCTACCGCGCCATGGTCGGGGTCTTCCTGTTCGGCGGCAACGACGCCTGGAACATGGTGGCGCCCACCGACGGCCGGTACGCCGCCTACGCCAGCGCCCGCGGGACCATCGCCCTGCAGCAGAGCGCGCTCATGCCCCTGACGGGCACGCCCTTCGGCCTGCACCCCAGCTTCACGCCCCTCAAGACGGCGTGGGACGAAGGCGCGCTCAATGTGGTGCTGAACACCGGCTCCCTGTTCCAGCCCCTGACCAAGACCCTGTACCAACAGCGTCCCGACCTCCGCCCGCTGAACCTGATGTCCCACGAGGACGAGCAGAACCACTGGCAGGGCATGTATATGCGGTCCGAGAATGTGAACGGCTTCATGGGCCGGGTCGCGGACCGGATGGCCGCCACCGCCATGCCGTCGCTGATCTCGCTCGCGGGCTCCAATCTGGCCCTCCTGGGCGACCGCGCCTCGCCGCTGATCCTGCCGTCGACCGGCTCCATCGTCCGCAGCGGCTATAACGCGACCTCGACGGACAATGCCGTCAAGGCGCGTCAGGCGGCGCTGACGGTGTTCGAGGACGGCGCCAGCTACGGCCAGCCGACCGAGCTGACCGGCAAGGGCATCTCCTCGGCCTACGCCCAGGCGGTGCAGGCCAATTCGATCGTCTCGGCGACCACCTCCACGGTGGACCAGTATTTCAAGAATCCCACCAACGGCGCGACCCTGACCAGCGACGTCTCCCGCCAACTCCTGCGGGTGGCGCGGATGATCGAAGCGCGAGGGACGCTGAACCATTCCAAGCAGGTCTTCTTCGTCTCCCAGGGCGGCTACGACACCCACAACAACCAGGTGAACGGCGGCTCTACGGCCACCGGCGCCCAGGCCAACCTCTATGCCGACCTCGCCATGGCGCTGGCGGGCTTCTATGCGGCGATGAAGGGATTGGGCCTGGCGGACAACGTCACGGCCTTCACCATGTCCGACTTCGGCCGGGTGTATAAGGCCAACGCTCAGCTCGGCACCGATCACGCCTGGGGGTCCAACCACCTCGTGGTGGGCGGCGCGGTGAAGGCGCAGACGGTGCACGGCGCCTATCCGGAGCCCACCCTGGGCGGACCCGACGACATCGGCAACGACGGCCGCTGGATCCCCACCATCGCCATCGAGGAATATGTGGGCGCCGTCGCCGGCTGGTTCGGGGTGGCGGGGGCGGACATGCCCTACGTCTTCCCCAACTGGTCGACCTGGAACGGCGGCGGGCGCGGGCCCGTCCCCCTGTTCGGCTAAAGTGTTCGGCTAGATGGTCTCGGCGGCGATCAGGGCCGCCGCCGCCATTTCCGCCGCCTGCGCCGGGCCACCTGGACCGAACAACTGGCCGGTGGCGTAGCAGCCCTCCATCAGCAGTAGCAGGCTGTCGCCCAGGACGTTCGGCCGTCGCGCGCCCATCTCGCCGGCCAGCTCGGCCAGCCGCGCCCTCAACGCCGACTTGTTGGCGAAGGCCGCAGCGCGACCGGGATGGGTCGGGTCAGGATACTCCACCACCGCATTGGTGATGCCGCACCCCCGATACTCCACCGTGGTGGCTCGCTGGCTAAGCGACCGTATCCAGGCCAACACTCCAGCTTTGGCGTCCCCCGGATGGGCGGCGATGACCGCCTCAAACCGGGTCATGAACTCCTCGCCGTACTGGCGCAGATAGGCGGCCGCCAGTTCATCCTTGGAGGGGAAGGCGCGGTAAAGGCTGGGCTTTGTCACCCCCGCACGGGCGACGATCTCGTCCACCCCCACCGCCCGGATGCCCTGGCGATAGAACAGCTCCCGCGCCGAGTCCTGGATACGCTCCGCCGCCCGCTTGGGGCGTTCAGTCGGGGCCGTCGGGGTGTCGTGCGTCGCCATGAAACTAGCGCCCTTGACAATGTTACTTACCGGTACGTATTGACACGCAAGCTATCACGCCGGCGCCCCGCATGAAACCCTTCCCCCGCCTCGGCCAGAACTACGCCTTCCTGGTGGCGGGGATCGCCTTCCTCGCCCTGCTGGTGGCGGCGGGGATGCGCTCGGCGCCCGGGGTGCTGATGATCCCGTGGGAGAAGGCGTTCGGCTGGAACCGCGGCGTCATTTCCCTGGCCGCAGCGCTCGGCATCTTCCTCTACGGCCTGATGGGCCCGTTCGCGGCGGCCATCATGCAGAGCTTCGGGGTCAAGCGAACCCTGGCGGTCGCCCTCGGCGTGATGTCTTTCTCGACCTTCCTCAGCCTGTTCATGCGCGAGCCTTGGCAGCTCGTGGCCACCTGGGGCGTGCTGTCGGGGCTGGGCAGCGGCTGCGTGGCGATGGTGCTGGCGGCGACCATCGTCAATCGCTGGTTCGTCAAGAACCGGGGCCTGATGACCGGCGTGCTGACCGCCAGCACGGCGACCGGAACCCTGATCTTCCTGCCCGCCCTGGCCGCCCTGTCGGCGCAGGGGTGGAAGCCGGTGGTGATGGTCGTGTCGGTGGCGACCGCCCTGCTGATCCCCATCGTCCTACTACTCATGCCAGAGCGGCCTTCGGACGTGGGCGCGAGGCCCTATGGCGCGCCGCTGGACGGCCCGGTTCCGCCAGAGCCTGTGCGCGCCAATCCCCTGAAGACCGCGCTCACCACCCTGGGCGCAGCGGCGCGGAAGAAGGACTTCTGGCTGCTGTTCGGCACCTTCTTCATCTGCGGCTTCACCACCAACGGCCTCGTCGGCACCCACATGATCTCCATGTGCGGCGACGCCGGACTGGCGGCGACCACGGCGGCGGGGCTGATGGCGATGATGGGAGCCTTCGACCTCGTGGGTACAACGGCGTCAGGATGGCTGACCGACCGGTTCGACGCCCGCAAGCTGCTGTTCATCTATTACGGGCTGCGCGGACTGTCGCTGATCTACCTGCCCTACTCGGGGTTCAACCTCTACAGCCTGTCGCTGTTCGCGGTGTTCTACGGCCTCGACTGGATCGCCACCGTGCCGCCGACCTTGCGCCTCGCCAACAACGCCTTCGGCGACAAGGAAGCGCCCATCGTGTTCGGCTGGATCGCGGCAGGCCACCAGCTGGGCGCGGCGAGCGCAGCCTTCATGGCGGGCGCCTTGCGCACATCCCAGGGGCGCTACCTCGAAGCCTTCGTGATCGCAGGCGCCGCCGGCCTGCTGGCGGCGATCATGTCGTTGATGATCGGCCGGTCGCGGGGACCGCGCGCGCCAGAGGCCGCCCTCGCCGCCAGTTGATCGGTGGGATGAGAAACGGTCGGCGGCGCGACTTTTCTTTGCCGTATCTATCACTGTAAAACCCCGGTGGGGCGGCCGTCGCCCTGCCCAGGGGAATGCCGCAATGAAGACCCGCGCCGCCGTCGCGTTCGAGGCCAAGAAGCCGCTCGAGATCGTCGAGCTCGACCTCGAAGGGCCCCGCGCGGGCGAAGTGCTGGTGGAGATCAAAGCGACGGGCATCTGCCACACCGACGCCTACACCCTGGACGGCCTCGATTCCGAAGGCATCTTCCCCTCCGTGCTGGGCCATGAAGGCGCGGGCGTGGTGGTGGAAGTCGGCGCCGGCGTGACCAGCGTCGCCGTGGGCGACCACGTGATCCCGCTCTACACCCCCGAATGCCGCCAGTGCAAAAGCTGCCTGTCGCGCAAGACCAACCTGTGCACCGCCATCCGCGCCACCCAGGGCAAGGGCCTGATGCCGGACGGCACCAGCCGCTTCTCCTACAAGGGCCAGACGGTCGCCCACTACATGGGCTGCTCCACCTTCTCCAACTTCACCGTTCTGCCGGAGATCGCACTCGCGAAGATCCGCAAGGACGCCCCCTTCGACAAGGCCTGCTACATCGGCTGCGGCGTGACCACGGGGGTCGGCGCCGTGACCAACACCGCCAAGGTGGAGCCCGGCGCCAACGTCGTGGTGTTCGGCCTCGGCGGCATCGGCCTGAACGTGATCCAGGGCGCCAAGCTCGTCGGCGCCAACATGATCGTCGGCGTGGACATCAACCCGGACCGCGAGGCATGGGGCCGCCGCTTCGGCATGACCCACTTCGTCAACCCGAAAACCATCTCCGGCGATATCGTCCCGCATCTGGTCGAACTGACCGGCGGGGGGGCCGACTACACCTTCGACTGCACCGGCAACACCACGGTGATGCGCCAGGCGCTGGAAGCCTGCCACCGGGGCTGGGGCGAGAGCATCATCATCGGCGTGGCCGAGGCGGGCAAGGAGATCGCCACCCGGCCGTTCCAGCTCGTCACAGGCCGCGTCTGGAAGGGCACGGCCTTCGGCGGCGCCCGCGGCCGCACCGACGTGCCGGGCATCGTCGACTGGTACATGGACGGCAAGATCGAGATCGACCCCATGATCACCCACACCATGCCCCTGGAAGACATCAACAAGGCCTTCGACCTGATGCACGAGGGTAAGAGCATCCGTTCGGTGGTGGTCTATTGAGCGCGCTCGAAACCGTCTCCACCGCCCGTAGCTTCGGCGGCGCCCAGGGCGTCTACCGGCATCAGTCGTCCTCGACCGGCACAGCGATGACCTTCGCCGTGTTCGTGCCGCCGCAGGCTGCGGCGGGGCCGCGCCCCGTGGTGACCTATCTGTCGGGGCTGACCTGCACCCACGCCAATGTGATGGAGAAGGGCGAGTACCGGCGCGCCGCCGCCGAGCTCGGCCTGATCGTGGTCTGCCCGGACACCAGCCCGCGCGGCGAGGGCGTCCCCGACGATTCGGCCTATGACTTCGGCCAGGGCGCCGGCTTCTACGTCGACGCCACCGAGGCGCCCTTCGCGACCCACTACCGCATGTGGAGCTATATCACCGAGGAGCTGCCGGCCCTGATCGCCGCCAACTTCCCGGTGGACGCCAAGCGGCAGGGGATTTTCGGCCATTCCATGGGCGGGCACGGCGCCCTGACCGTGGGCCTGCGCCATCCGGAAACCTATCGCTCCATCTCGGCCTTCGCGCCGATCGTCGCGCCGAGCCAGGTTCCGTGGGGCCAGAAGGCCTTCAAGGGCTACCTCGGCTCGGACGAGTCCAGGTGGCGCGCCCATGACGCCATAGCGCTGCTGGAGGATGGGGCGCGGGCGAGGGACCTGCTGGTGGACGTCGGCACGGCCGATCCCTTCCTCGAAAAGGAACTGAAGCCGGAACTGCTGAAGGCCGCCTGCGCCAAGGCCGGCGTGGACCTGACCCTGCGGATGCAGGAGGGCTACGACCACTCCTACTTCTTCATCTCCACCTTCATGGCCGCGCACCTGACCTGGCACGCGGCGCGGCTGGGTTAAGCTCAGCCTTAAATTAGCGACCGTCTTGCTCGGGCCTGACCCGAGCATCCAGACGCGCGGCAAGGGCAAGGCTTGCTCTGCTCAGTCGGCGTTTCTGGCTCCTCGGCTCAAGGCCGAGGAAGACGGGTGAAGGTGAGATGCCGCCTCGCGACAAACGCAGCAGAGCGCCGCCAGATACAGACCCTATAGTATGGCCGGAAAGCGATAGACGGGGCGACGCAGAGCGCCCGCTGGAGGACCGACCATGGCGGTGAACTTCGACCACATCCCGTCGATGACGGGTTTCTTCGCACCGACCCGGTTCGAGGCCGACGTGTTCGACTGCGAGGTGTCCGGCAGGATTCCCGCCGAGATCGACGGCGCCTTCTACCGGGTGGGCGCCGACTGGTTCTATCCGCCAAAACACCCCGCCGACGACGCCCTGCCCATGAACGGCGATGGCTATGTCGGCATGTTCCGCATCAAGAACGGGTCCTGCGACTTCAAGGGCCGGTTCGTGCGCACGCCCCGCTATGTCGCCGACCGCAAGGCCCGTGGCCAGTTGTTCGGGCGCTATCGCAACCGCGACACCGACGATGCGTCTGTGCGCAGCCTGCCCGGCACCGTCTCCAACACCCAGACCTATGTCCACGCGGGCAAGCTCTACGCCCTGAAAGACGACGGCCTGCCGGCGATCCTCGACCCCAACACCCTGGAGACCAGGGGCTACGAGACTTTCGGCGGCAAGTTCACCGGGACCAGCTTCGGCGCGCATCCGAAGACCGACCCGGTCACGGGGGACATGATCTGCATCTCCACACAGGTCGGCGGCCTCCTATCCCCCACCGTCTCGATCTACACGGTCGACGCCAAGGGCAGGGTCAAGCACGAGATGCGGGTGGACGCCCCCTACGTCTCGATGGTCCACGACATCGCCCTGTCGCAGAAACACATCGTCATCCCGATCTACGGCCTCACCTCCAACATGGCGCGGATGCAGGCCGGCAAGAGCATGTGGGAGTACAATTCCACCCTGCCGAGCTACGTCGGCGTCCTGCGCCGAGACGGAGACGGCAAGGACATCAAGTGGTACCGCGGCGCGGCGGGGAAGAACTTCTGCAACCACACCTATAACGCCGAGACCATCGGCGACACCCTGGTGATGGAGGCGCCGGTCTCCGACACCAACCTCTTCCCCTGGTTCCCCAACGCCGACGGAACCCCCTTCAATGGGCCGGGCTCGCGCACCCTCACCCGCCGCTGGACCTTCGACCTGAATGCCGACGCGGATGCGGGCTGGAAGGAGGAGGTGCTGTTCCCCAACGCCCCCGGCGCGCTGGGGCGGATCGACGACCGCTACACCTCCATCCCCTACCGCTACGGCTTCCTGAACTACACCGACGCGGGGCGGCCCTATGACGAGGCCCGCGGGGGCAACCTGCGCGGGCGGGTGTCCAACTGCCTCGCCAGGTTCGACATGAAGGCCGGCAAGATGGACAGCTACTTCGTCGGCGACACCCATTCCCTGGCCGAGCCGGTGTTCATCCCCCGCAGCAAGGCCGCGGCCGAGGGCGACGGCTACCTCGTGGCGGTGGTCAACAACTTCGCCGAAATGCGCTCCGAACTCGTCATCGTGGACACCCAGCACATGGCCGACGGCGAGGTGGCGCGGGTCAAGCTGCCGTTCCGCCTGTCGTCGCAAGTGCATGGCTGGTGGGCGCCGGCGCACAGCTTGCCGCTCACCGAGCCGGTCTGATAGGCCGTATCACCTACGATCCGGCTTTAGAGAGGGCGACCCATGCGTACGGGATTTGCGGCCATTGCGGCCATGGGCTTGATGCTGATCGGCGGCGGCGCGGCCATCGCGCAGCAACAATCGCAATCGCTCCTCCCCGACGGCACCCTGGTCGCCGGCCCCTGCAACCGCCAGTGCATGACCGGGCTGGCCGACGACTATCTCGCCGCCAACATCGCTCACGACCCCAACAAGGTGCTGTGGGCCACGCGGGTGAAATACACCGAGAACAGCATTCCCCTCCGCGTCGGCGACGGGGCGCTGTGGACCACCATGACGCGGCTCGGCAAGTACAAGAACTACTTCGTCGACATGAAGAACAAACAGGTCGGCTATTTCGGCGTCGCCTATCTGGACGAGACCCCGATCATCGTCGGCTTCCGCATGAAGGTGGCGGGACGCCGCATCAGCGAGGTGGAGATGGTCACCGGCGGCCGTGGCCAGGGCGCTGCCGACCTGGAGGCGCGAGGCGCCCCGCCGCAGATCTTCCGCGAGACCGTACCCGCCAACGAACGTCCGACGCGCGAGTATCTGGTCCAGGCCGCCAACGCCTATTTCGACGGGATCGAGCAATCGAGCGGCGACATCGTGCCCTTCGCCAAGACCTGCAACCGCACCGAGAACGGCGGCACCAACACCAATGTCACGGACCTGTCCAAGGCGCCCTACGGCGGCCCCGGCACGGAATCCTGGCGCGCCAACTTCAAGCTCGGCTGCCGCGAGCAGCTCAACACCGGCATGTTCGCCTACATCACCGAAGCCCGCGACCGCCGCTTCGAGGTGATTGACGAGGAGCGGGGCAACATCCTCAGCTTCGTGATCTTCGCCCACCCCGGCAACATCAAGAAGGCCCAGCTTCCCGGCCAGCCGGTGGTGATCATGCCGCCCTCCGCCACCCGCGCCTTCGACACCTATCTGGCCGAGGCCTTCCACGTTCGGAAAGGCGAAATCCAGCAGGTCGAGGCCGTGATCTACAGCGGCCCCTACGGCATGGATTCGGGCTGGGAGCGGAAGTAGCTCCCATCCGCGGTTAGTGCGCGTCGTCCCAGTTGGCGGCGGCGCGGGCTTCCACCACCAGCGGGACGGAGATCGCCACGGCCGGTTCGGCGGCGGTCTCCATCACCGCGCGGGCGACGCGGCAGGTGGCTTCAGCTTCAGCCTCGGGCGCCTCGAACACCAGTTCGTCGTGGACCTGCAGCAGCATCCGGGCCGACAGCCCCTCGCGCTTCAACGCGTCCGGCATGCGGACCATGGCCCGGCGGATGATGTCGGCGGCGGAGCCCTGGATCGGGGCGTTGATCGCCGCCCGCTCGCCGAAGCTGCGCTCGGCGGCGGATTTTCCGCGGATCGCCGGGATGTGGACCTTCCGCCCGAACAGGGTCGAGACATAGCCCTGCTCGCGCACCAGGGCCTTGGCCTGGTTCATGTAGTCCCGGATGCCGGGGAAGCGCTCGAAGTAGGTCTTGATGTAGGCCGCCGCCTCCCCCTGCTCGATGCCGAGCTGGTTGGCGAGACCGAAGGCCGAGATGCCGTAGACGATGCCGAAGTTGATCGCCTTGGCCCGTCGGCGGACCTCCCCCGGCATCCCCTCCACCGGCACGCCGAACACCTCCGAAGCGGTCAGGGCGTGGATGTCCTGCCCCGCCGCGAAGGCGGCCTTGAGCTGCGGGATGTCGGCGATGTGGGCCAGCAGGCGCAGTTCGATCTGCGAATAATCGGCCGAGATCAGCACATTGCCCGGATCGGCGATGAAGCAGGTGCGCAACTTGCGCCCTTCCTCGGTGCGGATGGGGATGTTCTGCAGGTTGGGATCGGTGGAGGCCAGCCGCCCGGTGGCCGCCGCCGCCATCGAGAAAGAGGTGTGCACCCGGTGCGTGGTCGGGTCGGCCGCCGCCGTCAGGGCGTCGGTATAGGTGTTCTTCAGCTTGGCCACCTGGCGCCAGTCGACGATGGTCCGCGGCAGGGGCAGGCCCTGTTCGGCCAAATCCTCCAGCACCTTAACGTCGGTGGCCCAGGCGCCGGTGGGGGTTTTCTTGGCCCCGGGCAGGCCCATCTCGCCGAACAGGATGTCGCCGATCTGCTTGGGAGAGCCGAGGTTGAACGGTCGCCCGGCCTGGCGATGCGCTTCGGCCTCCAGGTCGACCATCTTCAGCGAGAACTCGTGGCCGAGCTGACGCAACCGCTCCGGATCGACCCGGATGCCGGCGCACTCCATGTCGGCCAGGACCGGCGGCAATTGCCGTTCAAGCGTCTCGTAGACGGTGGCCATCCCCTCGCGCACCAACCGCGGCTTGAGGATTTGATGCAGCCTCAAGGTGACGTCCGCGTCCTCCGCGGCGTAGCAGGTGGCGGGCTTCAGCTCGACCTGGGCGAAGCTGATCTCCTTCTTGCCCGCGCCTGCGACCTGCTTGAACGGGATGGGGGTGTGGCCAAGGTGGAGAGCCGACAGCTCGTCCATGCCGTGGCCGTGCAGGCCGCCTTCGAGGACGTAGGATATCAGCATGGTGTCGTCGATCGGCGCGACCTGCACCCCGTAGCGGGAGAGGACGGCGATGTCGTACTTGGCGTTCTGGGCCACCTTCAGAACGGTGGGGGATTCCAGCAACGGCTTGAGTCTGGCGATCGCCTCTTCGAGCTTGATCTGGTTCCAATCCCCGCCGTCGCCGCCAAGGTCCAGCCCTTCGGCGGCGGCGGCGCAGTGGCCAACGGGAATGTAGCAGGCCTCCCCCGGCGCCATGGCCAGGGACACGCCGCACAGGCCCGACCCCGCGGACGACAGCGCGTCCGTCTCGGTGTCGAAGGCGACCACCCCCGCCTCGAACCCGCGGGCGATCCAACGGTCCAGGGTCTCGAGATCGCGGACGCAGGTATAGGTGGTGGGATCGATGGGAACGGCCGCCTGCGCCGGCGCGGCGTTCGAGGCCGGAACCGCCTGGGTGGCAGGGGCGCCGCCGCCGGACTCGGCCACGCGGCGCGCCAGGGTCCGGAACTCCATCATCTCCAGGAAGGCGGCGAGGGTCGGGCCGTCGGGCTCGCGCACCACAAAGTCTTCGAGGGGCGAAGGCACCGGCGCATCGTCGGCGAGGCGCACCAGTTCGCGCGACAGGCGGATCTGGTCGGCGAATTCGATCAGGGTCTGGCGGCGCTTGTCCTGCTTGATCTCGCCGGCGCGGGCCAGCAACGTGTCGAGGTCGCCGAATTCGGTCAGCAGGGTGACGGCGGTCTTGACGCCGATGCCCGGGGCGCCGGGCACGTTGTCGACGGAATCCCCGGCCAGGGCCTGGATCTCCACCACCTTCTCGGGCCCCATGCCGAACTTCTCGATCACCTGTTCGCGGCAGATCTTGATCTGCTTGACCGGGTCCAGCATGCAGACCTGCTCGTTGACGAGCTGCATCAGGTCCTTGTCGGAGGAGACGATGATCACCTCGCCCCCCGCCTCCGACACCTTCTTGGCGTAGGTGGCGATGATGTCGTCCGCCTCATAGCCTTCGAGCTCGATGGCCGGCACGCCGAAGGCGCGGGTGGCGTCGCGCACCAGCGGGAACTGCGGCACGAGGTCCGCGGGCGGCGGCGGGCGCTGGGCCTTGTACTGGTCGTAGAGCTTGGTGCGGAAGGTCTTCTCCGACGCGTCGAACACCACGGCGAGGTGGGTCGGCTTGTCCGCCTTCATGTCGCAGATCAGCTTCCACAGCATGTTGCAGAAGCCGGCGACAGCCCCCACCGGCAGGCCGTCGGTCTTGCGCGTCAGGGGCGGCAGGGCGTGGAAGGCGCGGAAGATGTAGCCCGATCCGTCCACCAGATAGAGCCGCATGGGCGACTTGGGGTCGATCTCGATCGGCGCCTGGATGGCGGCGTCGATCTCGGCTTCGGAGGGGTCGAGCATCTCGATATCGGTCATGCTCGCAAGATAGGGCGAGGAGGCCCCGAGGTCACCCCGGCGCGGGTGGGGTCCAATCGAAAGCCAGCATCAGGGTGCGTTGGAGGCTGGAAAAATTGTCGTCCGAGACGATGTAGAGGCGTACCGATCCCTCGGCGTTCTTCACCGCCGCGATCCCCTCGAAGTTGTCGACGTTGAGCGGCGCGGCCAGCCGGGCGAGGGGCGTCACCTGTTTAGGCGCCCCCGGCTGCACCCAGGCGATGATCGCCCGCATGCCCCGCAGCAGGTCGAAGGCGCGGTAGACGGCGATCATGCCCCGCCCGTCCGGCAGGGCGTCGAGGCCGGTCAGCATGAAATTGGCTTCCGGCGTGTCCCTGGCGGGGTCGAGGAACTGGCGGCAGTCGTGGCCCTCGAGATCGCAGATCCAGGCCCGGCCGTCCTCAGCGCCCTCGACCAGCCGGTCTTCCCCCGTCGCCGGGTCGCGCCAGACGGTCAGGGCCTCGAGGCCCTCGTTGCGCCGCGGGAACTCCACATCCGGGATGCCGAGGCGGCGGGCGGGGCCGGAGCCGGTGTAGGCGAGCACCCGATGCTCCTGCTCATAGGAAACGGCGAAGCCGCCGCCCGGCAGGAAGGTGATGTCTTCGGAATCAGCGTCCGACTTGCCGCCCTGGTCGAGGCCCCGCTCGTCGGCGAGGCGGGCGCCGGTCATATTGGCGAGGCCGGCGAGCCGACCGCGCTGATCGAGCAGGATCCGGCCACGGAACAGGTCGCCGGCGTCGCTCTGGGTGATGAAGGTCCCGTCGTCGGCGACGTCGATACCCGACAGGCCGCCGAACGCGCTTGTCCCCTTGGCCCGCAGCACCAGCCCCCCCGCATAGGTCAGCTCGCCGATCCTGCGCTCCGAGGGGCGGGCCGGATCGAGGGGGATGGACTTGGCGACGATCTGGAAGCCGTGCGGCGGGGTCTGCGCATGGGCGTGCAGGACGATGGCGAGGCCGAGGGTCAGAAGGCCGGCGACAGCGACCGCGCCTCGACCCATCCGACCCATGAACACTCCTGCTGCGGCGCAGCGGTCCTTTACGCGAGCGTGCTCCAGAAGTCGACAATCCGCTTTCGCATTGCAGCATCAGGCAACCGGCCACGCCCGGCGCCAAGGTTGTCCACCATATAGGCCGGCTTGTCGGTGCCCGGGATCACCGCCGTGACCGCCGGATGGGAGACCAGGAACTTCAGGAACACCTGCGCCCAGCTTGTCGCGTCGATCTCCTTGGCCCAGTCCGGGAGGGGCCGGTCCTTCACCTTGGCGAACAGGGAGTTGCGGCCGAACGGCAGGTTGGTCAGCACCGCGGCCCCCACCTCCTGGGCGGTGGGCAGCAGCACGGCCTCGGCGTCGCGGTCGCCGAGGGAATAGTTGATCTGGAAGAAGTCCGGCTTCTCCCGCTTCAACACCTGCACCAGCGCGGGATAGGCCGCGTCGAACGACGAGGTGATCCCCCAGTAGCGACAGTGGCCCTGGGCCTTCCACTCGCGCAGTTGACCAAGGTCGAGGTTGGGATCGCTGACGTTCCAGGCCTGCATCAGGTCGAATTTCTTGGTCTTCAGCCGCTCCTGGGAGCCCTTGAGCGAGGCCTCCTTGTCCGCGACGGACGCCTGGGCGGGCACCTTGGTGGCCAGGAACACCTTGTCGTGGGCCTTCAGGTCGGTGAGCAACTCGCCCAGCCGCGCCTCGGCCCGGCCGTAGGAAGGGGCGGTGTCGATCACGCACTTGCCGCCGGTGGTCAGGGTCTCGATCACTCCCTTGCGCTCGGCGTATTTGGCCGGGTCGTTCTCGAAGTCGAAGATGATCGCGGTGCCGATGCCGACGATGGGGAGCTGTTCGCCCCCGTGCGGGATGGGCTTGGTGCGAATCTTTCCCGCCGCCTCGGCGCCGGACGCGAGGCCAGGCAGGGCTGCGGATGCGCCCACGGCGGCGGCTCCGGCGAGAAGACTGCGGCGGTCGGGGGTCAGGGTCATTTTCAGGCTCCTGCGGGTTGGTCTTGGACGGGAGAGGTACTGGCGGCGGCCCGGCGCTCCTGTTCTCGGCCGAGCGCGAGGGCGAGCAGGGCCCAACCGGCGACGATGGGCAGGGCGACCAGGGCGATCCCCGTCACCATCAGGCCCGCGGCGTTCTGCAGGACATGGAACAGCCAGGCGTTGACCATGTCGCCCCCGCGGAAGACCACCCCGTCGATGACGTTCTTGGCCTTGTACTTCTCTTCGCGGGTCACAACCGTGAACAGGGCCTCCCGCGCCGGGTTGGAGATGGCGAAGTTGGAAGTGCGCTGTAGCGCCTGGAAGGCGATCACCAGTCCCAGGGCGGGCACGGTTGCGAGCAGGGCGTAGCCCACGCCGAACACCAGGGGTGTGACGGCCGCGGCGATGCCGACGCCGAACTTAGTGATCAGCCGCCCCGTCGCGAAGAGCTGGAACAGGATGGTGAGGAGGCCGGTGGCGAGGTCTATCGAGGCGAAGATGCGCGTCCGTTCCGCGGAATCGCCGGAGACGCCGGACACGATCTCGGCCTGCATCAGATAGAGGAAGGTGCCGGCCAGGGAGAGCAGGAACACCCACGCGGTCACGCCGCCGAGATAGCGGGAGCGGAAGATCAGGGCGAGGCCGGCGAGCCAGTTCCCGCCCACCCTGCGGTCGGATTGGGCGGCCGCCTGCGAGGCGACCTCGGCCTCGGTCCTGGCGAAGGCGGGGGTGGCGGCGGCCTTTTCCAACTGGTGGGCGCACAGCACGGCGCCTTCGATCAGCACGGCGGCGATGATCAAGAGGTTCACCGGCCCCAGGGGCTTGGCCAGCCAGACGGTGACGCTGGGGCCCACGAGGCCGCCGATGGAGCCCCCTGCGGCGATGAAGCCGTAGAGTCGCTTGCTCTGCTCGCTGCGGAACAGGTCGGCCATGAAGGACCAGAACACCGACACGGTGAACACACTGAAGACCGTGATCCAGACGAAGAAGGCCCGCGCCACATACTGCTCGCCGACCTTGAAGGTCAGCAGCACCCAGAAGACGGCGATGTTGGCGACGAAGAAATTATAGACCAGCGGGATGAAGCGCCGCCTGGGCAGCTTGGCCACCACCGCCCCGAACAGGGGCACCACCGCCAGCATGGTGACGAAGGTGGCGGTGAACATCCACGGCAGGGTCCGCGTCCCGCCGATCACCCCCATCTCGTCGCGGAGCGGGCGCAGCACGTA
>Ga0182736_1002402_pt1 | contig 14407 bp, 10 predicted proteins | sample eDN5th30CKraftBY_FD_128882 | JGI IMG/M metagenome (GOLD analysis project Ga0182736, IMG submission 128882) | Enriched backyard soil microbial communities from Emeryville, California, USA - eDNA 5th pass 30_C Kraft BY (version 2) (version 2) | ecosystem: Environmental > Terrestrial > Soil >...
CCGATGGTCAGGTTGGGGACATAGTGATTGTCCATGACATCGAAGTGGACGATGTCTGCACCCGCAGCCAATACCTTGTCGACGTCCTCACCCAGGCGGGCAAAATCGGCGGAGAGAATGGAGGGGGCAATAGCGTAGGGCTGCATGGCGCACCTGTTGGCAAAGTCACGGTGGCGCGCATTGTAACTCAGGGAAAGCGATCAAGGCTGATTGGTATCAATTGGTGTCGACCAGCGCAACCTGTGCCGGCCCCTTCGCAGCTTTAGCCGCGAAGAGCCCGGCACAGGCAAACCATCATCAGGTCGGCTGCTGGGTCCTCAGCTTCTCACTACGCCCACGCAACCATTCCAGGGTAAGCAGCAACACCACCGAGAACGCAATCAGCAAGGTCGCCGCCGCGGCAATGGTCGGGCTCAGGTTCTCGCGAATACCGCTGAACATCTGCCGCGGCAGGGTTGCCTGCTCCGGCCCGGCGAGGAACAGCGTCACCACCACCTCGTCAAACGAGGTGGCAAAGGCAAACAACGCTCCCGAGATGACACCGGGCGCGATCAGCGGCAGGGTCACCCGGCGGAAAGCCAGCAGAGGCGAGGCTCCCAGGCTGGCCGCCGCGCGCACCAGGTTGTAGTTGAAGCCCTGCAGCGTCGCCGACACGGTAATGATGACGAACGGCACACCCAGTACCGCATGCACCAGAATCAGCGAGATGAAGCTGTTGCCCATGCCCAGAGGAGCGAAGAACAGGTAACTGGCCACCCCGATGATCACTACCGGCACCACCATCGGCGAGATCACCAACGCCATCACCAGCGACTTGCCGGGGAAATCGCCACGGGTCAGGCCGATGGCCGCCAAGGTGCCGAACACCATGGCCAGCACTGTGGCCGCCGGGGCAACGATGATGCTGTTTTTCAATGCCCGCATCCATTCGGCCGAGCCGAAGAAGTCCTGATACCACTGCAGCGAGAAGCCCTGCAGCGGGTACACCAGGAAGCTGCCACTGTTGAACGACAGCGGCACGATCACCAGCACTGGCAAGATCAGGAACAGCAGGATCAAGCCACAGAGAATGCGCAGGCTGTAGAACCAGACCCGCTCCACGGGCGACATGTATGGGCTCAGCATGACAGGCTCCTCAGCTCAGGCGCAGGCGGCTGGCGCCGACCAGCCAGCTATAGATCAGGTACAACAGCACGGTCGCCAGCAGCAAGAGCCCGCCCAGTGCGGTGGCCATGCCCCAGTTGATGCTGGTGTTGGTGTAGAAGGCGACGAAGTAGCTGACCATCTGGTCGTTGGGGCTACCCAGCAGCGCCGGGGTGATGTAGTAACCGATGGCCAGGATGAACACCAGCAGGCAACCGGCGCCAACACCGGCGTAGGTCTGCGGGAAGTACACCCGCCAGAAACTGGCGAACGGGTGGCAGCCCAGCGAGATTGCCGCACGCATGTAGCTCGGGGAAATCCCCTTCATCACGCTGTACAGCGGCAGGATCATGAACGGCAGCAGAATGTGCACCATCGAGATGTAGACGCCTGTGCGGTTGAACACCAGCTCAAGCGGCTGGTCGATGATGCCCATGGCCATCAGCGCGCCGTTGATCAGGCCGCCCGACTGCAGCAGCACGATCCAGGCCGCCACCCGCACCAGGATCGATGTCCAGAAAGGCAACAGCACCAGAATCATCAGCAGGTTGCTCTGCCGGGTAGGCAGGTTGGCCAACAGGTAGGCCAGAGGGTAGGCCAGTACCAGGCAGATAGTGGTAATCACCACCCCCATCCACAGGGTACGGACAAAAATGTCCAGGTAAATGGCCTGGTCCGGGGTGGCCTTGGCCAGTTCACCAAGGTCATCGATGCGGTGGTCAACCGAGGCCAGCAGGTAGAAAGAAGTCACCGAACTGGTATTGCGGCGTATCGCCTGCCAATAAGCCGGGTCACCCCAACGCTCGTCGACAGCCTGCAAAGCGTCTTTATAAGAGGCAGGCTCAGCCTTGAATGGCAATGCCCGGGCAGTCTTGGTCAACAAGCTGCGGTAGCCGGCCAGCTCCATGTTCAAGCGTTTGGAAAGGTCACCAAGGGTATGGTTCTTGCGCGACTCGGCCAGGTCCTGGCTGAGCGCCTTGTAAACGTCCTCGCCAGGCAGGCTCTTGCCATCCCACTGGCTGATGACTTCCACCGTACGCGGTAGGCCGCCGACCACTTCCGGGTTACCGACGCTCTTGTACAGCAGCGCCGCAATCGGCACCAGGAACACCAGCAGAAGAAACAGCGCCAGCGGCGCGATCAACGCCTGCGCCTTCCAGCGGTTTACCCGCTCGGCGTGTTTGAGGCGCTGCTTGAGACTTGGATCTGCGCCTTCTTTGAGGGGCACTGCAATGGCCATGGCGAACTCCGCAATACAGGCTGAAATGGGGGCCGCTCTGCGGCCCCACACACTGGACGTTTACTTCTTCGCCGCCCAGGCGTTGAAGCGTTGCTCCAGCTGCTCGCTGTTGTCGGCCCAGAACGCCACGTCGATCTGCACCTGGTTGGCAATGTTCTCAGGCGTGGTCGGCATGTCTTTCTTCACTTCGTCCGACAGCAGGCTCACGGCCTTGGAGTTGGCCGGGCCATAGGCGATGTTCTCGGAGTAGATCTTCTGCTGCTCGGGCTTGACGCTGTAGGCGATGAACTTCTTCGCCTCTTCGACGTTCTTGGCACCCTTAGGGATCGCCCATGCATCAAAGTCGTAGATGCCGCCGTTCCACACCACTTTGAGGTTGCTCTCTTTCTGCACAGCGGCAATACGCCCGTTGTAGGCAGAACTCATGACCACGTCGCCAGAGGCCAAGAACTGTGGCGGCTGTGCACCCGCTTCCCACCACTGGATACTGGGCTTGAGTTCATCGAGTTTCTTGAAGGCGCGGTCCACACCCTCTTTGGTGCCCAGTACCTGATACACGTCCTTCGGTGCCACACCGTCGGCCATCAGGGCGAACTCCAGGGTGTACTTGGCGCCCTTGCGCAGGCCGCGCTTGCCAGGGAATTTCTTGGTGTCCCAGAAATCCGCCCAGCTGGTGGGTGCGGTCTTCAGTTTGTCAGCGTTGTAGGCCATGACCGTGGACCAAACGAAGAAACCTACGCCGCACGGCTGGATGGCGCCCTTCACATAATCGGACTCGTTACCGAACAGGGCCGGGTCTAGCTCTTCGAACATGCCCTCGTCGCAACCGCGCGCCAGCTCTGGCGACTCAACCTCTACCAGGTTCCACGACACACTCTTGGTGTCGACCATCGCCTTGACCTTGGCCATTTCGCCGTTGTACTCACCCGCGACAATCTTGCCATTACCCGCTTTTTCCCATGGCTCGTAGAACGCCTTGGCCTGGGCAGCCTTGTTGGCGCCCCCGAACGAGATCACGGTGAGGTCTGCGGCCATGGCCTGGCCAGCGGTGAACAGCCCCAACGCCAGGGCGGTCAGTTTCAACTGCTTACGCATTATTATTCTCTCCACAGTACAGGGTTGGTGAAGCAATCCATCAATGGGCTTCGGCAATCGGATCGAGCGCGCGGGCGTGCTCCACCTCCCAGCCCAGCGGTACTACATCGCCCACGGCCAATGCCGGGTCGAGCTCGGCAATAGGCTGCTTCACGAAGAAGTCGCCCTTGCCGCAGACTTCCAGACGCACGCGCACGTGGTCGCCCAGATAAATGAATTCGGCCACACGGCCAGAGAACCGGTTGACGCAGCTTTCACTGTGGCCATTCAGGCGCACGCGCTCCGGGCGAATCGATAGGGTCACCGGCTCGCCGGCCTGGCCGACATTCACCGCCAGCGCCTCAACCCGCTCGCCGCGAGGCAACTGCACCTGGCAACGGTTGCCATCGCTGGCCAGCAGGGTGCCGTTAATGCGGTTATTCTCGCCGATGAAGTTGGCGACGAAGGTGTTGCAAGGCTCTTCGTAGAGCGTGCGCGGGTCGGCGATCTGCTGGATTTCACCCTGGTGGAACACCGCCACGCGATCGGACATGGTCAGCGCTTCGCCCTGATCATGGGTTACGTACACCACGGTCACACCGAGGCGCTGGTGAATGTGCTTGATTTCCATCTGCATGTGTTCGCGCAGTTGCTTATCCAGTGCGCCGAGTGGCTCATCCATCAGCACCAGCTGAGGCTCGAACACCAATGCCCGGGCCAGCGCCACACGCTGCTGCTGGCCGCCAGACAGCTGGCCGGGGTAGCGTTTGGCGAAAGCGTCGAGCTGGACCATGTTCAGCACACGTTTGACCCGCTCGCTGATATCGGTCTTGCTCAGGTTGCGCACGGTCAGCGGAAAGGCCAGGTTCTCGGCCACGGTCATGTGCGGAAACAGCGCGTAGTTCTGGAACACCATGCCGATATCACGCTTGTGCGGCGGCACGTTGTTGATCGAGCGGCCGCCAAGCTGGATTTCACCGGCGGTGGGGGTCTCGAAGCCCGCCAGCATCATGAGGCTGGTGGTTTTGCCGGAGCCGGACGGGCCAAGCAGGGTGAGGAACTCGCCCTTGCGGATATCCAGGTTGAGGTCTTTGACGATCAGCGACTCGCCGTCGTAGCTCTTCTGCACACCACGGAAGCTGACCAGCGTTTCGCCGGTTGCAGCGTTCGACTTCGCCTCGCTCATGCCTGCACCTTCTTGTTGGATGACTGCGTAGGCAAAAGAGTAGAAGAGACGCAAGCGCCCGAAAATCGGGGGTAGTGAGAGAATGCCATCATCCGGATGGAAGACTTGTTGTAGGGATCGCCCTACAAAGATGGCGGGATTGGAATGCGCTCCAAAGCAGTCCACCGAACCTGTGGGAGCGGGCATGCCCGCGAAGAGGCCGGTGCAACCATAGAAATCAACCGGCAAGGCCCTTTCGCGGGCACGCCCGCTCCCACAAGGGCCTCGACAGGTTCAACGATTGCGTATGTCGCAATCAGACCAGCTTGTGCTCCATGGCGTATTTCACCAGCTCCGCCAGCGAGTTCACTTTCAACTTCTGCATCAGGCGCGCCTTGTGGGTGCTGATGGTCTTGCTCGACAGCGCCAACTGCTGGGCAATGTCGTTGACGTTGGCGCCCTGGGCCAGGCGCTCGAACACCGAAAACTCCCGCTCCGAGAGCAATGTGTGCAACGGCCGGGATTCGGTCAGGCCCACTTCGAACACCATGCGGTCGGCCAGCGACGGGTCGATATAACGTCCACCACCCGCCACCCGACGAATCGCCGTCAGTAGCAGCGCCGGATCACTGTCTTTGGTGGCATAGCCCGCAGCACCGGCCTTCAGCGCCCGCGCCGCCATCTGCGCCTCATCGTGCATCGACAGCATCAGGATCGCCGGCGCATCGTGCAACGCACGGATACGCGGGATCGCTTCCAGACCGTTCACACCCGGCATGGAGATATCCAGCAGTACCACCTCGCACGGTGTGTGGCGGAGGGTTTCGAGCAACTGCTCGCCGTTACCGGCCTCCCCCGCCACTTGCATGTCCTTGGCCAGGCCAATCAACTGTTTGATGCCTTCACGGACAATGGTGTGGTCTTCGGCCACCAGTACTCGAATCACGATTGCTCTCCTACTCCAACGGAATGGCCACGCTCAGGCTGGTGCCTTCACCCGGCTCACTGTCCAGCGCCATGCTCCCCCCCATCATCAGCACCCGCTCGCGCACACCCACCAGGCCAAACGAGGTGGGCCGGGTCTGCTCGCGGCAAAAGCCTTGGCCATCATCGCTGACCGTCATGCGCAACTGACCGCCCTCACGTACCAGTTCAATCTCCACGCTGTGTGCCTGGGCGTGACGCATCACATTGGTCAGCGCCTCCTGGAGGATACGAAACAGCCCGGTGGCTTTGGCATCACTCAATGCTGGCAGATTATCGGGTACTTGCACCAGACAGGGGATTTGCGTGCGCGCCTCGAAACGCCTCGCCTGCCATTCGATGGCCGAGGCAATACCGGCGTCGAGGATCGGCGGACGCAAGGCAGTGGCGACATCGCGCACCAACTGGAACAACTGGGCGATCAGGCGTTTCATGCTCGCCAGGCGTTCATTCAGGCCTGGGTCCAGTTCGGCATAGGCCAGCTCGCACATCGACACTTCCAGCTTGAGCACGGTCAGCATCTGCCCCAGTTCATCATGCACTTCCCGGGCGATACGGGCTTTTTCTTCTTCACGCACGCTCTCCAGGTGGGCCGAGAGTTCGCGCAGCTGCTCCTGGGACTTCGCCAGCGCCAGCTCGGCCCGCTTGCCCTGTGTGATGTCCCAGACTACACCGTCCCACACCACCTGGCCGTTGCCCAGGCGCCGGGCGCTGGCCTTGATATCGGCCCAGCGCTGTTCGCCCTGCCGGGTGAGGATGCGCCCCTGCCAGGACCAGTCCTGGTCGCTGGCCAAGGCCAGGTCCTGTACCCTGTGATAATCAGCACGGTCCTCGGGGTGTACCAGGTTGCGCAGCCCCATCTGCGGCTGCTGGATCTCGCTGGGCGCATAACCCACCAACGCCTCGCTACCCTCGCTGATATAGGGGAACTCCAGATCGCCCTCTGCCGGGTCACGCTCCAGGCGAAACACCAACCCGGGTACGTTGCCAGCAATGCCCTTGAGCCGCGCCTCGCTTTCGCGCAGGGCCGCCAGGGCGCGGTGGCGTTCGGTAACATCGGCGAGGTAGACCACCAGATATTCGGAGTCACGAAAACGCAGAAAGCTCAGCGACAGCTCCACGGGTAGCAAGCTTTGATCAGCCCGCCGGCACTGCGTCTCAAACTGACCGACACCACCCGCCCCCGTACGCGCGCCCTTCCACAGCTCTAGCCAGCGGTCCATGTTCAGGCTTGGCTCGAAGTCGCTCAGCGGCCGCTCCAGCAGTTCACCCTCGGTGTAGCCCAACATGCGCTCGGCAGCATGGTTGGCGTAACGCACATGGCTGTCCCAATTGACCCAGAGGATACCCACGGTGCTCTGATCGATGGCGAACTGGCTCAGGCGCAACGCCTCTTCGCGCACCTGGCGCTCCACAAGGCTTTCCCGCGCGGCCAACAGGCTGCGCTCCAGCTGGCGCTGCTGCCGGCGTTGCCACACCAGTGTGGCCATGGCACACAGCAGCAACATACCGAACAGCAAGGCGATGTTCTGCCAGAAGCCAGGCGACTCGCTCAGGCGCGGGTATTTCGGCTGCAACCAACGCTGATGCAGTTGTTCCAGCTCCTTGGCCGGCAGTGCCTGCAGGCCACGTTCAAGTACATCGGCCAGCAGCGGCCAGTCGCGCCGCGAACCGATACGCAACAGCTGCGGCAAGCCGACATCGCCGACCACCGCCAGCTCACCGAACTCGCTCTCGCGCGACAGGCGGCTGAGCTGCGCTTCATCCAGCACGGCGAAACTGGCCTGGCCACCGACCACCAGTTGCAAGGCCTCACGATCGTCTGGCACCCCCTGCAGGTTGAGGTTGCCGTAGTTGCCGCGCAGGTAATCCGCCAGGGGGCTGGGCATGCGCACCGCCACGCGTTGCTCGGCTTCAAGCTTTTCCAGCTCCACGGCCATGGCCCCGGTGCGCGGCCCCACCACCAGTTGTGGCACGCGCATGTACGGGTCGCTGAATAGCCACAGCCGCAGGCTGGCCGGCGTCTGGGTAAGGCCAGGGGCGAAGTCGATTTCGCCGCGCTGCAGGGCATGTTCCAAACTGGCCTGGTCGCTGAAGTTACGCCAGGTGAGGTCCAGCCGCAGCGCCTGCGCCAGGCTGTTCACCAGTTCCACATTGGCCCCGTAAAGTTGCTGCAGACGCCGGTCGAACTGGGCGTAGGGCGCCTGCAACACCAGGCCGACACGCAAACTGCGGTGGGTGTCCAGCCACTGCTGCTGATCAGGCTCCAGCACCACAGAGGGCAGCGCCTCGGGCTTGGCCCAGACAATCAAGGGCAGCCACAAGCAGCCGATAACCAACAGGCGACGCACTCGCTTCATCTATACGCTCGACTTGGCAAAGACGACCATGCAGCATGGCCGTCACGGGCAAATACTATTAGGCTGCCGGTTTCATTCTGGCCTTGGGTTGACTCATGTCCACACTTTATCGCACGACGCTGGCACTGTGCTGCCTAGCCTCGGTCCTTCCACTCGGCGCCCTGGCCGCTGATGCCGAAACACCACCTGCAAGTACCGTGGCACCGGCTGCCGAAGCCCCACGCCCCCCTTTGCTGGAACGCAGCCAAGAGGATGCCCTGGCGCTGGAGCGGCTGCTGCCCAAAGCTGAGCAGCAGACCCTTCAGGCCGGTGCCGACAGCTTCCTGGCCCTGTGGAAGCCGGCCAACGACAACGATCCGCAAGGGGCAGTGATCATTGTCCCCGGTGCTGGCGAAACGGCCGACTGGCCAAATGCAGTCGGCCCACTGCGGCAAAAATTCCCTGATATCGGCTGGCACAGCCTGAGCGTCAGCCTGCCCGACCTGCTCGCCGACAGCCCGCAAGCGCGGGTCGAAACCGCACCACCTGCAGCGCCTGCGCAAGACAAAGGCGAAAGCGCACCGGCCAAGGACGTGCCGGCCGACGCCAACGCCAACGTGGCCCAAGCCACGGCAGCCGATGCCGACACGGCAGAAAGCACCGACGCCGAACAAGCCAGCGAGCAGTCCGACCCGGCAGATGCCGAACGCATCTTCGCCCGCCTGGATGCCGCCGTGGCGTTCGCCCAGCAACACAACGCCCGCAGCATCGTACTGATCGGCCATGGTAGCGGTGCATATTGGGCGGCGCGCTACCTGAGCGAGAAGCAGCCACCGCAGGTACAAAAACTGGTGATGGTTGCTGCTCAGACACCTGCACGGGTGGAGCATGATCTGGAAAGCCTGGCCCCAACCTTGAAGGTACCGACAGCTGATATCTACTACGCCACCCGCAGCGCTGACCGCAACGCAGCCCAGCAACGCCTGCAGGCCAGCAAGCGGCAGAAGGATAGCCAGTATCGCCAGTTGTCGTTGATCGCCATACCGGGAAACAAAGCGGCGGAACAAGAGCAATTGTTCCGCCGGGTGCGGGGGTGGATAAGCCCTCAGGGTTGAGTTCGGCTTGATCCTTGTGGTGGGCCATCAAAGGCCGCGCCGCTTGCGGATCATGGCATAGGCCTGGTGCAACTCACGGGTACGCGCGGTCGCTTCACGCACCTGCGCCTCGCTGGCACCGGTACCCGCCAGCTTGTCCGGGTGATGCCGGCTGACAAGCCGACGATACGCCTGCTTGACCTTGTCAGTGTCGGTATCCGCCTCCACCGCCAGCAAGCGCAACGCTGCCGCATAGGTCATGGGCAAGCCCTCTGCCCCCGTGGCCTTGCGCGGCTCGTACTCCAGCGACATGGCCTGCACCTGGCGTCGGCTCATGCCGAGTTTCTGCCCCCAGTCCAGCAGCAGCTCACGCTCCTTGTTGCCCATCTTGCCGTCAGCCCAGACCATGCGCCAACAGGCCCGCAAGGTACCTTCCGCCGCGTGGGGCTGCTGGCGAATGCGCCGCAGGTGCCCGCCAAGGCGGTCCTTGCCCGCCTTGCCACGGTTGAACGCACTGATGGCGCGCAGCCGGGCAGCCTCGGCCAGGTCCAGGCGCACCATCTCCTGGCGCGCCTGCTGAATGTGCTGCTCGGCTACCCGACCATCGCACTTGGCCAGGCGCCCGAGCATTACGAACAACAACTCATCGTCGCGTAATGCAGGGCGCCCACCCAGGCGTTCGCGCATGTCTTCCCAGCCTTGCAAGCGCAGCCGGCGATCGATGGCCTGCCCAAGCAACGCACCGAGCAAGGCACCCGGTATGCTCGCAACAGCGAAGCCGGCACCCACCCCAATCACTGTGCTTGGCCACCACATGTCAGGCGCGCTCGCCGATCAGAGACTCAGCCTCGGCCAGGCGTTCAAGCGTGCCAACATCCACCCAGTGGCCACGATAGTGTTCGCCAGAAACCTTGCCAGCCGCCATCGCCTGACGCAGCAACGGTGCCAGCTTGAAGGCGCCGGCCTGACAACCTTCGAACAGCGCCGGGTGCAGCACCGAAATGCCGCTGAAGGTCAGCGTGCCTGGCGCGTCATCGCCGTCAACGACCTGCTCGCCCATCAGGCGGAAATCACCGCGGCCGTGATGGCCAGGGTTGTCGACCAGCACCAGGTGAGCCAGACCTTGCAGGGGAGCCTGCAGACGCGCGAAGTCGTAGTCGGTCCAGACATCGCCATTCACCAGCAGGAACGGCGCATCACCCAACAAAGGCAGGGCCTTGAAGATACCGCCGCCGGTTTCCAGCGGTTCACCCTCAGGTGAATAGCGGATGCTCAGGCCGAAGCGGCTACCGTCACCCAAGTGTTCTTCGATCTGCTGGCCAAGCCAGGCATGGTTGATCACCACTTCGGTCACCCCCGCTGCCGCCAGGGCGCGCAGGTGGTACTCGATCAGCGGCTGGCCGGCGACCGGGACCAACGGTTTTGGGGTGTGCAGGGTCAGCGGGCGCATGCGCTCGCCCTTCCCCGCAGCCAGGATCATGGCCTTCATGCACGCGCTCCGGCCTGCAACTCGGCAATCAGCTCACCCAGCTCCGCCAATTCGGGCCGGCGACCGATCACTTCATCTATATAGGCGAAGAAACGCGGTACGTCGCCCAGGTAACGCGGCTTACCGTCGCGGTGGCAGATACGGGCGAAGATGCCGATCACCTTCAGGTGGCGCTGCACGCCCATCAGGTCACTGGCGCGGTGGAAGGCTTCGAACTCGGCGTGCACCGGGATGCCGGCCGCCTGCGCCTGCTGCCAGTAGTCGCTCAGCCAGCCTTCGACCCGCGCCTGCGGCCAGCTGACAAAGGCGTCCTTGAACAGGCATGTAATGTCGTAGGTGACCGGGCCATATACCGCATCCTGAAAGTCCAGCACACCAGGGTTGGGGCTGCTCTGCATCAGGTTGCGCGGCATGTAGTCACGGTGTACCAGCACCTTGGGTTGCGCCAGGGCGCTGTCGATCAGCAACTGGCTGACGCGCTGCCAGGTGGCCTTCTGTGTATCGGTGAAGGTCAGGCCCAGCTCACGCCCCACGTACCATTCGGGGAACAATTCCACTTCACGGCGCAGCAGGGCGTCGTCGTAGCTGGGCAGCGGCGCGTCCATCGGCAAACGCTGGAACTTCAGAAGGGCATCGATGGCGTCGGCGAACAGGCCATCGGCGTTGTCGGCATTGATGATGTCAAGGTATGTCTGAGTGCCCAGATCCCCGAGCAGCAAAAAGCCGCGTTCCAGGTCCTGGGCGTGGATCAGCGGCACATGCACGTCAGCGCCGGCCAGCAGGTGGTCGATGGCGACGAACGGTCGGCAATTCTCCTGCGGGGGGGGCGCATCCATGATCACGAAGCTGTGGCCAGCGCCCTGCCAGCGGAAATAGCGGCGGAAGCTGGCGTCGCTGCTGGCAGCAGTCAAGCTGCCTGCAGGCACTTCGCCCCAGGCGTTGTCGCGGAAAAGATCATTGAGCTGCTCATCGAGCCAGACCGACAGTTGTTGCAGGCGTACATCGTGTTCAGGCATTGCAAGGGTCTCCGACGGCCCTAGCCGTCAAGCGGGTCATGCTTTATTATCCAGCATCTTTTTCAGACCATCGAGAGGCGTGCGGCCCCACACGCGGGCAGATGGCACGCAGGAAGCCCGGACTAATAAGATGGCATTGAAATCCCCCGCGTTTCGTAGAAAGTTTCCGTTGCTGGTAACCGGCGGTCTGCTGGCCCTGCAACCTCTGGCCACCTCATACGTAGTGGCAGCCGAACAATTCGACTGCCAAGTGTCCGCCGCCGGTGGTTGGGACTGCAAGCCCAAAACCCCAGTCAACAACCTGCCACCGCGCCCGGTGCACGAAGGTGCAGCCGTCAGTTCCGGTACCGAAGCTGCGGGCGAAGCCGAAACTGCGGACCGGCCCATGCTGGTTACCGAGGCCAAGGGCCGTGGCCTGAAGTCGCGCAGTGAAGACTACAGCCACCTGGACTGGGTTCCGCGTGAAAAGCTCACCGCCGCGCAGCTGGCTGAAACCGGCCCCTACTGCGGTGGCGCGTATATCGAGCCAACCCGCCCGGGCATGGCCGACACCACGCCGAAGGATGAGTCGCCGACCTACATCAATGCCAAGGTATCCAAGTACCAGCAGGAGCAACAGATCGCCACCCTCGCCGGTGACGTGGTGATGCGCCAGGGCAGCATGCAGGCCGAAGCCGACGAGGCCAACCTCTACCAGGCCGAAAACCGTGGCGAGCTCAAGGGCAACGTCAAGATCCGTGACAACGGTTCGCTGGTGGTCGGTGACGAGGCACAGATCCAGCTCGATACTGGCGAAGCCCAGGTCGACAACGCCGAATACGTGATGCACAAGTCGCACATTCGCGGCAATGCCCTGTACGCCAAGCGCAGCGAAAACGCCATCATCCGCCTCAAGGACGGTACGTACACCACCTGCGAACCGGGCAGCAACGCCTGGCAGTTGAAGGGCAACAACATCACCCTGAACCCGGCAACCGGTTTCGGTACCGCGACCAACGTCACGCTGCGGGTCAAGGATTTCCCGGTGTTCTACACACCGTACATCTACTTCCCGATCGACGACCGTCGCCAGTCCGGTTTCCTGCCGCCATCGTTCAGCACCAGCAGCGACACCGGCTTCATGCTGGTCACGCCGTATTACTTCAACCTGGCGCCAAACTACGACGCCACGTTGTACCCACGTTACATGGCCAAGCGCGGCCTGCTGATGGAAGGCGAGTTCCGCTATCTGACGCCTTCCAGCGAAGGCCAGTTCGGCGGCGCCTACCTGAACGACAAGAACGACGACCGCAAAGACCAGACTGATTACAAAGATCAGCGCTGGATGGTCAACTGGCAGCACAAGGGCGGGCTGGACGAGCGCCTGATGGCCGAGGTGGACTACACCGACATCAGCGACCCGTTCTACTTCCAGGACCTGGAGTCCGACCAGATCGGTGTTGAGAGCAAAGACCTGCTGGACCAGCAGGGTGCGCTGACCTACCGTGGCAACGGCTACACCGCAAGGTTGAACGTGCATGCCTACGAAATGGCGACCATTTCGAAGATCACGCCGTACGACCGCCTGCCGCAGATTACCCTGAACGGTAAGCTGCCGTTCGAGCCGGGTGGCTTGAACTTCGGATATGAAACCGAAGCCGTTCGCTTTGATCGCGACCTGAAGAATGACCTGGTGTTCAACGAGGATGGCCAACCGGATACAACTGCCGGGGTAGTACGTGATCCTGTAACAGGTGAAGTGCTGGGCGGGCGCCGTCTGGATCAGAACATCTTCGGTAACGCCCGCTCCAACGGTACGCGTCTGAACGTCGCGCCTTCCATGAGTCTGCCCATGGAAGCGAGCTACGGCTACATCACGCCGAAGCTGAAGTACATGTACACCCACTACGACCTCGATTTGGATAGTAAGGGCAAGCAAGACCTTATTGATCATCCCGAACGAATCGATCTTTACGGTGACTTCAAGAGCAACCAGAACCGCGACATTCCAATTCTTAGTGTCGACAGCGGCCTGTATTTTGACCGTAACACCTCGTTGTTCGGTACCAACTACCGCCAAACCCTCGAGCCGCGTCTGTTCTACCTCTACGTACCCTACAAGGATCAGACCGATATCCCGCTGTTCAGCACGGGCGAAACGGTGTTCAGCTACGACTCGCTGTTCCGCGACAACCGCTTCAGCGGCATCGACCGTATCGGCGACGAGAACAAACTGTCGCTGGGCGTGACAACCCGCTGGATCGAAGAGAATGGCTTCGAGCGGCAGAACTTCAGCATCGGCCAGGCCTATTACTTCAAGGATCGCAAAGTCCAGTTGCCGGGTATCGACTACCGCACCCGCACCGACTCGCAGTCGGACGTGTCGCCGTACGCGCTGATGTACAACTACTACTTCAACCGCGACTGGCGCTTCAATTCGAACTACAACTGGGACCCGGACACCCGCAGCCCACGCTCGGGCGCCGCGATGTTCCACTACCAGCCTGAAGACAACCCGAACAAGGTGGTCAACCTCGGTTATCGCTACCGTAACGACACCATCGCCTACGACTCCACGACCGGTACCTGGAAAGTGGGCGGCGGTGACTATGGCACCCCGGGCAGCCCTAACTACGTGAAGGACTACTACAAGATCCAGCAGCATGACTTCTCGGTCATCTGGCCGATCGTTCCACAGTGGAACGTTATCGCCCGCTGGCAGCATGACTACAACCGCAACCGCACCCTGGAAGCCATGGGCGGTTTCGAATACGACAACTGCTGCTGGAAGCTGCGCCTGATCAACCGTTACTGGATCGACTACGACGATTTCAGCCAGGCCCTTCCACAGAACGAAAAAGGCGACCACGGTGTCTTCCTTCAG
>Ga0182736_1002403_pt1 | contig 14382 bp, 10 predicted proteins | sample eDN5th30CKraftBY_FD_128882 | JGI IMG/M metagenome (GOLD analysis project Ga0182736, IMG submission 128882) | Enriched backyard soil microbial communities from Emeryville, California, USA - eDNA 5th pass 30_C Kraft BY (version 2) (version 2) | ecosystem: Environmental > Terrestrial > Soil >...
CATACCGAACAGAGCAGTTAAGCCCGCCAGAGCCGATGGTACTGCGGTAACACGTGGGAGAGTAGGTCGGTGCCGGATCCTACAGCCGCGGGGGAAACCTTCCCCCGCGGCTTTTTTTTGCCCTTTTCTTAGGGCAGGGGGTCCCGGCGGGACAGGTCCGCGCCCACTGCAACAATAATTTTATACTGCCCGCAACAGCTGATCTCCATAAATAATACTATTTTTATCGCCAATATAATCTTTAGTACATGAAGTGTAGTCGTAACCTCTTATTCCTATTTTTCTTTTTGCCCATTTTGGGCTTTTCTCAGCTAAAAAAACCTAAACCCAATTGGCAGAACTTAGACCTACAGCTAGATGGAGTCCCTGGCATGAGCACCGAAAGAGCTTATAAAGAGTTATTGGTTGGAAAGACTGGGCACGCAGTAGCTGTAGCTGTTATTGACGGTGGTGTAGATATAGCGCACGAAGATCTTAAGGATAAGATTTGGATTAATACACTGGAAAAAATAGGCGATAGTTTGGACAATGATTCCAACGGCTATATAGATGATATTAACGGTTGGAACTTTATTGGTAATGCGAAAGGGAAGGATGTGCAATATGATAATTTAGAGGTGCTAAGATTGGTGCGCGAATTACAGCCCAAGTACGTATCTGTATTGCCTACTACTCCATTGAGCGAAGATGAGCGTCGGCAGTTTTTGCGTTTTCAAAAGATGAATACGGATTATATGCGTAGGCTACAGCGCGCGCAATTTACGGAGCAGGCTATAAAGGGATTTAAAAAACAGGTAGATTCTATTTTAGTTGGTATTAACAAAACGAACCCTACTTTGAAGGACTTTAAGCATTATAAACCAAAGAGTAAGATGGAAAAGCGGGCACTTTCTTTAATAGGTAAAGGTATGCAGGAGGATGATGATTTTGAAAAATTCTACGCGGATTTAGTGGAGGGGGTTGATCATTATGAGGCAGAAGTGAATTATCACTTGAACATGAATTACGATCCAAGGCCCATTGTGGGCGACGATTATGAGAATGGTAGAGAACGTGATTATGGAAATGCTGATGTAAAGGGGCCTGACGCATTACACGGAACACACGTTGCGGGTATAATAGCTGCAAATCGGGATAATAACAAAGGTATCAATGGAATAGCGGACAGCGCCCAGATCATGGTTTTACGTGTGGTTCCCGATGGAGATGAACGGGATAAGGATGTAGCTAATGCGTTATTGTATGCTGTTGATAATGGGGCGAAGGTGGTCAATATGAGTTTTGGAAAAGCCTATGTTAAAGATAAACAATTGGTAGATAGTGCCGTGAGATATGCTATGGTGCACGACGTATTAATTGTGCATGCATCGGGAAATGAGGGACAAGATAATGACGATAGTCCCAACTATCCTAATAGGAATTATGTGGATAGTTTGGGATTGAATATGGGGATTGCGGATAATTGGATAGAGGTAGGTGCCAGCAATTGGAAGAATGATGCAACGTTAGTGGCGGAGTTTTCTAATTATGGCAAAAGAACCGTTGATGTTTTTGCCCCTGGCGTAGCGATTAATTCTACGGTTCCTGAATCTAAATATAAGGAGGAAGATGGTACAAGTATGGCTGCGCCTGCAGTAAGTGGCGTAGCGGCATTAATTAGGTCTTACTACCCAGAATTTACCGCAGCAGAGGTAAAGAAAATTATCCTGGAATCGGTTATAAAACCTGCTCAAAAAGTGAAGATTATGCAGAATGAGCGTAAGAGAAAGGTGTATCTTTCAGATATTAGCGTTACTGGCGGGATTGTGAATGCCTATAATGCCCTTAAATTAGCCGATGAATTGTCGAGAAAGTAAACCATTTATTTACCCAATAGGTGTACAATAATTGAACATATTGGACGTTAAATATTTATGTTGGCAAATTAAAAAATATAATCTATGGTTGAAACTTTTACATCTCAAACTTCTGATAACCTCGCTAATGATACAAGGGTGCACGACGAATTATCACTCAATGCTGAGGAAAGGCTTTTTTATGCCCTACTACAACAACCTTTGGATAACTTGATAAAGGAACCTTCCGAGCATAGCATGCAGATTATTATGGCTTTTGCCGGGCAGCATAAATATTGAAGGTTAATGCCTAGAATTTTTTATTTAACCGCTAAATTGGTTGGTTAAATAGCGATTTTATTTTAGGTTTGTTTATGCTAAAAAAAGATCGTTACGAGGCATTTGTTTCCTATTTTTCGTCGCATAACCCAGACGCACAAACTGAGTTAAATTATGGTAATGCTTTTGAATTGCTTGTAGCGGTAATTTTGTCTGCGCAATGTACAGATAAGCGGATTAATATAGTAACGCCTAAGTTATTTGAACGTTATCCTGACGCAGAGACACTAGCAGCATCTTCTGTGGATGAAGTATTCTCTTACATCAGGAGCGTAAGTTATCCAAATAATAAAGCAAAGCACTTGGTGGGAATGGCAAGGATGCTAATAAGTGATTTTAATGGTGAGGTTCCGTCGGAAATTGATGAACTACAGAGATTACCTGGGGTGGGAAGAAAAACGGCGAATGTAATTGCGTCTGTAGTTTACCATGCACCGGCGATAGCTGTTGACACGCATGTTTTTCGTGTAGCGAACAGGATAGGACTCACCAGTAATGCTAAAACTCCGTTGGCAGTAGAGAAGCAATTGGTTAAGTTTTTGCCAAAAGATACGTTGGCTATTGCACATCATTGGCTGATATTGCACGGACGATATATTTGCGTAGCTAGAAAGCCAAAGTGTACGATATGTCCAATCACTTATATGTGTAAATATTACGAAAAAGAGATTTTGGGCAAGAGTAAGCCAATAAAGATGAAGTAACTACAGAAAAATAAAAAAATAATATGCTAACTAATTTAGTATTTTTGTTTAAAAAATAGTATTTTTGATTAAAAAATTAGAAATGAGTAATCAGGATAAACTAAAAGCTTTACAGTTAACGCTGGATAAATTAGAGAAATCTTACGGAAAAGGAACCATAATGAAATTGGGCGATTCTGCCGTTGAACCAATTGAGTCTATATCAACAGGTTCTCTTGGCTTGGATATCGCCCTTGGTATTGGCGGGGTTCCGAAAGGCCGGGTTATTGAGATCTATGGCCCCGAATCTTCTGGTAAAACGACTCTAGCAACACATGTTATTGCTGAGGCCCAAAAGAAAGGCGGTATTGCGGCTTTTATTGATGCGGAACATGCCTTTGATAAGTATTACGCACGTAAACTCGGAGTTGACGTAGAGAATTTATTAATCTCTCAGCCAGATAATGGAGAACAAGCATTAGAAATAGCTGATAATTTGATACGCTCTGGCGCGATTGATGTTATTGTAATAGATTCTGTAGCAGCATTAGTTCCTAAGGGAGAAATCGAAGGAGAAATGGGAGATTCGAAGATGGGCTTGCAAGCGCGTTTAATGTCTCAAGCTTTACGTAAGTTAACGGGAACAATTTCTAAAACGAATTGCTGCTGTATATTTATTAACCAGCTGCGAGAAAAGATAGGGGTGATGTTCGGAAATCCTGAAACAACTACTGGTGGTAATGCTTTGAAGTTTTATGCTTCTGTACGCCTTGATATTCGTAGGACTTCCCAAATTAAAGATGCTGATGAAGTATCGGGAAATAGGGTAAAGGTAAAAATTGTAAAGAATAAGGTGGCTCCGCCATTTAGGATAGCAGAATTTGATATCATGTTTGGAGAAGGTATATCAAAAGTGGGGGAAATTATAGACCTCGGAGTTGATTTTGATGTTATTAAGAAAGCGGGTTCGTGGTTTAGTTATGGTGATACTAAATTAGGACAAGGTAGAGACGCAGTAAAAACACTGTTGCTAGACAATCCTGATTTGATGGATGAATTAGAAGCTAAAATTAAGAAAATGGTCTCTCCAGAAAAATTGGGAGAAATTTAAGCTGTATTTAACGATTTTTTTAACTAAAAAGGTGATGACTACGCTAACGCTAAGCATCACCTTTTTAGTTAAAAAAATATTAGCGGTCGAGTTGCTCGTATTTTTCCCTATCAAGCTCGCTTTTACTGGCTTTTAAGGACGCGGCGATAGCGAAAATAACTAATATTATAACTACTATTATACCGAAAATACCCTTTTTTTTGTCCTTACGCATTACCCAGAATAAAAAAATGATTAGCGGGAGGGCAAAAATCCCAAAAAAAATTAAACTCGGAGTTCCCATCTTGGCCTGTTTTTATTTATTAATTTGAATGATTTACTGCCCATCTTGCTAGAGGAGCAATTTCTTGTGATACAAAATCGTTTTGGAGATATTTATGGTATCCAGCAATTGCGATCATTGCCGCGTTATCCGTACAGTATTCAAACTTTGGAATATAAGCATTCCAGTTTTCTTTTTCCGCAAGCGATAGTAAACCATTGCGTAATCCAGAATTAGCCGATACCCCTCCTGATATGGCAACAGCATGAACTTGCCTTTGATGAGCCGCCAACGTCAATTTTTTTAATAAAATACTGACAATGCGCGCCTGTACCGAGGCACAGATATCGTTGATATTATCCTGTAAAAAAGAAGGATCTTTTGCTGTATTTTGTTGGATGAAGTAAAGAATAGCTGTTTTTAAACCACTAAAACTAAAATCTAATCCCTTAATTTGAGGCTCTGGAAAACTGAAGCGAGGTTCCCCTTCTCTAGCCAGCTTATCAATTAATGGTCCGCCGGGATAAGGGAGATTCAATATTTTGGCTGTTTTATCGAAGGCCTCTCCCGCAGCATCGTCAATCGTTTGGCCAATCAGTTCCATTTCAAAATAATCCTTAACAAGTACTAATTGCGTATGCCCACCCGAAACGGTAAGACATATGAAAGGAAAAGTAGGTTTTGGATCTTCTATAAAATGAGCCAATATATGGGCCTGCATATGGTTGATCTCTATCAAAGGGATCTTTCTTGCCAAAGCAAAGGCTTTAGCAAAAGAAGTACCTACTAATAATGATCCCAATAATCCAGGTCCACGCGTAAATGCTATGGCATCTATGTCATTTTTATGTATTTTTGCATCACGAATAGCTTCATCAACGGTTGGAATGATGTTTTGCTGGTGTGCCCGGGATGCCAATTCTGGAACAACGCCGCCAAAGCGCTCATGTACCGTTTGATTAGCAATAATATTTGACTGTATTTTTCCGTCTATACAAATAGCAGCAGAGGTTTCGTCACAGGAAGATTCAATGCCAAGAATAATTGCCAAAGCGCAAAGTGTTTAATGATTTAAGTTACAAACTTATTAAAAAAGCAGCAAAAATAATATTATATATATTTAGCAGTACAATTTTATTGCTAGTGGTACTTCTATTTGTGCTACAATTTAGGTCTGTACAGACATTTCTTACGCAAAAATTAGCGGCCTATTTTTCTCGCGAGCTCCATACAACCATTAAAATTGGTGGCATATATTTTAAGCCCTTTTCTTCTTTATCCCTCGAAGGGGTTTATATCGAAGACCTTGACCAAGATACGCTATTGTATATAGATAAACTAGAGGCTCGGCTAACTTTTGGAAGTATACGGAATAAGGAAATAGGCATTGACGATCTAAAACTAGCGAAAGGTGTTTTTCATCTAAAGAAAGAAATAGATTCTACTACCAATTTATCTTTTATAACGCGATACTTTGAGCAACCAAAGGGCGGAAAGAAGAGCAAATCGCTAACGATTAATTTGCATAGACTGTCTTTTGAGGCTTTGAATTTTAGCTATAAGAACTATTTGGCTAAGCCCTTACAAGGGGGAGTGGATTTCAATGATATCAACATTGAGGATTTAGGGGGAGAGCTCTCGGGAATCGATATTGAACCACATGGATTAAAAGCGGACATTAAGCAACTTCGACTGAAGGAGAAAAGTGGCTTTGTGTTGAAACGTTTAAACGCATCTGTCTTAATAGACAGCGTAAGCATGGCGTTTAGTAATTTATCTGCCGAAACAAATCATAGTAGATTGGGTAGCTATCTCAAGTTTAACTATCAGGAGTTTTCCGATTTTTCTGATTTCATAAGCAAAGTTGATATACAGGCAGATATTCAAGAAACAAGAGTTGACTCTAGAGATATTGCTTTTTTTGCTCCTAGCGTGAATCGCATCAGTTTTATTTTCGGTATCAGCGGAAAAGTAAGTGGGAAGGTAACTAAGTTTGCTGGTAGGCAAATGCTTATAAAATTAGGTCGAGCCTCTTATTTTATGGGTAATTTTTCGGTATCTGGATTGCCTGATATAGAGCACACGTTATTCAATTTGAATCTAAGGCAATTTGCTACAAATAAGAAAGATGCAGAACCATTAATAGCGGGTTTTAGTGGGCAGGCTAATTTTAAACTTCCAGATTTTTTTGATCCTCTAGGTCATATAAATTATTCGGGAAAGCTATCTGGATATTATAATGATTTTAAAGCTGATGGTTTGCTGAAAACTTCACTGGGTGAGGTGGCGGCACAACTGGCTATTGTTTTAAAAGATGCTAATAGTTATAAGGGAAGCGTACAGACGGATAATTTCAATTTAGGACCATTGGCTAATATGGAGGAGTTGGGCGTTGCATCGTTGCGGGCTACCGTTGATGGCGCAGGTTTCTCTGTCGATAAAATAGCTGGCAAATTAAATACTGACATCGATTATATTTATTATAAAGAACATCGATACGAGAATCTTCAGCTTGCTGGAGCGGTGCTCGACAAGGTGGTTGATGGTAATCTATCGATAGCCGATTCAGATTTAACCTTGGCAATGAAGGGGAAAGTAAACTTAACGAATGAAAGCGACCCTCATTACGATTTGTCTGCCGTTATTGACAAAGCAGACCTTTATCAGATGGGCTTAGTGAAAGATTCGATGGTTGTTGAAGGGCAAATTGATAGTAAATTTAAGGGAAAGGGGTTAAATAACCTGATAGGCAATGCCCAGATTAAAAAAATAGTGCTTCGGAAGCCTGATTATTCTGCTGCAATAGATTCGGTGGTGTTGATAGCCAAAGGAAATGACGGTGATAGGACGATCGCTATCCAGTCGGATGTTATGGATGCTACTATGAATGGAGAGATTGACTTAAATACTTTTCCTGCTTATTTTAAATCCATTGCTAAACGCTATTTACCGTCTTGGGATGTGCACTTAGAACCGGGTAAACAGGCTTTTGATTTTGCACTTCGACTTAAACGTGCGGAACCTGTATTAATGTTTTTTACTCCGTTTATTCATATGCCAGATACTATGCAGGTTAATGGTCAATTCTCTACAGTAGATAGCATCGCAAGCCTAAATGCCTATATTCCCATGTTGGAGATTGGTAAATTTAAAATAAAGGATATTATTTTGGATGAAGTGGCTAGAGACGAATCGCTGAATTTGACTATAACGGCAGATAGGTTGAATATAACCGATAGTTTGTATGTTGAAAATATTAATATTGCGAATATTTTAAGTGATGATAGCTTACGGTTCAATGTCAAATTATCTGATATTGATGCTAGGAATCAATTGGATTTAAATGGTTTAGTAGAATTCAATGAGGAAGAAGCAGCTAGGTTAAGTTTACTCCCCTCAAATGTTATCATTAATAAGGAGGATTGGCAATTGGAAGAGAAAGTGAATTTTGACTTTCATGACAATAGTGCGCTTGTAAAAGGGTTCGAATTGACCAACGGAGAACAACAGATCAAAATTGATGGGGCAATTTCTAAGAAAGAGGAAGATGTACTTAATGTTGCCTTTAATAAATTTGACCTCGCTACACTTGCAGGTATTACTAACCCTTTAGGGATAACATTAGCGGGTAAGCTTAACGGAAGTTTTCAACTGTTTTCGCTGTTAAAAAACCCTTATGCATTTGCTGATGTCAGTTCTTCTGATATATACTATAATGACAGAGAGATCGGCGACATGACCTTATTGGCAAAGATGAATCCAGAAACGGATTTGGTGGGAATGAATATGGAAATTAAGCGTCGGGATAGCCGAACTTTAAAAATTACAGGGACTTACGATGCTAAGGCGGAAGAAAACAGCTTAAACTTAAAGGCGGCATTAGAAGATAGTGAGCTGGTTCTTTTTGAGCCTTTTTTGAAAAAGTTAGTTGCTGATTTGGAAGGTACAGTTTCTGCGGATATCAATATTAAAGGAACGCCATGGAGTCCTAACATTAGTGGGAATTGCGATTTCAAAGATGCTAGTTTTACTGTTAACTACTTAAAGACGCGTTATACGATTACTGACCAGGTAAGTGTAAATAATAGTACAATAGCATTACACGACTTGGAAATTCGGGATAAAGATAATAACAAAGCTATCGCCACTGGTTCTGTCGATATGAGCAATCCACTAGATCCTCTTATTGATGTACAAGTTAAGGCAACCCATTTTATGGTACTTAATACTACTGCTAAAGATAATGCACTGTATTATGGTACTGCGGTTGGCACGGGCGATTTTGTGTTTAAGGGACCGACAAGTAATATGGATATCGATATTAAAGCGGCTACGGATGAAGGAACTGTGTTTAATATACCGCTTAACGCTTCTGGTACAGTACGCGAAAATGACTTTATAACTTTTGTTACCAAAGATTCTACTTTTAGCGAAACGAAGAACTCTTATTTCGACGGTCTAACATTGCATATAGATCTGGATATCAGCAGAAATGCTGAAGCCAATATTTTTACCGATTTGGGGAAACTTTCTGGAGTTGGAAATGGTAATATCACCATGAATATTACGAGTTTAGGGGATTTTGAGATGTTTGGTGATTATGTAATTGTTCAAGGTAAGTTTACCTTTACCGCGCAAGATTTCATAAATAAAATTTTTGAAATTAGTAGGGGTGGGACAATTCGCTGGACCGGGAATCCTTCCGAGGCACTCATTAATTTAACTGCAGTTTATGAAGTTAGAACTAGCGTAAGTCCGTTATATGTGGCTGCCGGCCGCCCCGGTACTAATCAAAGGGTGACCGCTCAGGCTGAAATGATTTTAGGGGGAAACCTTCTCCATCCCGAGATTTCCTTTGCTCTTGATTTTCCATCAGATTCGTATGTTAAAGATGAGCTACAAACTTATTTTAGTGATGCAAATAATGTGAATCAGCAGGCTTTGAGTTTAATTGTTCGCAGAAGTTTTTCACCAGGTACCGGCACAGATTTGACGACAGAATTAAACAGTACCTTTCTAAGTGCCGGCACTGAACTAGCCTTCAATCAATTAAATAATGTGATTGCACAATCGCTGAACTTAAATTTTGTTGATTTTAATATCCGCTCCTTCAATGAAGCAAGTGCTTCTATTCGATTACTGAATAATCGACTAATGTTAACGGGAGGTGTTACGGATCGGAGAAGCGAATTGAATGATCTTAATTTGTTCGGTAATCAGGTAGCGAGTGACGTAGAAGCGTTATATCTCATTAGAAAGAATGGAAATTTATTATTTAGGGCTTCAAATCGATTGAATAACCGTAATTTCTTAAATCCTAACGATGAATATGTAAGTGCTTTTGGTTTGGTATATCGTCAGGAGTTTGATACCTTGGGGGAGTTCTTTAAGCGGATGTTTACCATAAGCCGGAAAAAAAAGGAAGATGACGAAGATGAACAACAGAAGCCTGTTTCAAAAGAAAATATAGCGCCCATTAAGGGTTCAAATATTAATTAAATAAGCGCTAAACATATTTGGCTTAGCGCTTATTTAAAGATACTACGTGTTTTTCATAATGGTATGGCCCATTTTGTCCCGTTTGGCACGTAAATACAATTCGTTATGTTTATTCGACTGGATTTCTAACGGAACGTTTTCTACCACCTCTAGGCCATAGCCCACCAAACCTGCACGTTTGGTAGGATTGTTAGACATCAACTTCATCTTGGTAACACCGAGGTTCCTTAGAATCTGTGCCCCTATCCCATAATCACGCAGATCGGGACTAAACCCTAATTTAATATTGGCATCAACGGTATCTAATCCATTTTCCTGAAGATTATAGGCATGCAATTTATTGATAAGCCCGATACCTCTTCCTTCTTGGTTCATATAAACGATTATTCCTTTCCCTTCTTTCTCGATCATTTCCATTGCTTTGTGAAGCTGTGGGCCACAATCACAACGGCAGGATCCGAAAATATCGCCGGTTAAACAAGAACTATGCACACGTACCAATATAGGCTCTTCTGGCTCCCATGAACCTTTTATTAGGGCTAAATGCTGTTCGCCAGTGTTTTTCTGCTTGTAAGCTACTAAATCGAACTCGCCCCACTCTGTAGGTAATTTTACGGATACTTCTTTTGTAATCAGTGAATCCTTTGTTAACCGGTACTCGATCAAATCCTCAATAGAGATGATTTTTAGCCCGAATTTCTTGGCTACTTCTATGAGGTCTGGCAATCGAGCCATTTCACCATCTTCCTTAAGTATTTCAACCAAAACACCGGCAGGCTCTAATCCTGCTAGCCTAGCGATATCAACCGCAGCCTCAGTATGCCCTGTTCTTCTTAAGACGCCACCATCTTTCGCTATAAGAGGGAAAATATGTCCGGGTCTGCCTAGTTCTTCGGGTTTTGTATCGGGATTAATTAATGCTTGTATAGTCTTGGCTCTATCGGAAGCAGAGATTCCGGTAGTACAGCCATAGCCTTGAAGATCTACGGAAACAGTAAAGTTAGTTTCATAGACAGCAGTATTTTGCCCTACCATAGGGCTTAGTTCTAGCTCTTTACATCTTGTTTCGGTTAAGGGGGCACACACTAAGCCTCTACCGTGAGTTATCATGAAATTAATAATTTCTGGCGTAGCTTTGTCCGCAGCAGCAATAAAATCTCCTTCGTTTTCGCGATCTTCATCGTCAACTACTATGATTACTTTACCAGCTTTGATATCTTCGATCGCTTCCTCGATCGTATTTAAATGAAAATCCATTGAATATACTTTTAAACTTTACAAAGATAAGGGTGTTTATACAGACCTCCATAATTGCAAAGTCATGTATTTATATATGTTTTTTTTTAGCACGTTTTTTTAAGAAACCGCTTAAGCGATTGATTAATTTATTTGCGGCAATTTTATAGTTTTCTATGTCAAACAGCGAAGAATCCGTCGCTGCCTTATAGATTAGAAATATGGCAAGGGGAGTTAAGACAATAATAGCTGTCCATGTACCCATTATAGGCCCGATATCACCTTCTTTGGCCGACTTTTCAGCGATGGTGGAGATGATATGATAGATTAGAAAGAATATAATTGCCATTACCACGGGTAAACCTAAACCACCTTTGCGTATAATGGCGCCTAGTGGTGCACCAATAGAAAATAGCAGTAAGCAAGATATTGCCAGCGTGAATTTTTTGTGATATTCCAGAATATAGCGAATAATGGATAGATAAAAATCCTTATCCGATTTCGCTTTCATATCCAATACTTCTTTGATATACCGAATATCGGTTAATGAATTATTCAATGCTGCTATGCGCTTGTCGGATGGGATGATTTCGGCAAAGGACTTTTTAAAGGTGACCGTGGGGTGGCCGCTATCTTTAATTGGTTTGTTTTGGCGCGCTTGATATTGATTGAATAACTTATAGTTGCCTTTGATTTCGTTGAATATAGTTCCGCGGATACTATCTAGAATTGTGGTAGTAGAATCTGTATAATATTGAAGTTGCTTGAGGTTAAGCATCATGGAGTGATTTTTAAAAAGATCTTCATCTGTCCTTTTCATTTGAAAAGTGGACATATCAAACTTTTGTTCGGTCTGCTTAAAGTAATATCGCGTAAACTGCTGTCTCGGGTTGTAAGACTTATTGCCAGCTGTAGATTCTTCATAACGTACACCATCCTTTAATTTTAGAATCATATAGTTGTTGTCGCGTGAATTATACATTACGCCCTCTTTTGCTAAGAGCACATTAGTGCCCCTAGAGATGTTGCTGTGTTGATATATAATGAGGTTGTATAAGACGGTGCCATCTTTGCTTTTATTTTGAGCGCGTATGGAGTATCCTGGAATACTGTTGTTAAATATCCCATCCTTGATAAGGAAATCGGCTTTTTTATTTCGCACATCATATAGAAGAGAGCCCATTTTAAGGTTGGTTATGGGCAGAATATAATCGCTGAAAAAGAAGGAACCAATACTTATCAGGCCTACTAGGATAATAAGTGGCATCATCGCTTTTCTCAACGAGATCCCAGCTGCCTTTATAGCTACAAGCTCATAGCTTTCTCCAAGATTACCAAATGTCATGATGGATGAAAGGAGCATGGCTAAAGGCATGGCCATAGAAATCTGGGCAGCAGAGGCATACCACAAGAGTTCTAAAATCATATACCATTCAAATCCTTTACCTATTAGGTCATCGATGTATTTGAATAAAAATAACATCAATAACACAAACATTACAATGAAAAATGTGACGATAAAGGGCCTGAAGAATGCCTTTAATACAAGTACATGGATTTTTTTCATTGAAACTACCCTGTTGTTATGGTCTACATTATCCGCACTACAATGTGTTGGACATCTATACGGATGGATGCAATAATTTAACCATTAACTTTTCGTTACAAAGATACGAAATTTATGCACCCAGTACACTTAAAAGATATTGAATCTGATTATTCCAGATCAGTTTTCTGTCAGCTTCATTTTCTTCAAAGGCGAAATCGGTGATAGCCAATGCCACATCATTTGTTAACTCATCTTGGATAATTTCGAGCTCTAAATAATAAGGCGTATCATCAAGCCAGGCAAATTTGACACTTTTATTTTCCTTAGCTGTTACTAATTTAGCTAGATGGTTTTCGTCATCCCACACAAAATGATATTTATTGTCTTTGTAGATTACATCGTCAGCAAACCATTGCGCTAATCCATTTGGCTCACTAATAAATGAATATAATATTTTGGGAGATGACTTTATCTCATATTCTAACTGCATTTTCCTTTTTTCCGCCATAATGGTTTAGGATATAAATGTGTCCTTAAATACTTTTAAACTTTTTTTCTAAAGAAAAGGAAAATAAACTATATTTGCAAACCCAAATAAGAGGGGCAAAATGGCGGGGTAGCTCAGATGGTTAGAGCGCAGGATTCATAACCCTGAGGTCGGCAGTTCGATCCTGCTCCCCGCTACCTAGGCTGATACGAAGAGTATCGGCCTTTTTTGTTAAAAAGGCTTTGGGTAATGTATACATTTATTGCGCAGGATTCATATCCGCCAGCTGGCGGACGGCTTTAACTACGTAATATAAGGATGTTGCCAAGGCTTCCGATAGGGTCTTCTCAATAGCTTTGTTGCTTCCGGGTCGTTAATGCATATTCTTTTTTGCGAATCATATATCAGTGGCCGATTCAACTGCATGGATAGATTGGCCATTATGCAACTCGCAGTTGATATGTGCCCCTCTTCAATATCCGCAACAGGTAAATGGTCGTTTTCAATGGCCGATAATAAATTCAGCAGGTGGCCTCGGGTAGCCGGTGCCGTATGCAGTTCAATTCTGGACTCATTTAAATCCTCTGGAAACTTTTCCTTCTCATAAACTACATCCCTCACAATACGATCGCCTTTGTCGGCTGGAATAAACTCATACTTCATAACACTTCCCTTTAAGGTACCCTTATCACCATAAATAATAAATGCCCAAGGATATTCGGGATCAGCGGGGGCTCCCCATGTTCGATGTTGCCATATACAGCTCAGTTCATCATATTCAAAAATAGCCGTCTGCGTATCGGCAATATTTGATTTCCCCTCTTTTTGAACGTAGATCCCCCCAGTTGCACTAATTCGTTTTGGCCATTTAAGTTGCAACAACCAGCGTACCGTGTCGAACATATGAACACCCATATCACCCGTAATTCCATTTCCATATTCCATAAAGGTTCTCCACCAACTTCCGTGCGGCAAACCATCGTAGGGACGTAAAGGAGCAGGGCCGGTCCACATTTCATAATCAAGAAAATCGGGAACGGGCTCTTGTGGTGGATTCCCGTTCCTCCTCATATGATAGTAGCAACACATCTCCACGTGTGATATCTTACCGAGCAAACCTTTATCGATCACTCGCTCTTTAGCATCAATTAGATGTGGAGTGCTTCTCCTTTGTGTGCCTACCTGCACTTTTTTGTTGTATTTTCGTGCCGTGCTGAGTATTGCTTCTCCCTCAAGTACATCAACGCTAACGGGTTTTTGTAAATAAACATGTGCGCCTGACGTCATTGCGTCAATAGCCTGTCGCGCATGCCAGTGATCAGGAGTACCGATGAGTACTAGATCCAATTGATGATCTGCCAACATCTTCCTGTAGTCTCTA